>Ga0156179_1059_pt1 | contig 49903 bp, 47 predicted proteins | sample RifCSPlowO2_12_FD_107832 | JGI IMG/M metagenome (GOLD analysis project Ga0156179, IMG submission 107832) | Betaproteobacteria bacterium RIFCSPLOWO2_12_FULL_67_28 | reverse complement strand
TTGGCGCACTCGCCGCTCACCATGTAGGGCACGTACACCTCGGTGTAGCCGTGCTCCAGGGTGTGCACGTCGAGCATGAACTGCGCGATCGCGCGGTGCAGGCGCGCGACGCCGCCCTTCATGACGGCGAAGCGCGCGCCGGCAAGCTTGGCCGCGGTGTCGAAGTCGAGCCCGCCCAGCGCGGCGCCTACATCGACATGGTCCTTGACCGCGAAATCGAAGGCGCGCGGCGCACCCCACCGGCGCTGCTCGGCGTTCTGCTCGGGCCCGTCGCCCTGCGGCACGCTTTCATGCGGCAGGTTCGGGATCACTTCCAGCAGCGATTGCAGTTGGCCCTGCACCTGTGCAAGCCGCACCTCGAACGTGCCGAGCCCTGCGTTGATCTCGGCCGATTCCGCAATCAATACGGCGACGTCCTCGCCCTTGGACTTCGCCTGGCCGATGCGTTTGGCCTGCGCGTTGCGTCTCGACTGCCAGTCCTGGGTGCGGGTCTGGATGTCCTTGCGCTCGGCTTCGAGCGCAAGGAACGCCTCACGCGGAAACGCGAAGCCGCGCTGCGCCAGTCTCTGCGTCACGTTTTCGAGGTTGCTCCTGAGGAGCTGGATGTCGATCATTTCTTCGCCTTCGCCGCGCGGTCGCGGCTGCGCAGGGTTTCCAGTTTTTCGCGGATCCGCGCCTCGAGCCCGCGGTCGGTCGGCCGGTACCATTCCACCGCCGGCATGCCCTCCGGGAAGTAGTTCTCGCCCGCGGCGTAGGCGTCTTCCTCGTCGTGCGCGTAGCGATAGCCCTTGCCGTAACCGAGGCCCTTCATGAGCCGCGTCGGCGCGTTGCGGATGTGCAGCGGCACCGGCCGCGTGCCGTCCTCAGTGACGAAGGCGCGGGCCGCATTATAGGCGTTGTAGGTCGCGTTCGATTTCGCCGCGCAAGCCATGTAGATCACCGCTTCGGCGAGGGCGAGCTCGCCTTCGGGAGAGCCGAGGCGCTCGTAGGTCTCGCAGGCATCGAGCGCGATCCGGAGCGCGCGCGGATCGGCAAGGCCGATGTCCTCGACCGCCATGCGCACCACGCGCCGCCCGACGTAAAGCGGATCAGCGCCGCCGTCGAGCATCCTCACCATCCAGTAGAGCGAAGCGTCGGGGTCCGACCCGCGCACCGACTTGTGCAGCGCCGAGATCTGGTCGTAGAACTGCTCGCCGCCCTTGTCGAAGCGGCGCAAATTGCTCGCCAGCGTCTGCTCGACGAACGCGCCGTCGATCGCCGCCACGCCCGCCGAGCGCGCGGCGGTGTCGAGAATCTCGACCGCATTCAGGAGGCGCCGCGCGTCGCCGTCCGCAAAGCCGATGAGGCGTGCCTGCGCCTCCCCGTCCAGCTTCATCCCGGTGCGCGCAAGGAGCTGCGCCAGATCGTCCTCCGAGAGGCTCTCCAGCACGTACACCGTGGCGCGCGAAAGCAATGCGCTATTCACCTCGAACGACGGGTTCTCGGTGGTGGCGCCGATGAAGGTGAGCAAGCCGCGCTCGACGTACGGGAGGAACGCGTCCTGCTGCGCCTTGTTGAAGCGGTGCACCTCGTCGACGAAGAGGATCGTGCGCCGTCCCGAGCGCGCCAGCTCGTGCTCCGCGGCCTGGACCGCTTCGCGGATGTCCTTCACGCCCGAGAACACCGCCGAGAGCGCGAGGAACTCGGCGTCGAACGCCTTCGCCATGAGGCGCGCGATGGTGGTCTTGCCGGTGCCCGGCGGCCCCCACAGGATCATCGAATGCGGCTTGCCCGATTCGAACGCGAGCCGCAGCGGCTTGCCCGGCCCGAGCAGGTGGCGCTGGCCGACCACTTCGTCGAGCGCGCGGGGGCGCAGCCGGTCGGCGAGCGGTGCCTGGGGCTCGGGCTTGCCGAAGAGGTCGGTCATGGTTTCGTTCGGTGTCGCGCGTGCAAGACGCGCCTTCGCATCACGGGTTTCCCCGATCTGCCGACCTGCGGGATCCGCAGGTCGGCAGACATGGGAAAAAAAACCTCTGGCACGCCAACCTCATCGCGCGATCGCTTCTGTTGACCTACTTTTCCCCCAGCACATCCGCCCCCGGCGGCGGCGTAAAGCGGAATTCGGTTCCCTCGAGCTTCGGATTGCGCGCGATGCCGGAAAACCGCAGCAGCGTGGTCTGGCCGAAATGATCCACCAGTTCCATCGCCTCGACGCCCGCGACGCCCAGGCCGAGGCGCACGCGCTCGAAGCCGGATTCGCGCTCGCGCGGCTTGGCGTCGAGCCACTCGAGGCCGTCCTTTGCGCCCGCTTCGGACAATACGAATGCCTTTTCGATGTCCGCCGCCCCGGCCAGCAGCGCCGCCGGCGTCGAGCCGATCGCGCTCGCCAGTTTGCGCACCGTCACCTGGTTGAGGTCGAGGTCGTGGATCCAGATGCGCGCGCCATCGCCGACGATGAGCTGCGGATAGGGCTTGAGATAGTTCCAGCGGAACTTGCCCGGGCGCAGGAAAAGGAAGCTGCCTTTCGATTCCTGCACCCGCTTGCCGTTGCGGTCGAACACCTGCTGCACGAAATCGGCGCGCCCGGACTGCGTCGTGCGCAGATAGACCTGGAAGCGCTCGAGGCTCGAGGCCTGCGCACTGCCGGCGGCGAGCAATACGACGAGCAGCACAAGTCGCAGCGCACGCATCAATCCACCTTGGCCGGGACCAGCACCTCGCGGTTGCCGTTGGACTGCATGGGCGATACCAGTCCGGAGCGCTCCATGTCCTCGATCAGGCGCGCGGCGCGGTTGTAGCCGATGCGCAGGTGGCGCTGCACGAGCGAGATCGACGGCCGCCGCGTGCGCACCACGATCTCGACCGCCTGATCGTAGAGCGGGTCCTTCTCGCCGCCGCTTTCCCCGTTGACGCCGGCCCCGGCACCATCCTCCGGCGCGGCCGGTTCGAGCACCTCCTCGATGTATTCGGGCGCCGCCAGGCTCTTCAGATGCTCGACCACCTTGTGTACCTCGTGGTCGGCGACGAAGGCGCCGTGCACGCGCTGCGGCTGTCCCGCACCGAGCGGCAGGTAGAGCATGTCGCCCGCGCCGAGCAGCGCCTCGGCGCCGCCCTGGTCGAGGATGGTGCGCGCATCCACGCGCGAGGACACCTGGAACGCGATGCGCGCCGGGATATTGGCCTTGATGAGGCCGGTGATCACGTCCACCGACGGCCGCTGCGTCGCGAGGATCAGGTGGATGCCGGCGGCGCGTGCCTTCTGCGCCAGGCGCGCGATCAGCTCCTCGACTCTCTTGCCGGCGACCATCATCAAGTCCGCCAGCTCGTCGATCACGACCACGATCACCGGCATGGACTTGAGCGGCTGCGGCTCGCCCGACTCGAGCGTGTTCGGGTCTTCGATGGTGCGGCCGTGCTTTTCGGCTTCGGCGATCTTGTGGTTGTAGCCGGAGAGGTTGCGCACGCCGAGCCAGGACATGAGGCGGTAGCGCCGGTCCATCTCGGCGACGCACCAGCCGAGCGCATTCGCCGCCTGCTTCATGTCGGTCACCACCGGCGCGAGCAGGTGCGGGATGCCCTGGTACACGGAGAGCTCCAGCATCTTCGGGTCGACCAGGATCAGGCGCACGTGGCGCGGCTCGGATTTGTAGAGCAGCGACAGGATCATGGCGTTGATCGCCACCGACTTGCCCGAGCCCGTGGTGCCGGCGACGAGCAGATGCGGCATCTTGCCGAGGTCGGCGATCACCGGATGGCCGCCGATGTCCTTGCCGAGCGCCAGCGCGAGCGCCGAGTGCGCGTTGTGATAGACCTCGGAGCCGAGGATCTCCGAAAGGCGCACCGTCTGGCGATGCGGGTTCGGGATCTCCAGCCCCATGCACGACTTGCCCGGAATCGTTTCGACGACGCGGATCGCCACCACCGACAGCGCGCGCGCCAGGTCCTTCACCAGGTTGACGATCTGGCTGCCCTTGACGCCGACCGAGGGCTCGATCTCGTAGCGCGTGATCACCGGGCCGGGGTATGCCGCAAGCACCTTGACCGAGACGCCGAAATCGGACAGTTTCTTTTCGATCAGGCGCGAGGTGTATTCGAGCGTCTCGGCGCTCACCAGCTCGCTCTCGCGCTGCGGCTCGTCGAGGAGCTTGAGCGGCGGCAGCGGCGTATCGGGCAGGTCCTCGAACAGCGGCGCCTGCTTTTCCCTTTGCACGCGCTCGGATTTCCGGATCTCCGGCACCGGCGGCGCGATCACCAGCGGCGGTGCATCCTCCTCGCGCTTCTTCTCCGCCTCGACCACCACGTCGCGCTCGCCGCGCGCCAGTTCGCCGAGGCGGCGGTCGCGGCGCCGCTCCCAGGTCCCCACCACCAGAGCGTAGAGCGATTCGAGCAGCGCGCCGGTGTGCTCGGCGAGCGCGATCCAGGACACCCCGGTGAAAAGGCTCAGGCCCGCCGCCGCGACCGCGAGCAGCAGCAGCGTGGCGCCGGTATGGCCGGCCAGGCCGGCGATCCACGCGCCCAGCGCGGCCCCCAGCATGCCGCCGGGCGCGAGCGGCAGCTCGGCGCGCAAGCTATGCAGGCGCAGCGCCTCGAGCGAAGCGCTCGCGAGGATCAGCAGCGCAAAGCCCGCCAGGGCAATCGCGATCGGTCGGCGATCCACGAGCGGCGAGCCGTCGAGCCGCCGGTATCCCCAAGCGACGATGAACAGGCACAGCACGGCCCACCACCAGGCCGAGAGGCCGAAAAGGTAGAGCAGCAGGTCCGCCAGCCAGGCCCCCAGCCACCCGCCCGCGTTCTGCGCTCCGGCCATGGGCGCGCTGTGCGACCAGCCGGGATCGCCCTTGTGATAGGTGAGCAGGATGAGCGCGAGGTAGCCCGCCAGCGCCACCAGCGCCAGCCACTTCGCCTCGCGCAGCAGGCTGGCGAGCTTGGCGGGCAGCGCTGCGACCTGCGACTTATTGGCTGCCGCCATCTCGCTCCGGGTTCACTCCGGCAGCAGGATCTTGTCGCGCAGCACGATGGTCGAGCCGTGCGTCTCGATGAAGCCGCCGATCTGCAGGTCCTTCATCACGCGGCTCACCATCTCGCGCGAGGCGCCGATCATCTTGGCGATGTCCTGCTTGGGCAGGCGCTTGGTGACGATTTTCTGGCCGTTGACGTTCTCCGCCATGTCGATCAGCAGCCGCGCCACGCGGCCGTACACGTCGAGCAGGGCGAGGCTGCCGATCTTGCGGTCGGCCTCGCGCAGGCGCCGCACCAGGCCGCGCATCACGCCCATCGCCATGTCGAAATTCTCGGCCAGGCACTTGCGAAACTCGCGCTTCGAGATCGTCAGCAGCTCGCTCGGCTCGATCGCGATCACGGTCGCCGAGCGCGGGCTGTCGTCGATCAGCCCCATCTCGCCGACGATCTCGCCGGGGCCGAGCAGCGCGAGGATCACTTCCTTGCCGTCGGCGTCGCCCATCATCACCTTGAGGCGCCCGGAGATGATCATGTAGAGCGAATCGGTCGCATCGCCCTCGGCCATGAGCATCGAGCCGCGCGGCACGCTGCGCCGCGTAACCACCTGCGTGAGCATCGTCAACTGCACGTCGGAAAAGCCGGCGAACAGCGGCACCGTCCTGAGGATCGTCGTGGAAACCTTGCCTGTCGCCGTGTACACGTTTGCGCTCCCTCCCGGGATGCGGGACGGGCCAATGTTAGCAAACTCCGCGCCAGTGCTTTGCTACAATCCGCGCCGATTCCCGCAGTTGCACGCAGTAGCCCATCCCTCGCCACGCACATGCCCACTCGCCACGTCCGCCTCCTGATTCTCGGTTCCGGCCCCGCCGGCTACACGGCGGCCGTGTACGCCGCCCGCGCCAACCTCGCGCCGGTGCTCGTCACCGGGATCGCCGAGGGTGGCCAGCTCATGACCACGACCGACGTCGACAACTGGCCGGCGGACGCCCAGGGCGTGCAGGGACCGGACCTGATGGTGCGTTTCCGCCAGCACGCCGAGCGCTTCGCCACCGCGGTGATCAACGATCACATTCACACCGCGCGGCTCGGCGCGCGCCCGCTCGTTCTGGAAGGCGATGCCGCCACCTACACTTGCGACGCGCTCATCATCGCCACCGGCGCCTCGGCCCGGTATCTCGGGCTACCCTCCGAGCAGAAGTTCATGGGGCGCGGCGTCTCGGCCTGCGCGACCTGCGACGGCTTTTTCTACAAAGGCCAGGAGGTGGCGGTGATCGGCGGCGGCAACACCGCGGTCGAGGAGGCGCTTTACCTTGCGAACATCTGCAGCAAGGTGACGCTGGTGCACCGGCGCGAGAAGTTCCGCGCCGAGAAGATCATGGTCGACAAGCTGATGAAAAAGGTCGCCGACGGCCGCATTGCGCTGGAGCTCGATTCGGCGCTGGAGGAGGCGCTCGGCGACGCGAAGGGCCTGAACGGCGTGCGCCTGCGCAATCTGAAGACTGCTGCGGCGCGCGACATCGCCGTGCAAGGCCTGTTCATCGCCATCGGCCATACGCCCAACACGCAGCTTTTCGAGGGTCAGCTCGAAATGAAGGGCGGCTACCTCCAGACGCGCGGCGGCAGCGAGGGCAACGCCACCGCGACCAGCGTCGCGGGCGTGTTCGCAGCCGGCGACGTGCAGGACCACGTCTACCGCCAGGCGGTGACGAGCGCCGCGAGCGGCTGCATGGCCGCGCTCGATGCGGAGAAGTATCTTGACGCGCAAGCCGCGGCATGACGCCGAGTTTCGCCAGGCCGTCGCCGATGTCGCGCCGCTCAAGCGCCAGCATCGCCACGCGCTGAAGGCGCCGCCGCCACCACCGCATGCGCTGCAGCGCCGGCGCGACGAGCGCGCCGCGCTGCACGAGAGCCTGCACGGGCCCGTATCGCTCGATGACGCGCTCGATTCCGGCGAAGAACTGACTTTCCTGCGCGAGGGACTCTCGCGCCAGGTGCTGCGGCGCCTGCGCCGCGGCCACTGGGTGGTTCAGGACGGCCTCGACCTGCACGGCATGAACCGCGTCGCCGCCGCCGAGGCGGTGGCCGTCTTCCTGCGCGCGAGCGCGGCGCACGGCCTGCGCTGCGTGCGCATCGTGCACGGCAAAGGTCTGGGATCGAAGAACCGCGAGCCGGTGCTCAAGGCCAAGCTGCGGAAGTGGTTGCCGCCGCGCGACGAGGTTCTGGCGTTCTGCCAGGCGCCCGCTGTGCATGGCGGCAGCGGGGCGGTGCTGGTGCTGCTCAAGCCTGCCCGCTAGCTAATCTGCGAAATCGGCTTGCGAGAGTGCCGCTCCTGCGGCGTGAGGACCTGGATCCGCGTCGAGTCCGGAACTCGAAGCGCGTGCCGCATCGATCGCGCGCCGCTCAGCTGCGTTTGGCCACGCCGTCTCGAACTGCCACCCGTGCTGCGCCTCGATGCGCGCGCGCAGCGCGGCTTCGAATGCGCGCTCGGCAGGCGCCTCACCCTCGCTTGCGCATTGCGTCAGCGCAAGCCCGAGGCCCTCTCGCAGCCAGGCGCGGAACCCGGGCGCGCTGACTGAAGTCTCGGCATGCGATGCAGCGAGATCCAGGCCAGCCGTAATCGCCACGCAGTGGCCGACCATTTCTCCGCACCCGCCGCCGATGCGGCGCCCGTGGAGGCAAACGTCAGATCCATCGAGATAGGCCCGCACGCCGAAGTCGCGATACGCCGCTACCACGGGTGACAGCGCCCACGCGACCCAGCGCGCGGCAAGCCCGGGTGCAACATGCCGCGGCGCAATCACCACGAACCGATAGCCGCGCTCGTCTTCCTGCGCGAATCCGTAGAGCGGGGATTCTGTGCAGGCCCACAACACGATCGGCGCCGCCTCGCGCGCCTGCATCGCGCACAACCCGGCGCACGCCGCGCGCAGCTCGCGCGCCTCCACGCGCCCCAGCCGGATCCAGCGAGCGCGACGCGCCATCAGGCGAGCTCCGCGGTTCGGCGCAATCGCACAACCTCACATCGCCCACTGTTGAGTACGCTCAAATCCGGAACATAAATTGCCTGCATGCTGGCGAAAGCGTAGCAGATCCCACCCATACTCGTCCCATGCTGCCGCGCACTCCGCGCAGGGCACGAAGCACGCTCCCGGTTGCCGATCTGAGCTGGCAGGGCGGCAGCCCCGATGTGCGTGGGCTGCTCACGCGCATGGAGCAACTGCGCGGCACCGTCGACCAGGCGGCGCGCGCGCTGCTGCGCCAATGGCGCGCGCACCTGCGCATGCGGGTCTACCAGCCCAGCGCGACCAACCTCGCGGCCTACATCGCGCTCAGGCGCCACGACCTGCGGCCGATCCAGGGCTACCTCGCGGCGCTCGGCCTGTCTTCGCTCGGGCGCTGCGAAGGCCACGTCATGGCGACGCTCGATGCCGTGATTCACGCCTTGCGCCGGATGCAGGGCGCGCGCGTTGCGCGGCTGCGGATTGCGCGCGTGGCAAGGGAAATCGCGCGCGACCCGGCGCGCCTGCGCCGGCACACCAACCGCCTATTCGGCGCCCCGCCCGCGCATCGCTGGACCCGGTTCATGGTCACCTTGCCTACGCAAGCCGCCAGCGACTACGCCTTCGTGCGGGATGCCCTCAGGCAGGGCATGGACTGCGCGCGCATCAATTGCGCGCATGACGGGCCGGCGGCCTGGCGCGGCATGATCCGCCACGTGCGTCGCGCCGAGCGCGAACTCGGCAGGCCGTGCCGCGTGCTGATGGACCTCGGCGGCCCGAAGCTGCGCACCGGGCCGGTCAAGACGGGCGATGCGCTGCTGCGCATCAAGGTCGCTCGCAGCGCGCGCGGCAAGCTGGTCGCGCCGGCGCAGGTCCTGCTCGATGCCTCGGCCGCGCCGCTCGAGCCGATTGCCGCAGGCAGGACGACACCGGGCGCGACGCTGCAGTTGCACGTCGAGCGTGCCTGGCTCGATCGCGTTCGCCCGGGCGACGTGATCCGCTTCAACGACGTGCGCGGGCGCGAGCGCCGCCTGACCGTGCAGCGGCACGTCGCTGCCGACCGTGTGCTGGCCACGCTTGCCAAGGGCGCCTGGATCGGCGCCTTGCTCGCGCTCGAACACCTGCCCCGGCGCGGCGCCAAGCGTACGGTGAGCGCAAGCTGCGCGATCGCCGCGCAACCGCTTGAGATCCGCGTCGAGCAGGGCGACGCGCTCCTGCTCACGCGCGATCCCGTGCCCGGCGAACCCAAGCGCGCCGACCGGCGCGGCCGGGTGCGCCAGGCAGCGCACATCTCCTGCAGCGAGGCGGCCATCTTCGGCGCGCTGCGCGTCGGCCACCAGGTCTGGATCGACGACGGCAAGATCGGAGCACTGGTGGAGTCGCTCGACGAGCGCGGCGCCTGGCTGCGGGTCACGCACGCGCGCCCGGGCGGCGAGCGCATCGCGCCGGGCAAGGGCCTCAACTTTCCCGACAGCACGCTGCCGCTGCCCGCGCTTTCCGCGACCGACCTCGCCGATCTGGACTTCGCCGCGCGCCACGCCGACATCATCGGCCTTTCGTTCGTGCGCTCGGCCGCCGACCTGGACGTCCTGGCGCGCGAGCTGGCGCGGCGCGGCCGCGCCGGCCTGGGCGTGATCGCCAAGATCGAAACCCGCGCGGCAGTCAAGAACCTTCCCGAAATCATGGTGCGCGGCGCCGGGCGCCATCCCTTCGGCGTGATGGTCGCGCGCGGCGACCTGGCGGTGGAGATCGGCTACGAGCGCCTCGCCGAGATCCAGGAAGAGATCCTCTGGCTGTGCGAGGCGGCGCAGGTGCCGGTGGTCTGGGCCACCCAGGTGCTCGAAGGGCTGGTGAAGCGCGGTCGCCCGACGCGCGCCGAAATCTCGGACGCGGCGCTGTCGCAGCGCGCCGAGTGCGTGATGCTGAACAAGGGACCGTTCCTGCTGCAGGCACTCGCGGTGCTCGACAACGTGGTCGCGCGCATGCGCGACCACCAGCGCAAGAAAACGGCGCAGTACCGCCCCCTGCACTGGTGAAGCTGCGCTACTTCGCGCCTTGCTTCTTCGCTTTCCTGCCGCTCCCGCTCTTGCCGACCCCCTCGAGCGCTGCTTCCACGGCTTGCGTCAGCGTCTTCAGCACTTTGATGCGCGCGTGGTACTTGTTGTTCGCCTCGACCAGCGTCCACGGCGCGAGCGCGGTCGAAGTGCGGTCCACCATGTCGCAGACCGCGAGTTCGTAGGCGTCCCACCTCTTGCGGTTGCGCCAGTCTTCCGCAGTGATCTTGAAGCGCTTGAACGCGATCTTCTCGCGCGCCTTGAATCGCTTGAACTGCTCGTCCTTGCTGATCGCGAGCCAGAACTTGAGCACCACCCCGCCCCGGCGCAGCAGCTCGCCTTCGAAGTCGTTGATCTCGCTGTAGGCGCGCATCCAGTCGGCTTCCTTGCAGAAGCCCTCGACCCGTTCCACCAGCACGCGGCCGTACCAGGAACGGTCGAAAAAGGTGAAGCGGCCGTGGCGCGGAATGTGGCGCCAGAAGCGCCACAGGTAGGGCTGGGCGCGCTCTTCCTCGGTGGGCGCGGCGACCGGCACGTTGAAGTAGCTGCGCGCATCGAGCGCGCCGGTCACCCGCCGGATCGCGCCGCCCTTGCCGGCGGCATCGTTGCCTTCGAACACGCACACCACCGAGAGCGACTTAAGGCGCGGGTCGCGCGAGGCGACGTTGAGGCGTCGCTGCCACTTGGCGAGCTGTTTCTGAAATTCGGTCTTGGCGAGCGGCTGATCGAGCGGCAGCGCGCGCAGCACGTTCAGCTTGTCGCTCGCCGCGAGCAAGGGCGGGGTCTTGTCGGGCAGCCGCGTGACCGGCTTTTCGTCAAGCCGCTCGCGCATCGCCGCGAGCAGGTGCCGGCCGAAGCTGAGCGAGCGATAACGCCGGTCGCCCCCCGGCACCACGATCCAGGGCGCTTCGCCGGTCGAGGTCTTGCGCAGGAACGGCTCGCAGACCTTGACGAATTTCTTGTAGACCTTGAAGTACTCCCATTCGCGCTCGGTCACGCGCCAGCGCGTCTCGGGATCCTTCTCCAGCGAACGCAGGCGCTTCTTCTGCTGCGGCCTGGAAAGGTGGAACCAGTACTTGAGCAGCAGCACGCCCTCATCGCACAGCATCTTCTCGAGCCGCACGATCTCGCCGATGGCGTGCGCGAATTCGGCCTCGCCGATCTCGCCATTGACGCGCTGGATGATCGGCATCGTGTGCCAGGCGCCGAAGAAGACGCCGATCTTGCCCTTGGGCGGCAGCGAGCGCCAGAAACGCCACTGCGGCGGCCGCTCGCGCTCTTCGTCCGAAGGCTCGAAAAACGCGTGGGTGTAGATATGGCGCGGGTCCATCCACTCGTTGAGCAGGTTGATCGTCTCGCCCTTGCCCGCGCCCTCGACCCCGGCGATCAGGATCAGCACCGGAAAGCGGCCATTCTCCTTGAGGTCGTACTGGGCGTTGAGCAGCGCCTCGCGCAGCTTGGCCTCTTCGCGACGGTAGGTCGCCTTGTCGACGCGGTGATCCAGGTTTGCGGATTCGAACATTGTGTTACCTCCCGGTTGGGATGATATCGGGTGTGCGCCCCGCCTGCAGCTCCGCCGGCATGACCTGCGTCAAACGCTGCGCAACGTTCAGCGCCAGAAGCGCTCGCAGGTGCATAATTTCTTCCATGCCCGCTTCAAGGCGCCCCGCCGCTCCTCCAGCATGGCCGCATTCCAATGGCTGATGATGGTACGCGCCTGCTGCCTCAGAGGCCCGCGCGCCGCGGCGCTGGCGGCTTCGATGAGGGCCGGAGCGCACGCGCAATCGTTGATCGCGCCGAGCACGTCCTGCAACTCGTTCAGGGCGACGAGCATCGGCTTGACGCGGTTGCGCGCGTAGAGCGGCCCGAAGAACCCGGCAGCGTAGCGCAGCTTCTTGGTTGCGATGCGCAGCCGGTGCAGCCGCGGCAGGCTGGCGGAGCCGATTCTGCGCCCGCGTTTCAGCGCGCGCCGGTGATAGCGCTCGAGCACGCTGCCGACATGCTCGCGCACCGGCGCCTGCCACGCGCGCTGCGCCTTGTCCGAATCCGCTGCCAGCCAGGGCTGGGCGGCGAGCCATCCGCCCAGTTCCAGCTGCAGCGCCTGGGCGCGGCGCGCGGCGAGCGCGCGGCGCGCGGAGCGGTTCGCCTCGTCGCCCAGGCGGGCGCTGGCACGCACCAGCGCCATCAGTCCGCGGTGGCCGGGAAACTGGGCCACCACCGGTCCGAGCGTCTGCGCGGCGAATACATCCCAGTCGCGCGCGGGACCGAGCGCGCGGGTCAACTGGCGCACGGACTTCGCCCGCGGCTCGATCATTGCGCGCGGCGCGAGTGTCTTGAACGCATCGAGGACCGAACGCAGCCGGCGCATCGCGACGCGCGCCTGGTGCAGGTACTCGGGGTTTTCGCCGCGGATCACGCCGTGCTGGTTCGCCTGCAGGTGATTGAGGCAGGCGAGGCAGGCGGCGGTGAACGCCTGGCTGGCACTCATTTCGCGCCGGATCGCGTCGAGGCGCCCGCGGACTGGCGCCGGCCGTACCGCTCCGGCGAGTACGTAGCCGCGCTCGGCCTTGGATCGATGCTCCAGGCGCACCGGATGGCGCGCCGCCAGCGCGAGCGCCAGATCGAACAGGCTCGACGCGGGCCCGCGCTTGAGCTCGAACTCGACCTCGCACACCGGCAGGCGCGACTTGCCCGCCAGGATCGTTCCCCGGTCGAGGCTCGCTTCGATGGTCACGCCGGGTGCCGGATGCAGCAGGCGCGTGTCGCGTTCCACCGCGACGCGGAATACCGCCACGAGCGGCGCGCCGCGGGCCGCGCGCACGGCGAGCCGCTCCAGCTCGCTGTCGCCAAGCAAGCCGAGGTCCGGCGCATCGCCTGCCGCCCGCTGTGCGATCTCGATGCGCCGGTGCAACCCGGCCTCGAGCGAACCACCGCCCTTGAGCGTCTGCATCCAGCGGCCACGCTCGCGACGCAGGCGCAGCGACACGCCGCGACGCCACAGCGCATGGCGCCGCGTATCGAAATACACCGCGGCGAGCGGGCGCGCGCCAGCCTGCGCCTCGCCGAGCAGGGGGTCCTGCGCAAGCTTCGCGAAAGTGCGTGGCGTCAGCGCCAGCTTGAGTTCGGTTTCCTCGTCCCCCATGGCGATGTGCAGTGTACCGACGAAGCACCGCACGCGGCGCTCGCGGCGTCATGCCGCAGCGCGGCAGGGGCAATCGTTGCCGCCCGTTGCGGTGGTGCGAAATGAGAATCGGCACCCTGATCGGCGATTTCTGGGGGGGTCTGGGCGCCATGCTGGTGGCCGTGCCCTCGGCGATCGCATTCGGCGTTGCGGTCTTCGCGCCGCTTGGTGACGCGTATGCCGCGCAAGGCGCCCTCGCCGGAATTCTCGGCGCTACGGCGCTCGGTCTCATCGCGCCGGTGCTGGGTGGCACGCACCGGCTGATATCGGCGCCTTGCGCGCCCGCCGCCGCGGTGCTGTCGGCGCTCGCGATCGAAGCCACAGAAGCGGGAACGCCGCCCGAAGCGGTGCTCCTGCAGCTGACGCTCGTCTGCGCCGCAGCCGGCGTGCTGCAGCTCGTCTTCGGCTTCGCCGGCATCGGCCGCCTGATCAAGTACATGCCCTACCCGGTGGTGAGCGGCTACCTGACCGGGGTCGGGCTGATCATCATCCTGAGCCAGGTGCCCAGATTCCTCGGCACACCGAAGAGCCTTGCGCTTGCGCAGGCGGTCGCGTCGCCCACCGCATGGCACTGGAGCGCCATCGGCGTGGGCGGCGCTACCGTTGCCGTGATGCTGCTCGCGCCACGCCTCACCAAAGCGGTTCCTGCCGCGATCCTCGGGCTGGCAGCGGGAATCTGCGCGTACTTCGGATTCGCGCTCGCCGCGCCCGAGCTGCTCACGCTGGCGCACAACCCGCTGGTCGTAGGCCGGCTCGAAGGCAGCGGCGCCGGTTTTCTGGCGACGCTCGAAGCGCGCTGGAGCAGCCTCGGCGGACTCGCCCCGAGCGACCTGGGCAGGATCCTGGTGCCGGCCGCAACGCTCGCCATCCTGCTCTCGATCGACACGCTCAAGACCTGCGTCGTGCTCGATGCGCTCACGCGCAGCCGCCACGACTCGAATCGGGAACTGATCGGACAGGGAGTCGCCAACCTGGCCGCTGCGGCCGCCGGTGGCATGCCCGGTGCGGGAACCATGGGAGCGACCCTGGTCAATCTCTCGAGCGGCGGCCAGACGCGTGCCTCCGCGATCGTCGAGGGCGCGCTCGCGCTGGTGGCGGTGGTGGTGCTCGCGCCGCTCATCGGCTGGGTGCCGATCGCCGGGCTGGCCGGGATCCTCATCCTGGTCGGCGCGCGCATGATCGACTGGCACAGTTTCGGCTTCCTGCGCGCACGCTCCACGGTGCTCGACTTCGCGGTCATCGCCGCGGTCGTGATCGTCGCCGTGTCCTACAGCCTGGTTGCGGCGGCAGGCGTAGGGGTGGCGCTCGCAGTGATGCTGTTCATCCGCGAACAGATCGGCAGTTCCGTGGTCCATCGCAGAACCTCCGGCGGTGAAGTCTTCTCCAAGCAGATGCGTCTGCCCGATGAGATGACGCTGCTGCAGGCGCGCGGCGGCGAGACCGCGATCCTGGAGCTGCAGGGCAGTCTTTTCTTCGGCACCGCCGACCAGCTCTACGACGTGCTCGAACCGGAGCTCAAGGCGCGCCGCTTCATCATCCTCGACCTGCAGCGCGTCCAGTCGGTCGACCTCACCGCGGCGCACCTGCTCGAGCAGATCGAGGACCGGCTCGCCGAGCGCAAGGGATCGCTGCTGTTCAGCGACCTGCCGCGCAACCTGCCGAGCGGGCGCGACCTGCAGCGCTACTTCGGCGAGGTGGGACTGGCGCGCGCCGAGCATCGGGCCTACGTGTTCGACGAGCTGGACAACGCGCTCGAATGGGTCGAGGACCGGATCCTCGAGGAGGAGCACGTGCTGCGCGCGCAGGAACGGCCGATCGAGCTGCGCGAAATCGACCTCTTTTCGGGCCGCAAGCCGGAAACGCTCGCGGCGCTCGATGCCTGCATGGAACGGCGCTCGTACCAGGCCGGGGAAAAGATCTTCGCCTGCGGCGACGGCGGCGACGAGCTGCTGCTGATCCGGCGCGGCGCGGTGCGCGTCGTGCTGCCGATCTCGCGCCAGGAGGCGCATCACCTGGCGACCTTCGGACGCGGCGACTTCTTCGGCGAGATGTCGTTCCTCGACCGCGCGCCGCGCTCCGCGGATGCGATCGCGTTCACGAACGCGGAACTGTTCGCGCTCTCGCGCCAGCGCTTCGACGAATTCGCCGCCGAGCATCCGCGCCTCGCGACGCAGCTGCTGGGCGGGCTGGCACGCGTGCTCGCAATCCGGCTGCGCTACGCCAACGCGGAGTTGCGCGCGCTGCGCAGCCCCGGCAGCGCCTGAAAAGGCGCGGCGCTACTTGTGCTTCATCAGGAAGGTGTAGACCTTGTCCGCTTCAGCCTGCTCGAGCAGCGAGTGCCCGGTCTGCTTGCAGAAGGCCTGGAAATCCTTCACCGACCCGGGGTCGGTGGCCACGATCCTGAGCACCTGCCCGGCCTGCATGTCCGCGAGCGCCTTCTTGGCGCGCAGTATCGGCAGCGGGCAGTTGAGCCCCCGAGCGTCCAGTTCCTTGTCGACTTGCATCGATGAGTCACTCCTTGTCAGAGAAGACCAATATAACAAAGTCGCCCGGTGCCGCAAGCATCGATCTGGAATCCGTTGCCGGCCAGGGGCGTCTTTAGCTTATCGCTGCATAAACAACCCTGAATGGAACACGGGATTGTAATCGGCGAGTATTTCAGGAACGGCTAATATGTTGGGTGGCGCTGCTACGGCGCCGCCCCGGCCAAGGAGACTTGTTATGGATGCGACCCCGAACGAAGCCCTCATCGACGACCTGATCCGGCGCCGGCTGGACGAAATCCTGCCGCAGAAGCTGGCCGAAATCCGTGCCCAAAAGACGCCCTCGATGACGATCATCGCCACCAAGGGCACGCTCGACTGGGCGTATCCGCCGTTCATTCTGGCCTCGACCGCCGGAGCGCTCGGCTGGGAAGTCTCGATGTTCTTCACCTTTTACGGCCTGAATCTGCTGAAAAAGGACATCAGCGACCTCAAGGTGAGCCCGCTCGGCAATCCGGGCATGCCGATGAAAATGCCTTTCGGCCCCGAGTGGTTCAAGGGCATCAACTGGAACATTCCCAACCTGGTGCAGGCGGGCGTTCCGCTGTTCGAAAACCTCGCGACGTCGCTGATGAAGCAGACCATCCACAACAAGGGCGTCGCCGGCGTCGATGAGCTGCGCCAGGCGTGCCTCGAGACCGACGTCAAGCTGATCGGCTGCCAGATGACGGTCGACCTGTTCGGATACTCGCGCGACGAGTTCATCCCCGAAGTGAAGGATTTCGTAGGCGCGGCGACGTTCTTGCCGATGGCGCGCGACGCCGACGTGAGTTTGTTCATCTAGTTCGCAAAACCAAGGGAGAAGGAACATCACATGAAGCTGCTCAGAATCGCTGTTGCCGCGGCGCTTGCCGCGCCGCTCAGCGCGCTCGCCACCAACGGCTATTTCCAGCACGGCTACGGCATTAAAGCGAAGGGCATGGCCGGCGCGGCCACGGCTACGGCGATCGACACCTTCGGCGGCGCCGTCAATCCCGCGAAGATGGTCTGGGTCGGCAATCGAATCGATTTCGGTGCAGACCTCTTCAGCCCGAGGCGCTCGGTCAGCCGTGAGGGCAGCGCCGCATTCGGCGGTGCCTACAACGGTTCCGTGGACAGCGATTCGCGTTACTTCCTGATTCCGGAATTCGGCTACAACAGAATGATCAACCCGAACCTGTCGCTGGGCGTCACGGTCTACGGCAATGGGGGCATGAATACGGACTTCCAGCCGAACCTCGCCGGCCCGGCCTTCGCCCCTTCCTGCGCCGGGGCGCAATCGAACATGCTGTTCGGCTGCGGGCGCCTGGGGGTCGACATGATGCAGCTCATCGTGGCACCCACCGCCGCGTACAAGGTGAACGAGCGGAACTCCCTCGGCGTATCGCCGCTCTTGGCCTATCAGCGCTTCAAGGTGGACGGCCTGCAGGCGTTCGGCGAACTGGGCTTTTCCAGCAACCCCAACGAGGTCTCCAACAAGGGCTATGACAGCGCTACGGGCTTCGGCGTGCGCATCGGCTGGATGGGCAAGGTTTCCGATACCGTGACGCTCGGCGCCGCGTATTCGTCGAAGGTCCGGATGGGCGAATTCGACAAGTACAAGGGGCTGTTCGCCCAATCCGGCGGCTTCGACATTCCGGAGAACTACAACTTCGGCATCGCCGTGAAGGCGACGCCGAAGTGGACGGTGGCCTTCGACATCCAGCAGATCAACTACCACAGCATCGCGTCGATTGCCAACGGCGTGACGAACAGCCTCGTGACGGTTCCTCCGGTAGCGCCGAACCGGCTCGGTGACTCGAACGGATCGGGCTTCAACTGGCGCGACCAGACCGTGTTCAAGCTGGGGATGGAGTACGAGTACACCAAAGCCCTGACGGTGCGCGCCGGACTGAACTACGGGAAATCGCCGATCCGCGGCAACAGCATGGACGATGTGAGCTTCAACATCATCGCCCCGGGCGTCGTGGAAACGCACCTCACGCTCGGCGCGACCTGGACGCTTCCCAACAAGTCCGAACTGACGCTTTCGTACATGCACGCCTTCGACAAATCGGTGACCGGGCCGTCCGCTACCGCGCTGATCGGTATCGGGGGAACCGAAACCCTGAAGATGTACCAGAACTCGTTCGGCGTTGCCTACGGCTGGAAGATGTAAGCCCCGGCGCAGCAGGCGAAAATGAAAAGGGCCGGAGCAATCCGGCCCTTTTTTGTCCGATCGACAAGCTGGCTATTTCGCGCAGCTCCTGGAATCGTACGGAACCTTCCCCACCAGCGTGAGGAACGCTTCGAACGGGCCCATGTTGCCCATGGCCTCGCCCATCGGGCCGTCGAATGACAGCCGGCCGAAGAACATCGCCCGCATCGGCCCGTACTCGCCGCGGCCCATCTCCTCCCAGTGGCGCGTTTCGGCGTCCATGACGTAGTCCGCGCCGCTGTCGAGCCGCGTCGTCTCCACCGCACCGCCGTACACGCAGGCCGCCTTGCCGTCCTTGAGCGCGATGCGGATCTCCGCGGTCGGCTTCTTGGCGCATTCGCTGCGGTAGATCTGGATCACCTTGAAGCCGCGCCCCTTGTCGTTCTTCACCCAGCCCGACTCGGTGAGTTTCCCGGTAAGCACCGGCTCGTTGTTCCACGCCGTGCACAACCCCTTGGTCCACTCTCCTGTCATCAGCACGGGTTCGGCAAATGCCGGCGACGCCGCCATCGCGGCGATGGCGATTGCGAAAGCGCTTGTTTTGAGCTTCATGGAATCGATTCTCCCTCGTTGATTTCGACCGCTGCGATCGAAAGCAAACCGGATGATTTGCCTCACGGCACGATACCGGCGCGCCCGCAGCCTGTCCAAATGGTCCGACTGGTCGGCGGTTAAACGCGCTTTATGCGCCGTGAGCGTTCGACCCCGGATTCTCCGACGGGCGATCAGAACTCGTAGCGCAGCTGCACGTAAATGTTGTCGTCTCGGGAAAGCTGCCCGAACTGGCCCCAGGGCTTGCCGCCGAAGGCGTTCGCGCCGAGCGCCCCCCCGATGCGGTCGGTAAAGCTGTAGCGCAGCTCCGGATTGACGAAGTAATCGCCGGTGCTCGCGTTGTACGACGCGTAGACAGAAAGGCGCATCGTCTGGTGCAGGAAAAACTGCGTCGCGCGGGCGCTGGCAGTGTGGCTCCACCGCTTCTCGAGCGGAAAGCCCGCGGGCAGCGCGGCTCGGTACGCCGCGTAATCGTGCATGCCCTCGGCGTAGTACTGCAGGTTGAGCGTGAAGTCCTCCCAGGGCTGCAACTGGTAGCCGGCGAGCAGGCGCGTCTGGGAGTTCGGTACGGTGAAGTCGCTGCCCGGGCGGTCCTCGCGCGAGTCATAGTAGGCGGCCTCGAGGCTCAGGACCCCGGGCCCGGCGCGGCCCGAGAGGCTTGCCCCGAAAACCGACAGCTCCGGATAGAAGAAGGTGATGCGCGCTGGCGCCGCGAGGTTGTCCGGCCGCATCGAGGGCGTTCGCTGGAAGCCGCGGTAGAGGTGGATGGCGACATCGTAGCCGGCCACGTCGCGATAGGCGCGCAGGCCCCATTCGCCCCGGTCGGGCTTCATCGACTCGTGATTCGTCACCGTGGGCAGGGGATCGAAAAGCCGGAAACGGCGCGCCTCCGGAATGCGGCTTTCGCGAAATGACGGCGCCAATACGAATTCGAACGATGCCAGGTCCGGATAGGCGCCGAGCTTCACCGCGTCCACGCCCCGCTTGAGGTATTCCAGGGGGCGGCCCGAGAACAGCGCCTCGTGGTCCTTGGGGAACACGTCGTTCACGAACACCAGATCGCCAAGTCCCCAGGTGATCACCTGGCGCCCGACGCGCACGTCGAATGCGCCGGCTGAATAGTCGACGAAGGCTTCGCGCACTTCGGTCCCCTCGCCCCGGCCGAGGTGGTCGTAGTACGCGTCGCCCTTGAAGTAGCCGCGCCAGCTCCCGCCGCTCGCGTCAAGCTTGAGCTGCGCGCGCTCCTCGAGCCACTTGTAATTGCGGCCATCGGGATTGGCGCCGCTGGCGTTGAACGCAGTGTTCTGCTGCAGGAAGCCGGAGACTGTCAGGTCCGCCGCCGCGGGGGCGGCGAGCAGCGAGACCGTCAGCGCGAGCGCGCGCCGCACATTCACTCGATCCACTTGCGCGGCGGCTGCCGGAGGAACCGCTCGGTGAACAGGCTGTCCTCGATCCCGAGGTCGTAGTCCGACTTGACGTACCTGACCTCGCTGCGGTGCCCGCTTTGCAGGTTCTTCATGGTGCGCCGGGTGACGGTGGGAAAACCTTTGACCTCGGCCACCTCGTCGGCCGTGAAAAGCTTGTAGCGCACGCCCTTCCTGTCGTATTGCTCCTCCTTGAGCGGCAGCAAGCTCGCCTTGTCCACCCAAGTGAATCGATGCCCGAAGTCGGCGTCCCCCGCCCTGGGCGTGCTCTTCACGACGTAGCAATCCCTGCCGCCGAGCTTTTCCTCGCGCTCGATGGCGTGCGCGTCGTCCTCGATGTCGCGGCCGGAGACGTCTTCGTAGGTGAAGTCCGAGCCGACGAAGCTGGACCGCTTGTCCTGGGCGGCGATGCGCTTGACCATGTTGAGCGCCGGCACGAACAGCCAGCGATCGTCGTCCTTGGCCGGGTATTTGAAGGTCATGAAAGTCATGTCCTTCACGTCGGCGGGCTGAAAAAAATACATGAAATACTTCTGATCCCCGCCCGCCTCGCCCGAGTTTCTGCGCAACATGGTCAGCTCGCGTATCCGCTCCTGGCCGTCCTTGTTGATGAGTTTCATCACGACGCGCGCCTTGAAGTCCCTGCCCGCATAGAGAAACGCCGCCTGGGACTTCTTCATCACCTCCTCGCCGGACAGCGCCAGGACCTGCAACGGCACGAGCGCCGCGAGCAACGCGAACCAAAGCCTCATATCAACCTCCCTTCAACAGCCAGCGCTGGCCGAGCACCACCATCGCCGGGAGCAACACCAGGGTGAGCAGGGCAGACAGCAGCATCATGGCGACGATAAAAGCGCCCACCGCAATGTAAGGCGTCAGCGGTGCGAACAGCATCACCGAGAACGCGCCGGCAAACAGCACGGCGTTGCGCAGTATCCCCTTGCCCGGGCGCGCCGCCGTCCATCGCAGCGCGCCCGCCGGGTCGAGGCCGCCGGTTTCCGCCAGGCGCTGCCGGAATCGACCGATGAAATGAATCGCGAAATCCACTGCCATCCCGAGCGAGAGCGTAGACATGACGGAGAGCGGCATGTCGAAATCCTTCCCGGTAAAGCCGACCACGCCGTAAATGAGCAGGATCGTGAACAGGAGCGGCACGTAGCCCACCACGGCCCATCTGAGGGAGCGGAAATTCAGCGCAAGAATGGCGAACACCACCAACAGGGCGATCACAAAACCGCGCACCAGATCGCCGAGAACCTCATCGTTCCAAACCATGTTGAAGTACGCGATTCCCGCCGGCTTTAGCGTGACTCTCAGCGGAGCCATCTTCTGGTAGTCGGCCGCGGCCGCGATCACCTGGCGCATTGCCGCGGCGTCCCAGGTCTTGAGCTGGATCCACAGGTTGGCCGCGCGGTAATCCGGGGTCACGACGTTGTCCAGGTCGGAGGGCTTGGCCGACATGCTGAAGAGGAACAGATACTGGCCGACGGCATCGCGGGTGTCGGGCACCACGTCGTGCTTCGCCTCGTCGTCATGCAGCACCCGATTGATGCGCTTGACGTAGTCGGCCACCGAAAAGGTCTTGCCGACGACCGGCATGGCTTCGAGATGGCGTTGCAGGCCCTCGAGCCAGCGCATCGCCTCGGGCCGCTTCATGAATTCGGCTTCCTCCGACTGCACGACCAGATAGCCGAGAGAAGTGCCGCCGAGCGCGCGGTTCATCGCCGTATCGGCAACGCGGATTTCGCTCGACGCCTTGAACCAGGCGACGAGATTGTTGTTCACGTGGATCTTCGAGGTACCCCAGACGGCAAGTGCAACCAGCACCAGCGCAACCGCGGTGACGAGCCGCGGATGGCCCGCGCCGAAGGCGCCCAGGCCGCCGAGGATGCGCGCCGTACGGTCCGATTCAACGCTCTCGCCCTGCGCGGCGCGCGCGAGCCGGTCCTCGCGCACGAACGTGAGAACGGCCGGAATGAAGCTGAACGAGAGCAGGCGCAGCACCACCGTGCCGAACGCGATCAATGCGCCGAACACCTTCACCGGAACGATGTTCATGAACAGGAGCACGGCAAAACCCGCCGCCGTGGCGAGCGCCGTGTAGCGCACCGGCCGGCTCACCGCCGCCATCGTTTCCCGGATCGCTGCGAGCCGGTCGCCGCGCTCCCGGTAGCGAAAGTAGAACTCGTTGAAGATGTGGATGCTGTCGGTGGCGATGGCCATCAGGAAAACCGGCGCCATCGAACTCATGATGTGCACCGGAAAACCGGCGCCGATCAGGAGGCCCATGCTCCAGATGATTGCGACCATCGAAACGCCCATCATGGCGGCGGACAGCGCCAGATTGCGGAACATGAACTGGATCGCGGCGAACATGATCATGCCGGCGATGGGCGAAAAAATCGCCATCAGCTTGAACATCTCGGCGCCGAAGGTGTCCCGCGCAACCGGGTCGCCCGCGATGTAGTAACGCTCCGGTCCCTTCTCCCGGGCGACGATTTCGCGGATCCCGCCCGCGACCTCGGCACCGTTCGCGCCTTTTTCCAGCGGCACGTAGACGGCGCTGGTCTTGCCATCGGGGGAGATGATCCGGTTGACGAACAGCGGGTTGCCGAACAGCGCGCGCCGCAGGGACTCGACCTCGGCGTCCTGCCGCGGTGCGGCGGGCAGGAGCGGTCCGACCTTGAGCGCACCTGCCTCCGCCGCGACGTTGGTGATGGTCGTGAAGCCATTGACGTCGCGGGCGGCAACCCCCTCCAACGCCAGGATCCCGTCCGTAATACGTGCAATGCGAGCGAGCGTCTCGCGGTTCAGGACGCCCGCGTCGTTTTCCACGCCGACGACAATCGTGTCCTCGTAAAGCCCGAAGGTCCGGTCCACCCGGTCGTTCCAGACGCGCACGTCGGAAGTCTCGGGCAGCATGTGCTTCGGGTTGGTGTCCGTGCTGATTCCGGGAAACTGCGTCAGAAACAGCAGCGTGAGCACGCCCACCAGCGCGAGTACCGACTTCGGGTGGCGGATCGACAGTTCCACCAGCGAGGTTTTCTTCATCGTCTCCCCATCTCCGCCGACGGCGCCCTCGTCACGAACCGGGCCGGCGGCCGGAATTCGCCTCCCGCCATTATTCAACTAATTAGTTGAATAGTAGAACCGTCTCCGGTCCTGTGTCAAGTGATTGACTGGGATGGCATTCGCCGGTCTGATTTCCCTATCAGAACGTTCGCTTGCGCGGCGACCCGCAACGGCGGAATCTTGCTACCCTGCGGGTCTGCGCTCTGGCGGCCCGAACCGGCGGAGGGGATGGCATGGAGACCCGTTACGCACCGATTCCAGCCCGCCTGATGCGCGCGGGCACGGTCGTGAGGCAGCCCGTCGTCGAGGCAACGGCGCGGGTGCAGCCGGGGGATCCCGCGATCTCCGTGATGACCGATTTGCGCCAGGTGGCGGCGGTGCTGGTCGACCCGGACGTCGATATCGAGGCGGCGTTGCGCATCATGATCCGGCGCAACGTGCGCTCGCTGTTCGTGGTCGACGTGGAAAACGAAATCGTCGGCCTGATCACCGCCACCGATCTGATGGGCGAAAAACCGATGCAGCACGTGGTGCGTTACGGCGGCCGGCGCGGCGACATCCGCGTGCGCGACCTGATGACTCCGCGGGCGCGGCTCGAAGTGCTGCCCCTGGCGGACGTCGAGCACGCGCGCGTAGGTCACGTCCTTGCGACGCTCAAGCTCGCGGGTCGCCAGCACGCCATCGTGGTCGAGGAAGACCGCCAGGGGCACGAGGTGGTGCGGGGGGTGTTCTCGACCACGCAACTCGAGAAGCAGATCGGCGAAGCGGTGCCGGTCGACGCGCCGGCGCGTACCTTCGCCGAAATCGAAGCCGCGCTGTCGCGGTGATCACACAGGGGAGAAACGTCAGGATGCTGCGCAATCTGCTGCTCGCTGCGGTCGCGGCCACGGCAACCGCCGTGCACGCGGCCGATCCGTCGCCGATCGTCACCTACTCGAAGAAAGCGAAGTTCGAGGACGTGCGCGACGACCTCAGGCTTGCCATCGAGGGCAAGGGACTCGTGATCGACTACCAGTCGTACGTCAACCGCATGCTCGAGCGCACCGGCAGGGACGTCGGCTCGGCGCGCAAGCTCTACGTCGACGTGCAGGCGTTCGTCTTTTGCAGCGCGGCGCTTTCGCGCAAGACCATGGAAGCGGATACGGCCAACGCCGCCCTGTGCCCGTACAGCATTGCCGTGTACGCCACGGCGGCGGAGCCGGACAAGGTCCACGTGGCGTACCGCCGTCCATGGCGCCCGGACGGGTCGGGTGCCTCCAAGGCCGCGCTGAAGGAAGTCGAGGCGCTGCTCGACCGCATCGCGCGCGAGGCGATCGGCCTCAGGAAATAGCCTGGTAATACAGGTTCTGCGGGTGCCGCGCCTCGGCGAAGAAATGCCAGCGCTCGGCGAGCAGCCCGGCGAACTGGACGAGGAACGCCGCCGAGGGCAGCCCCAGCGCAAGCAGCGCCGCGGGTGCGACAAACGCCGCCGCGGCAAAAAACCACCTCACGCCGGCGAGGCGCGCGGCACCCGCGCCGTGGAAGAATTCGCGCGTGTTGAACGAGCCGCCCATCGCGCCCTGCGCCTTCTGCGCGATGTGCGGATGCTTGACCCCGATCGCGGTTTGCAGGCTGGAGAGCGGACGCAAGCCGGCGTTACGCATGAGCGAGGCTGCGCGCGAAGCGGCCGCAAGCGCCAGCGCAACCAGCGCCGCCACGCCATAACCCGTTTCGAGCGCCGGATCGAGACTGGCCGCGAGCGCGGTCGCGGCGGTGAGGCCGGAGGCGCAGCCCAGCAGGATGAAATTCAGCACCGTCAGCGGGCTGTGCCACTCCTGCAGGAACTTGAGGCACGCGTAGATCATGCCCGTGCACACGAATAGCGCGACGCACACCGCCGCCGCGAGCGCACCCGCGACGAGCGCCGCCTGCAGCTGGCCGAGCCAGTGCAGCACGCCGTAGAGCGCGACCAGTGCCATGAACAGCGGCAGCGCGATCACCTCGCGCGCGAGCCACGACGTGCGCCACATCGCCGCCGAGCGCCAGGCGCGTTCCGGCCGGCCGAGGTGCAGGAACGACGCGGCCAATCCCGCCGCAGCCAGAGCCAGCGACCCGATCGCCGCGGCCGCCACGAACACGGGCGCGAGCGAAGCGCGGCCGCGAGCGGCGTCGCTCAGGTCCGCGCCGTAAAGCGCGAGGAACAGGCCCTGCCCCGCCCCGAGCAGCGTCGTCAGCAGGACTACCGACCAGGCGGGCCGCATCTCGTCTCCGGCCTCACCAGCTCGTCACGTCGTCGAGCGCGGGCTCGCCGGTCGCCGGCTTGGGCAGCAGGCCGTCGACCTTGAGCGGGTTGTCGAAGCGCTGCAGATCTTCCTCGCGCACCCGCGCCTCGGTGCGCCGGCGCGGCAGGTAATGATTCGCCGGGTGCGTGCCCCACTCGGGCATCAACGCGTAGCCGCCCTGCTCGCGGATCGCGATCGACACTTCGGATTGCGGATCGTGGATGTCGCCGAACAGCCGCGCGCTGGTGGGGCACGCCAGGACGCAGGCCGGCTTGCGATCCCGTTCGGCGAGCGCCACGTCGTAAATCCGGTCGACGCACAGCGTGCATTTCTTCATCACCTTCTGGGCTTCGTCGAGCTCGCGCGCGCCGTAGGGGCAGGCCCAGGCGCAATACTTGCACCCGATGCACTTGTCGTAATCCACCAGCACGATGCCGTCCTCGGCGCGCTTGTGCGAGGCGCCCGTGGGGCACACCGGCACGCACGGCGGGTCCTCGCAGTGCAGGCAGGATTTCGGAAAATGCACCGTCTGCGTGTCGGGGAACTGGCCCACTTCGAAGGTCTGCACGCGATTGAAGAAAGTACCGCTCGGATCCTTGCCGTAGGGATTCTGATCGGACAACGGGCCCGCCTCGCCCTGGGTGTTCCACTCCTTGCAGCTGGTCACGCAGGCGTGGCAGCCGACGCAGACGTTGAGGTCGATCACCAGGGCGAGTTGGGTCACGCCTGCGCTCCCGTGCCGGGCGCGACGCCGACCGCATCGAACTGCGGCCACGACCGTTTCGGCTCGTCATCCGCGGCGCGATAGATGCGCACGCGCACGTCATACCAACCCGCCTGCCCGGTGACCGGATCGGAATTCGACATGCGCGCCCCGCCGGACTGCGGCAATTCCTCGCTGATCAGGTGATTCAGCAGGAACCCCTCGCGCGATTCGTTCGCACCTGGGGCGAGCCCCCAGGCGCCCGGCGCCTTGCCGATCGCGTTCCAGGTCCACACCGTGCCCGGCTCGACCGCCTCGCTGAAGCGCGCCATGCAGCGCACTTTGCCCCATTGCGACTCGACCCAGATCCAGTCGCCGTCGGCGACGCCGGCGGCGCGCGCGGTGCGCGGATTGACGAACAGGTAATTGTGCGCGTGGATCTGCCGCAGCCAGGCGTTCTGCGAGTCCCACGAGTGGTACATCGCCATCGGCCGCTGCGTGATCGCGGCGAGCGGGTACTTGCGGCTGTCGGTGGCCTGCAGTTCGAGCGGCGCGTAGTGGAACGGCAGCGGATCGAAGTAGGTCGCCACGCGCTGGCGCAGCGCCTGCGGCGGCTGCCGTCCCGGACGCCGGCCCTCGGCCGCCATGCGAAAGCGCTGCAGCACCTCCGAATAGAGGTGGATGATCACGGGATCGCCGTAGCGCCGGATGCGCGCGCGCTGCGCCCATTCCATGTAGCCGCGGTTCCAGTTGCGCATGTACTGGTACGAGGGCGCGAGCTGGTGGTGATAGACGCAGTTGTTGGCGGCGTAGCGGTCCCATTGCGCGGGATTGGGCTCGCCGCGCATCGATTTTTCGCCGCCCGCGCCGCGCCAGCCGGCGAGGAATCCGATCCCCGAGCCGGGCTCGGTCTCGTAGCGGACGATGAAATCGGGGTAGTCGCGGAACTTGCGCGAGCCGTCGGGATTGCAGAATACGGGCAACTGCAGGCGGCTGCCGAGCTCGATCAGCACTTCCTGGAACGGCTTGCATTCCCCGGTGGGCGGCACCACCGGCACGCGCACCGCATCCACCGGCCCGTCGAATTCCGAGATCGGGCGATCGAGCAGCGACATCACGTCGTGGCGTTCCAGATAGGTCGTATCCGGGAGCACCAGGTCGGCGAAGGCCGTCATTTCCGACTGGAAGGCGTCGCACACGACGAGGAACGGGATGCGGTATTCGCCGTCCTCGCCCCGGTCGTTCAGCATGCGGCGCACCTCTGCAGTGTTCATTGCAGAGTTCCACGCCATGTTGGCCATGAAGATCAGCAGCGTGTCGAGGCGATACGGGTCGCCGCGCCAGGCGTTGGTGATCACGTTGTGCATCAGCCCGTGCACCGACAGCGGGTGTTCCCAGGAAAATCCCTTGTCGATGCGCACCGGTCGACCTTCGTCGTCGACGAACAGCTGCTCGGGCGCAGCCGGCCAGCCGAGCGCGAGTCCTGGCAGCGGCGTGTTCGGCTTGACCGCGTCGGGCGAATTCGGCGTCTTCGCCGCGGGCGGAATGGCGCGCGGAAACGGCGCGCGGTGCCGAAAGCCCCCCGGCCGGTCGATGGTGCCGAGCAGGCTCATGAGGATCGCGAGCGCACGCACGGTGTGAAAACCGTTCGAGTGCGCGGCGAGCCCGCGCATGGCGTGAAACGCGACCGGGTTGCCGGTCACGGTGGGGTGCTCTTTGCCCCAACAATCGGTCCACGCGATCGGCAGCTCGATTCTCTGGTCGCGCGCCGTGATGCCCATCTCGTGTGCCAGGCGTCGAATCGTCGCCGCCGCAATGCCGGTGAGATCCTCGGCCCATTCCGGCGTGTACGCCTTGACGCGATCGGCGAGCAGCTGGAAAGCGGGCTTGACGCGGGTGCCATCGTCGAGGCGGAACTCGCCGAACAGATGCGGATCCGCGCCCTCGCTATGCGTAGGCACCGCGCGCTGCGTGTGCCGGTCCCACCACAGCTGCGCAGGCGGCCAGTCGGTGTCGCTCTCGGGAGCGCCGGGCGTGCGCGCCAGCAGCCCGTCGCGCGCCGAACCTTGGTCGCACACCACCAGGTGTCCGCCGTTGGTGTAGCGCGCGACGAATTCGCGGTCGTACAGCCCCCGCGCGACGACCTCGTGCAGCACCGCGAGCAGGAACGCGCCGTCGGTGCCGGGCCGGATCGGCACCCACTCGTCGGCGATCGCCGAGTAGCCGGTGCGCACCGGATTGACCGAGACGAAGCGTCCGCCGTGGCGCTTGAACTTCGCGAGCGCGATCTTGAGCGGGTTGGAATGATGGTCTTCCGCCGTGCCCAGCATGACGAAGAGCTTCGCGCGCTCGAGATCCGGGCCGCCGAACTCCCAGAACGAGCCGCCGATGGTGTAGATCATGCCGGCAGCCATGTTGACCGAGCACAAGCCGCCATGCGCAGCGTAGTTCGGCGTGCCGAACTGGCGCGCGAACAGGCCCGTCAGCGCCTGCATCTGGTCGCGTCCCGTGAAGAGCGCGAATCGCTTCGGGTCGGTGGCGCGGATTTTCGCCAGCCGTTTCTCGAGGAGGTCGAAGGCCTCGTCCCAGGAGATCGGCTCGAACTCGCCGGCGCCGCGCTCGGCGCCCGCGCGGCGCCTGAGCGGCCGCGTCAGCCGCGCCGGCGAATACTGCTTCATGATGCCGCTCGCGCCCTTGGCGCAGATCACGCCCTGGTTGAGCGGATGCTCCGGGTTGCCGTCGATGTAGCGCACCTTGCCGTCGCGCAGGTGCACGCGTATGCCGCAGCGGCAGGCGCACATGTAGCAGGTGGTGTTGCGGACCTCGGTGTGCGCGTTCGCGGCGGGGATCATTGTTTGAGCGAAATCAACGAAGCCATTCGATTCTCCGGTGTGCCCGCATGGTGATCCAACGAGTTGTAGTTATCCATCCATAAGCGGCATAGTGCACCGCTATTTATTAGGGTCTTTCTCGCGTTATCATCGCGTTACGTGCCGGCCGCCTGCGGCATGCGGCGTAAAATTCAAGCATCCACTCTTGGAGCAGCAATGCCTGAACTCGTTGCGACCGAGCAGACGATTCTTGTCGTCGGCGGCGGCATCAGCGGCATGACCGCCGCGCTCGAGGCTGCTGAGTGCGGCAAGCAGGTGATCCTCGTCGAGAGCAGCGCGACGCTGGGCGGCCGCACCGCGCTGCTGTATCGCTATTTTCCGAAGCTTTGCCATCCGACCTGCGGCCTCGAGATCAATCTGCGGCGCATCAAGGCGAGCCGCAACATCCGCGTCTACACGCTCGCCGAAGTCACGCGCATCGACGGCCGCAGCGGCGACTACACCGTCAGCCTCAAGCTGACGCCCCGCTACGTGAACGCCAGCTGCACTGCGTGCGGCGACTGCGCGAAGGCCGTCGCGGCGACGATCCCGAACCCGTGGAACTACGGCCTCGACCGCATCACGGCAGCGTATCTGCCGCACGCCATGGCCTATCCGCAGCGCTTCGTGATCGACCCCTCGATCATCGGCACTCCGGAAGCGAACAAGGCGAAGGCGGCCTGCCGCTACGGCGCGGTCGACCTCGAGATGAAGGAAGAAACCCTCACGCTCAAGGCCGCCGCGGTGATCTGGGCCACCGGCTGGAAGCCCTACGATGCGGCGAAGATCCAGCCCTACGGCTACGGGCGCTTCAAGAACGTGATCACCAGCGTCGAGTTCGAGCGGCTGGCCGATCCGCACGGGCCGACCGGCGGGCGCATCGTGCGGCCCTCCGACGGCAAGGAAGCCAAGGATGTCGCCTTCATCCAGTGCGCCGGCTCGCGCGACGAGAACCACCTGCGGCACTGCTCGCGCATCTGCTGCATGGCCTCGCTCAAGCAGACCCGGTTCATGCGCGAAGCCTTCGGCGAAGCCGCGCAATCGACCATCTACTACATCGATATCCGCGCCATCGACCGCTTCGAGGATTTCTACAAGCAGGTGCAGGCCGACCCGCACGTCAAATTCATCAAGTCCAAGGTGGCGCGCATCGAGGAGGATCGCGCGAGCGCCGATCCGGTGCTGCACGGCGTCGACACCGAAGGCTACCTGCGCTACGCCAACCGGCATGATCTTGCGGTACTCGCGATCGGCATGGAGCCGTCGGTCAGGGGCTCGGCGATTCCGGCAACGTTGGGCGAGGATTCGAGCGGCTTCCTGGTGCCGGCACTCGACGGTGCAGCGATCTTCGGCGCCGGCTGCGCGACCAACGCGCTCGACGTCAATCGCGCGGTGCAGAGTTCTACGGCGGCCGCGTTACGCGCGATCCAGGTGGTGAACCGCAGCGCGCGGGCGGAGACGTAAATGGCGGACCTGAAAACGGCAGCCTACGTTTGCGGCGGTTGCGGCATCGCCGAACGGCTGGACACCGGCCAGCTGGCGCTGATCGCCGAGCGCGAAGGCAAGATGAACCTGGTGCGCCGGCATCCGTTCCTGTGCAGCGCCGAGGGCGTGGCGCAGATCCAGGGCGACATCGACGCCGAAGGCGTGACGCACGTCGCGATCGCCGCCTGCTCGCGCCGCGCCAAGACGGAAGCTTTCCAGTTTCCGGCGGTTGCCGTGTCGCGCGCCAACCTGCGCGAAGGCGTGATCTGGGTGCGGCCGGCGAACGACGAGGCGCGCGAGGCGACGCAGGAGATGGCGGGCGATTACGTGCGCATGGCCTGCGCCGAACTGAAGAACATGAAGCTGCCCTCGGGGCACGCCGAGACCGGCAGGAACCGGCGCGTGCTGGTGGTCGGCGGCGGCGTGTCCGGCATGACTGCCGCGCTCGAAGCGGCGCGCGCCGGTTACGCCGCATTGATCGTTGAAAAAGGCGCTGCGCTCGGCGGCTGGGCGTCGAAGCTGCATCGCCGGACGCCCTTCCGCGAGCCGTTCCACGACCCGGTGGATACCGGCGTCGCGGGATTGATCGAGGCGATCGAAGCCGAGCCCCGCATCAAGGTCCATCTCAACACCACGCTGACGCAGACTGGCGGTGCGCCGGGACGCTTCAGCGTCCGGCTGACGAACGCGAGCGGCGTCAGTTGGGTCGAGGATGCCGGCGCCATCGTGCAGGCGACTGGTTTCACTCCCTACGACGCGAGCCGGCTCACCGAGTTTTCCTACGGCAGTTCGCCCAACATCGTCGACCAGGCCGGGCTGGAAGAGCTGGCGCGCGCGGCCGGCGGCCGTGCCCTGCGCCGGCCCTCGGACGGCGGCAGCGTGAAAAAAGTGGTTTTCGTGCAGTGCGCCGGGCAGCGCGACGATTCGGGCCGGCACCTGCCCTTTTGCTCCGGGCACTGCTGCGGGACCTCGATCAAGCAGGCGATGTATTTCAAGGACGCCGATCCGGCCGTCAACACGGTCGTGATCTACACCGACCTGCGCACCCCGGGCAGCGGCGAGGACTTCTACCGCTCGGCGCAGGCCAAGGGCGTCACCTTCACCAAGGGAACGGTCACCGGCGTCGAGGCGAACGACCGGCAGTGCCGCGTCAGCTTCCGCGACCTGATCCTGGCCGAGGATGCCGTGATCGCCGACGCCGACATCGTGGTACTGGCGACCGGACAGGTGCCCAATTCGGGAGTCGACATCGAGCAGCCGGAGCGGCAGGACGCGAACGGCGTGCAACCGATCTCGATCCTCAACCTGTCGTACCGGCAAGGCAAGGACCTGCCGCAGCTGCGCCACGGTTTCTCCGACTCGCATTTCATCTGCTTCCCCTACGAGACGCGCCGCACCGGCATCTACACCGCGGGCCCGGTGCGCCGGCCGATGGATATCGCGCAGGCGACCGAAGACGCCACCGGCGCCGCGCTGAAGGCGATCCAGGCGATCGAGAACGCGCAGCTCGGGCGCGCCGCGCATCCGCGCTCCGGCGACCTGTCGTATCCGATCGTGCGGCTGGAAGGCTGCACGCAGTGCAAGCGCTGCACCGTGGAATGCCCGTTCGGCGCCATCGACGAAGACGAAAGGACCTACCCGGTGTTCAACGAGAGCCGCTGCCGGCGCTGCGGCACCTGCATGGGCGCCTGCCCGGTGCGCGTGATCTCGTTCGAAAACTACTCGGTCGACACGGTCGGCGCGCAGATCAAGGCGGTCGAGATTCCCGACGAGAGCGAGGCGAAACCCCGCATCCTGGTGCTCGCCTGCGAGAACGACGCCTATCCGGCGCTCGACATGGCGGCGATGCAGCGCCGCGACTACAGCGCCTTCGTGCGCGTGATTCCGGTACGCTGTCTCGGCTCGGTGAACGCGATCTGGGTCACCGACGCGCTCAACGGCGGCTGGGACGGGATCATGCTGATGGGCTGCAAGCACGGCGACGACTACCAGTGCCACTTCGTCAAGGGCTCGGAGCTGGCGAGCGTCCGCATGTCGAAGATCGACGACACGCTGAAGCAGCTCGCGCTCGAGAGCGAGCGGGTCGCGACCTACGAAGTGGCGATCACCGACCTCGCGCGCGTGCCGCAGCTGATCGACGACTACATCAAGGTGATCGAGCGTATCGGCCTGTCGCCGATGAAGGGGTTTGCCTGATGGGCGCGCCGAACGAGCTCAACCTCGCCGCGCTGGCGAAGTACTCCAACGATTTCCTGCGCGAAGTCGAGGCCAACGTCGAGGAAGGCGAGTGGGTCAAGATGTGCATGCAGTGCGGCGTCTGCGCGGGCTCGTGCCCGTTCGGCCCGGACTGGGAGCACTCGCCGCAGAAGATCTTCATGATGATCCGCGCCGGCAAGCGCCAGGAGGTGCTGACGTCGGATTCGATGTGGATGTGCACTTCCTGCTACAACTGCGTGGTGCGCTGCCCGAGGAAACTGCCGATCACGCAGATCATGCACGGGCTCGCCACTTACGCGCACCGGCTCGGCCTCGCGCCGAAGATGCAGCCGACCTATCAGTGGTCGTTGCAGTTCTGGGACAACTGCACGCGCACCGGGCGCGTGAACGAACTCAAGCTGACGCTCGGGCTGTACTTCAAGGAAGGCTTCGTCGCCGGCGTCAAGAAAGCCTGGGCGTTGCGCGGCATCGGCTTCGGGTTGTTGCGCGCCAAGCGGCTCAACCCCTTCGAGCTGATCCGCGGCCATGAGTGCAAGGACAAGGCCGGCATTCACCGCATGCTGAAGAAAGCGCAGGAGATCGAGGCCCGACGCCTCAAGATCCCGCAATTCAAGACCGAGGGTTGATCGCGCCATGGCGAAAAAGGAATACGCTTTCTATCCGGGTTGCTCGTCGCAGCTGCGCGGCTCGGCGTCGAACTACCTGACCAGCGTGAACTCGATGTGCGAGGCGCTCGACATCAAGATGACGCAGATCCCGGACTGGAACTGCTGCGGCGCCTCGATCGGCTACGCGGGCTCGGGCGAGCTCTCGCGCCACGTGCTGAACGCGCGCAACTTCGCGCTCGCCGAGACGCATCTGCCGGGGCAGGACGTGGTGGCGACCTGCGCCGCGTGCTGGCTCGGCGCGCGCGAGACCAAGGAAAAGCTGGACGCCTCCTCGCAGCTCATGGCCGAGACCAACGAAGCGCTCAAGGAAGCGGGGCTCCGGTACCAGGCGAAGGTCGGCGTGCGCCACATGGTCGAGGTGCTGATCGAGGATATCGGCTACGAGGGCATGGCGCAGCCGATCGTCAAGCCGCTCGAAGGCGTCAGGATCGCGGGCTACGTCGGCTGCCAGACCAACCGCCCGTTCGGCATCGCCGGCGAATCGTTCGAGAATCCGATGTACCTCGACAAGCTGGTCGAGACGCTCGGCGCCGAGCCGCTCGTCAAGTACGAGCAGAAGGTCACCTGCTGCGGCGGCGCGCTCGCGTTTTCCGAGCCGGAGAAGAGCCAGAAACAGATCAAGGACATCGTCGAATCGGCCTACGATCACAAGGCCGACCTGATCGTCACCCCCTGCCCCTTGTGCCAGGCGAACGTCGAGATCTACCAGTCGGAGATCAACAAGCGGCACGGCACGAAACTCGACATGCCGGTGGCGTACTACTCGCAGCTCATGGCCGTGGCCTACGGCGCGACGCCGAAGGCCGCCGGGCTCGACGGCCACGTCATCCAGCCGAAGAAGCTGCAGGACATCGCGGTCAAGGTGGTGCCGAAGAAGTAGCGCCTCAGCCGCGCGCGAAGCGCTGCAGCGCCTCTCCCGTCACGCGGCAGATCTGCCAGTCCGGCAGCACCGCGGCGCCGATCGAGCGGTAGAACTCGATCGCCGGCCGGTTCCAGTCGAGCACCGCCCACTCGAAGCGGCCGCAGCCGCGCTCCACGGCGAGGCGCGCGCAATGCCGGATGAGCGCCTTGCCGTAGCCGCGACCGCGCGCTTCCGGAATCACGAACAGGTCTTCGAGATACAGGCCGCGCCGCGCGAGGAAGGTCGAGAAGTTGTGGAAGTAGAGCGCGAAACCCGCAGCCAGCTCGCCATCCCACGCGATCACCGCTTCGATCACGGGCGCCGCGCCGAAAAGCTCGGCGTGCAGCTGCTCTGAAGTGCCGGTGGCGAGGTGTGCGAGCTTCTCGTATTCGGCCAGCGCTCGCACCAGGCCAAGCAACGTCGAGCAGTCCTCGGGTCGCGCCGGCCGGATCTCCATCGCGCGGCCGGTCGCTACGAGCGGCAGCCGAGCTGCCGTTTCTTCGCGTTCTCGAAATAGCTCAGATCGCCGGGGCAGGAAAGCCTGCCTTCGGGCAGCTTGGTGCCCGCTTTCGCGGTGCAGGTGAAGGCCCCAGTCTTCCTGTTCACCGACTTGGCGACTACGGTCCAGTCCTGCGGACATTGCGACGCGGCAGCCGGTTTCGCCGCGGCGACCGCGGTCTTCTGCGCCGCGGGCGCTGGCGCTGCCGCCACCGGAGGCGGCGCCGGCGGCGCAACGACCTTCAGCACGGTCTCCTGATTCCTGCCGCCGCAGCCGCCGAGCAGGCCGATCGTTTTGGGCTCGGCCTTCACGCGGTACTCGCCCGCCTGCGCGTACTGGCGCGTGACGACCAGCGGCACGTCCTTCTTCTGATTGATCTTGTAGTCCTGCGTGTTGCCGTCGCCGAAATGCACGCGCAGGCCGCAATTGATCCCGCCCGTGACGTCGAAGTTCACGGTGATCTTGACGCTCGCGCCCGGCTTGATCTCCTGGGGCTCGAGCTTGACGTTGGCGAGAAGCTGCCCCCAGGCGGCGAGCGGCAATGCGGCGATGCAAACCAAGACGAACGCACGGCGAATCATGAATTCCTCCTCGGCGTGACGATGCCGGATTATAGGGCGCTCGCCCGCTCGAGCCGCATCACTCGGGGCTGATCTTCGCCTCGCGCACCACGCGCTCCCATTTCGCGAGATCCTTGTCCACCAGCGCGCGCACCGCCTCCGGCGTCGAGGCCACGGGCTCCAGACCCTGCGTCCGGAAAGAGGCCTTGATCTCCGCCAGCGCGAGCACCGACGTCAGCTCGAACGCCAGCCGCGCAATGATTTCGCGCGGCGTGCCTTGCGGGGCGAAAAAAGCGTACCAGATGTCGGACTCGACACCCGGGAAGCCGCCTTCGGCGAGCGTCGGCAGTTCGGGCGCGAGCGGCGAGCGCTGCGGGCTGCCCACGGCGATCGCCTTCATCTTGCCGGCGCGCACCTGCGGCAGCGCGACGTGAATCGGCAGGAACATGAGGTTGATCTGCCCGCCGAGCAGGTCCGTGACCGCGCCCGCGGTCCCTTTGTAGGGAACATGCACGATGTCGACGCCGGCGACGTTCTTGAACAGTTCCATTGCCAGGTGGTGCGGCGTGCCCACGCCCGGCGAGCCGTAGTTGAGCTTGCCGGGATTCGCCTTCGCCGCGGCGATCAGCTCGGGAACCGATGCGAACGAGGTCGACGGATGCGCGGCGATGAGCAGCGTGCCCCAGGCCGAAAGCGTGATCGGCGCAAAATCCTTCGCCGGGTCGTACGGCAGGTTCCGGAACAGGGAACGGTTCGAAACGAAGGTGCTGGCGGTGACCAGGATCGTGTGCCCGTCGGGCTTCGACTTGGCCACCAGCTCGGTGCCGATGTTGCCGCTCGCGCCGGCGCGGTTCTCCACCACCACCGGCTGCCCGAGCCGCTCGGCAAGGCGCGGCCCCAAGGTGCGCGCGATGATGTCGATGCCGGTCCCGGGTGTGAACGGCACGATGAAGCGGATCGGCTGGCTGGGGTAGGCCTGCGCCTGCGCGAGCGCAGGAAACGCAGCGAGCGCGAGCGCAGCAGTCAGGAATCGAAACATGGTAGGTCCTCCTCTGGTTTGATCACGCCAGCTTCAGCAGCCTGCGCGCATTGCCCTCGTAGATCGCATGGCGCTCGGCGGGCGAAAGATCGAGCCGGTCGATGATCTCGATCGTGGTCCGGGTGTACATCGAGCCCTTTTCCGGGTCGAACGGCGCGTCGGAGGCAAACAGCACGTGCTCCGGGCCGAAGAACCTGAGCCCGCACTTGGTCGCCTCCCAGGCGCCGAAGAGGGCCGTGTCGGCGTAGAACATCCTGAAATAGTCGAGCGGCCGCTTTTTCAGTTTCTTCAACAGCTTCGTGTAATCGACGTCCGAGGTGCGCTTGCCGAGCTGGTCCCAGCCGGGTCCGACGCGGCCTTCGAAGTAGGGAATCATGCCGCCCATGTGGTGCGTGATGATCTTGAGGTCCGGGTATTTGTCAAACAGGCCCTGGAACACGATGTGCGCCATGGCGACGCTCGTCTCGTAGGGCCAGCCGAAGGTCCACCAGATTTCGTAGTGGCTCTTCGTCTCCCCGGCGTAATCGGGAAAATCGGCGCCGCGCGCCGGATGCAGCCAGATCGGCAGATCGAGCTTCGCCATCAGGTCGAATAGCGGCAGGGTTGCAGGCGCCGTGAGCGGCTTGCCGAGGACATTGCTGAACACCTGCACGCCCACGGCGCCGAGTTCCTTGACGGCGCGCCTCGCCTCCCGCAGCAGGCCCGGCGGGTCGTTCATCGGCAGCGACGCGATGAACGCGGGAAAACGCTTCGGGTATTTCTGCACCAGCTCGGCCATGCCGTCGTTGGCGAGGCGCGCGAGGTCGGTCGCGAGCGGCGGCGGGCCGAACACCTCGATCGGCGGAGAGCCGAGGCAGATCACCTGCGCGTAGTCCTCGCCGAAGCGGTCCATGATGCGCAAGCGCTCGCCCAGGTCGACGATGCACGGAATCTCGCGCACGCGCCGGTGCATGTCCTTGCCGTTGGGCGCCACCTTGAGCATGCGCTCGTAGAACTTGCGGGGAAAGATGTGGTTGAAGATATCGAGCTTCATCGGGCGCGGCTCCAGCGTAGAGTCGGACAGGCGAACAGGCGCATGATGCCAAAGTTCTTCCGACTGCGCCGCTAGCGTCGCCGGCGGCTCCTATAATCCGCACTGAGAACGATTCCGATGGAGCTGCTGACCCTCTCGCGGGCGGCGCGCCTGGCTGGCGTGACGCGCGGCGTGCTGCAGAAAAGGATCCGCGATGGCCAGCTGCCTTCGTTCGAGGGCTTGGTCCGGGTGGACGACCTGGTGCGGGCGTTTCCGGAAACGCAGCTCGAGGACAACGCCGAACTGGCGCGCGTCAACCAGATCAAGGAGCGCGCCTTTGGCCGGCGCGTCTACGAGCGCGCCCTGCCCGACAAGGAAGTGCTGGCGGCACGGCTGGGCGCGCTCGGCCTCGAACTGGCCGAAGTCAAGGCCGGCGCCGCCCGCTACCGCGCGCTGCTGGCCGAACTCGGGCGGCGGCTCGCCGGGCATGCGCTCGGCGCGTGGCTGAAACAGGAACTGGAGGCAGGCATGACCCAGGCCGAAGACGAGCGCCGGATGCTGGCGCAGGAGGGCGTGATGCGCGTCATGGCACCGCACGTGAAGGTGATGCCCGGCGGACAGGAGTTCTTCGTCGAGGGCGCGGACACGGTGCTCGACGCCGCGCTGCACGCGGGCCTGGGCATGGCGTATGGCTGCAGCGCCGGCAATTGCGGCGAGTGCAGGGCGCGCGTCGTCGCCGGCAGCGTGAAGCAGGTGCGCCATCACGACTACCGCCTGAGCGATGCGGAGAAGGCACAGGGCTACGCGTTGATGTGCTGCTGCACGGCGCTGACCGACCTGGTGCTCGAGGCGAGCGTGGCGCGGTTCGCGGACGACATCCCGCTGCAGAGCATCACCGCCCAGGTGCGCCGCATGGATCCCCTGTCGGCCGACATGATGCTGCTCGAGCTGCTCACGCCGCGGACCAACCGCCTGCGCTTTCTCGCCGGACAGAGCGCCCAGGTGGTGCTCGGCGGAGCGCAGGCGACCTGGCCGATCGCCAGTTGCCCGTGCGAGGAACGCCGGCTCCAATTCCACGTGCGCCGCATGCCGGGGAACATGCTTTCGGATTACGTGTACGCGCGGCTCAGGGTCGGCGAGTCGGTGGCTCTGTCCGGTCCGGTGGGCGACTTCGTGCTGCGCGAGGACGGCGCGCGTCCGCTGGTGTTCGTTGCCTGGGGCTGGCAGGGCTTCGCGCCGGTGAAGAGCGTGATCGAGCACGCGCTCGCGCAGGAGGGCGCCGAGTCGATCGATCTGTACTGGATCGGCGCCAACGCCGCCGACCATTACCATCCGAAGCTGTGCCGCTCGTGGGCCGAGGCGATCGACAACTTCCGCTACACGCCGCTCATCGCCGGAGCGGGACTGCACGGCGAGGTGACGCAGGCCGTGCGCGCCGCGCTCGCCGGAATGCTGCGCGATCGCGGCCCGCTTGCCGAATGCGATTTCTACGTGGCCGGCGATTCCGCGCAGGTGGCGGCCTCGCGAACCTTCCTCCTCGAGCAGGGCCTGCCACAGGCGCAGCTCGTCACCTGGGTATCGCAATAATGCCGTACTTCGTCTACAGCCTGTACGAACGGCCGCTGCGGCGCGTCGAACCGCTCGGTCAATTCGAGCGCTATGCCGAGGCGAGCCGGTTCGCGAAGGCGAAGCGCGCCGGGGCCGCCGGCGAAGTTTCGGTTCGGATCGTGTTTGGCGCCAATGCGCTGGCGGCGGAGGAGGCGATCATGAACCCGCAGCCGCCGCCGCCGCGCATCGGCGACGATTATTGATCGTCCTGACGAGAGCGTGTGTTCGCGCCGACGCGCGTAGAATGAACCACGATCGAGACTGGGCCATGCGCGACCTGAATCGCCTCATCGAAGCCGTGCAGCGCAATTGCGACATCGCCGATGCGCGTTACGGGCGCGAGGCGACGCTGTGCATCTATCTGCTGCAAATGCGCGAGCTCTATTGCTGGGAACACGAACTGCCGCTGGCGGCGCAACCGCCGCACGATGCACTCGCGGATTGGCTCAGCGCGCGCGAGGCGAAGTGGAGCACGCTGGAGGGCCGCGACTTCGAAGCGCTTGCGCTCGGCGAGCGGCGTTTCGCGCCGCTCGACGCCGCCCGGCTCAACCGCGAACTGCTGCCACAGCGACTCGTCTACGGCGCGGGCTACGGCCGCTTTCACCGGCCGCATTTCTTTCTCGCCGCGCTCGAGCGCTGCGACCTGCGCGACGGCGTCCAGGTGCTGGTCACAGGCTGCGAATACGCGCGCGATCTGGTGGCGGCGCCGGCCGCGTTCCAGCACAACACCATCTTCGTGCGGCGCGAAGCGCTGCGCCGCTGGCTGTGGGAGACGGTGGCGTTGTGGCGTTCGCGCCGCAGCGACGGCGCGCTCGCCCGTGCCCTGGCCTCGTGGGGCCTGGACGCCGGCGACGAGGCGGGATTCGAGCGCATGGTCGCAGCGGAGACCGAAACGCTGATCCTGCACGAGTTGGGCGAGGCGCGCGCCGGGGGCCTGCTCGGCGAGCGCTGGGAAGAAATGCTCGCGGCGTTGAGCGAACGCCGCGCGGAACTGCTCGCGCGCGCGGTGCGCGATAACCTGGCCGACTGCCTGAGCACCCTGCCCGGCCTGCTCGAGCGCGAGGCGGGCGCCTCGATCCACTTCTACTTCTCCCAGTTCGACGGCCTGCGCCGGGAGCTTTTCCCGGCGCTCACGGCAGCGTATCGCGAGTGGCGCGAATCGGGCGCCGCGGGCGCGCTGCGCCCCGCGATCGAGCGCGGCTCGGAGCATTGGGCGAGCGTCGCCCGCCGTCTGCTGGCGCGCCCCGTGCCAGCCGGCGGCGGCGAAGCCCGCGCCCTCGCCCTGTGAGCGAACCCGGCCCGATCAGGCTCGCGCCCGGTCGCGCCGATGCGGCAGCGGCAGAGAAGCTGCGCACGCTGCAGATTCTCGCCGAGGCGACTTCCAGCCTGCCGGGCGATGCCGGCGTCGAGGAATGGCTGGGGCGATTTCTCGCCACCATGATCCGCCTCACCGATGCCGCGGCCGGGGCCGTGCGCGTGGTCGCGGAGGATGGGCGTCAGCTGCGGCTGGTCGCCTCCGCAGGACTTCCGGCGGAGGTCGCCGCGCGCGAGAAACTGATGCCGCTCGATTGCGGCGCCTGCGGCGTCGCGGTGCGCGAGGCGGCGGTGAATCCTGCCGCCTCCGCGCTCGCCTGCGCGACGCACACTTCGCAGTCCTGGTTCGCCGGCTTCGGCGGCATGATCGTGGTGCCGCTGACCCACCACGGCTCGGTGCTCGGCGTCTACAACCTGTTCCTGCGCGCGCCGCGCCTGATTCCCGGCGAAGTCGTGCTGCTCTACCGCTCGATTGGCGAGCATCTGGGCATGGCGCTGGAAAATGCGCGTCTCGCGCGCGAGAACCTGCGCATGACGGTGATGAACGAGCGCCAGATGATGGCCAACGAAGTGCACGATTCGCTCGCCCAGACCATGGCCTACATGAAGATGCGCCTGGCGCTGCTGCTGGATGCGTTGCGGGCCGACGAGCGCGAGCGCGCGCTGAAGTACGCCAGCGACCTGCAGGATGGGCTCGGCGAGGCCTACGCCGATCTGCGCGAGCTGCTGGCGCAGTTCCGCAGCCGCATGGATCCGCTGGGACTGGTGCACGCGCTGCAGGGCATCGCCGCCGGCTTCGAGGACCGCACCGGCGTGGCGCTGACGATCGACAACCGCCTGCCCGAGCTGGACCTGACGGTGGACGAGGAAGCCAACGTGTTCCATATCGTCCAGGAGGCGCTCGCCAACGTCGCGCGGCACTCGGGCGCGCGCCGCGCGCGCGTGGTGATGGAAGAGCGCGCGGGCGAGTACGCGTTTTCGGTCGAGGACGACGGCAACGGCTTCTTCGCACTCGGCAGCCGCGCGGGCGCGGCCGGCGAGCCGCGCGAGCTGCGCCATCATCTGGGCGTCAATATCATGCGCGAGCGGGCACAGCGCCTTGCCGGCCGCATCGAGATCGCCAACCTGCCGCAGGGCGGCGCCCGCGTCGGGCTGGCATTCCCGGTTGCCGCCGCGGAGCGGCCGGGCGGGTCATGAGCGACCCGGTACGCGTGATGCTGGTGGACGATCACACCCTGTTCCGCAAGGGGCTGGTCGAGCTGCTCGACGGGCGCGACGCGATCCGCGTCGTTGCGGCGACCGGCAGCCCGGCCGAGGCGCTCGACATCGCGCGCGAGCTGCGCCCGGACGTGGCGATCGTCGACCTCAACATGCCGCCGCACGGCGGCCTCGCGCTGCTGCGCCGGCTGCGCGAGGAAGGCTGGCAGGGCACCTCGATCGTGCTCACCGTGAGCGACGCCGAGGACGACATGGCCAACGCGCTCGCCGGTGGCGCGCGCGGCTACCTGCTGAAGGACATGGAGCCCGACGAACTGGTGGACGCGGTGCGGCGCGCCATGCGCGGCGAGACCGTGGTGGCGCCGGCGATGACGCTCAAGCTGGTCAGCCTGCTGCACCCGAAGCGCGGCGCGGCGGCGCGCGAGGACCTGTTTGCGGAGCTGACGCCGCGTGAGCGGGAGATCCTGCAGTATCTGACCCAGGGCATGACCAACAAGGCGATCGCGCGCGTGCTCGCCATCAGCCATGAGACCGTCAAGCTGCACGTGCGCCGCATCCTCGCCAAGCTCAAGCTCTCCTCGCGCGTCGAGGCCGCGGTGTTGGCCATCGAACACGGCGCCGTGCCCTCGCGCGTGGCAAAGCACTAGCGCGCGATGACCGACGCGACCTCCAAGCCGCAGGACACCGGCCTGCACGCCCCGACCGACATGCTGACGCGCGGGTTCGATCCGGCGCTGTCGGTCGGTTCGGCGCGCCCGGCGGTGTTTCGCAGTTCGACCTACGTCTTTCCGAGTCCCGAGGCCGCCGAGCGCGCGTTCGACCTCAGCGCCGGCCGCGCGCGGCCGGCTCCCGGCGAGAGCGTGGCGCTCATCTACTCGCGCTTCAATCACCCGAACGCCGAGATCCTCGAGGAGCAGATCGTGCCGCTCGAACCCGGCGCCAGCTGCGCGCTGGTGTTCAATTCCGGGATGTCGGCGATCATGAACGCGCTGCTCGCGTTCCTGAAACCGGGCGCGACGCTCGTGTATTCGGTGCCGATCTACGGCGGCACGCAGAAGCTGATCCAGGCGTTTCTCGAGCCATGGGGCGTGCGTGGCGTGCCGGTGCACGCCGGCAGGGGCGGCGAGTTGGACGCCGCGCTCCGCGACAACCCTCAGGTCGGGGTGGTGCTGATCGAGACGCCGGCCAACCCGACGCTCACCATGACCGACATCGCGCGCGCCTGCCGGAGTGCGGCCGGTGTCTCGCCGCGGCCATTGGTCATGGTCGATAACACCATGCTCGGGCCGACGTTCCAGCACCCGCTCGAGCTCGGCGCCGACCTCGTGCTCTACTCGGCGACCAAGTATCTCTCGGGTTTCAGCGACCTGATCGGCGGCGTGGCGCTGGCGCGCGATCCGGAACTGCTGCGCAAGTTGAAGCTGCTGCGCAATCTGTTCGGCACCATCCTGCAGCCGGACGAGTGCTGGATGCTGAACAGCCGCCTGCCGACGGTCGAATTGCGCATGCGCCAGGCCGCCGCCAATGCGCGCCGCATCGCGAAGCGGCTGGCGCGTCATGCGAAGATCGCGCGCGTGCTCTACCCGGCGCTGTTCACCGATCCCGCCCAGATCGCGATCCGGGAGGCGCAGTGCGAAGCGTCGGGCGCGATGCTGTCGATCGAACTCGCCGGCGGCAAGCCGGCCGCGTTCGAGTTCCTGCGCCGCCTGCGCATCGCGCGCAACGCGGTCTCGCTCGGCGGCGTGGAGACGCTCGTCTGCCACCCGAAGACGACCACGCACTCGGGCTTCAGCGAGAAGGAGTTCGCCGCGGCCGGCGTGACCGACGGGCTGGTGCGCATCTCGATCGGCGTCGAGGACTGGCGCGACCTGCTGGCCGACTTCGAGCAGGCGCTGGGGTCGGGGTGAATCATCCCGTCACCTTCGCCGGCAGAAACAATAGCAGCGGACTGTCCGGGGATGCCATGAAACCGAAGCGCTGGTAGTAGCCTGCCGCCTGTTCATCGATGGCATCAACGAACAGGCCGATACCGCCAGCGTCAGCATGGATCCGCCGCGCCCGAGTCAGCGCATCTACCAGCAGCAACCCGCCCAGACCTTTGCCCTGATATGGCCTATCGACAGCCAAGCGCCCCAATCGCACACCCGGAATGCGACGAGGCAGCTTTTTGCGCCACGCCTCCGGCAGGTGACGGTTTTCCAGCTCGGCCAATGTCAGCGCGTAATAACCGCAGATACACTCCGGCGCTTCCTCGCGGGTAGCGACGAAGGTCTTCGACAGCCCCTTGTCCTGATGCTGGCGGGCAACCTGACGCAGCCAATCGTTCAGTTCCTGGCGGCCGCAGTCGAACCCCTGCCGGTCATGGCTTCCAGTTAAAGGAAGTACCTGCATCGTCTCGCCTGGCCTTCTGGTAGCGTTTCATGGCGGCCTTCAACTTTGGGTTCGGCTTGGGCGGGTTTTCCATCAGCTCGAGCAGCCAGTTCCAGTCGCGGGGCGACAGGCGAATGACCTCTTCGCGCTCGATGACGGCCTGGGCTTCCTTCAGCGCCGACTGCACCAGGAACTGATTGACCGTGGCACCACTCAGTTCGGCAGCACGGCACAACATTTCATAGACCTCGCGGGGAACGCGAGCGCCGATACGGTCCTGCTTGGCAATAGCCGTCGCCATCATCTTCTCCGGCATGCAATCAAGCAGTCAGTGTATCACTGTCGCCAAAATGGCGCCACGCTATTGGGATGAGCAAACGACGCCAAGACTGCCCGGCTTCCCGGTCACACAGCGCGTTCAAGCCGCCGTGGGTCGCAGCGGATTTGCGACAAACCGCGAGTTCGCCATTGTTTCGAGTGGCCCGGTGAATCGTTGGTGCCGATCAACGTCGAGATGGTGGACTATGATTGAGGGGCAATGAATATGGTACGAACCGCAATTCACCCCGGTGAACACCTCGCCGCACAGCTTGGCGAGCTGGGCTTGAGCGCCGCCGAACTCGGGCGGCCCGTCGCCGCGACCGACACCCTCAGCCGGCTCAATCGCCACGTGCACGCGTTACGCCTGAGGCCGTCCGCTCAGGGCCGCCATGCCGAGAGCCGGCGTGAAGCTCGCTTGACGGCGGCGATTGCCGACGGTCCGACAGACAACGGGTCTGCGTCCTGACTGTGAATCTCAGCCTGCGCGAAGTAACCAAGGACAGCGTTCGCGCCGTCTGCCAGCTCGACGCCGGCGATGGCGGCCGGCAGGTGGCACCGAACGCCGTGTCGATCGCACAGGCATACTTTCAGGACGAGGCGTGGTTTCGCGCCATCCATGCGCACGAGGAATTGGTTGGTTTCGTGATGCTGTACGACCCGACGCTCGTGGCGGCGCCGGAGGAGAACCAGTTCTTTCTCTGGCGCCTGATGATCGACAAGGCGCATCAAGGCAAGGGCCTGGGAGCGGCGGCCGTACAGTTGCTGATCGAGCACGTGCGGACGCGGCCGGGAGCGCGCGAATTGCTGGTTTCACACGTGCGCGGCGCCGATGCGCTGGCACGGTTCTACACGCGACTCGGATTCCGCCACACCGGAGAGGAGGAGGACGGGGAGTTGGTGATGGCGCTCGAGCTGGCGTAAGGAGCGTCGAGCGTGCCTGGCCGACATCTCGACCTCTCCCGAAGAACGCGCGTGACGCGGGGCTGGGCCCTGCTGGGGTCAGTCGCGCTGCTGGCGGCGTGTTCCGCCACGGCGCCGTCCCTCCAGCAGGATGACGGGTTGGCGCAGCGCGTTGCCGCGCCGCATCGCACGCCGGCGAATGTGGCGCGCGACTCTTGGCGGCATCCCCTCGAGACGCTTCGCTTTTTCGGCGTCCGGGAGACGAGCACGGTGGTCGAGATCCTTCCCGGGAGCGCCGGCTACTACCTCGAAATCCTCGCGCCCTATCTGAGGGAAGACGGCCGCTACATCGCCGCGAGCCGCGACCCCTCGGCTCCGCCCAACTACCTCGCCGACCACCAGAAGCTGCTGGCGCGTCTGGCGGCGGACCCGGCGCGCTACGGCAAGGTGGCAGTCGTACCTTTCAACGCCGACCGCCACGAGATCGCGCCGGCGGGGTCGGCCGATTTCGTACTCACCTTCCGCAACCTGCACAACTGGATCGAACGCGGCGAGGTTGACGGCGCGCTGCGCGCCTTTCACCGCGCCTTGAAGCCCGGCGGCACGCTCGGCGTAGTGGACCATCGCGGCCGCGACGACCGGCCGCAGGAAATGCAGATGAAATCCGGCTACGTGCGCCAGGACTTCGCCATCGAACTGATCGAGCGCGCCGGATTCCGCTTCGCGGGCGTCTCGCAAATCAACGCCAATTCCAGGGACACCAAGGACCATCCCGCCGGCGTCTGGTCGCTGCCGCCGACCTACCGCCTCAAGGACCAGGAGCGTGCCAAATATCAGGCGATCGGCGAGAGCGACCGCTTCACGCTGAAGTTCGTGAAGCGCTGAGCGCGAAGGCGACGAAGCGCTCGAGCGCCTCTTTCGTAGTTCGGTTCAGGACGCCGCTACCGCCTGCTCGATTTCAGTGGAGCTCGGAAAATTACGTGGCTCCTGCGGCGTTGACCGCTGATAGAAAACGTCCGGCAATGGTAATCGCGAGATCCGGCTGCGAGGAAATACCGCCTGAAATCGTGAATGAGTTTCCCGGCGTCGCGTGACCACTGACTTGGAGATCGAAATCCTCGAGCGCTTCGAATACGGTAGTCAGGCTCGGACTCCAGCGCTTGAGGGTCAGTTTCCCGGACAACGCCTCATCGCTTCCTGTCAGATGACCGGAATAGATGAAGCCCCCGTCTGCGCCGTTCACAGAGCCCTGGCAGATGACGACCAGACCCTCGCTGGTTCCTCCGGCAGAGGACGAGAGATGAAGATGATAGATGGCATTTTGCACGGCGGCCCTCCGAAGAATCTGCTTGAAAGGAGGCGGCCACGTGCCGCCCCAGAGGAACAACTCAGAGCGCTCCCCAGATCGAATAATTCAACGAACCGCCAATAAAGTCCAGTCGTCCTGTCGGACATGGCCGAGGGCGATGCGACCGATTCGCTCTCCATGATGAGGCGGAACGGCTGCGTCGCTAGCCCTTCGTCTTTTTCTGTTCTACCGGCCCGAGCAACGGCACGCCGCCGCTGGTCGATTCCCCGAGCAGCCCCGCCTCGCCGTAGACGCGCAGCTTGTCGCGCGTGTCGGCGATGTCGAGGTTGCGCATGGTGAGCTGGCCGATGCGGTCGCCCGGCGTGAAGTACACCTGCTCGCCCTTTTCCATCGTCAGGCGCTCGGGGTGGTAGGTGAGGTTCGGGCTCTTCGTGTCGAGGATCGAGTAGTCGTTGCCGCGGCGCAGTTCGAGCGTCACCTCGCCCGTCACCGCCTTCGCCACCCAGCGCTGCGCGGTCTCGCGCAGCATCAGGGTCTGCGGGTCGAACCAGCGGCCCTGGTAGAGGAGCCGCCCCAGCCGCCGGCCGTTCGCGCGGTACTGCTCGATCGTGTCCTCGTTGTGGATGCCGGTCACGAGGCGCTCGTACGCGACGTGCAGCAGCGCCATGCCGGGCGCCTCGTAGATGCCGCGGCTCTTCGCCTCGATGATGCGGTTCTCGATCTGGTCGCACATGCCCAGGCCGTGCCGGCCGCCGATGGCATTGGCCTCGGCAAAGAGCGCGACCGCGTCGGTGAAGTGCTGGCCATTCAGCGCGGCCGGGGCACCCTCCTCGAAGCGCAGCGTGACCCTTTCGGGCTTGACCGTCACGTCGTCGCGCCAGAACGCGACCCCCATGATCGGCTTGACGATGGAGATCCCCTGGTCGAGGTATTCGAGGTCCTTCGCCTCGTGCGTGGCGCCGAGGATGTTCGAGTCCGTCGAGTACGCCTGCTCGGCGCTCATCTTGTAGTCGAAGCCCGCCGCGGTCAGGTACGCGGACATTTCCCTGCGGCCGCCCAGCTCGTCGATGAAGCGTTGGTCGAGCCAGGGCTTGTAGATCCTCAAGGACGGGTTCGCCAAGAGGCCATAGCGGTAGAAGCGCTCGATGTCGTTGCCCTTGTAGGTGCTGCCGTCGCTCCAGATGCCGACGCCGTCCTCGCGCATCGCGACGACGAGCATCGTGCCGGTGACTGCCCGGCCGAGCGGCGTGGTGTTGAAGTACGTCGCCCCGCCCGTGGAAATGTGGAACGCGCCGCACTGGATCGCCGCGATGCCCTCGGCGACGAGCTGCGGCCGGCACTCGATGAGCCGCGCGACCTTGGCGCCGTAGCGAAGAGCCTTGCGCGGGATCTCCGCGTAGTCCGACTCGTCCGGCTGGCCGAGGTTCGCGGTGTACGCGTAGGGGATCGCGCCTTTCGCGCGCATCCAGTGCACCGCGGCGCTCGTGTCGAGCCCGCCCGAGAACGCGATGCCGACTTTTTCCCCTTTGGGAAGCGTACCGAGGATCGTCGCCAAGTTCCTGCTCTCCGAAAATGCCGATGATACGAGATTCGGTGGCTAGAATAATGGCCTTGCGCTACCTCGCCGCCCTTGGCCCCCTGCTTGCCGCCTTCGCGCTCAACGGCGCCGCGGCGCCCCTCCTGCTGCGCGTGGGCGCGGAACGCCTGGTGCTCGATGCGCCCGCAGGCTTTTCCGACAGCCTGGGCCTCGCGTCGCCGCGCCTGCAGGAATTGGCGGAATCGCAGACCTCGGCCTCGAACCGGATTCTGCTGTTCGCGATCACCGACGCCGACCTGCGGCGCTTCATGAACGGCGACCACCCCGAGTTCAGGCGCTACATGATCGCGGCGATTGCGGCGCGGCTGGAACACGAGCGCCTGAGCGCCGGCGAGTTCGGCACGCTGGCCGGCGCGTCGCTGCGCGAAATGGGTGCGCCGCCCGCGACCACGGATTACCTCAAGCACATCGATGCGCAGCCGCGCGGCCGGCCGCAGCTGCTCGCCGAACTGCGCAACGACCCGCTCGTGGTGAGCGTGCTGCTCGGCGCGCGCCTGGCGCAGGACGGGGAGCGCGACCAGCCGCAGTACCTCTTTTCGACCACCACCCTGCTGCTGGTGCGCGGCAAGGCGCTCACGCTCTCGGTATACACCGGCCACGACGGCCCGGCCGACGTCGAATGGATCCGCTCGGCGACGCTGCGCTGGGTGGATGAACTGCTGCGCCTGAATCGCGGTCCGTGAAGGAGCTTGCATGCCCTCGTTCGATTTCGTTTCGCAGGTCGATGCGCAGGAAGTGCGCAACGCCGTGGAGCAGGCCAACAAGGAGGTCCGGAACCGCTTCGACTTCAAGGGCTCGGACGCGCGCATCGAGCAGGCCGAGCTCGTGCTCACGGTGTTCGCGGACGACGAGTTCAAGCTCGGCCAGGTGCTCGACGTGCTGCGCGCCCGGCTCACCAAGCGCAATGTCGACGTGCGCTGCCTCGAGCTCGGCGGCATCGAGAAAATCTCCGGCGACAAGGCGAAGCGCGCCGTCACGGTGAAAACCGGCGTGCCGCAGGACAAGGGCAAGCTCATGCAGAAGCTGCTCAAGGACGCGAAGCTGAAGGTGAGCGCCTCGATTCAGGGCGATGCGGTGCGCGTCGCCGGCGCCAAGAAAGACGACCTGCAGGCGGCGATCCAGCTGGTGCGAAAGAACGTGACCGACCTGCCGCTGCAGACCGTCAACTTCCGCGATTAGGAAACCCGCGGTTCCCCCTGTCACCCCCTCGGGAGCCGCGCGCTCCAGCGCTCGTAGATCCGGTCCGCGAGCTCGTGCAGGCGCCCGAGGCGCGGCGCGAGGTCGCGCAGGATCTCATCGGGCCGCTGCACCCCGGGGCTCGCCGCGCTGCGCTCGATCTCGTCGCGCCCGGCCCGGCACCAGGCGCGCACCAGCTCCTCGGTCATCTCGACGTGGCACTGCATGCCGAAATGCTTGCCCAGCGCGAAAGCCTGGTTCTCGCAGTGCGCGTTGGTCAGCACGCGTGTCGCCCCCGGCGGGATGCTGAAGGTCTCGCCGTGCCAGTGGAACGCCTCGAACGCCTCCAGAGCGCCGAACCAATCGGCCGCCACCGCGTTGTCCGCGATGCGCACTTCGCCCCAGCCGATCTCGGCGATACTGTTGCGCGTCACCTCGCCGCCGAAGGCGCGCGCCATGAGCTGGCCGCCCAGACAATGGCCCAGCGTGGGCAGGTCGCGGCGCACCGCGTCACGGGTCAGCTCGATCACGGGCGCGATCCACGGCAAGGCGTCGTTCGCGCTCATCGGCCCGCCCATGAACGCGAGCCCGGAGTAGGCCGCCGCATCGCGCGGCACCTTGGCGCCCTCGTCGAGCGCGATCAGCGTCCAGGGGATCGAACTGCGTTCGAGGACAGTGGCAAAATACGCCGGACCCTCGGAACGCGCGAACCTGAAAATGGCTACCGGTTTCACTCTCCGGCATTGTATGGGCCTTGCGCTCGCCGTGGCGGCGCTGCAGGCGCCGGGCGCCGAGGTGCGCCTGGTCGGCACCTTCGGCGACAAGGCCGCGGTGCTCTCGATCGACGGCGCCGAACCGAAGACCGTCAAGGTCGGCCAGCGCCACGGCGGCGTCGCCGTGCTCGCGGTGGACAACGACAGCGCCACCATCGAGATC
>Ga0156179_1114_pt1 | contig 62500 bp, 64 predicted proteins | sample RifCSPlowO2_12_FD_107832 | JGI IMG/M metagenome (GOLD analysis project Ga0156179, IMG submission 107832) | Betaproteobacteria bacterium RIFCSPLOWO2_12_FULL_67_28 | reverse complement strand
CCGCCGGGCGCACATCGACGACGCTGAGCTTCGACACGCCAAACATGCGCAGCATCTGGTTGTTCCATCCGCTCAACCAGGTCTTTTCGCGCGTCAGGTTGGGCGCGTCGTAAGTCCAGAAAGGCAGCCCCCGGTCGTCGCGCAGCCATTCGAGCTGGGATTCCTTGTAGAGCTTGACCTTGGGATAGTCCAGCATGAACTTCATGGCGAAGAACGGCACGCTGGCGGCAATGCCGCCGCCGCAATGCGTATGCACCTGCTGCTCGGGCCTGACGCCGAGGTAGGCGAGCATCCGCCGGATCTCCTCGGCGGACTTGAAGGTCTTGTCCACATTGTAGTAATCGGCAGCGGGCGTCATGATGGCATTGGGAATATGGCCGGCGCGGTCGAAGAACTTGGCGCCGCCAAAGTGCTGGCTGGGCTCCAGCGCCTCGACGAGCGCGTTGTTCGCCGGATCGCCGGAAGCGACGAGAAACTCCGGCAGCCGTACGCGCGCATCCTCCTTGAGCTTCGCGACGCGGAACGTTCCCGGCTTCGGCGCCGGGGTCGGGTCTTTCGTGACCGCGCCGCCCGCCGCCTGCCACTTGGCGAGCCCGCCGTCGAGCACGGCAAGGCCCTCGGCCGGGAATCCGTGGTAGTAGAGATCAAAGAAGAGGCTGGTCGCCAGGTAGGTGCCGCCCTGATCGTAGATGACGACCTTCTTCCCGGCGCTGACGCCCCAGGACTGAATGCGCCGTTCCATTTCGGCGGCGGGAATCTCGCGGCCGCCAAAGCTGAACACATCGACGTTCACCGCGCCGGGAATGTGCCCTGCCGAGTACATTTTCGCGAACGAGGCATCGAGCAGGAGCACATCGTCGCGCTCCAGGCTCTTCTCGAGCCATTGAACGCTGACCAGCTGGCCGCTGTTGCCTTCCGCCGCCATGGCGGGCTGCACCATGAACAGGCTGGCGGTGATGACCACCCAAAACCAATGACTCAAGCCCTTCGACATGTTGTCCTCTGCTCGGGTTACCTGCGTTGTCGGAACCCGTAGTGTGGCCGCCCGGCCGCGCGAGAGACCAGCCGATTGTGACGAACTGCGTTCTGCAGTGGCCCAGCCGCGGTGTGGGCAGACGGACGCCGATTGGCCGCGCCCTCCGCAGCCCGTCGCGTCCCGGCGTGGCCTGGAACCCCGGCAGCGTGGCTCGTCCCGTGGCGACTGTCCACACGCGATGAACTCGCTACTATCGGAGGCGATGAATGCTCCTCCCCCTTCTCCAAAGCCGCGCGGCCTCGCCCTGACCCTGGGCTGGCGGCGGCTGCTCGTCGCTTTCGTCGCGTCGACGCTGCTGGGCCTGCTTCTCAGCCCCGCCTTTCCCTCGTTGTCGAGTGCTCGAGTGATCGGCCGCGAGTGGGTGGTCGGGTTGGCCGCGTTGGTCGCCTTCGGACTCTTCGAGCAGTGGCCCGCACGCCTGCCCCAGTGGCTCGCGCGCTGGGCGCTCCAGGTCCTGTGCGTGGCTCTCGCGATACCTCTTGCAGTGCTTGCGCAGTATCTGCTTCCGCATGACGATCCCAGGCCGTTCTGGCAGGTCGAAGCGCGCCTGAGCGGCTTCTTCATGATGACCATGACCGGCCTTCTCTTCGCGCCGTGGATCGCCGTGGCGGCCCTCTTCCGCCAGCGCGACTACGCCGCGCGCAGCCAGGCGCTCGCCTTCGAGCTCGAGCGCAGCGAATTGGAGCGCAAGGCGCTCGACTCCCGCCTGCGCCTGCTGCAGGCGCAGGTTGAGCCGCATTTCCTGTTCAATACGCTCGCCAACGTGCGCGAGCTGGTGGAGGCCGGTTCGCCGCAGGCTGCCGCGGTGCTGGATAACCTGATCGCGTACTTGCGCGCAGCAGTCCCTCGTCTGCACGATCCGGCGACCACGATGGGACAGGAACTGGAGCTGGTGCGTGCCTACCTGGAGCTCATGCACATGCGGATGCCCGACCGCCTGCAGTTCGATCTGCAAGCCGATGAGGCGGCGCTGGGACTGCGCTGCCCGCCGATGACGCTGCTGTCGCTGGTCGAGAATGCCGTGCGCCATGGCATCGATCCGAGCGAGGAAGGCGGGCGGATCGATGTCCGCGTGCGAGTGCAGGACGGGCGCTGCCGCGCGGAGGTGAGTGACACTGGCGTGGGCCTGCAGCGTGCGGGCGATGGGCCGGGCACAGGTCTGTCGACGCTGCGCGAACGCCTGCAGCTGGTTTTCGGCGGCGATGCGAAGCTCGATCTTGCGGCGCTCGTTCCGCACGGCGTACGCGCCGAGCTCGATTTTCCGGCCGAGCCGGGTAAGGCATGACCGCCCGACGTCCGACGGCGCTCATTGCCGATGACGAGCCGCTGCTGCGCAAGTCGCTGACGCGCCTGCTGGCGACGGCCTGGCCCGAGCTGCACGTGGTGGCACAGGCGCGCAACGGCCGCGAGGCGGTCGAGCTCTTCGAGGCGCAAAAGCCCGACATCTGCTTTCTCGATGTGCACATGCCGGGCATGTCGGGTGTGGAGGCCGCACGCCTGATCGGTCGCCGCGCTCACCTGGTGTTCGTCACGGCCTACGACCAGTACGCGGTGCAGGCCTTTGACGAAGGGGCGCTCGACTACCTGGTGAAGCCGTTGCAGCCGGCGCGCCTGGCCGACACGGTGTCGCGCCTGCAAGAGCGGCTGCGCGCCGCACAGCCGGTGGCCAACACCGAGGCGCTGCTGGAGCAGCTGGTGGCGCGCCTCGACAAGGATGCCGCCGCCCCGGCGCCGCTGCGCTGGATCCACGCATCCGTCGGGCAGGCACTGCGCCTGATCCCGGTCGACGAAATCGACTTCCTGCGCTCCGACGAGAAGTACACGCTGATCGCCTGGCGCGGCGACGCGGGCAAGCCGGGCGAGGCGCTCATTCGTACACCGCTCAAGGAACTGGTGGAGCAACTCGACGCCGAGCGCTTCGTGCAGGTGCACCGCTCGGTGGTGGTGAACCTGCGCGCGATCAGCCATGTCACGCGCAGCCTGAACGAGACCGCGCAGATCCACCTGAAGGGCCGGGAGGAGGTGCTGCCGGTGAGCCGGAGTTATCTGCACCTGTTCCAGCAGATGTGAGCGGCACGAACGCGCCACCTCGACATGCCCGAGAGCAGTCATTCAAACTGATTGCAATTTATGCGCCGCCTACTCCGGACACGGCTTCGGTTGGCACGGATGTTGCGTGGGAAATGCGGTTCCCACCGTTCAGAACACCGCCGTGCCGCGCTCCCCGATTCTGGATTACCTCGATTCACTTCGCGCCCGCTTTCAGGACCTCACCGACGGCCAGGTCGCCGACTACATTCCTGAGCTTGCGCATGCAAATCCCGACTGGTTCGGCATCTGCATCGCCACGCCCGACGGATTCGTCTACGAAGTCGGCGATTCCCGCCAGCCTTTCACCATCCAGTCCATCTCCAAGCCGCTCACCTACGGCCTCGCGCTGGAGGAAAACGGCGAAGACACCGTGCTCGCGAAGATCGGGGTCGAGCCCTCCGGCGACGCCTTCAACGCGATCAGCCTGCGGCCCCAAACTGGTGCACCGCTCAACCCGCTGATCAATGCTGGTGCAATCGCGGCCTGCGGCCTGATCGCCGGCGAGACGATTGAGCAGAAAACCGCCCGCATCCTCGATGCTTTCTCCCGCTATGCCGGCCGCGCGCTCGACATCGACGAGCGGGTCTACGACTCCGAGAGCGCGACCGGGCATCGCAACCGCGCCATCGGCTGGATGCTGCGCAATTTCGCGATCCTCACCGACGAGCCGGCGCCGACGCTCGAGACCTATTTCCGGCAATGCTCCATTCGGGTCACCTGCCGCGACCTCGCGCTCATGGGCGCGACGCTCGCCAACGGCGGCGTGAACCCCGTCACGGGGACCCGCGCCATCGCCGAAGCATATGTGGACAACGTCCTTTCGGTGATGGCGACCTGCGGCATGTACGACTTCTCGGGCGAATGGCTCTACCAGACGGGGCTTCCGGCCAAAAGCGGCGTCGGCGGCGGGATTCTCGCGGTCCAGCCCGGGCGCATCGGCATCGGCGTGTTTTCGCCGCGCCTCGACGCGCAGGGCAACAGCGTCCGCGGCATCGCCGTGTGCCGCGCGCTCGCCGCCGACCTCGGGCTGCACCTGTTCGATGCCTCGCAACGCGCGGTGCCGGCGGTGCGTCTCGCGACGACGCGCCGCAAGGTGGCCTCGAAGCAGCGCCGTTCGCCGGTCGCGGCCGAACACCTGCGCCGCGTCGGGAAACGGCTGCGCCTGTATCACCTGCAGGGGGCGCTTGCGTTCGCGTCGATCGAGCCGGTGGTGCGCGAGCTGATGGAGCGTGCCGGCGGCACCGATTGCTTCGTCGTCAACCTCAGGATGGTCCAGGCGATCGATGACGCGGCGGCGCGCCTGCTGGCGGGCGCGCGGAAGGAACTGCTCCGGCTCGGCAAGGCGCTGGTTTTCGCCGAGGCCGGCGCCTGGTGGCAGCGGCTGATCGACGTCGGTGTCGATCGCGAGGCGATCTTTGCCGACGACGACTTCGCGCTCGAATACGGCGAGAACCTGCTGCTCGCCCAGCGCTTTCAGGGCGAGGCATGGGATGCAAAGGTCCCGCTGGAGCAATGCGCGCTATTCGCGGGTTTCACCACAGACGAACTGGCGCTGCTGGAGGGCCTGCTCGCCTGCAGGACCTATCGCAAGGGGCAGACGATCATCGCCGCCGGCCAGACCTCCGACGAGCTGTTCGTCATCACGCACGGGGCCGCGATGGTGACCATTTCCACGCACGACGGCATCGCCCGGCTCGACGCCTTCGCTTCCGGCATGACGTTCGGCGAGATGGCCTTCATCGACCGCTCACCGCGCTCGGCCAACGTGAGCGCGCTGAGCGAAGTGGAGTGCCGCGTGCTGACGCGCGAGGCATTCGCGCAGCTCGATCACGAGGCGCCGGCGATCAAGATCCGCCTGCTGCAGAACCTCGCGCGCGGGATGAGTGCAATGCTGCGGCAGGCCAATCGCGAGCTGGCGGCGTTGAAATGACCCGCGCGTTCAGCGGTCTCCCCGGATGTAGTGCTCGAGCTGGTCGATGATGAATTTCTGCTCGGAGATGATGTCCTTCACCAGGTCGCCGATGGAGATGAGGCCGATCAGCTTGCCTTGGTCGAGGACGGGCAGGTGGCGCAGGCGGTTGTCGGTCATCAGCGCCATGCATTCCTCGTTGCTCTGGTCAGGGCGCACGTACATGACGTCGGAGGTCATGATGTCGCGCACCGGCGTCTCTTTCGACGAGCGGCCCATGAGGACGATTTTCCGCGCGTAGTCGCGCTCGGTGACGATGCCGGCGATTTTCTCGCCCTCCATCACGAGGAGCGCGCCGATGCTTTTCTCCGCCATCAGTTTCACGGCGTAGTACACCGAGTCCGAAGGCGCGATGGTCAGCACCGCCTGAACGGGCTTGGACTTGAGGATCTGGGCGACGCTTTTCATGGGCGATTCTCCGTGACCTTCGGTTGCCGCGACTTTACGCCATTCTGCGCCGACCGCCGATCGGGCTAGGCGCCGTCCTTCGGCGTGGCGATGCGCAGCGCGCGCAGCGCAGCGCAGGCTGCGCCGTAGCCGTTGTCGATGTTCACCGCGACGATGCCCGGCGCGCAACTGGCGAGCGCGGACTGCAGTGCCGCCCGACCGCCTTCGGCGACGCCGTAGCCTACGGAAGTCGGCAAGGCCACGACGACGCCGGGCACGAGGCCGCCGATCACGCTCGGCAGCGCGCCCTCCATGCCGGCCGCCACGATCACGACCTGCATGCACCGAATCTCTTCGATGCGTTCCAACAGGCGCCACAGCCCCGCGACGCCGATATCGGGCACTTCGAGCACCGCCTCGCCGTGGTACTCGAGGGCGCGCGCGGCTTCGCGGCTCATCGGCAGGTCGGAGCTGCCGCCGCTCACCACGGCAACGCGCGGTGCCCCTTTCGCCACCGCCGGAGCGCCAAGGGTTGCCGTCATCGACACCGGGTCCCAGGCAAGCGCGTCGCGGTGGCCGGGCGAGAGCGCGTCGCGCTTCGCTGCGTCCAGACGCGTGAAAAGCCGGCGCGTGCCGCTCGCCAGCGCGTGCGCGACGATGGCGTCGAGCTGCGCAACGCTCTTGCCGGCGCAGAAGATCGCCTCGTCGAAGCCGATGCGGGCTTCGCGCCGCAGGTCAAGCTGGATGCCGTGCTCTTGCATCGCGTGTCACCAGGAATGCGCTGCCGCTCCGGTACGGCGCGAAGGCGGGCGGGGCGGATTCGCATATCCGCCCGACCTCGGCGGCGAGAGCGCCGCGCTCTTGGGCCGAAAGCCGCTCGAGCGCGACGGCATCGAGCTCGACCACGATGCCGGAGGCGCGCACCCGGCAGCGCACGTTGCTCGCCCCGACCCGCAGGCGCAGGGCACGCTCCGCGGCATCGATGCGCCGGAGCATGGCGGGCGTGATCGCGATTCCGGTCTCGACCCGGCTGGAAAGGCAGGGCGATGCGGGCAGCGCCGAAAGCGCACCGAGTCCAAGCGCGCGCGCCATGACCCGGATCGTCGCCTTGTTCACGCCGAGTTCGACGAGCGGATGTCGCACGCCCGCCGCGCGCGCCGCGTCGAGCCCCGGACGGTACTCGCTCAGGTCGTCCGTATTGGCCCCGGAGACGATCTGCCGATCGGTGTGCCGCGCGATCACGCGGTAGAGCGACTGCTTGCAGTAAAAGCACCGGTTCACCGGATTGGCGACGTACTCGTCGCGGCCGAATTCGTCGGCGTCGATGATCTGCAGGCGCCAGGTTTCGCGCGCCGCCAGGTCGTGCACGCGCGCCGTCGCTTCCGGCGGGACCGCCGCCGACACGGCGTGATACATGGTCGCGCGCTCACCGAGCGTGCGCCCGGCAACGGTCGACAGCGTGAGGCTGTCGATGCCGCCGCTCAGCGCGACGGCGACGCCGTCGAGCGTATCGAGCCACGCCGCGAGAGCGTCAATTGCGGCGCTGCTTGCCATCATTCTTCCCCGCCTCCAGCGCCGAATCCTCCGCGGCGCGCCGCGCCCGGTCGCGCGCCTTGCGGCCCGCCGCGGCCTGCGCTACATCGTCGCTTTCGGCCTTCGCGGTCCATTCGCCCGAGGGGCGCTGCGCGACCTTCACCCGCACGCCGCTCGCGGAAACCACCTCGCGCGCGAGCACGCGCCGCCGCATCTCGCCGATGCGCAGCCCGAGCGTCGTCGTCTGTTCGAAGCAGGCCTGCGCGATCGCGTCGGCGGCATCGCGACGTGCCAGGATCTGTACCTGCGTCGCAAGACGCCCTTTTTTTGCGTAGACCGGTGCCTGGTAGAGTTCCAGCACGCCGGCCGTTGCCCGGATTCGTTCGAGCGCGAGGCCGAGGTCTTCCGCGGACTGATCGTCGATCTCGAACTGGAGCGTGGCAATGCTCTCGTCGCGGGCCGCGCCAACCGGCACCTCCGCATACGCAATGCAGCGGAGGATGTTCGGCAGCTCCTCGATGCGGCGCGCACCGAAGCCGATTCCGGTAGCGGCGATGCTGCAGGCGAACGGTTCCTCACCGGCTGCAGGAGTCTCAGCGAGGTACCTGAGGATGGCGGCACCGGTAGGCGTTACGCGCTCCCCCGGCACGCCGTCGTCGATCGTCGGCATGCCGCGCAGGAGGAGCACCGCAGCCGGCGCTGGCAGGGGCAGCACGCCATGCGCGGTCTTTGCGCGGCCGCCGCCGATGGGCAGCGGCGACCAGGTCCAGCGGCGCGGCGAAAGCGCATCGATGAGCCAGGCGGCGCCGACGATGTCGATGATCGAATCCCAGGCGCCGATCTCGTGAAAGCCGACCTCCTCGGGCGCAATGCCGTGCACCGTGCCCTCGGCTTCGGCGAGCCGCGCGAAGATGCCGAGCGCATGCGCCTTCGTTCCCGCCGCGAGCGGCGAGGCCTGAAGCATGGCGCGGATGTCGCGCCATGCGGCGTGCTGATGGCCTTGCGGCGCCTCGACCAGGAAGCGCTGCCCTTTCAGTGCGTCGCCGCGATGCTCGGCGAAGCGCACCGTGGCGCCCTGCGGCCATTCGAGCTTGCCGAGTTCCGCCAGCAGTCCCGCAGTGCGCTCCGGAAAAGCGTCGGCGAGCGCCGCGACGAACATGTCGCCGGCGACGCCGCCCACCGCGTCGAGATGAATGCGCGCCAGTTCGCTCATCGACCCGTTCACGCATTCACGCCGAACTTGATGCGCGGACGGCTGAAGAAGGTCGGCGCCACCACGGTGAGCGGGTTCGGACCGACATGCTTCGCCGCCATCTTCCAGGCCGCGGCGAAATCCGGCGCGGTGGCGAGGCCGAGGCCGCGATAGGCGCCGGGATTGGTGGTACCCGCCATGATCACCGCAGCTGCACGCTCGAGCGTGTACTCGAGCTCGTACATCAGCCAGAACGGATGCAGCGGCGGGTAGCCGTGGCCGTGGGTGTACTGCTGCCGGTATTGCGGCCGCGCGTCGAACTCCGGCTCGTGGTCCACCAGCGCGCGCACGTTGTGGTAGCAGCCGTAGAGGTCGATCACGTCCTGGTACGAGGGGTAGCGCTCGCGATCGATGACGCCGTTCGACGGCGAAAGCGCGATCACCACGCCGCCTTCGCGCAGCACCGGCGCCCGCGGACTGAAGCGCGGCGGCACCAGCGCGCCTACCGCACCGATGAGCGTGTTGTTCGAATTGCCGTACGAGTAGCTCTGCGCCAGCCCGACCACCAGCACGTCGGCCTGCGGCGCCTCGACCGTGAACAGGCGTTCCGCCAGTTCCCACGCGGGCGGCGTCACGCCGTTGGCGTGGCCGGCAAAGACGCCCGCGAGCCGCCCGCCGCTGCCGGTGATCGCGTTGACGTAGAAGACGCGCTTGCCGGTCGCCTGCTCGAGATACGCGGTCATCTCGGGCTTGACCCCTGGGGGCCGCGCGCCGCCCGCCGGCTTTTTCCCGGCCGGAGCGGGGACCACGTTGATGCTGTGGTGCGAAGCGATGCTGCGCGTGGAGGCGAGGCCGATCACCACGCCGGTGCCGGTATAGCCCTTCCAGGCCTGCGACGACACGTTGCCCTGGTAGATCTGCAGATCGGCCTCTGCGAACTCGCGGTGGTGCTCGACTACGCGTCCGCTGCCGGTAATGCCGAAATACTTCAGTCCCTGCGGGTCGTAGCAATCGTGGTTGCGGATGCGCCCGAGCGGCCAGAAGCGGTTGAAAATCTCCGGCCCGAGGTGCGCGGCCAGCTCGCTGCGCGTGTTCTTGCGGTGGTTGCTGCAACCGCCTACGAACAGCATGTCCTCGTCGCGGACGCCCGCGCGCGAGAGCTCGTCGACGATCGCCGGCAGGATGAGCCGCGCCGGCAGGCTCGGCCGCGTGACGTCGTCGAAGCCGATCGCCACCTTCATGCCGGGCTTCGCCTGTTCGGCGAGCGGGGCGGCGCCGAGCGGCCGCGCGAGCGCCGAGCGCACTGCGGCCGCCGGATCCTCGATGAGCGGCGGATCCTGGAACTCACATACCGCAGCCGATTCCGGCACGTCGATGCCGATTCTGCGTTCGCCGAAATCGACCCTCACGTTCTTCGTCGCCATTGCCGCCTGTCCTCTTGACTCAGAAATAATCGCGCAGCGCCGAGCGCGTGACCTTGCCCATCGCGTTGCGCGGCAGGCGCTCGACGAACGCGACGCGCTCGGGCACCTTGAACGCGCTCAGGCGCTGGCAGCAGAACGCGCGCAGCTCCTCCTCGCTCACCGCATTCTGCGCCACTACGCACAGGCCGACCACCTCGCCCCAGATACGGTCGGGCAGTCCCACCGCCGCTGCCTCGCGCACCGCCGGGTGCTGGGCGACGGCCGCCTCGATTTCCAGGGGCGAGATGTTTTCGCCGCCCCGCAGGATCATGTCCTTCTGCCGGCCGACGATGAAAAAGAACCCTTCGGCATCGATCCGTGCCAGGTCTCCCGTGCGCAGCCACCCGTCGCGCATCGCCTGGCGCGTGCTCTCGGGATCGCGGAAGTACTCTTTCATCACGGTCGGGCCGCGGATCTCGATCTCGCCGCTTGCTCCGGCCGGCAGCGGCCGGCCCTCGCCATCGACCACGCGCATCTGCTGCGGCGCGATCGGCTGCCCGATCGAGCCACGCTTGCGCGCACCGCGCCGCGGATTCATGGTGTTGATCGCGGTGGTCTCGGTGAGGCCGAAGGTCTCCAGCAGCAGGCCCGCGCCGAAACGCTCTTCGAAGCGATCGGCGAGCTCGGGCGGCGTCGGCGCGGAGGCGACCTTGATGTAATCGAGCCGGATCGCGCTCGCGGGCGGCGCCTTCGCCGCGTGCTCGAGCAGCAGCGCGAGGATCGCAGGCGAGACGCTCGAACTCGTCGCGGCGTGCTCGCGGCACTGATTCCAGAACGCCGTGGCGCTGAAGCGCGGGCGCAGGATCACCGTGGCGCCGGCGAGCAGGAACGGCAGGTTGCTGAACATCAGCCCGTTGGTGTGGAAAATCGGCATTACGCAAAGCGTGCGCTCGGAGGGCGCGATCTCGAAGGCGCGGCGCACGATCTCGATGCCGCAAGCGATGTTCGACTGCGTGAGCAGTACGCCCTTGGGGTTGCCGGTGGTGCCCGAGGTGTAGAGGAGCATCGCGCCGTCCTGCGGGGCGGGGCGGCGCGACTCGACCGGGTCCGCGGCTTGCGCGAACACCGCGCCGTCGCCGCCGCGCAGCGCGAGGATCTCAGGCCTCGCCCTCGCGAGGGCGACGGCGTTTGCCGCCAGATCCGCGAACTCCGTGCTGACGACGAGCAGCCGGGGCTGCGCATGGTCGAGGACCCACGCCAGCTCGCGCGGCGTCAGGCGATTGTTGAGCGGGTTGGCGACCAGAGCGCAGCGGAACGCGCCGAGATACGCCGCGATCACCAGCGGATCGCTCGCGGCGATGAAACTGACGCGCTCGCCAAGGCCCAGCCCGCGGGCTGCGAAGAACCGCGCGAAGCGGTTCGCAAGGTCGTCGAGCGCGGCGTACGAGTAGGACTCGCCGCCGAACTCGATGGCGATCCTGGGTCCGCGATGCTCCTTCAGCAGGTCGGGCAGGTGCATGGGTCGGCCGGAAACCGGGTACATGGTACGCTGCGAACGCAGTCTAAAGCCGCAGCGTGCCTGCGGGCAGGCGCAGGTTCGAAGATCGATGCTGAATGGGCCGGGCATCGGAATAGAATCCGGCGCACCCTCGGAACGAATAGGAGATTCGCCATGCGCAAGAGTCTTGTCCGTTGGCTGGGCCTATGCCTGCTGCTCGCAGTCGCGCTGGGCGCGCACGCGCAGGCCTGGCCCACGCAGCCCGTGCGTTTCATCGTTCCGTTTCCCCCCGGTGGCACGACCGACCAGATCATCCGGCACGCGCAGCCGCACCTGCAGCAGTCGCTCGGCACGCAGATCGTGATCGAGAACCGCGGCGGCGCCTCGGGTGCGATCGGAACCGGGGTGGCGGCCAAGTCCGCGCCCGACGGCTACACGTTCGTGCTGGTTTTCGATACGCACGGCGTGAATCCGAGCCTGATCCCGGGCATGACGTTCGACACGCTCAAGGACCTTGCGCCGGTGATGCTGATCGGGAAGTCGCCGATGGTGTTCACCACGCACCCGACCACCCCCTACAAGACGTTCCGCGACGTGCTCGCCGCGACGCGCGCGAACCCGAACTCCGTGAGTTACGGGTCGATCGGCTCGGGCAGCCTGGCGCACCTCTTCGTCACGCTGATCAGCAAGCAGGGCGGTTTCAGCCTGACCCATGTTCCCTACAAGGGAGGTGGACCGCTCGTCACCGATTCCGTAGCGGGGCATGTTCCGGTGTCGATCGCCACGGCAGCGCTGCTCGCGCCACACATCCAATCGGGCAAGCTGCGCGCGCTCGCCGTGACCTCGCCGCAGCGCTTTCCGCAATTGCCCGAGGTGCCGACCCTCGCCGAGCAGGGCGTCGCGGGCCTCGACGCGGAAGCCTGGTGGGGCTTGCTCGCGCCGGCGAAGACGCCGGCGCCGATCATCGCGCGGATGAACGCGGAGTTCGCCAAGGCGCTGCGCGTGCCGGCGGTGAACGAGCGGCTCACGCAGCAGGGCGTGGTGCTGAGCCTGTCGCAACCGGAAGAGTTCGGCAGATTCGTCGCCGGCGAAGTCGAGCGCTGGAGCAAGGTCGTGCGCGAGAACGCGATCACTGCGGGGCAGTAGCGCTCCCGCGGCGCTCGCGTGGGGGCGCCGCGTTACGCCGTTCTGCGCCACAGGCTCGCCAGCCACGGCTGCTGTTCGCGCGGCAGGCTGCTCGGCCGGTAATAGTGAGCCACTTCTGCGAATCCGGCGGCCGACAGGTAGCGCCGCCAGGTTTCCAGATCATGATAGGCGCCATAACGGCCGCGGTTCCAGCCTTCCTCGTTGCGTCCGCGCGGATTCGAGCTGAACAGCACTCCGCGCGGCTTCAAGGTGGCGCGCAACTGCGCCAGCACGCGCGGCAATTCCTGGCCCGGAACATGAAACAGCGCGGCGTTGGCGAACACGCCGTCGAACTGCCGATCCGGCAGATCGAGATCGAGGAAATCCTGCTGCCACACTTCGCAGCCGCTGTGCGCGCGCGCCATGGCGGCGAGGCGTTCGGCGCCTTCCAGACCGGTGGCGCGGTGGCCGAGTGCGGCGAACGCGCTGAGGTCGCGTCCCGGCCCGCAGCCGAAATCGAGGATCGCGAACGGCGGCTCACCCTCGATTGCCTGCAGGAGCGCTTCGATGTTCTGGCTGACGTCGTGACTGCGGGTGCCTTCCCAGAACTCCTCGGCGCGCCGGTCGTAATGCTCGAGCGTGCGGGCGCTGATTTGCTTCAGGTCCCGCGGCTCGAGCTTCACGTCCTCGCGGCGGTGGTCGCCGCCTTCGCGGGATACTCCGAACGGATATCGAAGCGCAGCCGGCGATGCGCGCTGCGCAGCGCGTCCTCGGCTTCTTCGGGACGCGCCGCGCGGGCGAAGATGAACCCCAGGTAACTCGCCCCTTCCGGCGGCGGCGCAACGATCTGGCCCGCTTCCGCCGTGATCGTGACGCCGGCGATAGCCGGCACCGACCGAGCGGCCTCGAGGCCTTCGAGCCCGTGGAAGATGCCGCGCCGTGGAATCGGGATCATCATGACTCCGGCGGCACCTGAATTGCGTGCCAGCGCAATCGGCTCGCCCACCGCGTGGCGCAGGATCAGCTCCTCGAGGCTCATCCCCAGGACATGGGTGAGCACCCTCCCGCACAGTCCGCCGATCGAGCGCGCCGCAATCTCCAGCAGCCAGATCCCGCGATCATTGATCCGCATTTCGGCGTGAACCGGCCCGTCGGTGAGTCCCGCATGGCGACAGACGCGAACCACCACCTCGCGGATTTGATCCTGCACCTCGCCCGGAAGGCGTGAGGGCGTGACGTAAAGCGTTTCCTCGAAATACGGCCCGTCGAGCGGATCGGGCTTGTCGAATAGCGCGAGCGTGGTGAGCGTTCCGCGCTCCAGGAGACCTTCCAGCGCATACTCGCGTCCGGGAATGAAATCCTCGATCACAAGGCCGAGCGCCTCGGCATCGCGATCGGCGAGCGACTGAATCGCGCGCACCCGGTTCACCGCCCGCGCCAGCGCCTCGGCATTGTCGGCACGCACCACGCCGCGGCTCCCCGACAGGCGCCGCGCCTTCACCACCACCGGAAAGGTCAGTAGCGCAGCACGGGGGTCTTCCCCCTCCGGCAAGTGCCGGAAGGCGGGACACGCAAACGCGCCTTCCTGCAGCAGCCGGCGAAACGCCAGTTTGTCGCGCATGCAGCGCACAGCGTGGGCCGGATTTGCGGACAGGCCGAGGCGTTCCGAGAGTAGTGCCGCCAGCTCGACGCCCGAATCGTCCACCGCCAGCACGGCGTCGGGGCGGCTGTCGATCTCGCGCAGCACCGTCTCGGCTGCCTGCTCCGGCCGGTCGAAATGCAGCGCCATGATCGGAGCGAAGCCCCAGGCGGGCGCCAGTCGATGGCAGTAGTTGGCAGCCGCCACGATTTCGACGCCGAGCTTTGCCGCCGCCGCAAGAAAATCGCTGTTGCGGTAGCTGGTAGTCGGCAGGAGCAGCAGAACCCGCTTCATCGCCTGGCCGGATCAGAAAGCCTGCAGCTGCTGATCGGTGGGCTCGGCGCAGCAGTACCACGGCTCCGACAGGCGGTGGATCGGCGATCCCAGATCCGGCGGCAGGTCTGGTGCGCTGCGTGCGGCAGCTTCATGGGCCATGCGCCAGATCGCGCCGAACGTTTCGCGGCGCGCAAGTTTTTCCTGCTCGCAACGCGCCACGAGCGCTTGCAGCTCCTGCTGCAGCCGGTCCACCCGGCGATCGCAATGACGCCAGGGATAGCCGAGCGACCCGGGGTCGAAGGGCATCAGTTTTTCCCTGAAACCGGGCAGCTCGAGCAGCAACGATCCTTCGGGCACGAGCAGCCGGATGATGAGCTGCACGGGGGGCACGCACTCCACGAGCTGCAGCTTGACGAGCCGCTCGAGTAGCGCGAGGTAGCCCTCCAATGTCGTCCAGGGCGTGAATGCCACGAAGGTCGGCGCGAGCGCGATGCCGGCCTCGCGGGTGAGCGCCACCGCGCGGTCGAAATCGCCGCTGCTGTGGTGCTTGTCGAGAAGGCCGAGGATGTCGTCGTCCACCGCTTCGACCGCGGAGGTGATGAACAGGCACCCGCAGGCACGCAACTCGGGCAGCAGGTCGGCGTGATCGATGAGGTGCTGGATCTTGATCGTGGCGTCGAAGGTCAGCTCCGGGAAAGCTTGGTGCATCGAGCGCGCGAGCCGCAGCCCGTGAGTCGGACCGTTGAAGAAGTCCGGATCGCCGAAAGAGATGTGCGCTGCCCCTTGGCTGACCTGTTGCCGGATATCGTCCATCACCCGGTCGACGGGAACGATGCGAAACTTCCCCTGGTACACCGGGACCACGGGACAGTGCCGGCACCGGTGCTTGCAGCCCCGGCTGCCTTCGGCAAACCCGGCGACGCGCCTCGAGCCGTCGGGCAGCACCAGGTGAGCGTAGCGCGAAAGCTCCGGCAGTCCGCTGCGGTCCGGCACGAAGAACGGCAGCCGCGCGAGACTGATGACGGGTTCGCTCTGGGTCGATGCGCTTGCCGGCAGGCGGAGCCTCCGACAAAGCGATAGCAGTGCCGCCTCCACTTCCCCGCCCAATACGGTGGCCACGCCCAGTGCGCGCAGCAGCGTCTCGTTCATGGGGGCGTACAGGCCGTAGACGCACAGATGGGCCTCGGGGGCGAGCTGCCTGATGCGAGGCAGTGCCTCGATCGCGATGCGCGCAGCGGTATGCATGCCCACATGAATCGCCACCAGATCCGCGTGCTGCAGAATTGGCGAGTCGAGCCGCTCCAGCGAAAGGTCCAGGCATTTCACCGCGCAGCCCTCGCGTTTGAGCCACGCGGCGGGCTCGGCCAGCGCGAACGGCTGCCGCCCCAGCTCGTAGGGGCTGACGAGGACTACCGTGAGCGGGCCCGCCAGAGGGATTTCGCGCCTACTTCTGCGAGGGCGGAACGAATCCGGCCGCTACTTCGGCGCCGCCGCCGAAGAAATGGCCTTCCATCTGCTGCGCGAGGTAGTCGCGCGCCTTCTTGTCGGCGAGGTTGAGGCGGTTCTCGTTCACCAGCATCTTCTGATGCTCGAGCCATTGCCGCCACGCCTCCTTCGAGACGTTGTCGAAGATGCGCTTGCCGAGTTCGCCCGGATAGGGCGGGAAATCGAGCGCCTCGGCCTCGCGCCCGAGCTTGATGCACTTGACCATGCGGGCCATGACTGAACTCCGTTGCAGGGCCGTCGACGTGCGACGGGCTGACAATTCAGTATAGCAATGCAAGACATGGGCAAAGTTGTGGGTATTCGAGCGGCGCGCGTCCACCCGATCGGCGCCGCGCCGCCGCGACTGCCGGCCTAGTTGCTTGCGGCAGCGATGGCGGGACCGGTTTGGTTGCGCCGCGCGGTGACTACGACGCGCGCGATGGGGGCTTCGGCCGCGTCGGCATGCCCCCGGCGCGCGGTGATCACCACGCGGGGAATCTCCGGCGCGGCGGTTTCGGCGCATTCGGCGGCGCCAGCCGCACGCGGCGTTTCGACCGGCCCGTGCTTGAGCGCCGCAACGGTCGCGCCGGCGGCGAAAAGGAGCGCGAGCGTCACGATCAAGTGCCTGGCATTCATCGTCGTTCTCCCGGTGCAGGTGCGATTCATGGCGAGCACTTTAGGGGTGCGTCCTGGCCCACGCCAGCGGATTGCGACGAACCGCCGCAGCCGCGGTGTGAACCGCTCTGGCGGCGGATGAACCGCAGCCGCGAGTGACGCAAGGCGCTTGCCACGGTCGAAATGCTTGACGCCGCGGGTTGCACGATTGGCCGGAATGGGTAACGTAGGCGCTGCCATGGACAGGCGCTTTTTTCCGCGCGAGCACGGAGCCTATGCCGAGCTGGGATTTCCACTGCTCAGCGGCCTCGTGCTCGGCTCGCCCGGTGCTTCGTCCTGTCTTTTCGCCGCCGCCGCGGTGTTGCTCTTTTTCGCCAACGAGCCGCTGGTATTGCTCCTCGGCGTGCGCGGCAAACGAGTGCAGCACGAATTGGCCGCGCCGGCGCAGCGCCATCTCGCGCTGTACGCCACGCTGGGCGGTGCAGCGGGACTCGCGGCGCTCTGGCTCGCGCCGCCGGCCGCGCGCGCTCTTGCGCTGGTCCCGGCGGTCTTCGCCGCAGGTCTTGTGCCGGTCGTGCTCGCAAAAAACCTCAAGACGCTGCCGGGAGAGGTAGTCGCCGCCGCCGCCTTCTCCTCGATGCACCTGCCGGTCGCCGCTGCGGGCGGCGTCACGGGAACCCTCCTCTGGGGGCCGTCAGGGATGTGGTTTGCAACCACCGTGGTCGCCACGCTCTGCGTGCATGCCATCAAGGCACGGCGCAGCGGGCTCAGACCCTGGACCATTCCGGCGGCCACCTGGTCGGCGCGGCTGGCGCTCGCCGGTGCCATAGCTCTCGGGACAATGCTCCCGGACTGGCGCACGGTCGCCTTGGCGGCATGTCTGCCGCTCGCGGGCGTGGTCATCCTGAACCACCTTGCCGTTTCTCCGAAACGGCTCAAGCAGGTCGGCTGGACGCTGACGGCGGCGAACGCGCTCGCGATGACCCTCCTCGCCGCCGGCGCCTGATCCGAGCGCAGGCGGCGCCGGGGACGCCGCTCTCAACGTCGCGCGCGGCGATTTCCTGCTGCCGATCCCGGTCCGCTAGGCGGGCTTGGTGGCGCGGATGAACGCGCTCATGAACTTGCCGTCCACCTGCGGCGCGATCGCGCGGGCATCGATCCCCTGGGCGTCGAGAAAGCCCTGCGCGTCCTCGACCCGGTAGATGCGCGTAGGCTCGATGTCCACCGCTTCGAAGCCGGCCGACACGAGCTTGGCGCGGTATTCGGCCTCGTCGAGTGCGCCGGCCACGCAGCCGACCCAGAGCAGCACGCTCTTGCGGATCTCGGCGGGCACTTCGCCGCGCGTCACGACGTCGGATACGGCAAAGCGACCGCCGGGCTTGAGAACGCGGAAGGCTTCGCGCAGCACCTGGCCCTTGTCCGCCGACAGGTTGATGACGCAGTTCGAGATGATCACGTCGACCGAATCGTCCGGCAGCGGGATATGCTCGATCTCACCCTTCAGGAATTCGACGTTCTCGAGCCCGGCCTTGCTTTGGTTTTCCCTGGCCAGCGCGAGCATCTCATCGGTCATGTCGAGACCATAGGCCTTGCCGCTCGGGCCGACGCGTCTGGCCGACAGGAGCACGTCGATGCCGCCGCCGGAGCCGAGGTCGAGCACCGTCTCGCCGGGCTTGAGCTCGGCCAGCGCGGTCGGATTGCCGCAGCCGAGCGAAGCGAGCACCGCCTTCTCCGGCAGCTGGTCCACCTGCACGCCCTGGTAGAGGTTGCTCGTGATCGGATCGGCGCAATCGCTGCGACCGCTGCAGCAACTGCCCCTGGCGCCTGCGGCGACGCTCAGCGCAGCGCGCGCGTACCTGTCCCTCACTGCGCCCTTGATATCGCTCGTGTCCATGTTGTCTCCTATTTGCCGGCCTTGAGGATGGCCTTGGGGTTGACCGCGCTGCTGCGAGAGCAGCACTCGGCATAGAGAAACGCAAGCAGCTGCTGCAGCGCCGCGGCGTTGGCGCGGTAGCGCAGGAACGTGCCCTCGCGCTCGACCCGAGCCAGCCCCTCGTTGCGCAGCTTGTCGAGATGGTGCGAGAGGTTCGAGCCCGACAGGCCCAGCTCCGCCTGGATCTCGCCGACCACCAGGCCCTGGGGGTGCGAGGCGAGCAGCAGCTGCATGATGCGCAGGCGCGACTCGGTGCCCATGGCAGCGAACATGTCCGCGTACTGGGTGATCTGCTCGGCCTGCTCCGGATTCACGGCGCCGCGCCCGGCATTAATTCCATGGTTCAATCATAATGGAATTATAGAATCTGTCAAGCTCCCCGCGGTGCCCGCGGCTACTCGCGGCCGCGCGTCAGCTTCTTCACCTCCGGCAGCCGGCGCAGCGCGCGCATCACCCGCGCCAGGTGCCGGCGGTCGGCGACTTCGATCACGAAATGCATCGCGGCGAACACCGAGCGCTCGTCCTCCATGCTGATCGAATCGATGTTCGACGCAGCCTCGGCGATTTCGGAGGCGACCTTGGCGAGCACGCCGCGCTCGTTGGCGACCATGACCTTCAGCGACGCCTGGAACAGGCGCGAGGTGCCGCGGTCCCACTCGACGTCGATCCACTGCTCGGGCTCGTTGTGGCGCGATCGCGCGATCGCGCGGCAGTCGGCGGTGTGCACCACCAGCCCCTGGCCCTTCTTGATCGAGCCGACGATGGCGTCGCCCGGGATCGGCCGGCAGCAGCTCGCCAGCTGCACCGCCATGCCTTCGGTGCCGCGGATCACGACGCTGCCGCCCGCGCGCGGCGCGCCCTTGGCGTCGTCGCGCTCGGCGTGGCGCAGCAGGCGCCGCGCCACCACCGCCGGCAGGCGCTTGCCGAGGCCGATGTCGGCGAGTATCTCCTGGCGCGAGCGCGATCCGGTTTCGCGCAGCTGCCGGTCCCAGGCCGCCTCGTCGATCCCGCTGCCCGGCGCGCCCGCGGCGGCGAGCGCGTGCTCGAGCAGGCGCTCGCCGAGCGCGGCCGATTCATCGAACTGCATCGTCTTCAGGAAGTGGCGGATGTTCGAGCGCGCCTTGCCGGTGCGCACGTACTGGATCCACGCCGGGTTCGGCTTGGCGTGGCTCGCGGTGATGATCTCGATGCGGTCGCCGTTGCGGAGTTCGGCGCGCAGCGCCACCAGCTCGCCGTTCACCTTGGCGGCGACGCAGCGGTTGCCGATGTCGGTGTGCACCGCGTAGGCGAAGTCCACCGCGGTGGCGCCGCGCGGCAGCGACAGGATGCGGCCCTTGGGGGTGAAGACGTACACCTCGTCCGGAAACAGGTCCACCTTGACGTATTCGAGGAACTCGTGCGAGTCGCCGGCCTGGCTCTGGATCTCGAGCAGCGACTGCAGCCACTGGTGGGTCGATTTCTGCAGCTCCGAGAGCGACTCCGTTTCGTCCTTGTAGCGCCAGTGCGAGGCGACGCCGGCCTCGGCCCTGCGGTGCATGCGCTCGGTGCGGATCTGGATCTCGGCCGGCAGACCGGAAGGGCCGATGAGCCGGGTGTGCAGCGACTGGTAGCCGTTCGCCTTCGGGATTGCGATGTAGTCCTTGAACTTGCCCGGGATCGGCTTGTACAGGCCGTGCAGCGCGCCGAGCGCGAGATAGCAAGCCGGGATGTCCTTGACGACGACGCGGAAGCCGTGGATGTCGTGCACTTCGGAAAACGACAGGTGCTTCTCCTGCATCTTGCGGTAGGTCGAATAGACGTGCTTTTCGCGCCCGCTCACGCTCGCCTCGATGCCGCTTTCGGCGAGCCGCGCCTTGATCGCCTCCAGCGTCCTGCCGACCGCCTCGCGCCGATTGCCGCGCGCGGCGCGCGTCGCGCGCGCGAGCACCTTGTAGCGCAGCGGATACAGGTGCGAAAAGGCGAGTTCCTGCAGCTCGTGGTACAGCGTGTTCAGGCCGAGGCGGTTGGCGATCGGCGCGTAGATCTCCATGGTCTCGCGCGCCACGCGGCGGCGCTTGGCGGGCGGCACCGCGCCCAGCGTGCGCATGTTGTGCAGCCGGTCGGCGAGCTTGATCAGGATGACGCGCACGTCGCGCGCCATCGCCAGCAGCATCTTGCGGAAGTTTTCGGCCTGCGCGTCCTCGGCCGACTGGAACTCGATCCGGTCGAGCTTCGACAGGCCGTCGACCAGCTCGGCGACCGGCTTGCCGAAGGTATCCGCGATCTCGCTCTTGGTGACCGAGGTGTCCTCCATGACGTCGTGCAGCAGCGCCGCCATCAGCGCCTGCCCGTCGAGATGCCAGTCGGCGAGGATCTCGGTGACGGCGAGCGGGTGCGAGATGTACGGCTCGCCCGATTGCCGGGTCTGCCCGGTGTGCGCGGCTTCGGAGAACCGGTAGGCCTCGGCCAGCCGCGCGACGTCAGCGGGTTTCAGATAGCCGAAACGGGTCTCGTCGAGGCTGATTGCGGCGCTTGCCATGCCGCGAATTTACCCGGAAATCGGGGTCAGACCCCCCTGAACCGCGGTGCTGGCGAACCTTGTCAGCGGGAAATGGGGTCTGAACCCGATTTCCGGGTGCTGCGCTCAGGAACTGGGCGGCAGGACGGTGGCGTTGCGTTTCAGGACTTCGGCGCCGATTTTTCCGGAGGCGATCTCGCGCAGCGCGATCACGGTGAACTTGTCCTTGTTCGGCTCGACCAGGGGCGATGCTCCGGCGCTGAGCTGGCGCGCGCGGTAGGTCGCCGCGAGCGTGAGCTGGAAGCGGTTGGGAAAAATCTTCAGGCAATCGTCTACAGTGATGCGAGCCATGGGCTAGGTCCTTGGACTGAAAAGTTCGGGGTGCCGCTCGAGCTGGCGCGCGGTGCGTATGCGCTCGGCCCGGACGATCGCGGCCAGATCGCGCCGCGCTTCATCGAAGTTGTTGTTGATTATAGCGTAATCGAACTCCGGGGCGTGGCTCAGTTCTTCGTGGGCGCTCGCCATGCGGCGCGCGATCACGGACTCGGAGTCCTGCGCGCGCGCGCGCATGCGCCGCTGCAGTTCCGCGACCGAGGGCGGCAGGACGAAGATGCCGATGCACTCGGGCAAGAGGCGCCGCACCTGCTGCGCCCCCTGCCAGTCGATTTCCAGCACCAGGTCGCTGCCGCTGGCGAGCAGCCTGCGCACCGCGCCGTGCGCGGTGCCGTAGCGGTTGCCATGCACCTGCGCGCATTCCAGGAACTCGCCGCGCCCGAGCATCGCGACGAAGGTCGGCTCGTCGACGAAGTGATATTCGCGACCTTCGCACTCGCCCGGGCGCGGCGCGCGCGTGGTGTAGGAGATCGACAGCCGCAGCCGCGCGTCGTCCTTCAGCAGCGCCTCGATGAGCGAGCTCTTGCCGGCTCCGGAGGGTGCGGTGATGACGAACAGAAGTCCCGTCATTCGATGTTCTGCACCTGCTCGCGCATCTGCTCGATGAGCAGCTTCAGCTCGAGGGCGGCGTCGGCGATCGCGGCAGCGGCGGCCTTCGAGGCAAGCGTGTTGGCCTCGCGGTTGAGCTCCTGCGCGAGGAAATCCAGCCGCTTGCCGACCGGGCCGCCCTGCGCAAGCGTGCGCCTGACTTCGCCCAGGTGCGCGGCGAGCCGCGTCAGTTCCTCGTCGACGTCGGATTTCATGGCGAACACCGCGATCTCGACGCGCACGCGCTCGTCATCCGCCGAGCCGAGCGCTTCGCGCAGTCGCTGCGCGAGCTTTGCCTGGAACGCCGCCACCGCCTCGGGCACGAGCGGCGCGACCGCGGCCATGCGGCGCTCCATCTCGTCGACGCGCGCGGCGATATTCTGCGCCAGCTTCTCGCCTTCACGGGCACGCGCCGCGCACAGCTCGTCGAGTGCGGCGCGCGCGTGCCCGAGTGCGGCGGCGCGCAGCGCCGCTTCGTCCTGCGGTGCATCGGCGATCACGCCCGGCCAGCGCAGCACGTCGGCAAGGCGCAGCGGCCCGGCATCGGGAAACTCGCGCCGCGCCTGGTCCGCGAGGCGGCGCAAGCCCTGCAGCGCGCCGGCGTTCAGCGCCGTCGCGCCCGCGGCGGCAGCATTGGCGTTGAACGAAATGCGGCACTCGACCTTGCCGCGCGCGATGCGCGCGGCGATCAGCTCGCGCAGCAGCGGTTCGCTCGCGCGCAGCTCCTCGGCAATGCGCAACTGGATATCGAGGTAGCGTGAGTTCACCGAGCGCAGCTCGAGCGCCAGCGTGCCGCGCGGCAAATCGGCGGCGGCCGTGGCGTATCCGGTCATGCTGTGAATCACGCTGATAGCTGGCGTGCTGCGATGGTGGCCGAGGGAGCGCGTATCATAGGGGAGATGCAGCCCCAAGCCAACCCGCAGGCGCCGCGGGCGAGCGGCCGATTGCCGCAGCAACTGCGCGCCGTGCGCCTGCAACGCGGCTACACGAGGCACGCCGAAGGCTCGGTGCTGATCGAATTCGGCGACACGCGCGTGCTGTGCACCGCCAGCGTCGAGGAGCGCGTGCCGCCGTTCCTGCGCGGCCGCGGCGTGGGCTGGCTGAGCGCCGAGTACGGCATGCTGCCGCGCTCGACCAACACGCGCAGCGAGCGCGAGGCGGCGCGCGGCAAGCAATCGGGCCGCACGCAGGAGATCCAGCGCCTCATCGGGCGCGCGCTGCGCGCGGTGACCGACCTCGCGGCGCTCGGCGAGCGCACGCTGCAGATCGATTGCGACGTGCTGCAGGCCGACGGCGGCACCCGCACGGCGGCGATCACGGGGGCGTTCGTCGCCGTGCACGATGCGCTCGGCTGGATGCGCGAGCGCGGCCTGGTCACGGCGTGGCCATTGAAGGATTTCGTCGCCGCGGTGTCGGTCGGCGTGGTTCAGGGCGTGGCGCTGCTCGATCTCGACTACGCCGAGGACTCGGGCTGCGACACCGATATGAACGTGGTCATGACCGGCGACGGCCGTTTTGTCGAAGTGCAGGGCACGGCCGAAGGTGTGCCGTTCACGCGCGCCGAGATGGACGCGCTGCTCGATCTGGCCGGAAGCGGCATCGCGGCGCTGGTCGGGCATCAGCGTCGCGCACTGGGATTGTGAAGCAGCTCGTCCTCGCCTCCCACAATCCGGGCAAGGTGAGGGAGATCCAGGCGCTGCTCGCGCCGCTCGCGATCGAGGTCCTGCCGCAGGCGGATCTCGGCATCGCCGAGACCGCGGAACCGCACCACACGTTCCTCGAGAACGCGCTCGCCAAGGCGCGCCACGCGAGCGCGGCCTCGGGGCTGCCCGCGCTCGCCGACGACTCGGGCCTTTGCATCGATGCGCTGGGCGGCGAGCCGGGGGTGCACTCGGCGTACTACGCCGGGCGCGAGGGCAATCGCGAAGCGCGCGATGCGCGCAACAACGCGAAGCTGCTGGCGGAGCTTGCGCCGCATGCGGATCGCAGCGGCCACTATGCCTGCGTGATCGTGATGCTGCGTCGTGCCGGCGACCCGGAGCCCGTCGTTGCGCAGGGGCGCTGGCACGGCCGCATCGCGCTCGCCCCGCGCGGCGCGAACGGATTCGGCTACGACCCGCTGTTCCTCCTGCCGGAGCGCGGCCTCACTGCGGCCGAGCTGTCCGTCGAGGAGAAGAACCGCATCAGCCATCGCGGCCAGGCGCTTGCGCGCCTGCTTGCCGCGCTCACCTGAACAAGGCGGCGGCCTACCCCGCCTTGGCTTCGCTCGCCGCGCTGTCAAGCAGCGCGAGCAGTCCCTTGAGCAGGGCGAGCGGCGACGGCGGGCAACCCCGGATATGCAGATCCACCGGCACCACCGCCGAGACGCCGCCGATGCAGGCATAGCTGCCGGCGAACAGCCCGCCGTCAAGCGCGCAGTCTCCCACCGCCACCACCCACTTCGGATCGGGAGTCGCCTGGTAAGTTCGTTCGAGCGCTTCGCGCATGTTGGCCGTTACGGGCCCCGTCACCAGCAATACATCGGCGTGGCGCGGCGAGGCGACGAAGCGCAGACCGAAGCGCTCCAGATCGTAGACGATGTTGCTGAGCGCGTGGAGCTCGAGCTCGCAACCGTTGCAGGATCCGGCGTCGACCTCGCGAATCGCGAGCGTTCGTCCCAGGCGCCTGCGGGCAACGCGGTCCACCCGCGCTGCCAGCTCGGCAACGGCCGCGTCGTCCTTCGCCGGTGCCGGCTCCGTCAGCGGCCCGAGCACGAGGTTCTTGAACAGCAATCTACGCACGCGCGTTCACCCTAGAGGTCGTGGCCGGCATAGGAGCAGTTGAAGGATTTGTTGCAGAGCGGGAAATCGGCCAGGATATTGCCCTCGATCGCTGCCTCGAGCACCGGCCACTGGAACCACGACGGGTCGCGGAGGTGGCAGCGCTCGATCTTGCCGTCGGCCGCAATCCTCAGCCAGGCGAGAATGTCGCCGCGAAAACCCTCGGTCAACGCCATTCCTTCTCGCGCAATACCCGTTGCCGCCTGCGTCGCAACCGGAGCACAGATCGCCCCGGGCGGGACCTGCGGCAGGATTTCCTCGATCAGCGAGAGACTTTGCTCGATTTCGCGAATGCGTATCCAGACCCGGGCGTTCACGTCCCCCTCCTCGAGCACCGGAACCTCGAAGCGCAATCGGTCGTAGGGCGCGTAGCCGGGCGTGCAACGGGCATCGAAATTGCGCCCCGAAGCGCGCCCGACGTAGCCGCCGCACGCGAATTGCTGCGCGAGGGCCGGCGCGAGGTAACCGGTTCCCACGGTGCGGTCCTGCAGCGACGCGGTGTTGTCGTACAGCTCGACCAGCTCGGGAAAGCGGCTGCGAACGAGCGCGACGAGCGCCACGAGGAGCTGCTCGCCGTCGCCCGGCAGGTCGCAGCCGAGGCCCCCGGGAACGACGCGGTCCATCATGAGCCGATGGCCGAAACAGGATTCCGCTGCGCGCAACGTGTGCTCGCGCAATAGCCCGCATTGCGCATGCATCAGGCCGAACGCCGCGTCGTTGCAGATGGCGCCGATATCGCCAAGATGGTTGGCGAGCCGCTCCAGTTCCGCGAGCAGTGCGCGCACCCAGACTGCCCGCGGCGGAACCTGCACGGCGAGCGCCGCCTCGACCGCCTGGGCGAAAGCGAGGGCGCAGGCGACCGTGCTGTCTCCCGATAGCCGGCCGGCGAGCCGCGCCGCGCGCTCGAGCGGTGCGCCGGCCATGAGCGTTTCGATGCCCCGGTGCGCGTAGCCGAGCCGCTCCTCCAGGCGCACCACGGTCTCGCCGCTCGCGGTGAAACGGAAATGGCCCGGCTCGATGATCCCGGCATGCACCGGACCTACCGGGACCTGGTGCAGGCTGTCGCCTGCCGCGGGCAGGAACGGGTAGCCATGGGTTGCGGCGGAAACCGCAGCGCCTTGCTCGAGGCGATGGCGCGTGCCCCACTTGCCATGATCGAGCCATGGTCGCAGGTCCGCGAGACCCTCGGGCTCGAGTCCCACGAGGTCGCGCAGCGCCCGCTCCAGGCGAATTGCCGGTGCGTGCGAGCGTCCGATGGAAGGAAAGCGCTGCTGCTCGCACGCGAAACTGAGCACGGCGCACTCGTTCGTATGGCGCTCGATGACCGCCAGGTGCGCGAACTCGGGCTCTCCCCAGAGACCAAGCAGGGCCCACTCCCCGGCGTGCAGGCGCTCGGCTGCGCGCTGCCAGAGTTCGCGGCTCACCACCGCGCGCGGCCAGGGCCGGTGCGCCTCGATCAGCTCCCCGGCGAGTATCGTCTCGCGCAGCGAATTCATTTCAGGTCAGCTCAGCCGTGACGCCACGTGCTGGAACCACGTGACCAGGGCGGGTGGCAGCCAGATCCCCGCGGCGAAGACGAGCCCAAGGTGGGCGAACACGGGGACGAACGAGGCCGTCGCCGGTTGTTGGCTGCCGAGCGGTTCGCCGAACGCGAGGCCGTTCAGGCGCAGCAGCAGCGCGCCGAGCGCGACCAGCAAGCTCAGACCCAGCACCACGGCGAGCACCGGCTCGCGCGCGAAAGTGGAAGTCACGATCAGGAATTCGCTCATGAAGATGCCCATCGGCGGCAGACCCACGATGGCGACGACGCCGAGCACGAGGCTCCATCCGAGCACCGGGTGGGAAACCGTGAGCCCGCGAATGTCGGCCATTTGCTGCGTTCCCTTGACCTGGGCGATGTGGCCGACGCAGAAGAAGATCGCCGACTTGGTGAGGCTGTGCAGCGTCATGTGGAGCAGGCCGGCGAAGTTTGCGAGCGGCCCACCCATGCCGAAGGCGAAGGTGATGATGCCCATGTGTTCGATCGACGAGTAGGCGAACATGCGCTTGATGTCGTGCCGCCGGTAGAGCATGAACGAGGCGAATACCACCGAGAGCAGGCCGAGCGAGACCATCAGCGGCCCGGGCGCCAGCGCGCCGGAATTCGCCGACATCACGGCCTTGAAGCGCAGCACCGCGAAAAGCGCCACGTTGAGCAGCAGGCCCGAGAGCACGGCCGAGATCGGCGTCGGACCCTCGGCATGCGCGTCGGGCAGCCAGGCGTGCAGCGGCGCAAGCCCGACCTTGGTGCCGTAGCCGAGCAGGAGGAACACGAACGAAAGATTCAGCAGCGCCGGATCGAAGGCGGCGGCCCGCTCCACGAGAACATTCCAGGCCATCGCGTCGAGCCCCTCGCCGACGACCGAGCGCGCCGCGAGATACACCAGGATCGTGCCAAACAGCGCCAGCGCGATGCCGACGCTGCCCAGGAGGAAGTATTTCCACGCCGCCTCGAGCGCTGCGTGCGTGCGGTAGATTCCCACCATCAGCACCGTGGTCAGCGTGGCCAGCTCGACCGCGACCCACATCAGGCCCACGTTGTTGGAAAGCAGCGCCAGGTTCATCGCGAACATGAGCGTCTGGTACATGGCGTGGTAGAAGCGCAGGTAGGTCGGCGTCAGCCGACCGGTCTCCAGCTCGTGCGCGATGTAGCTGCCGCTGAACACGCTGGTGGTGAATCCGACGAACGTGTTGAGCACGACGAAGGCGATATTGAGGTCGTCCACGATCAGGTACGGCCCGGGAGACGGGCGCTCCACGAAGAGCGCGAGCGCCGCAACCAGGGTGAGGAAAGTGGCCGATATGTTGAGCCGGGCGGAGGTCCGATCGTCCGGCAGCAGGGCGAGCAGCGCCGCGCTCGCCGCCGGGACGGCGAGGATCGCGCCAACGACGAGCGAACCCGGCTCGCTCATGGGCGTCCGCCCCGGTACTGATCCAGGGTGCTGACGTCGACCGTGTCGAAGCGCTCGCGGATACGGAACAGGAACACGCCAATCACGATGAGCGCGACGAGAATCGAGAACGCCACGCTGATCTCCACCACCAGCGGCATGCCCTTGGCGCCGGTGGCGGCGAGAATCAGCCCGTTCTCGATCGACATGAAACCGATCACCTGGCTCACCGCGTTGTGCCGGGAAATCATCATGAGCAGACCGAGCAGGACCACCGACAGCGCGAATGCCAGGTCTTCCCGCACCAGCGTGCCGGCCTCCGCCGCGATCGGCAGCATGACCATGATCGACAGGGCCACCAGGCCGATGCCGGCGAGCATCGTCTGCCCGATGCCGACCACGGGGTCGATCTCGCGGTGTATCCCCAGCCGCACGATGATCCGGTGCAGCGCCACCGGGATCACGAACGCCTTGACGACCAGCGCGATCGTGGCGGTGATGTACAGGTGCGGTGCCTGCTGGATGTAGGCCTGCCACGCCACGGAGACCGAAACCACCAGCGCATGCAGGGCAAAGATGTTGAGCAGCCCGAAGATGCGGTCCTGGTACAGCAGCATGAAGCTGACCAGCACCAGGCCGCCGGCAAACAGGTGAGCGACATCCAGCGCGAGGCGATCCATCAGGCGACTCTGGACACGAACAGCAGCAGCGTCGCGAGCAAGCCGAGCATCAAGGCGGCGCCGAGAAAGTCGGGGACGCGAAACACGCGCATCTTCGCGATCGCGGTCTCGAACACGGCGAGCAGCAATCCGCCGCCGCTGAGCTTGACCAGGTAGAGCGTGAGCCCGATGAGGTAGGCGGCGAAACCCTGTCCGGACACCGCGATTCCCCAGGGCACGAAGACGCAGGCGATGACGGACAGGTAAAGGAGGAGCTTGAGGTACGACGCGGCCTCGATCAGCGCCAGATGGCGGCCGGAGTATTCGAGGATCATGGCTTCGTGCACCATCGTCAGCTCGAGATGGGTGGCCGGATTGTCGATCGGGATGCGGGCATTTTCGGCGATCGCGACCATGACGAGCCCGACCAGCGCGAGCGCCAGCGATACCCGCAGGCCGACCGGGCCCTGCATGAACACCGCGATCGACGACAATTGCGTCGAGCCGGCGAGGAGCGACAGCGTGAACACGACCATCAGCATCGCCGGCTCGGCGAGCGAGGCGATCATCATCTCGCGACTCGAGCCGATGCCGCCGAAGCTGGTGCCGACATCGAGCCCGGCAAGCGCGAGCATGAAGCGCGCGCTTCCCAGCAGCGCGACGATGGCGATCATGTCCGCGGCGTAGCTGAAGACCAGACCCGCGGCGAATGTGGGTACGAGCGCAGCGGCGACCCAGGTAGTGGCGAAAATGAGGTAGGGCGCGACGCGGAACAACCAGGAGGCGGAATGCGCCAGCACGACTTCCTTGCGCAGCAGCCGCAGCAGGTCACGATAGGGCTGCACGAGGGGCGGTCCCTGCCGGCGCAGCAGGCGTGCCTTCACCATGCGTACATAGCCGGTGAGCAGCGGCGCAAGCAGCAGCACGACCAGAAGCTGGCCGAGCTGAACGACGGCGTCGAGAACTATTGCCATATCCCGAGCACCATCAGCAGGATGACGAGCGCGCCGAACACCAGCGTCAGGTAGGCGCGAACCGTCAGCGATTGCACCTTGTTGAGCTGATCGGCAGCGAAGCCCACCAGACCGGCGATCGGGGCGTACAGGACATCCCAGGGCAGGTCGCGCATCCGCACGCGCAGCGTCGCCGCCTGGGTGTCTCCGGGAGGCGGCATCCGGAGTTCCTCGCGGGCGCGAAACACGACGCTGCCAAACACCCTGCGGATCGGCTGCGTGAAGCTTCCCGCGGTGTACTGGGTGAGCGGGCTCGCGTCCGGGTAGCCGCAATCCCACGGCGGGGATCTGCGCGTCGCGGCCGAGGCCCAGCGATGGATGACCCCCGTGGCGGACCAGGCCGCCAGCGCGATGAACGCGAACAACAGCAGCCCGTTGTACGAACTGCGGCTCTCGGCGATCGGGACGATCATCAACCAGCTCAACTGTTCCTGTCGCGGCACGTTTTCGCCGGTCAGCGCCTGCGCCACGGGCGCCAGCGCGTCGATGAAGTGCCCCGGCAGGATTCCCGCCAGCAGGCACAATGCGGCCAGCACGAACATCGCCGCCAGAGACCAGCGGTCGGTTTCCTTCGCCTCCTGCGCTGCCGGCGAGCGCGGCCTGCCCAGGAACGTCACCCCGAACGCCTTGACGAAGCAGGCGGCCGCGAGCGCGGCCGACAGCGCGAGCAGGGCGCCGATCGCCGGGACGAGGAACTTGAGCGACCACTGCGGCAGCGCCGGGCTGAGGAGAATCGCCTGGAAGGTGAGCCACTCCGAGACGAAGCCGTTGAAGGGCGGGAGCGCGGAGATCGCCGCCGACCCGACGAGGAAAACGAAGGCTGTGAGGGGCATGCGATGAATCAGCCCGCCGAGGCGCTCCATGTCGCGCTCGCCGGTCGCCGTGAGCACGGCTCCGGCGCCGAAGAACAGCAGGCTCTTGAACACCGAATGATTGAAGACGTGAAACAGCGCCGCGGTGAGCGCGAGCGCCGCTGCAGCCGGCATCTGGTTCGCCTCGAAGGCGAGCGCCAGCCCGAGCCCGATGAAGATGATGCCGATGTTCTCCACCGTGTGATACGCGAGCAGGCGCTTGAGGTCATGCTGCATGAGGGCGTAGAGCACCCCCATGACCGCAGTCACTCCGCCCAGCAGGGGAACCAGTGCGCCCCACCACCAGCTCGGCGGACCGAGCAGGTCGAACACGATGCGCACGAAGCCATAGACCGCGACTTTGGTCATGACGCCGCTCATCAGCGCCGAGACGTGGCTCGGGGCCGCCGGGTGGGCGAGCGGCAGCCAGACGTGCAGCGGCACGAGCCCGGCCTTGGAACCGGCCCCGATCAGCGCCAGCGCGAGAACGATGGCCGACACGTGCCCGGAAAATGCAGTTGCGCGAATGGCGTCGAACGCGTAGCCGCCGCTCGCACCGGCGAGGAGGCCGAAGGCAAAGAGCAGCGCCAGCGTTCCGAGGCTCGCCATGAGCAAATAGATGTAGCCCGCCTCCGCATTGCCCGGCCGGCGATGCTGTGCCATCACGAGCGCCCAGGAGGAGAGCGACATCAGTTCCCAGGTAAAGAGGAAAGTGAACGCGTCATCGGCCAGAACCACCAGGTTCATTGCGGCGAGAAATGCCGGGTAGAACGGCAGCACGCGCGCGGGCGTCTCCTCGTGCCGGCCGTACCCCAGCCCGAACAGGCTCGCGGTAACGCTGCCGAGATTGACGACCACCAGGAAGAAAGCCGCCAACGTATCGATCCGGAAATGGGCGCCGAGCCACGGCAGTCCGATGGGCAGCTTCAATGTGCTGGCAACTGGCCCGCCGGCAAGCAGCACGACACCGGCGGTTGCCAACGCGATCGCCGAGACGCCGATGGCGAGGCCGTAGACGAGCGATGTTGCCAGGCGGTGCGTGGCGGCCGGAACCGCTGCGACACCGGTGCCAAGCAACACTGCGACGCACCACAAGAGCACTTCAAGGGCCATGGTGCGATTTGCCTAGACCAATTCTTTCAGCCGCACCCCACGGCCGCCCTTTGCGCTGGCCGCGCCCTCGCCGATGAGGTCCAGCCCTGCCCGCTCCAGCGCTGCAGTGAGCTTCATCAGCGACTCGACGTTGCCGCGGATCACGCCGTCGCTCGCCTCCATTCTCTGGATCGTCGGCAGTGATAGTCTGGACGCTTTCGCGAGTGCTCGCTGGTCCATGCCCAGCAGGGCACGGGCGGCTCGAAGTTGCCGAGACGTGATCATGCTCTTTCCCTGATTACCGACGGTTCATCCTGCAGGATTCAACTACCATAATACTTAATTGATGGGCTGTAAATCAATCCATGACGTACGCCCCAATCCACCTGCCCGGCGCCGTGCGACTCACGACCTTGCCGCCGCTCGCGCTCTACGTGCATCTGCCGTGGTGCGTACGCAAATGCCCGTATTGCGATTTCAACTCGCACGAGCGCGGCGGAGAGCTGCCGGAGCGCGCGTACGTCGACGCGCTGATCGCGGACCTGGAAGGACTCCTGCCTTCGGTGTGGGGACGGCGCATCGTGAGCCTGTTCATCGGCGGCGGCACGCCGAGCTTGTTTGCGCCGGAATCGATCGAACGCTTGCTCTCCGAAGTGCGCGCGCGCATCGCGCTGGTGCCGGATGCGGAAGTGACGCTCGAGGCGAATCCCGGCACCGCCGAAGCCGGCCGCTTTCGCGGCTACCGCGCGGCGGGGGTGAACCGCCTGTCGCTCGGCGTGCAGAGCTTCGACGATTCGATGCTGCGCGCGCTCGGCAGGATTCACTCGGGCGACGAAGCGCGCGCCGCAATCGAGCTGGCGTTGCGCCATTTCGACAACGTCAATCTCGATCTCATGTACGGTCTTCCCGGACAGAGCCTGGAAATGGCGCGTATCGATATCGAGGCAGCCGTGCGCTGGGAAACGAGCCATGTCTCGGCGTACCAGCTCACGATCGAGCCGAACACGGTCTTCTACCGCCAGCCGCCGGCGCTGCCCGAGCACGACACGTGCGCCGACATGCAACTGATAGTCGAGGAAACGCTCGGCGCGGCGGGCTTCGAGCACTACGAAACGTCCGCGTTCGCGCGCCCTGGGCGCCGTTGCCGGCACAACCTTAACTACTGGGAGTTCGGCGATTACCTCGGCCTCGGTGCCGGCGCGCACGGCAAGATCAGTTTCGCGGATCGCGTCACACGCCACGAGCGCGCGAAGCAGCCGCGCGAGTACCTCGCGGTGCCCGGCAAGCTCCAGGAGCGCCTCGTCGCGGCAGGCGAGCTGCCGTTCGAGTTCATGCTCAATGCGCTACGGCTGACCGAGGGTTTTGCCGTGGCGTTGTTCGCGCAGCGCACCGGCTTGCAGCCCACCGCCATCGCGGCGGGACTGCGCGATGCGGAGCAAAAAGGCCTGATCGAACGGCACGGCGACCGGCTGCGGCCCACCCGGCAGGGGCGGCTGTTTCTCAACGAGCTGATCGGGTTATTCCTGCCGCCGCCGAAACAACAAGTCGTACACGGCGTGACCCAGTCCTAGGCCGCGGCGCTCGAACTTGGTGAGCGGGCGGTGCGCCGGCCGCGGCGCGTAGCCGCTGGCCGCGTTCACGAGCAGCGGCTCGGCAGAGAACACGGCGAGCATCTGCTCGGCGTAGTCGGGCCAGTCGGTCGCCGCGTGCAGATAAGCGCCGGGTGCAAGCTTGCGCGCGGCGAGCGACGCGAACGCCGGCTGCACCAGGCGCCGCTTGTGGTGGCGCTTCTTCGGCCAGGGGTCGGGGAAAAAGAGATGGATGCCGGCCAGCGAGGCATCGGCGATCATGCGCTCGAACACTTCTGCGGCGTCATGGCGGATGACGCGCAGGTTGGCGATTCGATCCGTCTCGATGCGATTGAGCAGGCTCCCCACGCCCGGGCCGTGCACCTCGATGGCGATGAAGTCGCTCTCCGGCTGCGCGCGCGCGATCGCGGCCGTGGTTTCGCCCATGCCGGAGCCGATTTCGACGATGAGCGGCGCGGTTCGCCCGAAAATCGTACGCGCGTCGATCGGCTGCGGTGCGAAAGTGATCGCATACTTTGCCGCGAGCGTGTCGAGCGCGCGCTTTTGCGCCGGCGAAGTACGCCCCTGTCGCAGGACGTAACTGCGGATCGTCCGGTTCAAGCCGCCTTGGGCTGCGAGGGCGCGATGCTGCCCGCGGTCGGCGACGACGGCGACGCGGTGTAGAGTTTTTTCGGCATGCGGCCGGCGAGGAAGGCCTCGCGCCCCGCCGCCACGGCGAGCTTCATTGCCTGCGCCATGCGCACCGGGTCCCTGGCCGCGGCGATCGCGGTGTTCATCAGCACGCCATCGCAACCCAGCTCCATCGCGATCGCCGCATCCGAAGCGGTGCCGACACCGGCGTCCACCAGCACCGGTACCGTGACGCGCTCGATCACGAGTTGCAGGTTCCAGGGATTCAGGATCCCCATGCCGGAGCCGATGAGGGAGGCGAGCGGCATCACCGCTACGCAACCCAGTTCTTCGAGCATCTTCGCCTGGATCGGATCGTCCGAGCAGTACACCATCACCTTGAAACCTTCGCCGACGAGCTGCTTCGCCGCGGCGAGCGTCTCGGGCATGTTCGGATAGAGCGAATGCGCATCGCCCAGCACTTCGAGCTTCACCAGCTCGTGCCCATCGAGCAGCTCGCGCGCGAGGCGCAGCGTCCTCACCGCGTCCTGCGCGCTGTAGCAGCCCGCGGTGTTGGGCAGCAGGGTGTACTTCGAAGGCGGCAGGTATTCGAGCAGGCTCGGTGCCTTGGGGTCCTGGCCGATGTTGGTGCGGCGGATCGCGACCGTGACGATCTCGGCGCCGGAGGCGTCGATCGCGGCGCGCGTTGCGGCGAAATCCTTGTACTTCCCGGTACCGACCAGCAGGCGCGACGCATAGTCCTTGCCGGCAACGATCAGCTTGTCATCGGCTCGCGTCATGGCTCAGCCCCCGCCCACCGCAGCTACGATTTCCAGCCGGTCGCCGTCCTGCAGCAGCGTCGAGCCGTGCGCGCTCTTCGGCACGATCTCGCCGTTCCTCTCCACTGCAATCTTCCTGCCGTTCAGCTCGAGCGCGGCGAGCAGCGCCGCCAGCCCGAGCGGCTGTTCGAAGCGATGCGCGCTGCCGTTCACGGTCACCTGGATCATGCAAATCATCATACAACGAGTGCGGTCGCGCGCTCACCCCGGAGAGGATCGCCAAAAGCTATCCACAAAAACGGTGGATAAGTCTGTGGATTGCCTTTCCAATTCCACGGTCGGCATACTTGGGATCGGTTGCCAAGTTGGTGGCGATGAAGAATTCAGCGCCATTTTTTCGAGTCAAATGAAAAGCTTGCGTATAACAATGGCGCTCTGCGCGGCGCTTCGCGCGGTTTCGTGGCCGCAATACCTGGGCTGCGGCCGGTCTGGCGCATTGCAGCAGCGGGAGTTGCTACACTCACCGCAGTCGACAATCCGCGCCAGAGGATCGCATCGAATGGACCACCGATTCACCTGCTGGAGAACGACGTTCGCGGTGGGCTTCGCGCTGCTCGTGGCCGGCTGCAGCAGCATCGACTGGTGGCCTTTCGGCAGCGAAGCGGCGCCCGAACGGTCCCGCGCCCCGCTCAACGCAACCGAATACCGGTGCGACGCCGGCAAGCGGTTTTACGCGCGCTATCTCGACGGCGGCGGTGCAGCGTGGGTGATTCTGCCCGAGCGCGAGTTCCGCCTCGACAAGGTCGCCGCCGCCTCGGGCGTGCGCTACAGCAACGGCCGCGCGACGCTCGAAGTGAACGGCAACGAAGCAGCGCTCGCCGATCCTCCGGCGATCTCGTTCACCGGCTGCAAGGGCGTGGGCGGCTGAGTCGCCGCGCCGCCCGCGCCGCCCCGCAATCGGCTCCTCCTTCTTCCTAATGGACGTGCAGCGCCAGCACCTTGCCGGTCAGCGCCTGCACGTCCGCGGCCACGTTTTCGAGCGCATGCGGCCAATCGGCCTCGAAGCCGGTGCGCCACACATCGCTCGAACGCCGCCGACCATTGCCCCCGAGCGCGCTCAGGACGCGCCACGCCGAGCGCTCGTCATCGAGCAACTGGTGCGCGTATCCCAGCGCTTCGACGGCGAGCCGGACGGTGCCCCGGTTCGGGGCGCCACCATCCAGGACTTGCCGCAGCAGATGCAGGCAGTCCGATTCCGTGTGCAGTGCCGCGAGCAGCACCGCCTCGTGAAAGCCGCCAGCTCCGCCGAAGACGTCGCTTGCCCTTCGAGCCGGCGCAGCGCTGCGGTTGCCCGAAAGTGGTGCTCGCGCCAGCGCGCCGGCATCCAGCCATTCCAGATAGACGGCAGGGAAATCACCGTCCGTCGCCACTACGCCGCGCGCAGACGAACTTGCGGCGCTCGCCATCGAATCGCCCTGAGTCCACTCGAGGTACGCCCCGATCCAGTCGGTTGCGCTTTCGATCTGATCCATAGGCCCTGACCTCCTTTGGGATGTGGGTTGCACAGTCCTGATGGTCGGACATCCGGCCGCCGCCAGGACGACACTCCCGGTCCTTTTCTTGGCAGCTCGTTATGAACAATGATTGTGTTCGCGCCGTGCGAACAGGGATCCTCCGGGACTTGACGGGCATCAACAGGGGCCAAACGATTGCGCTGCGTGCTGCGCTGCGCAAGCCGTCGGTGCGTAGCAGCAAACTGCCTTAAAATCCGCGCCAGCCGCGGGTGTAGTTCAATGGCAGAACGGCAGCTTCCCAAGCTGCATACGAGGGTTCGATTCCCTTCACCCGCTCCAGCGGCGCGTCGCCGCGTAAATGACGCGAAAAGTCAGCGGCCGCCGGGCCGCGGCAGCGTCAGGATCGCCTCGAGCCCCCGGCCGGCGCGATTGCGCAGCAGCAACTCGCCGCCGTGCGCGCGCGCAATGTTGCGCGCGATGCCGAGGCCAAGCCCGGTGCCGCCCGTTTCGCGGCTGCGTGAAGCTTCGCCGCGGAAGAACGGCTCGAAGGCTTTCGCCAGCTCCGATTCGCTCATGCCCGGCCCTTCGTCGAGGACGCGGATCACGAGCTCGCGCGCGCCGTCCTGCACGCTCAGCGTGGCGTGCTCGCCGTAGCGGATCGCGTTGTCCAGCAGGTTGGCAAGGCAGCGCCGCAGCGCGAGCGGCCGGCCGGGCAGGGGCTGCGCGGTCGAGCCCTCGAGCGTGACGGTTTTCCCCATGTCCGCGTAATCGTTGCGCAGGCTCTCGAGCAGCGCCATGACATCGATCGGCTGTATCGGTTCGGCTGCGCTCGTGTCGCGCATGAATTCCAGCGTCTGCGTCACCATGCTTTCCATTTCCTCGAGATCGCGCACGAACTTGCCGCGCAGGGCCTCGTCTTCCAGCGCCTCGGCGCGCAGGCGCATGCGGGTAATCGGGGTTTTGAGGTCGTGCGACATCGCGGTCAGGACGCGCGTGCGATCCGAGATGAAGCGCGCCAGCCGCTGCTGCATGGTGTTGAAGGCTTTTGCGGCTCGCTGCACTTCCGCGGGCCCGTTCTCGGCGAGCGGCGGGTGGTTGATGTTCTCGCCCAGCCCCTGCGCTGCGGTGGCGAGCACCGACAGCGGGCCGGTGACCCAGCGCACCGCGACGAGCGAGAGCACGACAACGCTTCCCAGAAGCACGAGCAGCGTGAGCGCGACACGTAGCGGCAGCGCCGCTTCCTGTGGCGAAACGTGCGAGTCGAACGTCACCCAGCTGCCGTCCTGCAGCGCGACCTGCACCGTGAAGAATGCGCCGCCAGCGACATATCCGGGACCGCGGCCGCCGGATCCCCATTTGCCGTGCGGCATCATCGGCATGGGCGGCGGATCGAAACGGGGCGCGCTCTCGGCCCGCGTCACCACGATGCGCGCGCTCTCACCCAGCGCGTAGCGCAGGACCGTGGCGAACATCGAATGGCGGAAATCGGCGCCCTCGCCGGCTGCCGGAGTCGCGAGGGGCGCGCGATCGAGCGACACCGCCAAGGGCGGCGCATTGAACACGGCCACGACCTTGCGCCGCTCGCCGGGCGGCAGCGAATCGAGCAGCTTCACGATGTCCGAGATCTGCTGCGCGAGGCGCATGCCGCCGGCGCGGTACAGCAGCTGGTCGCGCTCGGTCAGATTGAGGTAGGCGGTTGCGAGCTGTGCCAGGACCAAACCGCCGAGCAGAACGACGACGAGCCGGCCGAAAAGGCTTTTCGGCAGCAGGCGCATCAGCGCTCCACTTCGACCGGCACGGCGAGCACGTAACCCTGCCCGCGCACGGTCTTGATGATGCGCGGCTCCGCGAGGTCGTCGCCGAGGCGATGCCGCAGGCGGCTGACCTGCAGGTCGATGCTGCGCTCGAGCGGATCGCTCTCGCGGCCCTTGGAAAGCAGCATGAGCTGGTCGCGCGTGAGCACGTGATTGGCGTGGCTCAGCAGGATGCGCAGCAGCTGATACTCCGCGCCGCTGAGCGATGTGACGACGCCCTCGGCGGATACCAGGTGGCGCGCGATCGTGTCGAGGGTCCAGCCTGCGAAGCGGATCGAGCGCGCCTCGTCGGCGCGCAGGTTGCGCGGCAGGCTGCGGTAGCGCCGCAGCACGCTCTTGATGCGCGCCAGCAGCTCGCGCGGACTGAAGGGCTTCGGCAGATAGTCGTCGGCGCCCATCTCCAGCCCCACGATGCGGTCGGTTTCCTCGCCGCGCGCGGTCAGCATGATCACCGGCGTGTCGCTCTCGGCGCGGAGCTTCCGGCACAGCGTGAGGCCGTCTTCGCCCGGCAGCATCACGTCGAGCACGATCAGCTCGTACTTGGCGCGCGCGCGCGCGGCCCACATTGCCTTGCCATCGGCCACCGCCGTTGCCCGATAGCCGTTCTTGCGCAGGTACTCGCAAAGCAGGTTGCGGATCTCGGCGTCGTCGTCGACGACCAGAATCTGGTCCGTGTTGTCCATGGCCACCTGTTTATAGCCCCCGGCCCGCGCCCGCTGAGGCCGATTTGTAGCGCAGTGTATCAATGAGGAAGTTGCGCTACGGCACGCTACAAAATCGGAACGGCGCGCTTACATCCCGGTGCTGCAATGGGAACCGATGCGGCAGCGCAGGGCAACACAAGACGCGCGTGGCGCAGAACCTGCCAACTGATTATTGAATGGAGATCGATCATGAAACGTGCAACCAGATTCGCAGTCGGGCTCGGCATCGCGCTCGGCACCGCGCTCGCCGCAACCGCGCTCAGCGCGCACCCCTTCGGATACGGGCCCGCAGCGGGGATGGGCGGCGGCATGGGATGGGGACCGGGTCACATGATGGGATACGGCTACGGCCCCGGCGGTCCGGGATACGGTCCTGGCCGCGGGCGCGGACCCGGCTTCGGCCCGGGCGCGGGGGGCGATTTCGGCGCTTTCCTCGAGCACCGGACGGCGGGGCTGAAGGCGGAACTCAAGATCACTCCGGCACAGGAAGGCGTCTGGAACGCCTATGTCGAGCAAGCGAAGCTGCAAGCCGACAGCATGCGCAAGTGGATGACCACGATGCATGACAGCGCGCCCGCGTCGCTGCCGGAACGCCTCGAGCTGCGCAACCAGATCTGGCAGCAGCGCCAGGCGCAGTCGGAAACCATGACGCAGAAGATCAAGGACCTGTACGCTGCGCTGACGCCGGAACAAAAGCCGGTCGCGGATCGGACCCTCGGCGCAGGAATGCAGGGCGGTCCCGGTTACCGCTACCGCTGAACCGTACTTGCTGCGCCGCAGTGCGGGCGCTTGCCCGAAGTGATCGGACAGGCGCCCGCTTTTTTTTGCCGCGTCCGTTCCGCTACACTGGATGCATGCCGGTCACCTTCGAAGGCAAGCTGGTGGTGGCGATCTCGTCGCGCGCGCTGTTCGATTTCGAGGACGAGAACCGCATTTTCGAGCAGGCGGGCGAGCGCGCCTACATCGAGCTGCAGTTTTCGCGCCTCGACGTGCCCGCCAAGGCCGGTGTCGCGTTTCCGCTGGTGCAGAAGCTGCTCGCGTTCAACACGCCCGGGGCGCAGCGCGTGGAAGTGGTGATCCTGTCGAAAAACGACCCGGTATCGGGCTTGAGGGTGTTTCGCTCGGCCGAGCGCAGCGGCTTGCGCCTGGAGCGGGGCGTGTTCACCCGCGGCCGCAGCCCTTACCGCTACCTCGATGCGCTCAAGGCGAACCTGTTCCTGTCGGCAAACGAGCATGACGTGATGGGGGCACTGGACGCGAGATTTCCGGCCGCGCGCGTGGTGCCCGAATCGGCGCAGGCGGCCGGGCGCCATGCCGGTGAAGTGCGCATCGCCTTCGACGGCGACGCGGTGCTGTTTTCCGACGAGGCCGAGCGCGTGTTCCAGCGCGAGGGGCTCGACGCCTTCACGCGCCACGAGACCGTGCACGCGCTGCGGCCGCTGCCGCCGGGTCCCTTCAAGCCCCTGCTCGAGGCGCTGCACCGGTTGCAGGCTGCCGCCGGCACCGACGTGCCGGTGCGTATCCGCACCGCGCTCGTCACCGCGCGCAGCGCGCCCGCGCACGAGCGTGCCGTACGAACGCTGATGGACTGGAACATCGCGGTCGACGAGGCGATGTTCCTCGGCGGGCTCGACAAGGGCGAGTTCCTGCGCGCCTTCGAACCGGACTTCTACTTCGACGATCAGCGCGGGCATGTCGAGTCGGCGCAGAAACATGTCGCCACCGGTCACGTGCCCTTCGGCGTCGCCAACCGGGAACGGAAGACGTCGTGAAAGCCGTCAAGTACATCGCCTATGGCGCCGGCGGCCTGGTCGCCCTTTTGCTCGTGGCACTGGCTGCAGCCGCACTGGTGATCGACGGCGGCTTCGTCAAGACCCGCCTCGAGCGCGCCATGAAGGAGAAGAACCGCACGCTCACGATCGAGGGCGAACCCGGGCTGCGGCTGTTCCCCGTCGCCGGCATCACGCTCGGCAAGCTGGTGCTCACCGAACCGGCGAGCGACAAGGTGTTCGTCGCACTCGATTCGGCCGAGCTGGCGGTGCGCGCGCTGCCGCTCCTGTCCCGGGAGGCGGAGGTGGAGGTTTTCAAGGTATCCGGGCTCAAGGTCAACATCGTTCGCGGCGCGGATGGACGCCTCAATTTCGCCGATCTCGCCGGCGCCGGCGCCGGCGAACGCGAGGCGGGCCCGGAGCGCGGCGCAAGGCGCATCCCCGCAGTGCGAATTGCGGAAATCGCCATCGAGCGCGCGCGGATCGCCTACCGCGACGCGGCGAGCGGCCGGGAGGTCACGGTTGACGATCTGAATTTGAAGACCGGACGGCTGGACGGCGCTGTCGCGGGACAGGTTGCGTTTTCCGCCCGCATCACGGGGCGCAAGCCCGATCTGGACATCCGAACGCAGGCCGCCGGCGCGGTGCGCTTCGACCTGGCGCGGCAGGAAATCGGCATCGACGCGTTCTCGTTCCAGGCGAAGGGGCAGGCCGATCGCGACGCCCTCGCGGTTGACGTTGCGGCGCCAAAGCTCGAGATCTCGCCGGCGCGCGCCGGGGGCTCGGCGATCGCCGCGTCGATCCGGCTCAGCGGTCCGAAGCGCAGGCTCGACGCGAAGCTGCGCATGGCTGCGGCCGAAGGCAACGCGAAAGCGCTTTCGATCCCGAGTCTCACGCTCGACCTGGACGCAAGCGCCGAGGGCCGGTCGGTCAAGGGCAACGTCAGCACGCCGCTGCAGGCAAACCTCTCCGGGCCGGCGATCGAACTGCCCAGGATCGCCGCCAATCTCACGCTCGCCGGTCAGGGTCTGCCGCAGAAAGGCCTCGCCCTCGCGGTCAACGGCGCGCTCAAGGCGGACTTCGGCAAGCGCTCCGCCGCAGGCGAATTCGCGGCACGTTTCGAGGATTCGAACCTGCGCGCCAAGTTCGCGGCGACGCGGCTCGCGCCGCTCGCAGCGACGTTCGACGTGAGCGCCGACCGGCTCAATCTCGACCGGCTGATGCCCCCGAAGAAGGCGGAGGCGAAAGGCGACGACCGCATCGACCTGTCCGGGCTCAAAGGCCCGCAGGTGAACGGCAAGGTGGCGATCGGTGCGCTCACGGCGCAGCGCTTGAAACTCTCGGACTTGAAGGCCGACATCAAGCTCGCCGGCGGCAAGCTCGAGGTGGCGCCGCATTCGGCGAATCTCTACGGCGGCACGCTCGCGGGCAGCCTCGCCGCGGACGCCAATGGCAACCGCATTGCCCTGAAGGAAACGATTCAGGGGGTACAGATTGGGCCGCTGCTGCGCGATGCCGCGGAACAGGACCGGGTCGAAGGCCGTGGCAACGTGGCGCTCGATATCACCACCGCCGGTGCGAGCGTCGCCGCAATGAAGAAGGCGCTCGGCGGCACGGCGCGCGCGGAGCTGCGCGACGGCGCCGTGAAGGGGATCAACCTGGCCGAGGCGATCCAGGACGTGCGCTCGGTGCTCGGCTCGAAATCGGCAACGGCCAACGATCCCGCCAAGCGCACCGACTTCTCCGAGATCACCGCGAGCTTCGCGATCAGGAACGGCGTCGCGCACAACGAGGACCTGCAGGGCAAGGCGCCGCTCGTGCGCCTTACGGGCGGCGGCGATGTCGATATCGGCAATTCGACGGTGAATTACACCGCGCGAGCGTCGGTCGTGGCGACCTCGAAGGGGCAGGGCGGCCGCGACCTGTCGAACCTCGCCGGCGTCACCGTGCCGGTCAGAATCACCGGCGCCCTGGAAAAGCCCGCCATCGCGGTCGATTTCACCGAGCTTGCGTCAAAGTCGGGCGTGGACCTGGTGAAGGCGCTCGGCCGCGAGCGTGGCGTCACGGAAAAGATCGGCGACAAGCTGCGGGGGTTGTTCCGGCGCTAGGTCAAACTAGCTCTGGGCCGACTTTTCTCCGACGTCGCCCGATTTTGCGGCGATCACCGCTTCGTCCTCGCGCAGGGTCAGGGCGAACTGATCGCGCAATTCGTTGGACACCGAGAGGTGGGCATCGGGATCGCTCTGGTGGACGGCATAGAGCTTCGTCAGCACCACGGCGTCGTGTTCGGCGAAGCTCTTTATCGCGCGCGCCGCACGGTCGGCATCGGCTCCCACGGCCGCCAGCGTTGCCCGGCCCAGCGCCAGCGCCGACTGGAAAGTCTCGCGCTCGATGATCTCGACGCCGATGTCGCGCAATTCGAACATATGACGCATGTCGCGCGCCCGCGCGATGATCCTGAGGTTGGGGAAATGCTTGGCCGCACTGCTTGCCAGGTGCGTGGTTGCGCCCGGGTCGTTCAGCGCGATGATGAGAAAGTCGGCCTTTGCGGCGCCTGCGGACTCCAGAAGGTCCAGCCGCGTGGCATCACCGTAGAACACGCGGAAGCCGAAGCGGCGCAACTGCTCGACATGGTCCGGATCGTCGTCGAGAATAATTGGTTCGTAGCCGCTGGCATGCAGGAGGCGGGCCACCACTTGGCCGACGCGGCCCAGGCCCGCGATGATCACCTTGGCCGCCTCGGGTACCTCGTGCGCGGGCCTGGGCGCTTCACCGGCGAAGCGCGGCGCCAGCACCCGGTCGTGGAACACCAGCAAGAAGGGCGTCGAGAGCATGGACAGCGCCACCGCCAGCGTCATTGCCTGCGCGGTCGCGAAGGGAACCACGTCGCGCTGCACGCCAAGCGTCAGCAGGACGAAGGCGAATTCGCCGCCCTGCGCGAGCAGCAGGATGAACAGCGGCCGTTCGCTCAGCGGCAGCTTCGCGAAACGCGCGATTGCAAAGAGCACCACGCCCTTCAGGACGAACAACCCGACGATCAGCCCGAGGATGACGAGCGGTCTTTCGAACAGCAGCCCGAAGTCGACCCCCATGCCGACCGCGATGAAGAACAGGCCCAGCAACAGGCCCTTGAATGGTTCCACCGCGGCCTCGATTTCGTGGCGGTACTCGGACTCCGCGAGCAGCACGCCGGCGAGGAACGTGCCCAGCGCCATCGACAGGCCCGCGGACTCGAAGCCCCAGGCGATCCCCAGCACCAGCAGCAGCGCGAAAGCGGTGAAAATTTCCCGCTCACGGGTGCGCGCAATGTGGCGGAACACCGGCCGGGCGAGAAAATGGCCGCCAATCAGCGTGGCCACGATCACGGCGCCGGCAAACCCGAGGCCGCCCCAGGAGAAGCTCGCACCGGTGCCGGTGGCTCCGAGCAGCGGCAGCAGCGCCAGCATCGGGATGACCACGATGTCCTGGAACAGAAGGATCGCGAATACCGCCTGACCGCCCTTGTTCTTCAGCGCGCCGCGCTCGGTGAGCGGCTGCAGCGCCAGCGCCGTCGAGGAAAGCGCGAGCGCCATGCCGGCGAGAACGCCGATGCGTAAGTCGATGCCCGCCAGCCAGGCCACCCCTGCGATCAAAGCGATCGAGCCGGCGACCTGCGACAAACCCAGCGACAGCAGGCGCACGCGCATGTGCCAGAGACGCTTGGGCTCCAGTTCCAGGCCGATCACGAAGAGGAGGAACACCACGCCCAGTTCCGCGAACGTGCGCACGTCCTGGACCTTGTCGATCAACTTCAGGCCGAAGGGACCGATGGCAATCCCCGCCAGAAGGTAGCCGGCGACCGAGCCCAGGCCCAGTCGGTGCGAAATCACTACGGCGAGTACCGCCGAGGCGAGAAAGACGACGCTTGGGATCAGAAAAACGCTGCCATGCTCCACTCTCGGCGCGCCAGTTAACGCGGAATCAACACCGCGTCCGTGGTAAAGACAATCGCCCGATGCAATTGCAGCTCGACATGCAAGGCCTGGACCAGTGGCGGGCTGACGGGAACCGCCGCCTCCCACTGGATGACGAAGTTGGCCCCGGACCCACCCACCACATCGCGGCGTTCCACCAGGAACTCCAGAGTCTCCATTGGCTTGAGGATCTGAGGGGACGACACGAAGTTGCGCAAGAATTTGCCTTCCGTCGAGTAATAGCGCGCGGCAAGCAGCTTGAGTGGTCTGTCCAGATCAGTATTGTGGATGCTGATCAGCGCGGAAACCGGATTTCGGCTGGCAACACCGCTCTTATCAACATCCCCATACTGGATGTAAGCGTAGATCGGGAGATAGAGATGTTGTCCACTGCTGAGAGTGCGTTGAGCCATCGCTCTGCCCGGCAAGAGGCCGGCTGAGACCAGCAATAGCGCCAGCAGCAGGCTGAACCTGAGAGAGGCAAAAACCGGGCGCGTGAAAAGCATGGATTTCTCCGTCTCCGGTGACCAGAAGCGACGTGTCACGCAGCGCTGGATTCTACGAGGAAAACCTGGGGGAAACGCAGGGCTAATCCTGAAGCCTTCCCTCCGTCACGGCATGACACGCGACCAGCGCGCTGCCGGAGGCGATCGCCTGCGGCCGCTCGCTGCGGCAGCGCTCGTTGGCGTGCGGACAACGCGGATGAAACGCGCAGCCTGCCGGTGGGTCGAGCGGGTTCGGCACTTCACCCGCTACCGGCGTGCGCGGCTTGCCGGTCATCTCGAGGTCCGGAATTGCATCGAGCAGCATGCGCGTGTACGGATGGCGCGGCCGCGCGAAGAGGTCGTCCGCCGCCGCGGTCTCGACCAGCCGGCCGAGGTACATCACGCCGACGCGGTCGGCGATGTGCGAAACCACGGCCAGGTTGTGCGAGATGAAAAGATACGTCAGGCCGAGGCGCTGCTGCAGGTCGGTCATGAGGTTGAGGATCTGCGCCTGCACCGAAACATCCAGCGCCGAGGTCGGCTCGTCGCACACCAGGAACTCCGGATTGCCGGAGAGCGCCCGCGCGATCGAGATGCGCTGGCGCTGGCCGCCGGAGAACTCGTGCGGGTACTTCTCGCCATCATCCGCCACCAGCCCGACCTGCTGCAGCAACTCGGCGACGCGCGCGGCAACCTCGCGCTCCGAGGCCATCAACTTGAGCACGCGGATCGGCTCGGCGACGATGTCGCGCACGCGCCAGCGCGGGTTGAGGCTGGCGTAGGGGTCCTGAAAGATCATCTGCATCCGGCGGCGCAGCGCGAACGCCCCGGGCGAGGCGAGGTCGACGCCGTCGAATTCGATGCGTCCCTGCGACGCCGGGTACAGGCCGACGATCAGCCGCGCCACGGTGGATTTGCCGCAACCGGACTCGCCGACCAGCGCCAGCGTTTCGCCGCGCTGCACCTCGAGCGACACGCCGTCCACCGCGCGCAGCAGTTGGCGCGGCGCGCCTTCGAGCACGCGGTTGAGCCAGGGCCGCGAAACATCGAAATCCCGGCCGACCGCGATCAACCGGACCAGTGGCCGGTTATCGCGGTCGATCGGCATAGAGCCAGCAGGCGACGTGATTGGTCCCGACCGCAACCAGCTCGGGACGCTCGGTGAGGCAGCGATCGAAGCGCCTCGGGCAGCGCGGATTGAAGGCGCAGCCCTGCGGGATCGCGTTCAGGCGCGGCATCGCGCCCTCGATCTGCGCCAGCGGCACGCGTTTTCGGCCGGCGCTCGCCGCGCCGGGAGCGCCGTGCGGCGCGGCGACCTTCGGGATCGAACCCATCAGTCCCGTGGTGTAGGGATGGCGCGGCGCGTGGATCACCTCGCGCACCGGGCCGACCTCGGCGATGCGTCCCGCGTACATCACCGCCACCCGGTCGGCGGTCTCGGCGATGACGCCCATGTCGTGCGTGATCAGCATCACCGCGGTGCCGTGATCCCGCGCCAGGCGTTTCAGCAGCGCGATGATCTGCGCCTGGATCGAGACGTCGAGCGCCGTGGTCGGCTCGTCGGCAATGATCAGGCGCGGCTCGGCGGCGAGCGCGAGCGCGATCACGACGCGCTGGCGCATGCCGCCGGAGAACTGATGCGGATAATGGTCGATGCGGCCCTCCGGCGCCGGAATGCCGACCTCGGCGAGCAGCGCCAGGGCGCGCGCACGCGCCGCGGCCGGCGTGACCTCGAGATGCGCGAGGATGGTCTCGGTGAGCTGCTCGCCTACGGTGAAAAGCGGATTGAGCGACGTGAGCGGGTCCTGGAAGATGGCGCCGATGCGCCGGCCCCGGATGCGCCGCATCTGCTCGTAGGGCAGGCGATCGATGCGTTCGCCCTCGAACCGGATCTCGCCCGCCGCGATGCGCCCGGGCGGCTCGATCAGCCCGATGATCGCCATCCCGGTGATCGACTTGCCCGCGCCGGACTCGCCCACCACGCCGAGCACCTCGCCCGGCGCGATCGCGAGCGACGCGCCGTCGACCGCGACCAGCGTGCCGCGGCGCGTCGGGAACTCCACGCGCAGGTCGCGCACCTCGAGCAGGGGCGCGCTCACCGCAGCTTCGGATTGAGCGCGTCGCGCAGCCAGTCGCCGAGCAGGTTGACCGAGAGCACCAGCACGATCAGCGCGAGGCCCGGAAACACGGTAATCCACCACTCGCCGGAGAACAGGAAATCGTTGCCGACCCGGATCAGGGTGCCGAGCGAAGGCTGCGTCGGCGGCAGCCCGACACCGAGAAACGAGAGCGTCGCCTCGGTGATGATCGCGGTGCCGATGTGAATCGTGCCGATGACCAGCACCGGGCCCATGACGTTGGGCAGCACGTGGTGCACCATGATGGCAACCGGGCCGCGGCCGATGACGCGCGCCGCCTGCACGTATTCCCGGTTCTTTTCGACCAGCGTCGAGCCGCGCACGGTGCGCGCGTACTGCACCCAGCCCGAGATTCCGATCGAGAAGATGAGCACCGGAATGGCGATGCTGTCGTGCGTTTCGCGCGGCAGCGCGACGCGCGCCACGCCGTCGACCAGCAGCGCGATGAGGATTGCGGGAAACGAAAGCTGGATGTCGGCGACGCGCATGACAAACGCATCCAGCCGCCCGCCCACGTACCCGCAGAGCAGGCCGAGCGATACCCCGAGCAGCGCGGAGAACGCCACCGCGGCGAGCCCGACGCCGAGCGAGATGCGCGCGCCGTGCATGATGGTGGAGAGCACGTCGCGCCCCTGGTCGTCGGTGCCGAGAACAAAGCGCGGCTGCCCGCCCTCGATCCAGGCGGGTGGCGCGAAGGCGTCGCCCAGATTGAGCGTCGCGAGGTCGAAGGGGTTGTGCGGCGCGAGCCAGGGTGCGAAGGCGGCGCCGCCGAAGCACGCCAGGGTCAGCAGCGTCGCGACGATCGTGACCGGCGAGCGCCGGAAGCTCCACGCGAGGTCGTGGTCCCAGGCACGGCGCCACCAGCCCGGAGCCACGGCCATGCGATTCGCGCCTGGCGTCAGTCCCGTGGCTTCAGTCGACGCGCGCGAAGCGTGATTCGGGCGCGTCGTTGGCGCGGTACACGGTGGTGACGTTTTTCTTCATCGCCCACGGCCGCAGCTGGTAGTGCAGCGGCACGAAGTAGTGCTGGTCGCGCACGGTCACCAGCGCCTCGCGGATCAGCGCATCGCGTTTTTTCTGGTCCATCTCGGTCTTGATCGCGTCGATGAGCTGGTCGAGCTTGGGGTCGCTCACGCGCGAGAAGTTGAAGCTGCCGTCCGCGCCCGTGGTCCGGGTGCGTGCCAGCGCCTGCAGCATGTAGAGCGCGTCGAAGGTCGCTACGCCCCAGCCCAGCATGTAGGCACTGGTGTCGAAGTTCTGCACCTTGGCGATGAAGGGCCCCATGTTCTCGGCAGCGAGCTTCACCCTGATGCCGATGCGCGCCCACATCGCGACCAGTGCTTGGCAAATCTTCTCGTCGTTGACGTAGCGGTTGTTGGGGCAGTTGAGCGTGAACTCGAAACCCGCCGGGTAGCCCGCCTCGGCGAGCAGCTTCTTCGCGCCTTCGGCATCGAACGTGGGTTTGGGGTCGATGTCCTCGGAGTAACCATGGACGTTGGGCGCGATCATGAGGCCGCCCGGGATCGACAATCCGCGCATGGTGACGCGCTTGATCGCCTCGCGGTCCACCGCCATGTTCAGCGCGCGCCGCACGCGCAGGTCCTTGAACGGATTCTTGCCCTTGACGTCGGCATATTTCAACTCGGTGCTACCCTGGTCGAGAGCGATGAAAATGGTGCGGTTCTCCGCGCCATCGAGAATCTTGAGTTTGGTGTCCTGGCGCAGGCGCGCCATGTCCTGCAGCGGCACGTCGGTGACCAGATCGACATCGCCCGAGAGCAGGGCCGCGACGCGTGTCGCTTCCGATTTGATCGGTGTATAGATCACCTCGGTCACGTTGCCCTCGCGCTTGTCCCACCAGTTCGCGTTGGCGCTCATGACGATCTGTTTGTCGGGTTCCCAGGACTTGATCAGGTAGGCGCCGGTGCCGTTCACGTTGCGCGAGGCGAACGTGATCTCGTTTGCCTTGTAGTCCTGGATCTTTTCCGACTTGGTTTTCATCGCCCAGGTCTTGCTCATGATGTGAAAGATCGTCAGGTTGCGCAGGAACACCGGGTTGGGCCCGGCGAGGATGAACTCCACGGTGTGGTCGTCGATCTTGCGCACTTCGTTGACCCCGGTGACATAGGGCTGCATCGTGCCCTGCGGCTGGCGGATGCGGTCGAACGAGAACACCACGTCGTCGGCGCTGAACGGGCTGCCGTCGTGGAACTTGACGTTCTTGCGCAGGTTGAAGCGCCATTGCGTCGGCGTCACCTGCTGCCAGCTTGCCGCCAGCGCCGGCTCGACCTGGAATTTCTTGTCGTAGCGCACCAGCGGCTCGTAGGCATGCTGCAGGAGCGAAATCGTGGTGGCGTGGTTCTGCGAATGCGGGTCGAGCGTCAGGATGTCGTTCTGCGCCGCCCACTTGAGCGTCACGGCGTGCGCCGCGCCCGACGCGGCACACGCCGCCAGGGCAGCCAGCAACCAGCGGTTCAGTTTCATGTCCCTCCTCCTTTGGTATTGACTGGATTATGCAGGAAAGTGCCGGCAGGGCCGCTGGCCGGGCGCCATGCGACGCGGGTTCAGTGCGCGGCCGCCGCGCGATCGATGCGCAGGCGCGGGTCGACCGCGTAATACAGCAGGTCGACCACCAGGTTGATGACCACGAAGAACAGCGCGATCAGGCACAGGTAGGCCGCCATGACCGGGATGTCGGCGAACTGAACCGACTGGATGAAGAGCAACCCCATGCCGGGCCATTGGAACACGGTTTCCGTGATGATCGCAAAGGCGATGATCGCCCCCAGCTGCAGCCCGGTGATCGTGATCACCGGTACCAGCGTGTTCTTCAGCGCGTGACGGAAATGCACCGCGCGGTCGGTGAGTCCGCGCGCGCGCGCGAACTTGATGTAATCGGTGCGCAGCACCTCCAGCATCTCGGTGCGCACCAGGCGCTGGATCAGGGTCATCTGGAACAGGCCCAGGGTGATCGAGGGCATGATCAGCGCCTTCAGGCCCGAGGCCGTGAGGAACCCGGTCGACCACCAGCCGAGGTCGATCGTGTCGCCGCGCCCGAACGACGGCAACCACCCGAGCAGCACGGCGAACACCAGGATCAGCAGGATGCCGATGAGGAAGGTCGGCAGCGACACGCCGATGAGCGACAGCGCAAGCAGCGCCTGCGAGAGCCAGGAATTTCGTCGCAGCGCGGTATACACGCCCATCGTGATTCCCGCGAACAGCGCGAAAATCGCCGCCACCGCGGCGAGTTCCAATGTCGCCGGCAGGCGCTCCAGGATCATGCTCGACACCGGCCGCACCTGGCGCAGCGAAATGCCGAACTCGCCTTTCACCGCGCGCGCCACGAAGCCGGCGTACTGCACGTAAAACGGCTGGTCGAGCCCGAGCATCTGGGTGAGCCGGGCACGGTCCTCGGGCGTGGCTTCCTGCCCGAGCATGAACAGCACCGGATCGCCGACGAAGCGAAACAGCGAGAACGCGATCAAGCCGACCGTCAGCATCACGAGCACGGCTTGCGCAAGTCGGCGCAGGATGAAGGCGAGCATGGAGAGGCAGGAAAGGGGCTCAGTGTTGCCGAAAGGACCGGGGGCGTCAAACGGGGGCGGGCCTGCCGAACCCCGAACTGATAGTCAGATGCCGCCGCGATTTTGATCTCCCCGGTCTCGGTTTTTTTGGTTCGGCCGGGTTCCGGCCGAACCAAAAAAGCCGAGATATCGGTAAACCCCAATCTCGAGTTGCATTCCGTTGACCGCGCGGGAATCCAACGGATCCATTCGACCGCCACTAGAATCCCGCGATGCGCGATTTCGCCCGCAGCATCGTCCGCTGGCAGCGGCAGCGTGGCCGCCGTGGCATGCCGTGGCAGGGCGTGCGCGATCCGTACCGCGTCTGGCTGTCGGAAATCATGCTCCAGCAGACCCGGGTGGACGCGGTGACTGGCTACTACCTGCGGTTTCTCGCCCGCTTTCCGGATGTCGGCGCGCTGGCGCAAGCGTCGCAGCACGAAGTCCTGCAGCTGTGGAGCGGGCTTGGCTACTACGCGCGTGCGCGCAACCTGCATGCGGCGGCGCGCGAGCTGGTCGCTGCGCGAGCCGGGCGTTTTCCGCGCTCAGCCGAGGCGCTCGCCGCGCTGCCCGGCGTTGGCCGCTCCACAGCCGCCGCGATCGCGGTGTTCGCCTTCGGCCGCAGAGCGGCGATCCTCGACGGCAACGTCAAGCGCGTGCTGGCGCGATGCTTCGGCGTCGCCGGATTTCCGGGCGAGACCGCCGTCGCGCGCCAGTTGTGGATGCTCGCTGAACGCCTTGTTCCGGCGCGTGGCGTGCGCGCGTATACGCAGGGACTGATGGATCTCGGAGCCACGGTTTGCCGCCGCGTGCGTCCGCTTTGCGGCGCCTGTCCGGTGGCGGCGCACTGCGTGGCCCTGCGCGAGGGCCGCATCGCGCAATTGCCGGCGCCGCGGCCGCGCCTGGCGCTGCCGCTGCGCAAGGCACACTGGCTGATCGCGCTGCACGCCGGCCGCGTACTGTTGGAACGACGGCCGCCGAGCGGTCTCTGGGGTGGACTCTGGGCCTTTCCGGAAGCGCACGGCCGGGACGCGCGCGCGCTCGGCCGTGCCGTCGGTTGCGAGATCGCCTCGCTGCGGCGCCTGCCACCGCTGGAGCACGGGTTCACGCATTTTCGCTTGCGCGTGCAGCCGCTCGTGTGCCAAGTCCGGCGCTGCACGCCGCGCGCCGAGCAGGGCGGGCGGCTCTGGCTAGACCTCGCCGATGCCGCCGGGAGCGCGGTGCCGGCACCGGTGCGTACGCTGCTGCTGCGCTTGGCGCCCAGGCGCTGAGCGCGTTTCAGGCCTCGGCGGCGAGGCCGCGATGGCGCACCAGCACGCGCCATTGCGCGCCGAAGGCCTGCGCCAACTTCTCGGCGAGGTAGACCGAGCGATGCCGGCCGCCGGTACAGCCGACCGCTACGGTCAGGTAACTGCGATTGTCGCGCACCACCTCGGGCAGCCAGCGGCCCAGGAATACGCGCACGTCGCCGAGCAACTGCTGCACTTCCTCCTGGCGGTCGAGGAACTCGATCACCGCCGGGTCGCGACCGGTGAGCGGCCGCAAGGCCGGGTCGTAATGCGGATTGGGGAGCATGCGCGCGTCGATCACCCAGTCGGCGTCGAGCGGCAGTCCGTCCCGGTAGGCAAAGGATTCGAACAGCAGCGTCAGCGCGCCGCCGCCGAGGCCGAGCAGATCGCGGATCCAGTTGCGCAGCACCTTGGGCTGCAGGTTGCTCGTGTCGATGCGGTGTCCGAGCGCGGCGGCATCGGCGAGCAGGGTGCGCTCCTCGGCGATCGCTTCTTCGAGCGTGAGGCCGGCGCCGGCGAGCGGGTGGCGGCGGCGCGTCTCCGAAAAACGCTTCAGCAGCTCGGTCGCCGAAGCCTCCAGGAACAGCAGCCGGCAATCGACGCCGCGCGTCTTGAGGGCCGCGATGCGCTCGGGCAGCGACGACAGCGCCGCGCTGCGCGCGTCGACGCTCAGCGCAATGCGCTCGTAGCCCGCGCCGCGCACGAACTCGAGCGTGTCGTCGATCAGCGTCGCGGGCAGGTTGTCGATGCAGTAAAAGCCCGCATCCTCGAGCACGTCGAGCGCGATGCTCTTGCCGGAACCGGACAGCCCGCTTACGAGGATCAGCTGCATGCCCGGCCTAATCGTCCTGCTGCGGTGCCTCGCGCTCCATGGCCTGCTTCTGCCGCGCGACGAACTCGGCCATCGAATCGATGCCGCGAAGCTGCAGGATGTAGTTGCGCACCGCGGCCTCGAGCAGCACCGCGAGGTTGCGCCCGGCCGCGACCGGGATGATGACCTTGCGCACCGTGACGCCGAGGATTTCCTCGGACAGCTCCGTGAGCGGCAGCCGCTCGCCGGCGTCGCGCGTGCCGCCGGCGACGGGCTTTTCGAGCTGCACGACCAGCCTGAGCTTCATCTTGGGCCGCACCGCGGTCTGGCCGAAGATGGTGCGCACGTTGAGCAGGCCGAGCCCGCGCACCTCGATGAAATCCCTCAGCAGCGGCGGACAGCGCCCTTCGAGCGTGGTCGCGGCGAGGCGCGAGATCTCGGCGATGTCGTCGGCCACCAGGCCATGGCCGCGGCTGATCAGCTCGAGGCCGAGTTCGCTCTTGCCGACGCCGGATTCGCCGGTGATCAATACCCCCACGCCGAGCACGTCCATGAACACGCCGTGCCGCTCGGTGGTGTCGGCGAGCGCCTTGGCGAGGTAGCGGGAGAGCTTCTCGATCACCGCGGCGGCCGAACGCTGCGTCGAGAACAGGGCGGTGCCGGTGCGCTGCGCGCCCGCCAGCAGCTCAGGCAGCGGCTCGATGCCGTCCGCGACGATCACTGCGCTGGGCGCCGCGGCGAACAACCGCGTCGCGAACCGCGCGCGATGCTCGGGATCTTCGGCCGCGGCGAGTCTCGCCTCGTAGGCGCCCATCACCTGGATCGAATTCGGATGCGTGAAATTGAGGTGGCCGATCAGCGCCGCGGAGGCCGCGGCCTCGCGGCGCACCAGCGCGGCGCTGTCCAGCCCCGCAAGCCACGCGAGCGCCAGCGCCTCGCGGTTGTCGTCATGCAGCCGCTTGACGTGGACCTGCCGCATCCGGCTGCCAAGCGGAAATGAGGCGATGCAGCGTCCCCGCGTCGGGCGCTCCGGCGAGGGCGTCGCGCAGGTCGCGATCGCTGAACATCTGCGCCAGCTCGGAAAGGATCTGCAGGTGCTTCTCGGTGGCCTGTTCCGGCACCAGCAGCGTGAACACCAGGCTCACCGGCTTGCCGTCCGGGGCGTCGAACGGCACCGGCTGCGCCAGCCGCACGAAGGCTCCGAGCGCATCCTTGAGGCCCTTGATGCGGCCGTGCGGGATCGCGATCCCCTGCCCGAGGCCGGTCGAGCCGAGCCGCTCGCGGTCGAACAGGCTGTCGAACACCAGGTTGCGCGCGATGCCGTGATGGTTCTCGAACAACAGGCCGATCTGCTCGAAAAGCCGCTTCTTGCTGGACACCGGCAAGTCGAGCACGACATCGCCTGGTGGGAGAAGCTTGGCAACCAGATTCATGCAGCCGGGAGGAATGGGCCGGAGAGGGCGCGCATTATAGCGGAATCCGGCAGGGTCTCGGACTGGCCCGGCTAGCGGAGCTTGATCGGGTCGTGCGGCGTGTCGAAGCGCTTGCGCTTGTACTTCAGGACCTGGCGGTCGAGCTTGTCGACCAGCAGGTCGATGGCAGCGTACAGATCGTCGTCCTCGCACTGGCAATGGATGTCCTTGCCGCGCACGTGCAGGGTCACTTCGGCCTTCTGCTTGAGCTTCGCCACCGACAGGATCACATGGGCGTCGATCAGGTGGTCGAAATGCCGCTTCACGCGCTCCAGCTTCGAATTGACGTACTTGCGGATCGCCGGTGTCACTTCGAGCTGGTGGCCGCTGACGTTCAGGTTCATTCCTCGCCTCCTCGACGGTCGAAACGGGGGCCGGTTGCCTCAGAGAGCCTTGCGCTGGTGGGTCGGTCGAATTTGCAGGGCTTCGCGGTATTTCGCGACCGTGCGTCGCGCCACCACGATACCCTGTTGCGCCAGAATTTGCGAGATGCGCGCATCGGAAAGCGGCGCGCGCGCGTTCTCCGCCGCGACCAGCTGCCGGATGAGGGCGCGGATCGCCTTGCCGGAGGCGGCGCCGCCGGTATCGGTGGCGACATGGCTGCCGAAAAAGTACTTGAGCTCGAAGGTGCCGCGTGGCGTCGCCATGTACTTCTGCGTCGTCACCCGCGAGATCGTGCTTTCGTGCAGGCCGAGCGCCTCGGCGATCTCGCGCAGCACCATCGGCCGCATCGCGACGTCGCCGTGCTCGAGAAAATGCCGCTGCCGCTCGACGATCGCCTGCGCCACGCGCAGGATGGTGTCGAAGCGCTGCTGCACGTTCTTGATCAGCCAGCGCGCCTCCTGCAGCTGCGTGCCCAGGCCGGGGCTGCCGTTGGCGCGGCCGGCGGCGAGCTGCGCGTAGAGGCGGTGGATGCGCAGCTTCGGCATCGCCTCCGCATTGAGCGCCACGCGCCACGCGCCCTTGACCTTGCGCGCGATGACATCGGGAATGACGTAGCGCGCCTCGAGTTTGGCGAACGCAGCGCCGGGCCTCGGATTGAGTCCCCGGATCAGCTGCTGCGCGGCGCGCAGCTCGTCATCGCCGGCGCCCGTGGCGGCGCGCAGCCGCACGTAGTCGTGCGCCGCCAGCAGCTCGAGGTGGCGCTCGGCGATCGCCAGCGCCAGCCGGCCGGTCGCGCCGTCGGCGTGGCGCGCGCGCAGCTGCAGGGCGAGGCATTCGCCGGGAGTTCGGCCGCCCACGCCGACCGGTTCCATGTACTGCAGGTGGCGCAGCGCGATCGCCAGGTCATCCACCCCGGCGTCGACCTCCGGCGGCAGCAGCGCCGCGATCTCCTCGAGGTTCTGCGTCAGATAACCGTCCTCGTCGAGCGCGTCGATCAGGAGCCCGACCAGCGCGCGGTCGCGCAAGTCCAGGTTGAGCAGGCCGAGTTGCGCCACCAGGTGGTCGCGCAGGGTCGGTGTATCGGGCATCGAAAACGCCCGGTCGCCGTCGTCTTCGTCGTCGCCGCGCGGCCACGCGGTGCCATAGTCGGCCGGCAGTTCCTCGGCGCGGCTGCGCTCGGCCGCGTCGCCGCCGCGCGGCGCGGACTCGGCGGCGGCGCGCTCGTCGGCGGCGTCGTCGTCCGCTTCGCCTTCGGCGCGCTCGAGCACCGGATTCTCGGCCAGCAGGCGCTCGATCTCCTGGTTCAGCTCGACCGTCGAGAGCTGCAGCAGGCGGATGGCTTGCTGCAGTTGCGGCGTCAGCGTCAGGTGCTGCGAGAGGCGGAACTGCAGCGTGGGTTTCATGCCCGCCTACATGCGGAAGTTCTCGCCGAGATACACGCGGCGCACGTTTTCATTGTAGATGATGTCGTCGGGCCGGCCGGAAGCAAGCACCGCGCCTTCGTTGATGATGTAGGCGCGATCGCAGATGCCGAGCGTCTCGCGCACGTTGTGGTCGGTGATCAGCACGCCGATGCTGCGCTCCCTGAGGAAGCGGATGATGCGCTGGATGTCGAGCACTGCAAGCGGATCGACGCCGGCGAACGGCTCGTCGAGCAGGATGAACAGCGGCTTGGTGCCGAGCGCGCGCGCGATCTCGAGGCGCCGGCGCTCGCCGCCCGAGAGCGCGTGCGCCGGGTGCTTGCGCAGGTGGCCGATGTTGAGCTCGGCGAGCAGCTCGGCGAGGCGCGTCTCGACCTGCGCCGGCGCGAGCCCCTGCAGCTCGAGCACCGCCTGCACGTTTTCCTCCACGGTGAGCTTGCGGAACACCGAGTTCTCCTGCGGCAGATAGGAGATGCCGAGCCGCGCGCGGCGGTGGATCGGCAGTCGCGTCAGGTCCCTGCCATCGAGGCGGATGCGTCCGGCGTCTGCCGGCACCAGACCGACAATCATGTAGAAGCAGGTGGTCTTGCCGGCGCCGTTCGGACCGAGCAGGCCGACCACTTCGCCGCTCGCGACTTCGAGCGACGCTCCCTGCACCACGGTGCGCGCCTTGTAGCGCTTGCGCAGGTTCTCGGCGCGCAGGATGCTCATCGCGCCGGTGGTTTGTCGGCATCCGGCTTGCCGGGGCCGGCAGGCGGCGCCGCCCCCGGCGCCTTGGGCTGGATCACGGCGCGCACGCGGCCCGCGGGCGCGGCGCCCTTGGCGGCGCTCGCGGAAAACACCTCCGTACGCTGGTCCAGAGCGATGTATTCGCCGCGCACCTCGTCCTGGTCGCGCAGCACGCGTGCGCGCTCGTGCAGCTCGACCTTTTCGTTGCGGTCGTCGATCTCTACGCGCAGCGCCTCGGCCTCCGCCCATACCCCTTCGCGCTCACCGCGCGGATCGCTGCGCTGCCGGAATCGCGCCGGCTTGCCGGTCGCGGTGGCGTGCTGGAAGCCGTCCGCGTCCTGCCGCACCACGATGCGGTCGGCGTGCACGCTGATGGTGCCCTTGCTCAGCACCACGTTGCCCTCGAAGATGCTGATGCGCCGCGCGTCGTCGGCGCTCATGCGGTCAGCCTCGAGCCGGGTCGGCTTGCTGCGGTCGGCTTTTTCCGCGTGCGCGGCAGGCATCGGCAAACAGAGCAGCGCCGCCGCAACGGCGGCAATGGGCAGGTGGCGTGTCGGCATGGCGTCTATTTCCTGCTCTTCGGCGCGAAGCGGCCGCGCACCTGGTCGCGCAGGTAGAGCTGCAGCGTATCGTTGCGGTACTCCATGCCGCGCGCCTGCAGCTGTCGTTCGGCCTCGGCGATGGTCACCTCGCGGTCGGTCCGCACCAGCGAGCGGGCGCTCACCAGGTGCAGGAAGCTGGTTCGCATGCGCGCTTCGGCGTGGCCCGCGCCGCCTTCGCGCAGCAGCTGGACGTTGCCGTAGAGAAACACCTCTTCGCCGCCACGCGCGAGCGTACCGCGCTCGGCGCTCACCGTCAGGCGCGGCTCGCCGGGCTTGCTCTGCACGATCCGCGGCGCCAGCAGCTCGGTCGAGTCGTCGTCGGGGTAATGTACCATTTTCGCCGCGGCGAGCGTGGATTCGAGCGCGCCCGCGGCGTTGAACTGGCTGAGCCTGAAGTTCTCGACCAGAAAGTCGGGATCGTGCCGCCGCAGCGATGGCGGCTGTTGTCCTTCGTGCAGCGTTTGCTCGAGCCAGAAGCTGAGCAGCGCGAGGGCGAAAAGCAGCAGCAGCGGAAACAGGCGGGTCGCGGAAAGTCTCATCGCAGGCAGGCCTCGAGCGCGGCGTCGAGCCGGCCCTGCGCGCGCAGCACGAATTCGCACACCTCGCGCACCGCACCGCCGCCAGCCGCGGCGCGCGGCACGTAGTGCGCGTGCTGCCGCACCAGCTCGGGCGCCTCGCCCGGCGCACAGGCGAAGCCGCAGCGCCGCAGCACCGGCAGGTCGACCAGCTCGTCCCCCATGTAGCCGGCCGCGCCCGCGTCGAGCGCCAGCTGCGCGAGCAGCGCCTCGAACGCGGCGCGCTTGTCGGCGATGCCCTGCAGCACGTGCTCGATGCCGAGTTCGGCGGCGCGCTGCGTCACCGCCGCGGACTCGCGCCCCGAGAGCAGCGCCAGCCGCACGCCGGCGGCGGCGAGCAGCTTCATGCCGTGGCCGTCGTGCGCGTGGAACGCCTTGAGCTGCTCGCCGTGCGGGCCGTACCAGAGCCGGCCGTCGGTCAGCACGCCGTCGACGTCGAACAGCATCAGGCGCACGCGCCGCGCGCGCTCGATCGCATCGGCTAGCGCGGCGTGCATGGCGTCAGATGACTTTGGCGCGGAACAGATCGTGCATGTTGAGCGCGCCGAGCAGGATGCCCTGCGCGTCCACCACGAGCAACTGGCTGATCTTGTGCCGCTCCATCATCTGCACGGCCTCCGCGGCCAGCGCCTCGGGCCGGATGGTGTGCGGATCAGGCGTCATCACGCGGTCGATGAGCAGCGCCTTGTCGCGCGCGATGCGGCCGAGCTTGCGGCGCAGGTCGCCGTCGGTGAACACGCCGCTGACCTGTCGCTTGGCATTGACGATCGCGACCATCCCCATGCCGCCGCGCGTCATGGTGTCGAGTGCGCGCCTGAGCGGAGCGCCCAGGCGCACCACCGGGATGCGCTCGCCGGCGCGCATGACGTCGGCTACGTGCTTCAGCGCCTCGCGGTAGAGCGAACCGCGCGGGTGGGAGCGTGCGAAATCCGCCTTCGAGAATCCTCTCGCGTCGAGCAGCGCGACGGCGAGCGCATCGCCGAGCGCGAGCGCCGCGGTGGTGCTCGCGGTTGGCGAAAGATTGAGCGGGCAGGCCTCCTTGGCGACGCCCGCGTCGAGCAGCACGTCGGCATCGCGCGCGAGCGAGGAATCGAGGCGGCCGGTCATGGCGATGAGCTTGGCGCCCTCGCGCTTGATGAGCGGGATGATGCGCAGCAGCTCCTCGCTTTCGCCGGAATGGGAAATGGCGATGAACACGTCCTGCCTGCGCACCATGCCCAGGTCGCCGTGGCTCGCCTCCGCGGGGTGCACGAAGTAGGCCGGGGTGCCGGTGCTCGCCATGGTCGAGGCGATCTTGCGCGCGATGTGACCCGACTTGCCGATGCCGCTCACGATGACGCGGCCGTGTCCGCTGTCGACGCAGCCGCGAATGAGCGCCAGCGCAGCCAGGAAGCGCCGGTCGAGGCGCGCGCTGAGTGCGCGCACGGCCTCGGCTTCGATTTCGAGCACGTTGCGCGCCAGTTCGAGCGCGTTCTGCGAAGTGCGCGGGGCATTCATTGTTCGTCGCAACGCGCACCACTTATCATAGGGGGCAGTATAGCTCAGGGGTATTCGCCTTCTCGATGGAAAACACGGGCCTGTCGCTGAATCCGATTCTGGTGCTGCTGGCGAGCGCGGTGCTGGTGGTGATCGCGTGCCGCAGGCTGCATCTGCCGCCCATGGTCGGCTATCTCGCGATCGGGCTCGTGCTCGGGCCGCACGCGGCGGGCCTCGTGCAAGACACCGAAGCCACGCGCCGCCTGGCCGAATTCGGCGTCGTGTTCCTCATGTTCTCCGTCGGGCTGGAGTTCAGCCTGCCGAAGCTGCGCGTCATGCGCCGCGTCGTGTTCGGGCTGGGCCTGGCGCAGGTCGCGCTCACCATTGCGCTCGCGATCGCAGCGGCGCTGGCGCTGGGTGCGGGCTGGCAGACCGGCCTCGCGCTCGGCGGCGCTGCCGCCATGTCGTCGACCGCGATGGTCTCGCGGCTGCTGGCCGAGCGCCTCGAGCTCGATACGCCGCACGGCCGCGAGATCATCGGCGTGCTGCTGTTCCAGGATCTGGCCGTGGTGCCGCTGCTCATCCTGCTGCCGGCGCTCGGCCAGGCGCCCGAGGACGCGGGACTCGCGGTGGCGGCCGCGCTCGGCAAGGCGGCAGTGGTGCTGGCGGTGTTGATCCTCGCCGGTCCGCGCCTGATGCGCTCCTGGTTCGGCGTCGTCGCGCGCGCGCGCTCGACGGAGCTGTTCGTGCTGAACGTCCTGTTCATCACGCTCGGCCTGGCGTACGTCACCGGGGTGGCCGGGCTGTCGCTCGCGCTGGGCGCGTTTCTCGCCGGCATGCTGATCGCGGAGACCGAATACCGCTTCCAGGTCGAGGAGGACATCAAGCCGTTCCGCGACGTGCTGCTGGGGCTGTTCTTCGTCACCGTCGGCATGCTGCTCGATCCGGCGCAGATGCTGCGGCAGTTCTGGCTGGTAGTGCTGTTCCTGCTGCTGCTGTTCGGCGTCAAGCTGGCGCTGATCGGGTGGCTCTCGCGCGCCTTCGGATCCGCACCCGGCACCGCGCTGCGGGTCGGGCTGGGGCTGGCGCAGGGCGGAGAGTTCGGTTTCGTGCTGCTGACGCTGGCGAGCGCGCACGCGATCGCGCCGCAGCCGCTCGCGCAGGCGTTGCTCGCGGCAATGGTGCTGTCGATGCTCGCGACGCCGTTCGTGATCGCGGCGAGCGACCGCATCGTGCTGCGCTTCGCGCGCTCGGAGTGGCTGATGCGCTCGCTCGAGCTGCATCGCGTCGCGGTGCAGTCGCTCGGCACCGAGCGCCACGTGATCATCCTCGGCTATGGACGCAACGGCCAGCACCTGGCGCGCCTGCTCGAGGCGGAGGGCGTGCGCTACGTGGCGCTCGATCTCGACCCGGAGCGCGTGCGTGAGGCGGCGCTCGCCGGCGACACGGTGGTGTTCGCCGACAGTTCCCGCCGCGAGGCGCTGGTCGCCGCCGGGCTCTCGCGCGCCGCGGCGGTCGCGGTGACCTTTGCCGATTCCGCCGCGGCGGCGCGTGTGCTGGCGCACATTCACGCGCTCAATCCGTCGGTTCCGGTGATCGCGCGCGCCCGCGACGAATCCGACGTGGCGCGCCTCACCGCAGCGGGCGCCTCCGAGGTGGTGCCCGAGGCGCTCGAGTCGGGGCTGATGCTGGCCTCGCACACCCTGATCTGGGTCGGGGTGCCGCTTTCGCGAGTGGTGCGGCGCATGCGCGCGGTGCGCGACGAGCGCTACAGCCTGCTCAAGGGGTTGTTCCACGGCGCGAGCGACGAGCCGGAAACGGTCGAGGCGGCCCAATCGCGGCTGCACGGGGTGACGCTCGCGGAGGGTGCGCAGGCGATCGGCAAGCCGCTCGCCGCGCTCGGACTGGAGGACATCGGGGTTCAGGTGAAGCTGGTGCGCAGGCCGCGCGCCGCGCGCCGCCTCGCCCCGCACGAGGTCGAGACCCTGGAAGAAGGCGATATCGTGGTGCTGCTGGGAGTGCCCGAACTGCTCGCCGCGGCCGAGATGCGGCTGCTGCAGGGGTAACGAAACCGGTCATGGAAGCCGGCGAGCGCTGAACTCCGAAGCGTGCCGCTGACTGCGGCTTGACCCACCCACCTTACCGATATAAAGTTCCAGTAAGGTACAGCAATAGGAGATCGTCACCATGTTCGTCAAGATTACCGCCAAGCGCCAGGTCACATTTCCCGCTCGCGTCCTGGAGGCGTTGGGCGTGAAGCCCGGCGACCGGATCGAACTCGAGGAAGGACCTGACGGTTTCGTTTTGCGTACGCGACACATCGACCGGGCGCGTCTCGCGCCGCTGCGCGGCAAGTTGCGCCGTGGCAAAGGCAGCTTCGATCTCGAAACCTTCCGCAACAAGCCCCATGACCGCACGCTTCGGGATTGATACCTCGATCCTCGTCCGGCTGGTGACCGGTGATCCCGAGGACGGCTTTGAACACTGCGTGCGCAGGTTGACCGCGCTAATCGAGCGCGAGGATGCCGAGGTGTTCGCATCGAATCAGGTTATCGGCGAGACCTATATCGCCCTGCAGCATCACTACGGCGTGTCCAAACCCGACGCACGCGCCGCGCTCGCCAGCGTGCTCAAGAGCGGCCTGGTGGCGCCGCTGAACGGGGCAGGCGTGTTCGCCGCTCTGGAGGCCGGCGCGGGCTGCGGCCTGCTCGACCGCCTGATTGCCGACGACTACCGCCGCGCCGAACTCACGACGCTCACGCTCGACCGCAAGATGGGCGGCCTCCCGCAAGTACGCCGTCTGTAGCCCAATTTCGGGCAGCGGATGTCGATGCTTCAGTTGCCCCACCACGACCGATCATCCACATATGCCCGATCGGGGCTCTTCAAGGGGCTGGAGAGCTTTGCGGATCTGGAAAGCCGTATCGAGCAGTTGCCCACCGAGCAGGAGCGTGGCGCTGCCTTCGAGGTCTTTGTCGAGGCATACCTCAATACCGACGAGATGGCGCAGACCGAAGAGGTTTGGGTTGTCGGCAGGGTTCCCGCGGAAGTCAGGCGGCGGCTCAACCTTCCGGCCAAGGACTACGGGTACGACGGGGTCTTCCGGACCAAGCTGGACGAACTGGTCCCATACCAGGCGAAATTCCGCTCGGGGCGCACATCACTCCCCTACGCGGAGCTCGCGACCTTCTTCGGCATTTCGGAGAAGGCCGACCGTCGAGTCGTCCTCACGAACTCAATCGCGATCTCCGAGGTCGCCGAGTCCCGTACAGCCTTTCAGACAACCCGTGGCGGTGATTTCGACCGGCTCGATGCCGCTCAGCTTGCGGTAATCGCAGCTTGGGTCGAGGGCATTCCACTCGCGCCTGAGATAAGGAAGCCACGCCCCCACCAGAAAGCCGCGCTGGCAGACATCGAGCGAGAGTTCTCCGGCCACGATCGAGCGACGGTCGTCATGGCGTGCGGCACCGGGAAAACTCTTGTAGCACTTTGGGCGTGTGACTACACCCGGCGAACACAAAACCGTCCAGGCCCGCAGGCGAAGTCCCACGCCTCGGCCTGGCGCATGGCGTAGCCACCCGCCTTGCGCTAGAATCCCCATTGCTGAGGAGCGTTGCGACCCCCGGATCGGGGGCCAGGCTCAGCGAAAATGAACGGCGCTCGCACTGGAAACGGTGCGGGCGCTTTGCTTTTGGAGCCCCGCGAAACTGACAAGGAGCTCTCACCATGAACGCACCCAACCCGAAGTTCACCGACTACCGCGTCGCCGACCTGTCGCTCGCCGACTGGGGCCGCAA
>Ga0156179_1125_pt1 | contig 62877 bp, 72 predicted proteins | sample RifCSPlowO2_12_FD_107832 | JGI IMG/M metagenome (GOLD analysis project Ga0156179, IMG submission 107832) | Betaproteobacteria bacterium RIFCSPLOWO2_12_FULL_67_28 | reverse complement strand
GCGGACACCTCGCACGGCAGGGACGAGCGGATGATCTCGGCAAGCCTTCCGGCGGTGATGCCTTCCGATTCGGGCAAGACCTGTTCCGCCGCACAGCCACCGAGGATCGCCAGTGCGTTCCGGTAGTGCCGCTCGGAGTCCTTGAGCTTTCCCTGGCGGCGGACGAGGTTGCCAAGGGCGAAGTGCGCAAGCGCGTGATCCTGGTCGAGATACAGCGCGCGCCGCAGCGCGGCCACGGCTTCGTCCTCTGCGCCCTGCTCCTGAACGATCGTCGCGAGCAGGTAATGCCACCCCGGATTCATCTTGTCCGCGGCGAGGGCCTGATTGCACCATGTCGCCGCCTCGGCGAGATTTCCCTGATTGGCGCAAGTCCTCGCCAGCAGTGCCATCGCCCTTGCATCGGCCGGATCTTGCGCGATCGCTTCTCGCAGGGTCTCTGCCGCCTCCGAGTAGCGCCCGAGCGCGTAGAGGGCCGCGGCTTGCTCATAGGGCTTCCGCGGCGGGACCTTGGATTCCGCTCGCTCCGTTTCCGGTGAAGTCGGAATTTCCTGCCGGCGCCGGGGCGACAACTCCGGCAGGTCTAAGGCGTCAACATCATCGACCGTCGTTTTCGAAACCAGCGGCGCGCCCGGCAGCCAAGCCGGCAATGCAGAAGCTTCAGGCGCGGCGCTCGCGGGTCTTGCGCCCTTTCGGTACACGATGGCCCCAGGCAGGTTGACGGTCGCGAGCTGCTGCAGCGGGATTTGCGAGATCTCGACCGGATTGACGAACAGCCAGCCTTCGTTCACGAGCGACCGGCCCAGTTTTTCCAGCGCCCGCCTGCTGTGCGCCGCCTCGAAATACATCAGCACGTTGCGGCAGAACACGATGTCCATCGCGTTGGTGCCGTTTTCCACCGACGGGTAGACGTCCTCCGCCAGGTTGAGATAGCCGAAAGTGACCATCGACCGGATGCGCTCGGCGATCTCGAAGCGCCCGTCTCCCGTTTTCGCGAAGAACGTTTCCCGGATGCCCGCGGGCGTGTCGCGAAACGACCAATCGCCGTAGACGCCCAGCGACGCCTTGCGCAGCACGCGCGGATTGATGTCCGTCGCGAGGATCGAGATGTTCCAGTCGCTTACATCCGGTATCGACCGGGCCAGCACGATCGCAATCGAGTAAGGTTCCTCGCCCGTAGAGCAGCCGGCGCTCCAGATTCTCAGCCGGCGCTCGCTGGTGCGCCGGCCGCGGAGCAGCTCCGGAAGGACGTCCCGTTCGAGACAGTCGAAGCTCTGCCTCTCGCGAAAGAAATAGGTTTCTCCCACCGTCAGGTGGTTCGCGAGCGTCTCGAGCTGTGGACGGGTGAGCGCCGATGCGAGCAGCGAGCGGATGCACGCCTCGTTATCTCCGAGTCCGAGTTCGCGCGCCGCCGCGGCGAGCCCGCGCTCGAGGTCGCCGCGGCGCTCGGGAGGGAAGTGAAGCCCCATGCGCGCGGAGAGAAACGCGCCGAACTCGGCGATCAGGGGCCCGCCGAGCGCGAGCCGGTCGCGTTGCTCAAGCATGTGTGATCGCTTCGTCCAGACGGCGGTCCTCGTCGAGGGAAAGGAAGCGCGCCAGGTCGTGAATCAGGACCATGCCGTCGTCCATCTTTGCTACGCCCTCGATGTATTCCATGCACGGCACGATCGCCTGCGCCGGCACGGCCTGGCTCTCGGAACATTCGACGACCCCTGTCACGGAGTCCGCCACGAGCGCAACCGCGCGGGCCGGCGTTCGAGCGATGACGAGCAAGTCGCTCAATGTCGGTTCCCGCGGCGGGAGGCGAAAACGTCTACGCACGTCCACGACCGCAATCACGCGTCCCTGGACGTTGATCAGTCCCAGCACGACCTCCGGCGCCTTCGGCAGCGGCGTGATCTCCACGATGCGCACCACCCGCTCGACGCTCGCGAGCGGCAGCCCGTAGCGCTGCCCGTCGAGGCGGAACACGAGCAATTGCACGCCGGCGCTCACGGCCGACCTCCGCCACCGTCAATGTGCGCGCCCGCCCGGTTGAGCCGCTCCTTCAGCGCCGCCTGCAGCGCAGGCAGCAGCTCGTGGCGCATCCTGCGTTTCGACACGAATGCGACCGCGCCTGCGTCCAGTGCGTCGGCGACATGCGCCCGGTCGTCGATGATCGACAGCATCACCACCACGGTGCCGGGAGCGCGGACCCGGAACAGGCGCGTTCCTTCGATGCCGTTCGCGCCGGGCAGGCCGATATCCATCAGAACGACGTCCGCGCCGACCTGCGCCACCGTCTCAAGCGCCTCCTCCACGGAGCCGGCGCTCAGCACCGAAACCCCGGGAACCGTGTTCTCCAGCCAGTCGCGCAGCGTGGCGCGCAGCGTGACGTGGTCCTCGACGATCAACACGACGGGATTTTCCAAAGCGGTTTCTTCCCAACAGAATTGCCCTTGCACAAGCGGCGCTCGTGCGCCGGTGCGCTCGAGACCCACGGGTATTGTCGGAGAGCGCCTGCCGGAGGTCTGTCCGGCTCTCCCTGCAAGCTGCGTAAGGAAATTCCTGCCGGCCGGCGTTGCCGGACTGCGACAGGTGCGACTATTCGAGGGCCGTCACCCCATGCTGGATCGCAAAGCGCACCAGTGCCGGCAGATCATGGATGTCGAGCTTTTCGTACAGGCGCGCGCGGTAGGTCTCGATGGTCTTTGGCGAGAGGTGGAGAATGCCGGCGATATCGCCCACCGACTTGCTCTCGGCGAGCAGTTGCAGCACCTCGCGCTCTCGCGCGCTGAGCAGGCGAAGCGGGTCTCCCGGTGCAGGCGTACCGACGTAGCGACCGATGACGCTCTCGGCGATCTGGGCGCTGAAATAATGGCGGCCGGCGTGCACCGCGCGGATCGCGTCAACCAGCTCGCGCGCGGCGCTACGCTTGACGACGAAACCGCTCGCCCCCGCCTGCAGCGCCCGGTACACGTACTCCGGGTTCGAGTACATCGACAAAATGATGACGCGCGTACCGGGAATCCGATCGTGGATCGCGCGCGTCGCCTCGATACCGTTCATCTCGGGCATCGCCATGTCCATCACGACGATGTCCGGTTCGAGCTCGATGGCGCGCGACACCGCCTGCCGCCCGTCGCCCGCCCTGCCGACGACCTCGAAGGCGGAATCGGCGGCGACGACGTGTTGCAGCCCTTCCGCCACGATCGCATGGTCGTCCGCGATGAGAATCCTGACCGGCATGGCTCAGCCGGGGACCAGCGCGCGCACCCGCGTTCCTTTCCCGGCCGCGCTTTGCACATCGAGCAGGCCTCCGGCCGCTTGAATCCGCTCCCGCATCGTGACCAGTCCGAACCCCCTTCGGCCATCAGATTCGCTGCGCGCGAATCCTGCACCGTCATCGGCCACCTCCACCCGCACCGCATCGGTCTGCCAACCCAGCGTGATCTCGACCTGCCCGGCGCGCGCGTGCTTGACGACGTTGTTGAGTGCCTCCTGCACGATGCGAAGCAGCGCGATCTCGTTCTGGCGGTCGATCCTCCTTTCCGTTCCCTGGACATGAAGCCGGGCCGGGATATCGGTCCGCCTGCTGAATTCACCTGCGACCCAGCGCAGCGCCGGCCCGAGACCGAGATCATCGAGCATCGGCGGGCGCAGATCATCGAGCACGCCTTCGACGCAAAGGGCGGTCTGGTCGAGCAGGGCGAGCGAATCGCGCAGGCGGCGCGTCGCATTCGCGTCCAGTCCTTGCATCGTGCCGACGAGGATGTCGAGGTTGATGCCGAGCGCGGTCAGGTTCTGGCCGACCCGGTCGTGCAGGTCGGCGGCGAGCCGCCGGCGCTCGGTTTCCTGCGCATCGACCAGGCGCCGGGAGAGCGCCTGAAGCTGATCGGCCGCATCGCATAGGGCCTCCTCGCGGCGCCGCTGCGCGGTGATATCCAGACAGGTACCGATGAGTTTCGTCGTCCGCCCGGCGTCATCCTTCGCCACCTCGCCGGCAAGACGCATGATCCTTTCCCCGACCCCCGCCGCAACCACGCGCGTTTCGAGGTCGTAGCTCGAGCCCTGCTCGATCGATCGTTGCATGGCCGCACGAACGCGTTCGCGGTCCTCCGGATGGATCACATTCAAGGCCCACTGAGGACTCTGCGGCGGCACATCGTCGGTGATGCCGAGCATGCCGCGCAGTTCGCGCGATGCTCGGGTGAGGCCCGTCGCAAGGTCGAACTCCCAGTAGCCCAGGCCCGCGATCGCCTGCGCCCGGGCAAGCAGCTGACGGCTTTCGCGAAGCGCCTGCTCCATACGCTTGCGCTCGGTGATGTCGGCGACGACGCCCCCGATTGCCACTACCTCGCCCCTGTCGTCCAGGATCGGAAACTTGTTTCCAAGGGTGGCGTGCATGCCATCGATGAACAACACATTCTCCTCGTCCATGATCGGGGCCCGCGTTGCGCGAATGCGGGCGTCGTTGTTCAAGAATACCTGGGCCTGCGCGCGCGGAAAGATCTCTGTCGAGGTCCGCCCGAGAACCTCGTCGGCAGTCAGCCCGAAATTGCGCAGGAATTGGGCATTGACATGGCGATAGCGTCCTTCCCGGTCCTTGATGAACATCGACAGCGGACTGTAATCCATGAACGCGCGCAGTTGCGCCTCGCTGGCCGCCAGGTTCTCTCCCATTTCGCGTAACTTCGCTTCTGCGTGCAACTGCTCGGTTACGTCCTCGATCAGACCGATGGTATGGCGGACGCTGCCATCTTCCGCGTGCAAGGCGGAGACGGTGATCCGCGTGCTGAGGAAGCTGCCGTCCTTGCACCGGTACCGGCGCCGCGAAACGAACCGTGTCCTCTTGCCGGCGATCAGCTCTTCGCGCAAACGCCGGCTCTCCGAGCGTTCGTCCGGGTGGACGAGGTCCGCGAGCGTCATCTGCCGAATCTCGCTCTCGCTGTAGCCGAGCATGCTGCGCAGCGCGCGATTCGCCTTGATCAAGCGGCCTGAGACATCGAAGACGGAGATGCCGTCCGGGGCATGGTCGAACGTCGCTCGCAGCAGTCCCTCGCGCTCGGCGAGCGCCCGCTCGGCGAGTTTGCGTTCCGTGATCACGCGGGCAACGCCGCGGTAGCCGAGACACGCGCCCTGGTCATCGTAGAACGGCTCGCCGCTGATCGAGAGGTAACGCTCCTTGCCGTCCGAGTCGATCCGGCGGCACTCGAAATCGCGGAACGGCGAGCGCGCGCCGATCGTCGCGCGGTAGTCCTCCCAACTGCAACTGACCGGCGTCATGTCCTCGTACTCCCAGGGGCGCTTGCCGAGCGAGGTGATGGTCGCGAAGCCCGATTTCATCTCGGCGTCCGCCGAGCGCAGGGAAAGGCGCATCTCCGCGTCCGTTTCCCAGTAATAGTCCGCCGACAGGAAAGTAAGGCTGCGGAAACGCGCTTCGCTCATTCGCAGCGCTGCGTGTGCGCGGCAACGCTCGAGTGCCGCCGAGAGCAGATTTGCCGCAGCCTGCAGAAATTCCGCTTCGCGGCGCTCGAAGCGGCGCGGCGTCCGCGAGTGCGCCCCGAGCACGCCCCAGGGACGCTCCTTTCCGGGGACCACGACCGACACGCCGCTCACCACGCCATGCTCCACCAGAAGCGGCGGCCCCGAAAAACGTTGTTCCTTCGACAGGTCGGTCACGATGATCGGCGCGAAACCCGCACCGAGTCTTTGCTCCGCAAGCTCGTGCTAGCGAATCGTGTACCCCGCCTGCGAATCCAGGCCGGCATCGACAACGGCGTGACCCACTGCGCCCAGCTTCCAGCCCACACCGGCCACGAGCCGCAACCCCGAACCGTCGGGCAACAGTTCCAGCACCTTCACGAGCTCGACTTCGAGTGTTCGCGCGACGATCTGCACCGCGCGCTCGAGGAGCGTGTCCGCATTCTGCTCGCGCAGGCCGAGCAGCCCGAGCTCGATCAGCACCCGGTCGCCTTCCGTCCGTGCGCGCAGCTCCTGCTCGGCACGGTGGCGGTCGGTAATGTCGCGCGCGGTCCCGCGGTAGCCGGTGAAGCGCCCTTCGGCGTCAAATACCGGCTCGCCGTTGACGGACTGGTAACGCATCGTTCCGTCGGTTCCGGCGCGCGCACATTCGAAATCGCGAAACGGCAGCCGCGCCAGGAGCACCGCGCGATGTGGGTCCCAGCTCCCGCCTGCCGGCGATGCCCCGGGAAGCTCCCAGCGGCACTTGCCGAGGATGCCCTCCCGCTGCACGCCCGATTTGCGGAAAAACTCCGCGGACACGGAACTGAACCGCAACTCGGCGTCCTGCTCCCAGTACCAGTCCGAGGACAGTGCCGCGAGGCTGCGGAAGCGCGCTTCGCCCTCCCGAACATCGGCGTGCGCGCGGCAGCGCTCGACCGCAACCGAAAGAACGTTCGCCACCGCCTGCATGAACTCGATTTCGACCGACCCGAATCGACGTCGCATGCGCGAGTCCGCGGTGAGCGTCCCAAAGGGGCGGCCCGCGGCCGGAATAACCGCACAGACAGTGCTGACCACCCCTAACTCGCGCACCCGGAACGTATTGACGAAGCGCCCATCGGCCGGCAGGTCCTCGATCGCCACGGGCTGCGGTGCCTCCGGCGTTTTCGCCCTGCTTCGCCGGTAGAGTTCGAGCGCGTATCCGCTCTGGGTGTCCGCGCTGGCGCTGATGCGCGCGCCGAGGCAATGCTGCGGCCAGTTGTACCCGGCGACGACGCGGAGCGCCTTGCCGTCCGGCTCCAACTCGAGCGCAGTACTGAAGTCAACCTCCAGCACCTCGGCGACCAGCGCCACGGCACGTTCGATCACGCGGGCCTGTCCGGATTCGCGCAACGCGAACAGGCTGAATTCGGCGAGCGCCTTCTGCCGGCGCAGCGCCGCGTCCAAGCGCGCTGCTGCACTGCGCTCCTCCGTGACGTCGCGCCCCACAACGACAATGCTGGCGACGCGGCTTTCAGCGTCCCGGATGGGGCTGCTATCGGTCTCAATCACGCGTACCGTGCCGTTGCGCGCCATCAGCCGGTACTCGGTGCGATGTCCGGCACCGGTACGCACGGTGTCGCGGAAAATCTCGCGGACACGCTCGCGATCCTCGGGAAGGACATCGTTCAGCGAATCGCTGCCCACCAGCTCCGCCGGGTCGCCCAGCAGCGGGCCGTAGGACGGGCTGGCGTAGATGTGCCGCCCTTCGGTATCGAGAATGGCGATCAAGTCGCGCGCGTTGCGGACGACCTGCAGGATCAGCGCGGAAGACCCGTGAACGCGGGCCAGATCGCCTTCCCCGCGAGATGCGGGCTGAGCGCAATCGCCGATCGCGGAAGGACTCGACGTTTCCTGGTTCGCGGACATGCCGTCAGGCCCTGCCGCAGGGGTTCAGTCGTGCAAGGAATTCACGACGTTGCGCATCCGGGAAGTCTACGCCGTTCGCGGGACGCGCAGAACGGGAAGCGCTGGATCAGCCCTGCCTGAGCAGCGTCCTGAGATCCTCGGCCAGATCGGCCGCGATGCGGTCGTGCCGCACGAAAAGCCGCAGGCGTCCCTGGGCGTCGATGACGTAGCTCTGTGCGCTGTGGTTGACGGTGTAGCTCGAGCCCGTGGGCTGCTTTTCGAAGAAGATCTTGAACTCCTTCGCCGTCTGCCGGATCGCCTCGAGATCGCCGGAGAGCCCCACGAACCGCGGGTCGAATGCGGCGACGTACGTGGCGAGCAGCTCCGGCGTATCGCGCTCCGGATCCACGGTGACGAACAACACCTGCACGCGCGCCGCCTCCGCACCGAGGCTCTGCATCGCGCCGGCGAGATCCGCCAGGATGGTGGGGCAGATATCCGGACAGTGCGTGAAGCCGAAGCTGAGCACCACCAGCTTGCCGCGAAAATCGGCCAGCGTGCGCGGCTTTCCCGCGTGGTCGGTGAGCGCGAAGCTGCGCCCATAGTCCGCGCCGGTGAGATCGGTGCTCTTGAATTTGGGCCCGGCCGGCTGGCACGCGGCAAGCAGCGCGGCGAGCAGCAGCCCGAGGCTAGAGCGCGAGATAATGGTCAATCAGCAGCGCCGCAAACAGCGCGGCAAGGTACGTGATCGAGAACCGGAAGGTGCGGCACGCAAGGGCATCGCTGTAGGCCACATAGATGCGCACCGCGTAGGCGAGAAACGCGCCGCCCAGCGCGAGCGCCGCCGCGAGATAGAGCCAGCCGCTCATGCCGGTCGCGAACGGCAGCAGCGCCACGGCAAACAGGATCAGCGTGTAAAGCAGGACCTGCAAGCGCGTATATTCCTTGCCGTGCGTTACCGGCAGCATCGGCACGCCGGCCTTCGCGTACTCCTCGGTCCGGTACAGGGCGAGCGACCAGAAATGCGGCGGCGTCCAGGCGAAGATGATGAGGAAAAGCAGCGTCGCCTCCAGGGTGACCTCGCCGGTCGCCGCCGCCCAGCCCAGCACCGGCGGCATCGCGCCCGAGGCGCCGCCGATGACGATGTTCTGCGGGGTCGCGGGCTTGAGGATCACGGTATAGACGATGGCGTAGCCGACGAAGGTCGCCAGCGTCAGCCACATGGTGAGCGCGTTCACGAATTGCGCGAGCAGCCACAGCCCCGCGCCGCCGATCGCGCCGGAGAACACCACGGTCTGCAGCGCCGTCAACTCGCCGCGCGGCAGCGGGCGCCAGCGCGTGCGCTGCATCTTGGCGTCGATACCCTGTTCGACCAGACAATTCACAGCGGCGGCCGCGCCCGCGACCAGCGCAATCCCGGCGGTCGCCGCGAGCAGCAGCGGCAGCGGCACCATTCCCGGAACGGCGAGAAACATCCCGATCACGGCGGTGAAGACGATGAGCGACACGACGCGCGGCTTGGTGAGCGCGTAGTAGGCCCGCGCGCTGCGTGCGATCGGCGCGAGGCGCTGCGCGAGGCTGCGCGCCGACGCGGGGGTATAGGTGGTCATGGCGAGAAAGGCGGAGATTCTAGCCGAAACCCGAGTATTTCAGGAGGCGCTCGAGGTCCTGCACCATCTTCGCGGGATCCGGGTCGCGCGGAAAGCGCAGCATCAGGTTGCCGAGCGGATCGATCAGATAGATGTGATCGCTCGGCGCACCCTCGGCCGGAAAGGCAGCGGCATCGCCCGCACTCGCGCGCGCGATCCGCGTCCCCTCGATCGCCGCGAGCAGTTCGCCCTTCGGTTCGATCTCATCGGTGAGCAGCCACAGGCGCTCGACGCGGTTCAATTCCTTGCCCTGCGCGCGGCGTACCTGGCGCATGTAATAGAGCTTCCTTTCGCACTGCGCGCCGCAGGCGCCGCCATCGAGCTGCACCAGCACCCACTTGCCGCGCAAGGCCGCGACCGCTGCCGCCGCGATCGGCTGGGGTGCAATGAGCGTGCCGTAGTTCGACGTCGTGCCCGGAACCCAGCCGGTGAGATACGCAATCCACCCGGTGAGCACCGGCAGCGCAAACAGCGCGCCGATCAGGACGAGCTTCAGGCGGCCGCGCGCGACCGACCCTTCAGCGGGCGGTGCCTGGTCCACCGGAGGGCGGTTCACGCCGCAAGCTCAATACGATCAGCAGGAGCAGCGACAATCCGGCGAGCGAGTACCACTGCAGCGCATACATCTCGTTCCTGCGAAAGCCCGCCTCGGGGCGCTCCCACTGCCGCGCCAGACCGTCGGCCAGGTCGCCTGCCTGTTCGATCACGACCGGCGCCAGCGCGATCCCGGCCCAGGCGGAAAAAGCCTCGATCTTCAGGTTCTGCCAGACGCAGGGCGCAGGCCCCGGCCGGCAGGCTTCGGCGGCATGCGGTGGCTCCAGGAATTGCGGCAGGCGATCGAGCGCAATGCCCTCGATGCGCTGCGTGCCTGCGGGCGTGACGATTGGCGGCAAGCGCTCGCGGCGCTCCGGCGCAGCGATCCAGCCGCGCAACACCAGCACGTACGCCCCGCTCCCCGCAACGCGCAGCGGCTGCACCACGTGAAAACCGGGGCGGCCGCGATGCAGGCGGAAATCGAGCAGCACCGTATAGCCGGGCAGGAACTCCCCTGCGAGCGCGACCCTCCGGTGTACGAGCGACGCCGCCTCGATCGGTCCATGCCGCCATGCGATCGAAGGCGCCTGCGCCGCGGCTTCGATCCGGGCAAAGCTGGCGCGGCGCTCCGCCGCCCGCGCCCACTGCCAGTTGCCAAGCGCGACGCCGGCCGCGCATCCGATTGCGGCAAGCAGCACGCCCCACCAGCGCGGCCGGAATCTGAAGGCGCCGAACTTCATGCGGGCGGGCTGCATTTCCGGTCAGGCTGCGTTACGGGGTCATCGCGGCGCCACCAAGCGCAATTGGGGAAGGCGCTAGAATCGCTGCCGCGAACGGCGGCGGACTCAGGATTTTTCCATCGAACAGTCATGAACAGCCGATCTCTCAGATTCAGCCTCATGATATCAACCGTCGCGCTGGCCGCGCTGCTTGCCGGAGCGTGGCTCGCGGAAATAGATCGGCAGCAGGGTTCGCGGGCCCTATTGCTCCCGGACCCGGTGATCACAGTGTTTCCGGATCCGAAGCCACTGACGGCCTTTGCGCTCAACGATCATCGCCAGCGGGCATTCGATCTTGCGAGCCTGAAGGGAAAATGGTCGTTTCTCTTTTTCGGCTTCACCCACTGCGCGGACATCTGTCCGACGACCCTTGCGGTACTCGCCCGCGCGCGTGACAACATCGCCCGGAATGCGGGCGGCGCCGAAGAAGTCCAGTTCGTGTTTGTCTCGGTCGATCCGAATCGCGACACCCCCAGCAAGCTCGGGCAATACGTGGGCCATTTTGATGCCACGTTTCTCGGCGTCACGGGAGACAACGCGCAGATCGCCAACCTGACCGGTCAGCTAGGCGCCGCGTATCAGGTGACGATTACACCGGGCATGGATGACTATCCCGTCGATCACACCATGGCCGTATTCTTGCTGGATCCGCGGGCCCGATATCATGCGGTGTTCACGCCGCCCCACGATGCGGCAGTCATCAGCAGTCGTTTCAAATTGGTGCGCAAGCTTGCGGCAGCCAATGCGACATGAGGTGGCGCCATCCGGCTTTCGTCTGCCTGATATGGGCGCTGCAGATGAGAACCGGCAAACGGCTTATTTCGACCGCGCTACCATGTAGTCGACGGCTGCCCTGACTTCGGCGTCGCTCAGCGCAGGGTTCCCGCCCCTGGCCGGCATCGCTCCCGCGCTCCCCTGTACCCCATTGACGGCACTGGCGTAGAGAGCGTCGACACCCTTTGCGATGCGCCTGGCCCACTGGCCCCTATCATCGACCTTCGGCGCGCCGGCAATACCGGCACCGTGACAGGCGACGCAACTCGCCCGGTAGACCTGCTGCCCATCGCGGCCGGGTGGCGGCGCGGCCACGGCGTTCTTTACAGGCTCCCGCGGAGTTTCTGCCGCAACGACGCTGACCTGGCCAACGGGCTTGATCCGCTCGGCCACGCTCGAACCGCTGGCCAGCAGCGCGCTGCGATCCAGTCGGACCCGGTCGGCGATGCTGCGGTGATGGGCCACCAGAACGAGAAAAAACAGCATCAGCGCTGCACTGACCCCAAGAATGATCGAGACGTTCATGGCGTGGCTTTTTTTGGTCATTGCTACAACAATCCCTTCACGAAAAAGACGCTCCGCGTAAAAAAAGTGTAGTCCGCTTCAAGCGCTCCGATGCCCAACAGCACCATCAGCAACAGCGTCGGGACCACGATGGCGTACATCAGGGCCAGCCGCTCCCACATCATGTGCATGAAGACGGCAACGATCAGCCCGGCCTTCAACAGCATGAACACGACGATCAGAAACCACCTCAGGTAACCCTGAAAGTGGAAGTAGTCGACCAGATAAGACGCGGTGCTGAGAACGAACAGCAATCCCCAGATCTTGAGATAAATGCCGATCGGATGTTGTTGCCCCTGTGCGTGTGCCACGTTGTCCCCTACCAAAGATAGAAAAGTGCGAAGATGAATACCCACACCAGATCGACGAAGTGCCAATACAGGCCCATGGTTTCGACGATCTCGTAGCTCCCCTTCCTGCCGGTCAGAAAGCCCGGCCTCTGGTGATCCAGATCACCCCGCAACACCTTGATCGCCACGATGACCAGGAATATCACGCCGATCGACACGTGCGTGCCATGAAAGCCCGTGATCATGAAAAAGGCCGAGCCAAACTGCGCCGCACCCATGGGGTTGCCCCAGGGTCGTACTCCCTCGTGGATCAGCTTGCTCCACTCGAAGGCCTGCATGCCGACGAATGTGGCGCCCAATGCCGCGGTGATCAGCAACAGGACAAAGGTCATCCTTTTATTTTTTTCATAACCGAATTTGACCGCCATGGCCATCGTCCCGCTGCTGCTGATCAGGATGAAGGTCATGATGGCGATCAGGATGAGAGGGATGCTCTTGCCGAAGAGTGTCAGCGCGAAGACCTCACTGGGGTTGGGCCAGGGCACCGTGGTGGACATTCGCACCGTCATGTACGAAATCAGGAAACTGCTGAAGATGAAGGTATCGCTGAGGAGGAAGATCCACATCATGGCCTTGCCCCAGGGAACATTCTTGAACGCCCGCTGGTCGGAAGACCAGTCGGCGACGATGCCCTGCACGCCTTCAGCGAGCGGGAGGGGTTCTACGGTATCGGTCGAAATCGCTTGTGTCATGTGCTTTGGGCCCTTTACCTGATCCCGCAGAGCTTCAACAAAACGTCCAGATTATTCCCCGTAAACAGCAGGCCGAAAAGGACCAACCAGACCAGCAGCAGAAAGTGCCAGTAAACGGTACATAACTCCACGCTCTGCCTTGTCTTCGCCACGTCAAAATCGCCCCACACTCTGGCGACAGTCCTGCCCCAGGCCACCAGACCGCCCAACAGGTGCGCCCCGTGCAATCCCGTGATCAGATAAAAAAACGCGATCGCCGGATTCGTCAGCTCGAAATAAACCATCGTGGCGAGCTGCCGCCAGGCGAGGAACTGCCCGAACAGGAAAACCACGGTGAAAGTCCCACCCGCAAGCAGGCCGATACGCATGGCGTCGATCCGCCCTCGGCGCACCGAATACAGCGCCCATTGCAAGGCGACACTGCTCAATATCAGCACCAGCGTATTCGCCCACAGCAGGCTGACTTGAGGCGCGGGACGCCAGTCCTCATAGGCCATGCGGCCGCTGTATGCGGTAACCAAGAGCGTGAACAGGACCGCGACCACGGCAAGAAATACCCTCAAGGCGAGTTTCCTCGCGGCGGGAGGCGATGTACCTCCCGCGTGAAGATCGTCGACCTTGCCCTGGTCCGTGGCCCAGGGTTTGACCGTCAATTCGTGAAAGATGCCCACGTCGTTGGATTCCGGATCGCCTAGGTCTTAGTCCCGCTTCGGGCGACCTCTCGCGCCGGGACGTTTTGCGGAATGAAATCCTGCTCGGCGCCCGGCACGCTGTAATCGTATGCCCAGCGATAGACCGACGGCAGCGTGGGGCCAAAGTTGCCGTGCTTCGGCGGAGTATCGGGGGTTTGCCACTCCAGCGTGGTGGCGTTCCAGGGGTTGCCGCCCGCTGGTTTGCCTTTGAAATAGCTCCACACCAGGTTGTACAAAAACACCGCTTGGACGGCGCCCGCGATCAGGGCCGCGATGGTGATACCGGCATTCAAGGACTGCGCCGATGCGGGGATGAAGTCCGTGCCGCCAACTGCATAATAGCGGCGCGGCACGCCCAAAAAGCCCAGGTAATGCATCGGCAGGTAGACCGCATAGGTCCCGAGGAAGGTCACCCAGAAGTGAAATTTGCCCAAGGTGTCGTTCAGCATGCGCCCGGTGATCTTGGGGTACCAGTGGTAGATCGCCCCGAACACCACCATGATCGGCGCCACCGCCATCACCATATGGAAGTGCGCGACCACGAACATGGTGTCCGAAAGCGGTACGCTCACGGTCACGTTACCGAGGAACAGGCCCGTTAACCCGCCATGGATGAACGCGAAGATGAACCCGATGGCAAACAGCATCGGGACGGTGAGGCGGATGTTGCCGTGCCACAGCGTCAGCACCCAGTTGTAGACCTTGAGGGCCGTGGGAATCGCAATGATCAGCGTGGTGGTGGCGAAAAAGAAGCCGAAGTACGGGTTCATTCCGCTGACGTACATATGATGGGCCCACACCAGGAAACTCAAGCCCCCGATGGCCACAATCGCCCACACCATCATCCGATAGCCGAAGATGTTTTTTCGCGCATGGACGCTGAGGAGGTCGGAGACGATGCCGAAGGCCGGCAGGGCGACGATGTAGACCTCGGGATGACCGAAGAACCAGAACAGATGCTGAAACAACAACGGATTGCCACCCGTATGTTCACTCTGTTGTCCCATCGAGACGAGGGCGGGCATGAAGAAACTCGTGCCCAGCGTCAAGTCCAGCAACATCATGATGGCGCTGACGAACAAGGCGGGAAAGGCCAACAGCGCCAGGATGGTGGCCGTGAAAATGCCCCATACCGTCAGCGGCAGCCGCATCATCGTCATGCCACGCGTGCGCGCCTGCAACACCGTCACCACATAGTTCAAACCGCCCATGGTGAATCCGATGATGAACAAAGCCAGGGAAACGAGCATCAAGATGATTCCCCAAGTCGCCCCCGGCGTGCCTTGGAGGATTGCCTGCGGCGGGTACAGGGTCCAGCCGGCGCCCGTGGGCCCGCCTGCGACGAAGAAACTCGCGATCAGCAACAACACGGCGCTCAGATAGACCCAGTAACTCACCATGTTGACGTAGGGGAAAACCATATCGCGCGCGCCGACCATCAGCGGGATGAGGTAGTTGCCAAACCCCCCCAGAAACAAGGCGGTGAGCAGGTAGATGACCATGATCATGCCGTGCTGGGTGACAAACTGAAGGTAGTTGCTCGGGTTGATGAATTGAAAGCTGTTCGGAAACCCCAGCTGCAGCCGCATGAACCACGACAACACCAACGCCACCAACCCTATGCCGATCGCGGTGATCGCGTACTGGATGGCGATGACTTTGGCGTCCTGGCTCCAGATGTACTTTCCCACGAATGTCTTCGGATGATAGAGCTCCATCTCGTCGACTTCGGCAGGTGGGGCGAACGCCGATGCGTCATGCGCAACGTAATCCATGAAAATCTCCTCTTCGCTAGTCGAGCCGGCCGGTCACCTTAGGGTATTGATGTAGGCAACGAGGTCATTGATTGCCTGATCGTCGGCCAGAATTTCGGACATCAATGCCATCTGGGGGCCGTACATGTCTTGCGGATGGGCGCCGCGAACACCCTGTTTGAAATTTTTCAATTGAGTGACCAGATACCAATCGCTCATCCCCTTCAGCCCGGGGGCATTCATCGCCCGTACGCCCCGCCCATTGGGACCGTGACAGGTTCCACAGGTCGATAGATAAAGCTCTTGCCCGTCGCTGGCAGTGCCCTTCACCGTGGCCGGGGCGGGATTATCCGGCAGCGTCTTGATATAAGCGCTGACATTGTCGATGGCGGTGTCATCACCCAGCGTCGCCGCCATCGGCGCCATCATCTTGCCAAAGACATCCTTGTCGTGTGCACCCCGGGTACCTTGCTTGAAATATTTCAATTGCCGTTGCAGGTACCAGTCTCCCTGCCCACTCAATTTTGGCGCATGCAGGGCAGGATTACCCTCCGCTTGCGCGCCATGGCAGGCAGCACACACTGCATAGAGCGGCTTGCCTGCGGCGGCATCGCCGGGTGCTCGCGCCGCAGCCTGCGCGAACGTCGGATGGCCGCTCAACCACGCCTGAAACGCGCGCTCTTCTTCCACGACGACTTTGCCACGCATGGCGAAGTGCGCGACGCCGCACAATTCGTTGCACAGGAGGTCGAATTTCCCGGTTCGGGTGGGGGTGAGCCAGATATAGGTGACCAGGCCCGGCACCAGATCCATCTTGGCCCGGAACTGTGGCACGGCGAAGTTGTGCAGGACGTCGATGGAGCGCAGCAGCAGCTTGACCGGCTTGTCGACGGGCAGATGCAGCTCCGAGCCGGATATCAGGACGTCATCCTGTCCGTTGGGATCGTCGGGATTCATGCCAAACGGATTTTTATCGCTGACGTGCCGGGCATCGACGGTACCCAACTTGCCGTCATTCCCCGGAAAGCGAAAGCCAAAAGACCACTGCCTGCCCACGACCTCGAGCACCGCCGCGTCGCTCGGGACTTCGACGAAGTTCGCCCATACAAACAAGCCGGGGGCCAACATGGCGGCGACGCCCGCTGCGGTCAATCCGACCAGCCACCACTCCAGCTTTTTATTCTCGGGTTCGTACTTCGCACGGCTGTCCTTCCGATGACGATAGCGGACCACGCAATAGGCCAGGAACAAATTGACGGCGACGAAGACGACCCCGGTGACCCAGAACGTGAGGCTGATGGTGTCGTCCATCGCGCTCCAGTTGGAGGCGATCGGTGTGAAATACCACGGGCTCAGGAATTGAAAAAGGACGGAGCCGACGACCAACAATACCAATACGATTGCGATAGCCATAGACGGAGTCAACTCCCAAGCGCAACCCTGTTAGCGAGCACGGGTGAAGCACTGCACAAAGCTTATCCAAGAATAATATTAACAAATTCATGCACCAGGTAGTGGTTGACCAGCCGCGCTGCGAATGGTAGCGGGGGACAGTCAATCGAATGACGGAAAGCGCGCTGGGCGAGGCGGTCGCTGTAGCGGCGGCGTCCGGGCGCCGATGATCAGGAACAGCAGCAGCGCCTCGGTCGTCACCCGCCCGTCACCGCCGCCCAGCCGAGCACGGGCGGCAGGGTGCCCGGCGCCCATGCCGATATCACCGCAGTGAAGACGATCAACGACACCACCCGCTTGGTCAGCGCGTAGAACGCCCGCATCCTGCGAATCAGGGGGCGGGCTGCGCGATGCTATGACTCGGGGGTAACCGAACCGGCATGGCTGCGACGGGTCGCCGACGCGGCGGGGTCGCAGCGAACGTGCTAGGGAAACGCGGGCATCGTCGGTTCCAGGCCGTGGTCGCTCGCTTCCGGGTGGCTGCGATGCACCAATTCCTGGATTTCCTCGACCCTGCCCTTGGGCACATCGACCATCAGCAGCACGCGCCCCTCCCCGATCTCGGCCTCGAAGCGCTTGAGTGCGGTATTCGGCGTGGAAATGCCGATCATGCTCGCCGCCCAGGCGCCGAACACGGCGCCGACCACGGTCGCGATCAGGATGGTGACGAGTTGCAGATTCGTGCCCTCGGGTGGTGTCATGTAGATGTAGATGCCGACCAGGAAACCGGCGCAGCCGCCGAGAATGAAGCCGACTTGCATGCTGTGTCGCAGGTCCGATTTCTGGAAGTAATTCGCTTCGTGCAGTTCGCCGAGCGACATGCCGCGCTTCGCCAGGAAATGCATATACCGGTCCTCGACGCGCGCGAGCAGCAGATCGTTGGCCGTCCGGATGGCGCTGCCGAGGTCCGGCAGTACGAAGTACAGGCGCCTTTTCATGCGAGCTCCCTGCCAGCGTTGAATCGCCGGACGGTTTCAGTCTCGACCCGCCGCGATCGGAAGTCAAGGCCCGGCAGCGAGTGCGCCGGGCGCGGGTCGAACTGCGCAGCGGCGGCATCGGCTACACTGGCCGGTCACTGGCCACAGCACCCGGCGCGTGCGCGTCGTCGTCTACGTCCTGATCGCCCTGATTCTCGCGAGCCTGGCTTGCGCGCTGGTGTTCGCTTTCCGCGACCGCAGCGGCTCGAAGCGCGCCGTGAAGGCGCTGGCGGTGCGTGTCGCGCTGTCGATCACGCTGTTCCTGTTCCTGACGGCCGGCTACTATTTCGGCTTCATACCGGGAAAGCTCTGAGCCGAAAGAAAAGGCGGTTGCGCGTAGTTACAGCCAGTACACCACGATGAACAGCAGCAGCCACACCACGTCGACGAAGTGCCAGTACCAGGCCACCGCCTCGAACGCGAAATGGTGGTCGGACTTGAAGTGCCCCGCAAGGCAACGAAACAGGATCACCGTCAGCATGATCGCGCCCAGGGTCACATGAAAGCCGTGGAAGCCGGTCAGCATGAAGAAGGTCGAGCCGTACACCCCGGTCGAGAGCTTGAGGTTGAGCGCCGAATAGGCGTGCGCGTATTCGTAGATCTGGAGGCCGAGGAAGATCGCGCCCAGCACGATGGTGAGGAACAGGAACAGGTTGAGCTTGCCGCGCTGGTTGTTGACCAGGCCCCAGTGCGCATAGGTGAGGGTCACGCCGGAGCTCAGCAACAGCAGCGTGTTGATCGCCGGGATGCCCAACGCGCCCATCGGCGTGAACTCTTCGGCGAAGCCCGGTCCGGCCGAGGGCCAGAGCCCCTTGAAGCCCGGCCACAGCATTTCCTGATGCAGGAGGCTGGAAAGATCGGGCACCGACATGGCGCGCGCCCAGAATAGCGCACCGAAGAACCCGGCGAAGAACATCACCTCGGAAAAGATGAACCAGCTCATTCCCCAGCGGAATGACACGTCCTCCCAGCTGCCGTACTTGCCGCCTTCGGACTCGCGGATCACGTCGCCGAACCAGCGCAACAGCATGTACAGCAGGACCACGACGCCGAGCGCGAGCGATATCCAGCCGGCGCTCGCGCCGTTCATCACGAAGACGCCGCCCAGAATCATCAGGAACAGCGCCGTCGAGCCCATGATCGGCCACGGCATCGGCTGCGGCACGTAATAGTGTTCCTGCCGCATCGCTGGTGATCCGCCTTGTGTCATTGTTTTCTCCCTGCGTTTATCCCAGTGTTGCCTGCTCAGCCCAGCACCACGCGCACCACCGCGATGAGCGTCAATACGAACAGTGCCGCGGCAATGAGCCCGGCGATGATCACGTGCAGCGGCTTGATGCGCACGCTCGATTTCTCGTGGTCGGCGCGCCGGCGCACGCCGAGAAGCGCGGCCACCACCGTCTTCGCCACCTCGAGCCACGGCGCCTGTCGCAAGCTGCTCTCCATCAGCTCTTGCCGCCGAGACCGGCGACCTCGAAGAAGGTATACGAAAGCGTGATCGTGTGCACCTCGCGCGGCAGCGCCGGGTCGATCAGAAAGGTCACCGGCATGGTGCGCGTCTCGCCCGCCGCCAGGGTCTGCGGCTTGAAGCAGAAGCACTCGAGCTTGCGGAAATACTGCCCTGCCAGGGCCGGACCGTAGCTCGGCACGGCGTGGCCCGTGACCGCGGCGCTGCGCACATTGGCGATCTCGTATTCGACGTGCACCAGTTCCCCGGGGTGCACCGAAAGGTGCCTGGTCAGCGGCCGGAAGCGCCAGGGCAACTGGTGCGCGTTGGCGTCGAGTTCGATAGTCACGCTGCGCGAGGTGTCGACCTGGGTGTTCGCGGCCTGCTCAGAGCGCTCGACCAGCGAATTGACCCCCAGCGCGAGGCAGACCTTTTCGTAGAACGGCACCAGCGCGAAACCGAAGCCGAACATCAGCGCCGCCACCACCGACAAGCGCGTCAGCACTCGCCGGTTGTCGCGGGCGCGTTCGGCGGCCGGGTGCGCCGCCTCAGCCATTGAGCATCCAGTACTTGGCGATGATGCCGGCAAAGGTGGTGAGCGCGATCGACGCCAGCACCAGCGCGGTTTTCAGATTGCGGTTCATTCGGGTGCGGGATCCGGCCGTGCGCCTACTTCAGCACCGGCGGCGTGTGGAACGAATGGCGCGGCGCCGGCGTCGGCAAATGCGTCCACTCGAGCGAGTCGGCCCCTTCCCAGGGCTTGTCGGGCGCTTTCTCGCCGCTGCGGATCGCGCTGACGATGATGTACAGGAACAGCAGCTGCGAGATGCCGAAGCCGAAGGCGCCGACCGAGGAGATCTTGTTCCACACCTCGAACATCATCGGGTAGTCCGGAATGCGGCGCGGCATGCCGGCCAGCCCGGCGAAATGCTGCACGAAGAAGGTGATATTGATGAAGATCACCGAAAGCCAGAAATGCCACTTGCCGAGGGCCTCGTCGTACATGCGGCCGGTCCACTTCGGCAGCCAGAAGTACACGCCGGCGTAGCCCGCGAACACGGCGCCGATCGCCATCACGTAATGAAAGTGCGCCACGACGTAGTAGGTGTCGTGCAACTGGATGTCGACCGCGGCGAGCGACAGCACCAGCCCGGTGAAGCCGCCCAGCGTGAACAGGAACAGGAAGCCGACGGCAAACAGCATCGGCGTCTCGAACGAGAGCGACCCCTTCCACATGGTGGCCACCCAGTTGAACACCTTGACGCCGGTCGGCACCGCGATCAGGGCCGTGGCATACATGAAGAACAGCTGCCCGGCGACCGGCATCCCGACCGTGTACATGTGATGCGCCCAGACGATGAACGACAGGATCGCGATTCCCGCGGTGGCGGATACCATCGAGGCGTAGCCGAACAGGGGCTTTCTGGCAAACGCCGGAATCACCTGCGAGACCACACCGAACGCGGGCAGCGCGATGATGTAGACCTCGGGATGGCCGAAGAACCAGAAAATATGCTGGTACAGCACCGGGTCGCCGCCGCCGGCGGCGTTGAAGAAGGTGGTGCCGAAATGCCGGTCGGTGAGCGTCATGGTGACCGCGCCGGCGAGCACCGGCATGGTCGCCACCAGCAGGTACGCCGTGATCAGCCAGGTCCAGCAAAACAGCGGCATGCGCATCAGCCCCATGCCGGGGGCGCGCAAGTTGAGGATCGTGGTGATGATGTTGATCGAGCCCATGATCGAACTCATGCCGAGCAGGTGCACCGCAAAGATCGTCAGGTCCATGCCCATGCCCATCTGCACGGTGAGCGGCGCATACATCGTCCAGCCCACGCCGGGCGCGCCGCCGGGCGTGAAGAACGAAATCACCAGCAGCGCCGCGGCGAACGGCAGGATCCAGAACGACCAGTTGTTCATGCGCGCGAACGCCATGTCGGGCGCGCCGATCATCATCGGGATCAGCCAGTTGGCGAAGCCGACGAACGCCGGCATGATCGCGCCGAACACCATGATCAGCCCGTGCATCGTGGTCATCTGGTTGAAGAAGTCCGGATCCACCCACTGCAGGCCGGGCGAGAACAGCTCCAGGCGGATCACCAGCGCCATCACCCCGCCCACCATGAACATGATGAAACTGAACCACAGGTAGAGCGTGCCGATGTCCTTGTGGTTGGTGGTGGTGATCCAGCGCATGATTCCGCCCGGGTGATACCCGTGGTCGGCGTGGCCGTGCGTGTCCAGTACTGCGCTCATTGGATTCTCCGGAAACCTTGCGCCGTCACTTGCGCAGCGCCTTCACTTCGGCGGGCAGGACCTGATCGCCGATCCGGTTGCCCCAGTTGTTGCGGGTGAACGTGATCACCGCCGCGAGTTCGACGTCGTTCAGCTGCCCGCCAAAGGCGGCCATCGGCGTGTTGGGCTTGCCGTTCAGCACGATATCGATCTGCGCCTGCCTCGGCCCGTTCACCACCGGCGAGCCGTCGAGCGCCGGAAACACGGGCGGCGTGCCTTTGCCGCTCGCCTGGTGACAGGCGACGCAGTTGGCGGCGTAGACCTGCTCGCCGCGGCGCTTCAGCTCGTCGAGCGTCCAGGTCCTGGCGGGGTCGTCGGCCGCGGCCGCGAGCGCCTTCTTGTGCTCGCCGACCCATTTGGAATATTCGTCCTGGCTCACCACGCGCACCACGATCGGCATGAAGCCATGCTCCTTGCCACAGAGCTCGACACACTGGCCGCGGTAGACACCCGCCTTTTCGGCCCTGAAGTGCAGATCGCGGATGAATCCGGGCATCGCGTCCTGCTTGACGCCGAACGCCGGAATCCACCACGAGTGAATCACGTCCGCCGCCGTGGTGAGCACGCGCACCTTCTTGCCGACAGGAACGACCATCTCGTGGTCGACTTCGAGCAGGTAATGCTCGCCCTTGGGCGCGCGGCCCTCGATCTGGTCGCGCGGTGTCGCGAGCGCCGAGATAAAGCTGATGCCCTCGCCTTCGCCCTTGATGTAGTCGTAGCCCCATTTCCACTGGTATCCGGTGACCTTGATGGTCAGGTCGGGGTTCGAAGTGTCCTTCTGCGCCACCACTACCTTGGTCACCGGCCACGCGATGACCACCAGGATGACGAGCGGGATCGCAGTCCACAGCACCTCGACCGTCGTGTTTTCATGCCATTGCGCCGCCTGGTGGCCCTTGTCCTTGCGGTGCGCGAACACCGAATAGAACATGACGCCGAACACGCCGGCGAAGATCACGCTGACGAGCACCATCACGTAGGTGTGCACGTCGTGGATGTCGGCCGCAATGCGCGTCACCGCCGGCTGCAGGTTCCATTCCAGTCCCAGCGCGAGACCGGAGAACGCCGCGCCGAGAATGCCGAGCGCCCACGCTGCGGTCCTGCGTGCCGAGCTGCTTGCCATCGTTGTCCCTTCCCGGTTCAGTTGGTTGCTGCAGGACCACTGCGCTGCCGCGGCAAGGGGCCGCTTTTTTGAGCGCGCAAAAGTACCACAGTCAAGGGCTTAGCTCAACAAAATCGGCTGATAACCGTTCTCGAATTCGCCGATGTCAACAGGGAGCGATCACGGGGCGGCGCCGCGCCGGAACTGCACCACGGCGTGACCGTCCGGTGTGCGTGCCGGCGCCGCCTTCCAGGCGTGCCCGTAGACCACCTCGAAAGTCACCGCCAGACCACTCGGCTGCTGCTGGCGCTCGAGTCCGGCGCGCAGAGCTGCTGCGAAGGCCTTGCCCGAGAGGCTGCGGCGGCGCGATTCGAGGGCGCAGGTCTGTCCGCTCGCTCGCAGGTCGGCCAGCAACGCGCGTGCATCGGCGTACAGCAGGCTCACCGTCTCCATGTCCATCACCGGCGCGGCGAAGCCGGCGGCGAGCAGCATGTCGCCCACGTCGTGCATGTCATGAAACGCGTGCACGCGCGAAGCACCGGCCGCTGCGCGCAACTCCTTGAGCGTATCCGGGCCAAGCGTGCTGAAGGTCAGCAGCCCGCCGACCGCGAGCACGCGATGCAGCTCCCGCAACGCCACGAGGGGCTGCCGCGCCCAATGCAGCGCCATGTTCGAATACACCAGCCCCAAGCTTGCGCCGGCGAACGGCAGCTGCTCGAAATCGCCGCAGACAGCGAGCGGTGCGCGCCCTCCGCCAAGGCGTTGCAGCAGGCCGCGGGCGGGTCGCGCGTCGCGCAGCATCGGCAGCGCAAAATCGAGCAGCACCAACTGCGCCGCCGCGTAGCGTGCCGCCAGCGCGCGCGTCTCGCGCGCCGGGCCGCAGCCCAGATCCAGCACGCGCTGTGGCGCCAATTTCACGTAGTCCAGCCGCTCGATCAGGCGCGTGCCGATCTCGGCTTCGAGACGGCTTGCGCCGGGATAGGTCACGGCCGCGCGCGAGAAATGCCGCCTGGCGGCAGACCGATCGATCATGCGCCGCAGTATAAGATGGCGCCATGCTCCGCCGTGCCGCGAAAACCATCGGACAGTGGTTCTTCGGCGGCAGGTGTTTCCTGTGTCACGGCAATGCCTCGACGGACCTGCTGTGCGCGGCCTGTGCGGCCGATCTGCCGAGGCTCGACGGCGAACGCTGTCCGCGCTGCGCGCTCGCCTCCCCGGCGGGCGCCGTTTGCGGCCGCTGCCTGGCGCGGCCGCCGCATTTCGACGGCACGATCGCGGCACTCGCCTACGGCTTTCCGGCCGACGTCCTGGTTCATGCGCTCAAGTTTCGCGGCGAGCTGGCGGTGGCGGAACTGCTGGCGCAACTGCTTGGCGAGCGCCTCGCGCGCGCGGAGCGCGTGGACTGCGTGTTGCCGGTCCCGATCTCCCGCGACCGCCTGAGGCAGCGCGGCTACAACCAGGCGCTCGAGATCGCGCGCCACGTGGCACGCGCGACGGGCGTCGCGCTCGCCCCGGAACTCTGCCGGCGCGTGCGCGACACGCCGGCGCAGTCCGAGCTGCCCTGGGCGGAGCGCGCCACCAATGTGCGGGGCGCGTTTCAATCCTCGGGCGCAGTCGCCGGCGCACGCATCGCGCTGCTGGATGACGTCATGACGACCGGCGCCACGCTCGACGAAATCGCGGCGACCCTGAAGCGCGACGGCGCCGCAAGCGTGGTGAACTGGGTGGTCGCGCGGACCCTGCCGCCCGGCTGATGTTCGATATCGTCCTTCATCGCCCTGAAATTCCGCCGAACGCGGGAAACGTGATCCGGCTCGCGGCGAACGCCGGGGCCCGCCTGCACCTGGTCGGGCCGCTGGGTTTCGGGCTCGAAGAGCGGCAGCTGCGCCGCGCGGGACTGGATTATCACGATCTCGCGCAGGTGCAGGTACACGAGGATTGGGCCGTCTGCCTGGCGGCGCTGGGCGAGCGGCGCCGCCTTTTTGCCTTCTCCACTCGCGGCACCGCGAGCTACGCCGAAGTGCGTTACGCGGCGCACGATGTATTCGTGTTCGGTTCGGAAACCTCGGGCTTGCCAGCGACTCTGCTGCGCAGCTTTGCGCCGGGCGCCCAGTTGCGCCTGCCGATGCGACCGGGCAATCGAAGTCTCAACCTGTCGAACGCGGTCGCGATCGTGGTCTACGAGGCGTGGCGGCAGCTTGGATTTGCGGGGGCGGGGTGAGCGTCTTCAACAGTTGGCTGCCGATTATTGACGGAGGTCGCGAAGAATGGCGTCTACCGAATCTGCCGAGTTGGCCAAACGCGGCCAACTCGGCAGAGCGGGAAAGGCGATCAGGGCGCGCCTCGGTCCCGCTCTTCTCGGCGATTCGCGGTTTCTACCGCTCGGCCGAGCTTGCGCTGCAGCCCAAGCTCGGCCGAAAGGGGACGCCAGGGAACGCCCACGCACTTGCACGCGAAACTCCAGAGATCAAGCCTCCTCCCTCGCGTCGCGCGCGAGCAGGCGCGCCACCGCCTGCTCCGGTGTCATGCGCCCATCGAGCACCGCATTCACCGCATCGCTCACCGGCATGTCGACCCGGTGCTGCGCGGCGAGCTTGGCCACCTCGCGCGCAGAGCGGACGCCCTCGGCAACGTGGCCGAGCGCGGCGACTATTTCGGCAAGCGGGCGGCCGCGCGCGAGCTCGAGCCCGACGCGCCGGTTGCGCGACAGGTCGCCGGTCGCGGTCAGGATGAGGTCGCCGGCCCCGGCCAGGCCCATCAGCGTTTCGGCGCTGCCGCCGAGCGCGACGCCGAGCCGCGTGATTTCGGCGAGCCCGCGCGTGATGAGCGCGGCACGCGCGTTTTGCCCGAGGCCGAGGCCGTCCGCAATGCCGGCCGCGATCGCCAGCACGTTTTTCACCGCACCGCCGATTTCGACACCGACCAGGTCGGCGCTGTAATAGACGCGCAGCCGGCCGCCGTGGATCAGCGCCGCGGAAGCGCGCGCGAACGCCGCGTCGCGCGAGGCCAGCGTCAGCGCGCACGGCAATCCCCGCGCCACTTCCAGCGCGAACGACGGTCCGGAAAGCGCGCCGCTCGGTATTCCGGCGGGAAGGCATTGCTCGACCACCTGGTGCGGCAGCAGCCCCGTGCCAGCCTCGAATCCCTTGCACAGCCAGACGAGCGGCGTCTGCCCGCGGGCGACGCGCGTGCAAAGTTCCCGCAAGCCCGCCACCGGCGTCGCGGCAAGCAGCAGCTCGGCGTTCGCTACGGTGCGATCCAGGTCGGAGGAAACCGCCAGCGACTCGGGCAGCGCAATCTCGGGCAGATAGCGATCGTTGCGTCGAGCAAGTTCGATCGCCTCCGCCTGCACGCAATCGCGCGCCCAAAGCGTGACCCGGTGCCGGGGCGCGAGCACCGCGGCGAGCGCCGTGCCCCATGCGCCCGCTCCCAGCACGGCGAGCACCGCCACGATGCCGACCTCAGCCGCCCCAGACCTGGGCGGCGCGCAGGTAACCGCCTGCGCCATCGAAGTGGCGCACGCGCAGCCAGCCGCCCGGCGCGATCTCGACCAGTTCGAGAGCGACGCCGGATACTGCGACAAAAGACGGCGCGGCGCTCTCCTCCGGACGCACGCGCACCTCGGCCGAGGGCACGGTGACCATCACCATGCGCCTGTCCACGAGCAGCCTTTTCTCGACCCAGGCGAGTGCGCCGGTGTGATCGCGCACCTTGACCCAGGCATCGAGGTTGACGATCAGCTCGAGCGGATAGTGCCTGGAGACGACGGCGAGCGGCTTTGCGGCGCGCGACGGCGCGTCGTACAGCACCGCCGCGTTGTCCTGCACCGTGCGGAATTCGGCGCCGTGTGCCAGCGCGCACGTCACAAGGCCGGCAAGCAGCGAGGCGGCACGCATGCGGGGCCTTTGCGGCGTTGCCCTAGTTGACGGCCTGGGGCTGGGCCGCGCCCGCCGCCGCCTGCTGCCGCTGCGCGTAAATCGCCTCGAACGACACCGGCGCCAGCAGCACCGGCGGAAAACCACCGCGCGTCACGAGGTCCGAGATCGTTTCGCGCACATAGGGATACAGGATGTTCGGGCAGGCGATCCCCAGCAGGGGATCGAGATCCGCCGCCGGCACGCCGCGGACCGAGAAAATTCCGGCCTGCGCTGCCTCGGCCAGAAACAGGGTCTTGTCCCCCGCGCGCGCGGTCACCGTGACCGTGACCACGACCTGGAACAGCCCGTCGGCAAACTGGTTCGCGTCGGAATGCACCTGGACCTCGAGTTGCGGCGATTCCGTCTGCAGGAACACCTGCGGCGCATGCGGCAGTTCGAGCGACAGGTCCTTGACGTAGATTTTTTCGATCTGGAAGGTCGGTTGCGGCTCAGGTGTGGTCACGGGACTCTCTGGGTTGGAACATCGCGTCAGGACACGGGCGCGCTCGCCGCCGCTGCCAGCAGTCGATCCAGTTCGCCGGCCTCTTCGAGCGCGTGCAAATCGTCACAGCCACCGACATGTCGCCCGCCGATCCAGATCTGCGGCACCGTGCGGCGGCCGCATTCGTGCATCATCTCCGCGCGCCGTGCGGGTTCGAGATCGACACGCACGCGCTCGACATCGAGCACGCCCTTGCGCTCGAGCAACCGCTCGGCGGACCGGCAATAGGGGCAGGTAGCGGTGCAGTACATCAACACGCGCGCCACGTGCGCCCGGGATCGCTATTTCTCGACCGGAAGACCGGCCTGCTGCCATGCCGCCAGGCCTCCGGCGAGGTTGTACACGTTGGCAAAACCGTTGCGCCGCAGGATGTCGATGGCGTTGCTCGAGCGGCTGCCCTGCTCGCAATGCACGATCACCGGCCGGGCCTTGAACTTCGCGAGCTCCGCGAGCCTGCGCTCGAGGTCGGGAAGCGGCGCGCTGCGGGCGCCCAGGATGTGGCCCTTGGCGTATTCGGCCGCGTCGCGCACGTCGATCACCACGGCATCGTCGCGATTGATCATGTGGGTCGCCTGCAGCGTGGTCAGCCAGGGGCCGCCGGCGCCGCGACGCACCAGCGGCCAGAGGAGCATCGCGCCCGAGACGAACGCGACCGCGATCAGCAGCAGGTTGTTCTGGACGAATTCCATCTACTTGCGCGGCTCGCCGCAGAAGACCTCGCGCATCATGCCGATGAGCTGCAGCGTGCGCTCGTCGCCGACGCGGTAGAAGACGCGGTTGCCGTCCTTGCGCGCGAGCAGCACCTGCTTGTCGCGCAGGATGCCGAGGTGCTGCGAGACGTTGGACTGCGAGGTGCCGACCGCCTCGACGATATCCTGCACGCTCATCTCGGCAGTGCCGATCACGCACAGGATCCGCAGCCGCAACGGATGCGCCATCGCCTTCAGGGCGCGCGCCGCCTGCTCGACGTGCTCCTGCTTCTCGATCAGATCGAACGTCTCCCGCTTCATGGCGACATTATAATTCAGCGCATGCACAAGCTCGTGCTCCTGCGCCACGGCGAGTCGGACTGGAACCGCGAGAACCGCTTCACCGGCTGGACCGACGTCGATCTGTCGGCGCGCGGCGTTGAAGAGGCGCGCAGCGCCGGCCGCCTGCTCGGGGCCGAAAGCCTGCGCTTCGACCTGGCGTTCACCTCGGTGCTTCGCCGCGCCATCCGCACGCTGTGGCTGGTGCTCGACGAGATGAACCTGCACTGGATACCGGTGCACAAGAGCTGGCGCCTGAACGAGCGCCACTACGGCGCGCTGCAGGGGCTCGACAAGGCGGAAACCGCGGCCAAGTTCGGCGAGCAGCAGGTGCTGGCGTGGCGCCGCAGCTACGACGTGCCGCCGCCGGCGCTCGAGCCCTCTGACCCGCGCAATGCCGCGGGCGACCCGCGTTACGCCGGTCTATCGCCCGCGCAGCTGCCGCTCACCGAATGCCTCAAGGACACCGTGGCGCGCGTGCTGCCGTTCTGGAACGATGCCGTCGCGCCCGCCGTGCGCTCGGGCAAGCAGGTGCTGGTGGCGGCGCACGGCAATTCGCTGCGCGCCCTGGTGAAGCACCTTGACGCCATCGCGGACGCCGACATCGTCGGCCTGAACATTCCCACCGGCGTGCCGCTGGTGTACGAGCTCGACGACGCGCTGCGCCCGGTCCGGCACTATTATCTGGGCGACGCCGACGAGGTGAGGCAGCGAATCGCGGCGGTGTCCGCGCAGGGCAGGGCGAAAGCCTGATCCGCTCCGTCATCCTCGCTGTCGTACTGTGCGCGTCCGCTTTGGCCGACGCGGCAACGCGCGAGGAAGACCTGGGGGCGCTGCGGGCGCGCATCGCCGCCCTGAAGTCGGATCTCGAAAACCGCGAAACCGACCGGCGCGAGGCGCGCGACGCGCTGCGCGCATCGGAGTCCGCCATCTCGGAAGCCACGCGCGCGCTCGCGGCGCTCGAGGCGCAGGGGCAGCACGTGCGCGCCGAGCTGGAGCGCCTGGGCGATCGCCGGCGCGCACTCGAGCAGGATCTGGCCTCGCGCCAGGCCGCGCTGGGCCGGTTGCTGGCGGCGCGCGCCGCCGCCGGCGCTCCGGACGTCGTCCGGCTCGCGCTGTCGGGGGAAGACCCGAGCGAAGTCGCGCGCCAGCTGTATTACCTTTCCATCCTGTCGCGCGCCGCGGCGGGACTGATCGCGGCGCACCGCGCGGGGCTCGCGGAACTCGAGCGCCTGAGGGGCGAATCGGAGACCCAGGCGCGCGAGCTCGGCGAGATCGAGACACAGCAGCGCGCCGACCGGGAAAAAGTGCTTGCCGAGCGGCGCGAGCGCCAGCGCGTGCTCGGGCGCATCGCCGGCGCGCTGCGCTCCGGCCGGCGCGAAATGAAACGCATGCTGGCCGACGAGCAGCGGCTCGCGCGCCTGGTGCAGGAAATCGGGCGCCTGCTGGCGAGCCGGCCGGGCGCGGGTTACCGTCGCGACGAGCGCCTGCCCGAGCCCGCCACCGACGCCCGGCCGTTCGCCAGCCTGCGCGGCAGCCTCGGCCTGCCGGTGCGCGGGGAACTTGTAGGCCGTTTTCGTGCCCAACGGGGTGCACGGGCAGAATCGAAGGGCCTGTTCATCCGCGCGCCCGAGGGCGAACCGGTGCGGGCCGTGGCTGCAGGGCGAGTGGTCTACGCAGACTGGATGCGCGGCTTCGGAAATCTGCTCATCGTCGATCACGGCGACGCCTATTTGTCGGTTTACGGCAACAACGAGTCCTTGCTGAAACAGTCCGGCGACAGCGTGAGCGCCGGCGAAACGGTCGCCACCGTGGGCGCGAGCGGTGGCCGCAATGAATCGGGCGTATACTTTGAATTGCGTCATTTGGGCCAGCCGCTCGACCCCTTGCGCTGGGTCAAGGGCAGGTGATTCGAGCATCGCGAGCGGCGCTCGCCGCATGAGGGAACGATCGATGGGTGGCAGGGTCAAGCAGTTGGGTCTGGTCCTCGCGGGCGTGCTCGCGGGCATTCTGGTGAGCCTGAATTTCCAGGCGATTGCCGATCGCGCCACGCGCTCGCCCCTGCCGATCGCCGAGTTGCGCGCCTTCACCGAGGTGTTCGGCGCGATCAAGTCGAATTACGTCGAGCCGGTGGAGGACAAGCGGCTCATCACCGAGGCGATCAACGGCATGCTGGCGGGGCTCGACCCGCATTCGGCCTATCTCGATGCCGACGCCTTCAAGGACCTGCAGGTCAGCACGCACGGCCAGTTCGGCGGTCTGGGCATCGAAGTCGGAATGGAAGACGGCTTCGTCAAGGTCGTGTCGCCGATCGAGGACACGCCGGCATTCAAGGCCGGGATCAAACCGGGCGACCTGATCATCAAGCTCGACGACACGCCGGTGAAGGGCTTGACGCTGCAGGATGCGGTCAAGCGCATGCGCGGCAAGCCCAATACCCAGATCGTGCTCACGATCGCGCGCAAGGGCGAAACGCAGCCGATCGTGATCAGCCTGATGCGCGCCGTGATCAAGGTGCAGAGCGTGAAGTCGAAATTCGTCGAACCCGGCTTTGCCTGGGTGCGCATCTCGCAGTTCCAGGAAGGCACCGCGGAGGGCATGGTGCGTCACTTGGAGGGACTGTTCAAGCAAGGCGCGGTCAAGGGCCTGGTGCTCGACCTGCGCAACGACCCGGGCGGCCTGCTCTACGGGGCGGTCGCGATATCGGCGGCGTTCCTGCCCGCCAGGTCGCTGGTCGTATCCACCGACGGGCGCAACGACGATGCGCGCAGGAAATACGTGGCGAGTGCCGACGACTACATGCGCGGCGGCCGCGATGACGTGCTGAGGAGCCTGCCGGCTGCGGTAAAGACGGTCCCCATGGTGGTGCTGGTCAACGGCGGCTCTGCCTCCGCCTCGGAAATTGTTGCCGGCGCGCTGCAGGACCATAAGCGCGCAGTGGTGATGGGCACGCAGACCTTCGGCAAGGGCTCGGTGCAGACCATCATGCCGCTGGGCAACAACACCGCGATCAAATTGACCACGGCACGTTACTTCACGCCGGGCGGACGTTCGATCCAGGCGAAGGGCATCACGCCCGACATCATCGTCGAGGAACCGGGCGCGAACGCCCTGGTGCGGGTGCGTGAAGCCGACCTGCAGCGCCATCTGACCAACGGCGAAAAGGAACTCGACAAAACCGCGGCGCCGCGCACGCAGCCGGGCGCCCCCAAGGCGACGCCGGAACAACCCGCGCCGCCGCTCGAGATGGGCTCGAAGGACGATTTTCAGCTCAGCCAGGCGCTTGCCCACCTCAAGGGCCAGCCGGTCCTGAGCAAGCCCTCAGCAACGGTTGCCGATAACAAGAAGGGCGGCTGAGGCCTCTTCAGTCGAGCAGGCGGTCGCGCCGCAAGCGCGCGACGATCGTCTGCGCCGCCTCGTGCGGCGTGCAATCCTGGGTGTCGATGGCGAGGTCCGCGTCCTGCGGCGGCTCGTAGGGATCGCTCACGCCGGTGAAAGCGGGGAGCAGCCCGGCACGCGCTTTCGCGTAGTGGCCCTTGGGATCGCGCCGCTCGCAGACCTCGATGGGCGTCGACACGTGCACCAGCAAGAAATGCCCGGCCGCCGACCCGCGCTGCCGAACCTCGGCACGCGCCGCGGCGTAAGGGGCAATCTGCGCACAGATTGCGATGCCGCCGTGGCGTGCGACTTCCGTAGCGACGTAGCCGATGCGCAGCACGTTCAGGTCGCGATGCGCGCGCGAGTATCCCAGTTCGCTCGAAAGGAGCGCGCGGACTTCGTCGCCGTCGAGCAACGTGACGCTGCGGCCGAGTTCCGTCAGGCGCTCGTGCAGCGCGCGCGCCAGGGTCGATTTGCCGGCGCCCGGCAACCCGGTGAGGAACACGATCAGGCCACGTCGCGTCGACATGAGGCCGCGGATTGTAGCCTTCGATGACGGGCGCGCGCGCTTCGTTTACGATCCCCCATCAGGCGATGAACGACGAACAGCTCCTGCGCTACAGCCGCCATATTCTCCTGCCGGAGATCGGCGTCGAAGGTCAGGAACGGCTGCGCGCGGCGCGCGCGCTCGTCATCGGCGCCGGGGGTCTGGGGTGTCCGGCGGCGCTCTATCTGGCTTCCAGCGGCATCGGGCGGCTGACGATTGCGGATGGCGACAAGGTGGATCTCACCAATCTGCAGCGCCAGATCCTCTACCGGACGGATTCGGTCGGCAAGCTGAAGGCCGACTCCGCTCGCGCGGCGCTCAACGCGGTCAATCCGGACGTTGAGATCGTGGCGCTCGCCGAGCGGATTGCGGGCGATGCCATGGCAAGGCTCGTCGCCGGCGCCGACGTGGTGCTCGACTGTTCGGACAATTTCGCCACGCGCCACGCGCTCAACCGGGCTTGCGTGGCGCTGCGCAAGCCGCTCGTCTCGGGCGCGGCGATCCGCTTCGACGCGCAGGTGACGGTGTTCGATCTCAGAAGTCCGGCTGCGCCCTGCTACGCGTGCCTCTTTCCGGAGGAAGGTGAAGTCGAGGAAGTGCAATGCGCCGTGATGGGCGTGTTCGCGCCGCTCACCGGGATTGCCGGCGCGCTGCAGGCGATGGAAGCGATCAAGCTGATTGCCGGCGTGGGCGAGACGCTCGGCGGGCGGCTGCTCTTGCTCGACGCGAAGAGCGCGGAGTGGCGGACGGTGAAAGTGGCGAAGGATCCGGGGTGCGGGGTGTGCGGGGGGGTGGCTCGGTAGCGCACCGTAGAGAGTTCAGATCTCGCGGGCCTTTCCGGCCTTGTAGTCCGCGAGCGCGTCCGAAACGAGTCCGCGCAACTTTCCGGCCTTCGAATCCGCCTCGATCTGCCGATCCCAGATCAAGTGGTCGAATTCAATGAACCACGTACGGAACTTCGCCAGCTCTTCGGCCGGGAGCTTCTGGATTCTATGTTCAAGTTCCTCGAGGTCGCTCATGTGCCATCACCAACTGATTGTCTCGACGGCCGCCATTTTACGCCCGCCCTTTGGCGATGGGCTACAGGCCGGAGAGGGCGTCCGGCCTCGTCCCGCGACGGCGCATGCTCGACCCGCGACGTCTTAGCCAAGCTGGCCGACGGATCGCTCCCAGTTGCGGCCGTCGAACTCGACGATTTCCGGTTTCTCCTTCGCAAGATCGAAATCGTCGAGGCAGCGTACGTTCACGGTGTACAGCTCCGGCGCCGCCCGGGGTCGCGTGAACGTGTGAGTCCCGCAGACCGTGCAGAAATGATGCTTCGCGGCCATGGTGCCGAATTGGTAGGTGCCGAGAAACTCGTCACCGGAAACAAGACGAAGGCGCTCGGGCGGGACGCTGTGATGGAGGATGCCTTTCTTCGCGCAGATCGAGCAGTTGCAGCGCGTCACCTTGTCGATCACGGCGTCGATCTCGAAGCGTACGCGGCCGCAGTGGCAGCTTCCGTGATATCCGGCGTGCGCGGGCCTCATCGCGCCCCGCTCCAAGCAAGCGCTAAACCGGCAAATACCTTCTCTGCGCAGCGAGGCTTTCGCTCGGTTTGCGGGTAAAACCCGACCTGACGAACTGGTGCAGGCAGCCGATCGCGTAGCGCAGCATCGCGCCGGCCTGCGCGGTGGTATCCGATTTACCGGGGTTTGCGCCCGGCGCGCTGCCGGCAAGCCGCAGGCTCTGTTTGAGCGTCGCTTCGAATCGATCGAAGAACTGGTTCATGCGCGCCTGCAGCCGTTCGTGCTCACCGATCAGCGCGTCGCCCGTCATGACGCGCACCATGCCGGGATTCTTCTCGGCAAACGCCAACAGCATTTCCAGCAGCTTCTCGGCCTGGCGCTCGCCGTCGGTTTCATCGGCGGTGATGCGGTTGGCCAGGCTGAACACGGAGCTTTCGATGAACTCGATCAGTCCCTCGTACATCTGCGCTTTCGAGGCGAAGTGGCGGTAGAGCGCCGCCTCCGACACGTCGAGCCGGGCGGCGAGCGCCGCCGTGGTGATCTTCTCCCACTTCGGCTGCTCGAGCATCTGCGCGAGCGCCTTCAGGATCTCGAGTTTCCTCTCCCCCTTTACCCGAGGCATCGGGGAATTCTACTAGTGCGCGTAGCGGAACACGAGGCGCGGCAGTTCGGTGACCGAAGCCACGCGCAGATCGACGTACGGCGCCCGCCGCACGACGCCGGGGGCAACCCAGACGGTCGACATGCCGAGGCGCCTGGCGGTGCGCAGGTTCTCCAGCGAATCATCGACCAGCGCACAGCGGTGCGGGTCGAGGTCATGGTTGCGCAGCAGTACCTGGAAGCCCCGGAACGCGGGTTTGGGCCGGTAGCGCGTGCTCTCGATGGTGTAAACCGCCTCGAAATAGCGTCCGAGGCCGAGGGCGCGCACTACCGCCTCGACATAGTGGCGCGGCGCATTGGAGAAGATCAGCTTCCGGCCGCCGAGCAGCGCGAGCGCGTGGCGCACCGCGTTTTCGTGCACCAGCATGTCGGCCAGCTCAGGGAAACGGTGTGTCTCGAGCAGGAACTTCCTCGGATCGGTGCCGTAATGACGCATCAGGCCCCTGAGCGTGGTGCCGTAGCGCAGCCAGAAGCCGCGCCGCATTTCGTTCGCCCCCGCGTCGTCGACGCTGAAGGTGCGCTTGAGGTACTCGTTCATTTGAGCGTGCATCGACGGAAAGATGTGCGGCCGCGCGTCGTGCAGCGTGTTGTCGAGGTCGAAAATCCACACCCGCCGCGAAGGCGGGAGGCGGGCGATCCGCATTACTTCGAACGAATCAGCGTGCCGATACCGGCGTCGGTGAGCACTTCGAGCAGCAACGCGTGCGGCACCCTGCCGTCGATGATGTGGCAAGCGCGCACGCCGGCGCGCGCCGCGTCGAGCACCGAGGCGATCTTGGGCAGCATGCCGCCGGAGACCACGCCCCGGGCAACCAGATCATCGATCTTGCGCGGTGTCAGGCCCGACAGGAGCTTGCCATCCTTGTCGAGCACCCCCGGCGTATTGGTGAGCACGACGAGCTTTTCCGCGCGCAGCACTTCCGCGAGCTTGCCGGCCACCAGGTCGGCGTTGATGTTGTAGGTGGTGCCGTCGGCACCGGTGGCGATCGGCGCCACCACCGGGATGAAGCCGCTGTGCTCCAGCGCCGAAATGACGCTCGGGTCGATCGATTCGATCTCGCCGACCTGACCGATGTCGAGCCGCTCGTTTTTTTTGCCCTCGCTCGGCACCAGCATCTTGCGCGCCCGGATCAGGGCGCCGTCCTGCCCGGTGAGACCGACCGCCTTGCCGCCGGCCTGGTTGATCAGCTCCACCACTTCCTTGTTGACCTGCCCGCCAAGCACCATCTCGACCACGTCCATGGTATCGGCGTCGGTGACGCGCATGCCCTGCACGAACTCACCCTTCATGCCCAGGCGCGCGAGCAACTGCTCGATCTGCGGCCCGCCCCCATGCACCACCACCGGGTTCATGCCGACCAGCTTTAGCAGCACCACGTCGCGCGCGAATCCCGCCTTGAGTGCGTCGTCAGCCATGGCGTTGCCGCCGAACTTGATGACGATCGTCTTGCCGTGGAAGCGCTTGATGTAAGGCAGCGCCTCGGCGAGGATGCGCGCCTGGTCAGCGGCGCTGTCGGCGGCGTTCGGGCTCTGGCTCATGGCGCTGCGATTCTAATAAAGAAAAAGGGCCGGCGCTTGCGTGCCGGCCCTGCGCGGGACCGCGACCGGGGTTACTGGATCGTGATCTGCTTGCGCGCCGCCGCCGCCTTCTTGGGCAGTTTCAGCTCGAGCACACCGTCGCGGAATTTCGCCTCGGCCCTGGTTTCGTCGAGTTCCTGCGGCAGCGTGAAGCTGCGGCTCACCTTGCCATAACTGCGCTCGGTGTGCAGGATGCGCTCCTCCTCGGAAATTTCGTGCTCGCGCTTCAACTCTGCGCTGAGCGTCACCTGCGTGGCGTCAATCGTGACATCGATGTCTTCCCTGCGCACGCCGGGCAGTTCCGCCGTCAGGACATAGGCGCCGTTTTTCTCCGCGACCTCCACTTTCATGCGTGGCAGCTCGCCCGCGAGCGGACCGCGTCCCTCGAACGCCACCGGGCGCACGAAGAAGCCCTTGAACAGGTCGTCCACCAGATCGTTGAATGGGTCGTATCGGGTAATGCTCGCCATGGGTGTCTCCTTTCGAATCGGGTACGCCTAAAATGGGGTCAACCAGAGCCGTTTCAAGTGCCGCCGTTCCCCATGTCCGCCGAGTACCGCTCCCAAGTCGAAAGCCAGCGGGCCTACCTGCTGCGCTACGCGACGCTGCAGCTGCGCGACCGGGATGCAGCCGAGGACGCCGTTCAGGAAACCCTGCTCGCGGCGCTCGCCGGCGGGGCCGGGTTTTCCGGCCGCTCGAACCTGCGCACTTGGCTGACCGGAATCCTGAAGCACAAGATTGTCGATGCCATCCGCAGAGCAAGCCGTGAGCAACCGCTCGCGCCAGCCGACGAGCTGGAGACGGGTGACCTCGACGCCCCATTCGATCGGCGCGGGCATTGGCAGGAGCCGCCCACGGCCTGGGACGATCCCGACGGCGCGCTTCATCAAAAGCAGTTCCTTGCCGCGCTCGAGGCCTGTCTGGCGGGCTTGCCCGCGAAGACCGCGCAAGCGTTCATGATGCGCGAGCACCTGGGGCTCGAAACGGGCGAGATCTGTAAGGAACTCGGCATTACGGCGACGCATTGCTGGGTGCTCCTGTACCGCGCCCGGATGGCGTTGCGCCAATGCCTGGATACGAACTGGTTTCGAACATGATGCTCTCGTGCAGGGAAGTGACGCGCCTGGTGTCGCAGCGCCAGGACCGTGCGCTTGACTTCGGCGAGCGCTTCGCGCTGCGCGCGCATTTCGCGCTCTGCAAGGGTTGTCGCAACATCGGGCGGCAGATCGACTTCCTGCGCCGCGCGGTGGTCCGCCTGGGCGAACATGGCGAGACCGCGGAGCGTTGAGTCACGCGACGACGCGCGCTGCGATCGCTGCGGCGAGGCGTTCGTGTGCGGCATGCAGGCCGGTCTCGGCCGCTGCTGGTGCTCCGAGCTGCCGCCCCTCGCACCGGTAGCGGGCCGGGGCTGCCTTTGCCGCGCCTGCCTCGAGCAGGCGCTGGCGCAATCAGAGCACGTAGCGGGCTAGATCCTCGTTCTGCGCCAGCTCGGCGAGCCGCGCATTGACGTATCCGGCATCGATGGCAACGCTTTGCGCACCGCGCCGGCCGGCTTCGAAGGAAATCTCCTCGAGCAGTTTCTCCAGCACGGTGTACAGGCGCCGCGCGCCGATGTTCTCGGTCTTTTCATTCACTGCGTGCGCAATCTCGGCAAGGCGCCGGATCGCTTCGGGCGCAAACTCGAGCGTCGCACCTTCGGTGGCAAGCAACGCCTGGTATTGTTGAATCAGGTTCGCATCGGTAGTGGTCAGGATGCGCACGAAGTCCTCGACGCCGAGCGCATCGAGTTCCACCCGGATCGGAAATCGGCCCTGCAATTCCGGGATCAGGTCGGAGGGCTTCGCGAGATGGAAGGCACCCGAGGCGATGAACAGGACATGGTCGGTCTTCACCATGCCGTACTTGGTGGTCACGGTGGTGCCTTCGACGAGCGGCAGCAGGTCGCGCTGCACGCCCTGGCGCGAGACGTCCGCGCCGGCGACTTCGCTGCGGCTCGTGATCTTGTCGATCTCGTCCAGAAACACGATGCCGTTCTGCTCCACGTTGGCGAGCGCACGTCCCTTGAGGTCCTCGTCGGACACGAGCTTGGCCGCCTCCTCCTCGGTGAGCAGCTGCATCGCCTCGCGGACGCGGAGCTTGCGCGTGCGGCGCCGCCCGCCGCCCAGGTTCTGGAACATGCCCTGGATCTGCGTGGTCAGCTCCTCCATCCCCGGCGGCGCGAGGATCTCCATCTGCGCCGCGGCCGCCGCGACCTCGACCTCGATCTCGCGTTCGTCGAGCTCGCCCTCGCGCAGCTTCTTGCGGAACCTCTGCCGCGCCACGCTCTCCTCTGCCGGCGCCTCCTGGAAACCCACGCCGCGCGCCGGCGGCACCAGCGTGTCGAGGATGCGCTCTTCGGCGGCATCCTCCGCGCGCGTGCGCACGCGGCGCATCGCCTGCTCGCGCGCGCCCTTGACCGCGATCTCGACCAGGTCGCGCACGATCGTGTCGACGTCGCGCCCGACGTAGCCGACTTCGGTGAACTTGGTGGCCTCGACCTTGATGAACGGCGCATCCGCGAGCCGCGCCAGCCGCCGCGCAATTTCGGTCTTGCCGACGCCCGTGGGCCCGATCATGAGGATGTTCTTCGGCGTGATCTCCTGGCGCAGCGGCTCGGCCACCTGCTGCCGCCGCCAGCGGTTCCTGAGCGCAATCGCCACGGCGCGCTTGGCGCGGTCCTGGCCGACGATGTGCTTGTCCAGTTCGTGCACGATTTCGGCGGGTGTCATGGCGCTCACGGCATCACTCCAGCACTTCGATCGTGCGCTGGTGGTTGGTGTAGATGCAGATATCGGCCGCAATCGCCAGCGCGCGCTCCACGATCGCCCGCGCCGGCAGTTCGGTCGCCTGCAGCAGCGCGCGCGCCGCGGCCTGCGCGTACGGCCCGCCCGAGCCGATGGCGACGATGCCCTCCTCCGGCTCGAGCACGTCGCCCAGCCCCGTGATCACGAGCGAGTGCTCGCGATCGGCCACCGCGAGCATCGCCTCCAGGCGCCGCAGGATGCGGTCGGTGCGCCAGTCCTTGGCGAGTTCCACCGCCGAGCGCATCAGGTTGCCCTGGTGCTTGTCGAGCTTCGCCTCGAAACGCTCGAACAGCGTGAACGCGTCGGCCGTGCCTCCGGCAAAGCCGGCGAGGATGCGGTCCTGGTACAGGCGCCGCACCTTCTTCGCACCGCCCTTGATGACGACGTTGCCGAGCGTCACCTGGCCGTCACCGCCCAGGGCGACGCTCGCCCCGCGCCGCACCGACAGGATGGTCGTGCCGTGCCACTGCTCCATGATCCGCATCTCCGGCAAAGACGCATTTTAGACCGGCGGCGCCTCGCGAGCGTTCGAGCGCACGCGCCCGTACACGATGAGCGCGATGCCGAGGCCGGTCATGGTCCAGACGATGAGCGGTCCCGGCGGCAGGTCCGAGATCAAGGACAGCGCGAGACCGCTTGCGTAGCCGAGCGCGCCCAAGGCGTACCCGGCGGCGAGGCGGCCGCGAGCGATGCGGCGCGTGGCCAGCGCAGGTACGATGAGCGAAGTGAACACGAGATACAGTCCGACCAGTTGCAGCGACACGGTGACCGCACAGGCGAAAAGCACGTAGAACCCGGTCCGGCCGATACGCGCGGCAAAGCAGAACCACATCCAGAGCACGGCCGCGGAAACGAGAGCCGAAAGAGCCAGCCCGGAGGTATTCACCCACAGAATCTGGCCCACGAGCAGTTCCTTCAGATGCTCACCGCCATGCGGATTGCTCGCGAGCAGGAGCGACGCTCCGGTAGCGGCGAGAATGAAGCTCACGCCGATGACGGCTTCCTGGACGTCCGGCCAGATCTGCTCGGTCCAGTTGAGGAGCAACGCGCCGCCGAGCGCGGCCGCGAGCGCGGCTGCCTGGACCGCCGCGCCCTGCGGCTCGAATCCGAGCCAGTCGGCGAAGATCACGCCGAGTCCCGCGATCTGCGCGACGGCGAGATCGATGAACACGATGCCGCGGCTGAGCACCTGCGCCCCGAGCGGCACATGGGTCGCGGTGACCAGCAATCCGGCGGCGAGCGCTGGCCAGAGGATGCTGAGGTCGGGTACGGGGTTCACTGGGCTACTGCCAGGAGTCTGGCGAGCGTGTCGTCAAACAGCCCGAAAAGATCCTTCGCCTTGTCGCTGCCGCCCACCGTGAACGGCACCTGGATCGACGGGATTGCGGCGCGCTCCGCAAGCCATTCGGCGGCGCGCGGGTCGTTGTAGGCCGAACGCACGATCGCCCGGGCACGATTCTGCCTGAGACTTGCCAGCAGCTCGCTCAGATGCGCCGTGGTCGGCGGCAATCCGGGCTTGGGCTCCAGGCTTCCCGCTTCACGCATGCCGAGCCAGTGGATCAGGTACGTGAGGTTCCTGTGATACACGACCAGCGACGCGCCTTTCAGCGGCGCTGCATCTCTTTCCCAGCGCGCGGTCGCTTCGCGCCAGCGATCAAGAAAGATTTTCGCGCGCCTGCTGTAGTAAGCCGTCTCGCCCGGATCCAGCTTCGCCAGGCGCTCGCCCAACGCCAGCGCGATCCGTGCGATGTTGTGCGGGTCGAGATGAACGTGTGGATTGCCCCCCGGGTGCACGTCGCCCATCGAGCGATCGATGCGCGCCGGCCTCTCAAGCAGCGGCACATGGCCCGCCGCTTCGAAATAGCCGGGCTGCCCGACGCGGATTTTCGGGTTACCGGATTGCGCCTGCACCAGCGGTAGCCAGCCGATTTCGAGCTCCGCACCCGTGCACACCACCAGATCGGCGCTGCGTGCGCGCGCGATCAGGCTGGGCCGCGCTTCGATGCGATGTGGGTCCTGCAGTGCGGTGGTCGCGGTATAGACGCTCACCCTGTCGCCGCCGAGCTCGGTTGCGAGCGCGCCCCATTCGGGCGTGCAGGCGAAGACGTTGAGCGCGGCCGCCGCCGGGAACGCCGCGGCGAGGAGCGCAAGCTGCGCGATGGACAGGAGTCGCTTCATGGACTTCTCCTTTAGAACCTGTGCGCGCCGTGCGCGCCGAGGCTGAAGATGTATTGAATGAGCGCCTGGTTGTCGGTCAACCCGAAGCGCGACTTGTCGGACGCAAGCTGCAACCGGATACGACTGAACTCGGTCGGACTCCAGTCGAACATCAGTGTGTTCCGTGCCGGTCTGTGGCCGGCCATGAGGAGCGGGAAATCGCCGCCTACCGGCCCGAGTCCATTGGCGACGATCCCGTTGTCGACGCTGCCGAAATTCAGCCGGTCGTAGCGGTAGCCGAAGCGCCAGCGCGGCATAAACTGGTACACGCCCTGCAGGTACCAGCCCGACTGGCGGCTCGCGTAACCAGCGTTGATTGGCGTTCCGAACTGCGGCACAACCTGCGTCGAGTCGTCGTACGTGAGCGCGCCCGACTCGCTGCGACGGAAATATTCGCCCTGCAGCTTGAAGTTTGTGAGCGCTGAATTTCCGCCCGGCGCCCACTTCAGCACGAAATCGGCGATCCACAGGCTGCTGGTACCGCTGAACGACTGGGCCACCGGATTGCCGAGCGAATCGACGTCCTCAAACGCGCGGTCGCGGGGCGAGGTCCGCAAATGCGACAGTCCCGCGCGCCATGCTGTGCTTGTGCCGATGTCGCCGCCCACGTGCGCGAAGAGAGTCCACGCGCCCGCGGCGTTCCTGCTGCGCGCCGTGGACGGGAAGCTGCGCCCGCGTCCTAGCTCGGCACCGAGTTCGATGAAGAGCTCGGTCGGCGCCACCCATTTCAATTGCACGCCGTCGTCATTCTGGCGACCGCCCAGGAACGCCTTGTATGCAAGCGGCGCATCCTGAAAATCCCAGAAATGCTGGTGGACTTCGTTCTGGTAGCCGATTCCCGACAGGAACCGACCGCCCTTGAGTGTCAGTCCATGGCCGAGTGCGAGCGTCTGGAAGAACGCCTCCTCGACCTCGACCTCGTTCTCGGGTGTGAGAGCCGCGATGAGCAGGCCGCGGAAGTACGGATCGATGTTTGCGGTGACTACCAGTTCCGATTCGCCGAGGCTCGCGCCGCGCGATGCCGGTGCGACTTCCCCGCCGGAGGGCGCGAATCCGCTGATCCGGTAGGTTTCCGGATCCTGCGAACTGCGCGCGGCTGTTCCTTGCAGGATCAGCGAGATCGCAGGATTGAACGCGTTCTCTCCCCCCGCGGGGATGCCCGGCTGCGCGACGGCCGTTTCTGCGCGCGCAGCGCTTCGTTCGGCCTTCCCGGCACGGGATTCCGCTTCGGCCAACCGATTCTCCAGCCCCTGGATGCGCCTCTCGTAAGCATCCTTCAGCTGCCTGATTTCTTCGCGGATCTTGCCCAACTCCGCGTCCTGCGCCCGCACCGGGAGCGGCGCGCACCACGCCACGGCGAGCGCCATGGCGCACAACGTCTTGCAATGCATGTGTCGGCCCCTTCTAAGAAAGCGATGCAAGGCGCGCCAGATTGCGGGCGCGCGCTCGTACGATGTCTCAGAGGAGCGAGGGAGGGCCCCGAGAAGTTGGGATGAACCCGAGCGTCGAAGCCGCGGATATGCAGGCGTGCAAAGCGGCGGACGGGGCCAATGGCTCTGCGACCAGCGTCATGGCGGCGCAATTCAGCGCGCCGGCGACGGTCCCGAGCGCTTCGTGCTTGTCGCACAACTGCTGCTGCGCGGGCTGACCGCTCGTGTCGCCGAGATGCCAGACCTGGTGCGCGAGCGCCAGCTGCTGCGCGCAAAGCAACGCCAGCACGAGCAGGATTCTCAGGGCGGGCGCGCGCTTCATTCGAACATTCTGCCAGAATCCCGCCGGCGGCTCACTTCTGCGCCAGACATTGCTCCAGACCGGCGACGAACAGATCCTTCGGCAGCTTCTTGCCGATGAACACCATGATCGATTCCTTCTTCTCGCCCTTGGCCCACGGCTTTCCCAAGTCGCCGCCCATCATCATGTGCACGCCCTGGAACACCACACGGCGCGGATTGCCCTTCGCCCAGAGCACGCCTTTGTAGCGTAGCAGGTCAGGGCCATACACCTGGATCATGCCGGAGAGAAACTGCTCCAGCCGGTCGCCATCGAACGGCCTGTCCGAGCGGAACGCGAACGAATCGACCTCGTCGTGGTGCTCGTGCTGGATGTCGCCCAGGAACTCGGGATCCAGCTCGAGGATGGCATTCAGGTTGAAGCCTCGGATGTCGAGGATGTCGCCGATCGGCGCGGCGCCAAAGTGAACCTTCTTCACCGGCGCGCGCGGATTCATGTGACGCAGCCGCTCGACCAGCGCGCGGGTGGCTTCCTCTGCGACCAGGTCGGTTTTCGAAAGCAGGATCCGATCGGCGAATCCGACCTGCTCCTGCGCCTCGCGGAATTCGTCGAGCTGCTGCGGCGCATGCTTCGCGTCCACGACCGTCAGGATCGAGTCGAGCAGGAAATAGTTGCCGATTTCCTCGTCAGTGAAGAAGGTCTGCGCGACCGGACCCGGATCGGCCATGCCGGTGGTCTCGATGACCACGCGATCGAACTTGAGCGTTCCCCGCTCGCGCCGCTCCTTGAGATTGCCGAGAATCCGGATCAGGTCGCCGCGCACCGTGCAGCAGATGCAGCCGTTGTTCATTTCGACGATCTGCTCGTCGCCGCTTTCGATGATCTCGTTGTCCACACCGATCTCGCCAAACTCGTTCTCGATCACGGCAATGCGATGGCCGTGGTCCTCCTTGAGAATCCGATTCAGCAGTGTGGTCTTGCCGGCGCCGAGGAACCCGGTGAGGATGGTTACCGGCACCATTTCTTGCTGCGCCATGCCAACTCCGTCAGAAAGCGCGGCATTGTACCGCGGTACATGACCTGCCTTCCGGGGTTGAAGATGTCACGGCGCGGGTGTGAGAAATTGCTCGTCGCGACGCCGGTCCCGGTACCATTGGACAGGGCCGTCCGTGACCGGTACCAAAGGGCAATCTGGGGATTTTGCCCTTACCCGGAAGCCTAATTGATGGCATTTTGTGCGTGTCATGGATTCAGACGCTAGGAGGCCGCCCATGGAATCCGTCTACCTGGACTACGCAGGCGACGCCGAAGATCCGTTGCTGCACGAGCGCGCGCGGCTCGCACCGAGCGATCGCGAGTTGTCGTTGCTGCTGCGCCTGAGCTTCGGACGCGAACTGGAGACCTTTGCTCTCGATGAAATCGAGCTTGCCCGGGTAGTATTCGCCCAGGTCGCGCTTATGGCGGGAGCCGCCCTATCCGCCGATTCGGAGGTGTTTGTGGGCGCGGAGCGGCTCTGGGGCGATATGCAAAACCGCATTGGCAAGCAGGAACGCACACTGGCGAAGCGCTTTCTCCAGCTTCTGGCGCAGGACGAGATGCACACCGAATCCGAGCGCAAACTATTGACGCGGCTCTCGGAAGCCCTGGACGATCGCAGGCCGCCCGCGTTCGGGAACACCGCGCTGCCGAGCTAGTCGCTGCGGCCCGCTCAGGGTCGCAACACAAGCAGTCCCTTCAGGTAGTTGCCTTCCGGGAACTTGAGCGCCACCGGATGGTCTGCGGCAGCGCCAAACCGTTCGATAATCTTCCCATCCACGCCTGCATCGAGCGCCGCGCCGGCGACGATCGACTGAAAAAGTTCCGCCGGCACGCCACCCGAGCACGAAAACGTCGCCAGTAAGCCACCGGGCGAAAGCAGCTTGAACGCCAGCAGGTTGATGTCCTTGTACGCCCGCGCGGCATTACGCGCCTGCGCCGCGGTCGGCGCGAACTTGGGCGGATCGAGTACCACCAGATCGAACCGTTCCCGCCGGTCGCGAAGCGCCCTGAGGTGTTCGAAGACATCCGCCTGGCGTAGCTCGAACCGATCGTCGGCAAGAAGGTTTGCGCTCAGGTTCTCACGCGCAACCTCGAGCGCGACGGAAGAACTCTCCACCCCCAGTACCCGCTTGGCTCCGCCCGCCAGCGCGGCAATCGCGAAACCGCCTGTGTAGCAAAAGCAGTCGAGCACCGCGCGCCCGCCGGCGATCGCGCGCACACGCTGGCGATTTTCACGCTGGTCGAGAAAGAAGCCGGTCTTCTGTCCCTGCTCCACATCAACGCGGAAATTGAGCCCGTGCTCGACGATCGCGCAGCGTCCGGCGCCGCGGTTGCCTCGCGCAAAACCAACCCTGGGCGCCAGGCCCTCGAGCGCCCGCACTTCGGCGTCCGAGCGCTCGTAGATGGCCTCGCAGCCGGTTGCTTCAACCAGCGCATCGAGAATCGTCTCCCGCCAGCGCTCCGCCCCCGCCGACAGGAACTGCGCGACCAGGACGTCGGCATAGCGATCCACGACGAGCCCGGGCAGATTGTCGGACTCCGCGTGTACCAGCCTCAGTGCATTGCTGTGCCGCGCGGCGGGAAGCGCGTCGCGCATCGCCACCGCTTGTTCGATCCGGGCGCGGAAAAATCTCTCATCGATGGTGTCTTCCAGATCGAAGCTCCAGACCCGGCCGCGGATCTGCGAGTCCGGACTCCAGGCCGCCAGTGCGAGGCGTTCGCCGTCTTGCGTTGCCACCGCAACCGTGTCGCCGCTCGCCGGAGCGCCCGCAATGCGCTCGATGGCTCCCGAAAAGATCCAGGGATGCCGCCGGCGGAGTGATCTGTCCCGCCCCGCCTTGAGCACCGCACAAGCGCTCACTTCTTCCTCGCACGCGGATGCGCGGCGTCATAGACCTTTGCCAGCGCCTGAAAATCGAGGTGCGTATAGACCTGCGTCGTCGAGATACTCGAATGGCCGAGCATTTCCTGAACCGCGCGCAAATCCTGGGACGACTGCAGCAGGTGTGAGGCGAACGAGTGACGCAGCGTGTGCGGATGAACTGAGGCGTCCACTCCCTGCCGGCGCGCCAACGCCTTGAGCCGGAGATTGACGAGCGATGGCGCGATGCGCCGGCCGCGGGCGCCGACGAACAGCGCAGGCTCCTGCGGTCGCGCCAATGCGGCGCGCACCGCCAGCCAGCGCCGCACGGCTGCGCGTGCCCTGCTGCCCACCGGAACGGTTCGGGTCTTGCCGCCCTTGCCTACCACCTTCACCAGCGATTCGTGCAAATCGAGACCGCCGTCGCCTTCGTCAAGCGACACCAGCTCGGCCAACCGGAGTCCCGAGGAATACATCAGCTCGAACATCGCCTGGTCGCGCACCAGCGCCACCGATTCCCCGGGGTCGCCGTCGAGCAATCGCTGAGCCTGCTCGACCGAGAGCGCCTTCGGCAGCGGTCTGGGGCTCTTCGGCGCGTGCACGCCTTGCACCGGGTTCGCCTGCAAGCCACGATGACGCACCAGCCAGCGGTAAAACCCGCGCCAACCCGACATGACCTTCGCCAGCGTACGTCCCGAAAATCCCCGCGCATGCAATTGCGCCACGTGCCGCCGCACCTGCGCGGGCTCAAGCGCTGCCAGGCGCTCGCAGCCGCCCATCGCCAGCAGCAGATCGAGCGCATGGCGGTAGGTCAGCAGCGTCCGGGGCGCCAAGCGCCGCTGATGGCGAAGCGCCTCGAGATATTCCCGGACCAGCGCCTCGTCCGGGTGGTTGGCAGCGGGAGTCTCAGCCACTCCGGCAATCGCTAAAGACGCGACGCCAGGGCCGCTGCGACCAGTTCGCCGATACGGCGCAGAAACAGCGTTCCCATCTCGGGGTAAAAGCGCCGCGGGTCTTCGCTTCCCAGCACCAGCATGCCGAATACGCGCGTCTGGCCAAGCGGCACCAGCGCCAGCGAGCGAACATGCGCCTGCGCGCCGTCGAACCAGCCCATGAACGGGTTGGCGGCGGCCGGTCCGCAAAGCGGCCCGGCCATGCTCTCGGCGTGGTCACGCAGCGCCGCCTCCACCTCCGCGCCTTCGGCGGCACCCTCGGGCAGGGACTTGTTCCAGAGGCGCAGCGCCACGCGGGGCACGGCGAAGTCCTCGCGCAGATGAAAATACAGCGCCTGCACGCTGGCGGCATGATCGGGCGCCCCGAGCAGCGCGAGCGACAGGCGGTGCACCTTTTCGCTGATGGCCTCGTTGTCCTCGCCGTAGCGGATCAGCTCGCCGAGCTTGCCCTCCAGCAGCCGGACTTTCTCCCGCAGGCCGAGGATCTGACGCTCGGCAAGCGGAATGGCCCGACCGCCGTGCGGGTGCGGCACCATGACCGATTCGAGCAGGTCCGGATGCCGGTCGAAGAACTGCGGCTGCGCCCTCAGGAACTGTGCGATCTCGTCTTCATTCATTGCTCGGTGCATCCTCCGCTGCCTCGTTGCGACCCCCATCGGACCGCCGGCGCCAGTCCCGATGGATCGCGATGCTACAGCTTCATGCTCGATATGGTGTCATACACTGGTCCGAGCACTGCCAGCATCACCCAGGCGAGGACCGCGCCCAGTATCACCGTGAGCACCGGCTCGATCAGTGCCTGGAGCCTGCCGATTGCCTCGCGAACCTCGCGATTGTAGAAGTAGCTCACATTCAGCAGGGCCGTGTCGAGAGCGCCCGTCGTCTCGCCGATGCGCAGCATTCGAATCACGAGGGGCGGAAACATTCCGGTGTCCGCGAACGCACCGGCAAGCGTCCTGCCTCCGGCGACCTGCTGGCCCGCCGCGCGCAAGGCACTTTGCACTGGCTGGTTGCCCACAATTGCCTCAGCGTACCGGATTGCATCGAGCACCATGATCCCCGAGGCATACATTAGCGCAAAGCTGGAGGCGAAGCGCGACAGAATGATCTTGCGCAGGATAGGGCCGACCAGCGGCAGCGAAATCCGGCAGCGATCGAAGGCATAGGCGAGGCGCGGGTCGGTCCTGGTCAGTGCCCGCCCGCCCGCCGCGAGCGCGCCGGGCGCCAGGAGGATTGCCCACCAGTAAGCGACGCAGAACTCCGATGTCCGGATCAGAATCCGCGTCTGCAGCGGCACCTCCTGGCCCAGATTGCGAATGAATCCTGCCATTTGCGGGACCAGGACGATCATGAGGAACAGCGTCACGGCGATCACCAAGCCGCCCACGAACGCGGGATACATCATCAGCTTGCGGGTCTGCGCTGCGAGTTCGTCTTCCCAACGCAATTGCTCGGCAAGGCGCCGGAGTACTTCGGGGAGCCGTCCCGCGTGCTCGCCGGATCGAATCAGGCTGACGAATACTTCGCTGAACACCTCGGGCTGCTCGGCCAGCGCCTGCGAAAGGTTCTTGCCGCCCTCGATCGACTCGATCAGTCCGGACACGACCTCGCGCACGCGCAGCCTCTCGACGCTGTCGCGCAAGTCACTCAACCCCTCGATGAGTGGTATCCCGGCGGCGGCGAGTTGCTCAAGATGAAAGCAGAAATTGATGAGCTCGCGTCGACCAATCCCTCGCCCGCGTGACGCGCGCACCGCAGGCCTGCCGGGTGCGCCGGTGACGAGGTCGAGCCCGATGCGCGCAAGGCGCTGCTCGAGATCGAAAAGGTTGTTCGCTTCGAGGCGGCCGAGCGCCGACTTGCCCGCGGCATCGATTGCCTTGTAGCGGTACAGGGGCATGCGCGTTCTCCGATAGTTCGCCGCATGGCCGGAGGCCAGGCACCTAAGCCATGCGCTCGGTCAGGTCCACGACGCGGGACAGCTCCTCGATACTCGTGCCGCCGCGGCACACCAGGCGAGCACCGTCATCGGCCAGCGTGCGCAAACCCTGCTTGCGCGCCGCCGCAACGAGCTCGCGCGCCGTCGTGCGTCGCGCAATCATGTCGTCGAGGACTTCGTCGATCCTGAGGATCTCCATGATTGCCACGCGACCGCGGTAGCCATGGTAGTCGCACTGCTCGCAACCCACGGCGCGATAGAGCAGTCCGCGATCCTTCGGCGCGATGCCGAGCAGCCGGCACTCGCTCTCGCTCGCTTCGTGCGGCTGCCGGCAGGAGCGGCACAGCTTGCGCACCAGTCGCTGCGCAATAATGCCGATCATGTTGCCAGTCAGGATGTCGGGCACGATTCCGATGTCGAGCAGCCGCGGAATCGCTCCCGCCGCCGAATGGGTGTGCAAGGTCGAGTACACCTGATGACCCGTCATCGCCGCGCGGAACGCCATGGCGGCGGTTTCCTCGTCGCGGATCTCGCCGACCAGGATCACGTCCGGATCCTGGCGCATCATGGCGCGCACGCCATTGGCGAAGTCGATCTTCAAGCCGTCGCTCACGGAGGCCTGCCGGATCAACGGCATGGGGTACTCGACCGGATCCTCCAGGGTCATGATGTTGACGCTGTCGGAATTGATGTGATTGAGGATCGAGTACAGCGTCGTGGTCTTGCCGCTGCCGGTCGGGCCGGTGACGAGGATGATCCCCTGCGGGCGCGCGATCATGCGCTTGAGCATTTCGAGCTGCGGCATTTCCAGTCCGAGCTGCTCGAGCGGCACGATACCCTTCTGGCGGTCCAGAACGCGCAGCACGACGTTCTCGCCGTGCGTGGTCGGCAGACTGGCGACCCGGAAATCGACGACCCGTCCGCACAGCGTGACGGAAATGCGGCCGTCCTGCGGCGCGCGACTCTCGGCGATATTCATGCGCGCCATGACTTTCAGGCGCACCACCATCGCCGGCCAGAAGCTCGAATGCAGGCTGCGCACTTGCCGCAGCACGCCGTCGATGCGGTAGCGGATGCGCAGAAAATTCTGTTCCGGTTCGAAATGCAGGTCGGAGGCCCCGCGCTCGACGGCATCGGCGAGCAGCGCCGAGATCAGGCGCACCACCGGCTGCGAGTAGCCTTCGCCCGCCTCGAGCGACGGTTGGTCGAGTTCACCGGTTTCGATCTCGCGCAGGATGCCGTCGATCGACAGTTCGTGACCGTAATGGTGCTCGATGGCGCGCTCGATTTCGGCATCACCGGCAAGGCGCGGCTCGATCTGCGCCGCGCCGCCGAGGTGGGCGCGCAGGCGGTCGAACGCGACCAGATCGAGTGCATCGGCGAGCGCCACGATCAACTTGCGCGTCGCCCGGTCGAAGGCCAGCGGAAACACCCGGTAGCGTCGTGCCAGGTCGCGCGGCAGCAGTTTCAGCGCTGCGGGGTCGACAATCACATGCGCCAGATCGACCGCTTGCAGCCCGAGGGCCGTCGCGAGCGCATCGCGCAGTACCGGCTCCGATACGAATCCGAGCTGCACCAGCAGGCGCCCTACCGGCAAGTGCGTCTTCATCTGTTCGAGCAGCGCGATGCGGAGCTGATCCTCGCTGACGAGCCCCTGTTCGGTCAGTACCTGTCCGATTTGGCGCTTCAACTGCGGTTCTGTCGTCGCCACGCCAGCTGTCCGCTCAGCGTGCCAGCTGCTGCAGGCGCAGGCGCGCCACCTCGGGCGAAAAACGGGCGACGCGGTGCTCGGCCAGCGCGAGCGCGCGCCCGTAGTACACGATCGCCTCAGCGGACCGATGCAGCCGATCGAGGCTCACGGCGAGATTGAAAGCGATGTCCGGATTGTCCGGGTCACCCGCCGCCGCGCGAAAAAACGCCTGCTGCGCTTCCGCCCAGCGACCCTGTCGGGCGAACTGGTTTCCCAGCGCAAGGATCAGCGGGACCGCCTCCGGCTCGGCTGCAAGCAGCGCCTTCAGGCTGCTTTCCACCTGTAGCGGATCGGTCCGGTCCGTGCGCAGCGCAATCAGGCCGGCCCGCGCGTAAGCATCGCTGCCGATCGCCTGCAGCAGCCCGAGGTAATGGGCTTCCGCGCGCTCGAGATTCCCGGCATACATTTCGAGCACCGCCATGCCGCGAATCGCATCCGCATTGTCAGGCTCCTCGCGAAGCGCCCGCTCATACGCCGTGCGTGCCGCGTCGAGATTTCCGTTCCGCCACGCGGTGTACCCCGCCTCGACCTGAGGGTGAATCCGGTCGCGATCGTGCTGCACCGGCGGAATATTTCCCGGCCCGATGGGTGGCGCGGCAGTGTCTGCCGCAGGCCTGGGCACCGACGATGCAGACGGGCGTGACGCCGCTGCGGGCGAAACACGTGCAACAACAGCAGCAGACGCGGCTCTTGATTGGGGCACAGCGTCAGGCAGTCCCGGAATGGCGAGCTGCGTCGGCGCGGTTTGCGCGACCGCTACCGCCCGGTTCGGAAGCGATGGCACTGCGCTGCTATCGTCCACCGGCCGAGGCGCTGGGGGCAGCTGATGCCAGAAGTATCCGATCGCGGCAAGCGCGACTGCGCCCGAAAGGGCCAACACGGCATAGAACGGCGACCACCGGTATGCGCCGCCAGGACCCTGATCGGCGCGGCCGCGCGTTGGTGGAGGCCCGGGAGATACTTCATCACGCGGCAGCTGAGCCGTCACCGGCTCGCGCAGTTCAGGCGCTGTCAACTCCGGCGCCGGCTCGAGCGCAAGCTCCGCACTCGCAGACTCGTCCTGGCCCTCGCCGGGCCGGCCCTCACGGGCAGCGGTCTGCGACGGCAGACTCTCCTTACGTCCGTCCGCGCAGGCGGGCGCCGCGGCGGCGTCACCGCGGCTGTCGCGTCCGTCCCGAAGCGCGGCATCACGGTCCAGCAGCGATTGCTTTTCGGCCTTGCGCAGCGCCTCCAGGAGAAGGCTCACGTCACGGCTGCCCGGCGCGCCCCGGATTGGGACGCAGAAAATAGTCATCGCGCGGCAGTAGATCGCGAAATCGCTGGTGTTCCCCCTGCACGCTCGCATCGCGGATCACGGTAGGGCGCAGGAATATCACCAGCTCGGTTTTCTGATTGACGTCCTTGCGCTGCGCCAGCAGCGCGCCGATGCCGGGAATGTTGCGCAGGCCCGGCACCGTATCCTCGACCGTAGAGACGGCGTCCTGCATCAATCCGCCGAGCATCGCGATCTGTCCGCTCTGCACGCGGAGCACCGACTCCAGCTCCCGCGTCTGAATGACCGGGATGAGGCTGGAAATGGCCGGCGTGGCACAGTTCTGGACGCCGACACCGCACGGATTGGCTAGCGAGGGATTCGGATCGGCGATGTCGGTCAGCTTGCGCGATATTGTCGGTCGCAGATTGAGCAGGACCGAGGCTGAATCGCTGATCTGCGGCACCACGCTCATGATGAAACCGACCGGGACGGAATTCACGGTGGTGGTAAACGTCGTTACCGCGGGGCTGTTGGCAGCGGTCGTAGTGTTTGCTTGAATCGTGAAATAGACCAGGTTGTCGACCACCTTGAGTACCGCGGTCTGGTTATTGAGCACGCTGATCTTCGGGCTCGACAGAACGCGCACGTCGCCGAACGATTCGAGCAGCCGCATCGCCGAGGTGAAATTGAGCCCGCCGGTGGCATAGCCGAAGACGAAGGCGCCGGTGCTGACGCCCGCCGGGGTGGCGGCGGACGATTGCTGGACTTGGAAACCCGCGCCGCCACTGCGCAGCCGCGACCAGTCGATGCCGCGCTGGTACTGATTGTTGAGCTGGACTTCCGCTATGGTCGCCTCGATCAGCACCTGCCGCTTGGCGTTCGCCAGCACCAGGTCCAGAAATTCCTGCACCTTCTCGTGCTGGCGCGAGGTTGCGCGAATACTGAGTACGCCCGCTTCCGCGTTGGCGATCACGGAGGCGGCCTCGCGGAACTCGACACCTGCCGGTGCCGAAACCGTGACGGGCGCGGCCGCAGGCGAGGGCGCGGATTTCGCGCCGAGCGGTACGACCTTGTCGGTCTCGCGCAGCATGTCGCGCACGTTGGCGATCAGGGTGTCCCAGAAACGGTTCGCCGAGAGGGTGCTGATGACGGCGGTGGAGTTGTTCTGCGCCGTCCCGGCGCTGCCGCCGCTGCTACCGCCGCCCGAGGCGCCGCTGACCTGGGTCGCCAGGTTCGCGACGCTGCGCGCGTCGCGCGACAGATTGACGTAGTCGACGCGGTAGATGCGCAGGAACGGCGTATCGCGCATCACCGTGATCGTCTGGCCGTCGATCTCGTAGCGCATGTCGACCTGCTTCGCGATCCGCGCGAGGATCTGCGGCAGGGTCTGCTCGAGGGCATTCAGGGTCACGGTGCCGCTCACACCGGCGTGCACATCGACATTGAACCGGGCATCGCGGGCGAGCGCGAACAGCAGGTCCTGCACGCCGACGTTGTGCACCACGACGCTGTAGGTTTCGGGACGAGACGCCGGTCTTGGCGGCGGCAGCATCGGTACGGCCTGCACCGGTTCGGGGATCGGACCCTCGCTGCGAGCCGGTTCGGCGGCAAGGTGGGAATCCGCCGGCTTCAGCGGAACCGGACTGCACGCGCCGAGCACGAAAAGCAGGGCGGCGCCTGCCGCGGCGGCACAGGCCCCAGCCCGGTCAAAAACCCATCGCTGCGACGTTTCATGCATGTCGATGATTGAAAGGACCCTGCGCCGGAAGTCACCGTGCGGAGCAAACCTGCGGCCTCGCCGGACCTCGCCGCGGAACCAGGCCCCGAGTCCGCGCACGATCCTCTGCTTCGCCGTGAAATGCACTTGGCAGTTGGTCGATGCGGGTCGATACGAAGGTCTTGATACTTCGCGACCTCGATCGGCAGGTAACGTTTACGCGTGGCATTCGAGGCGCGAATTCCAGGCGCCGCCAACGCTTGAGACCGCCAACGAACCGGGGTGCGCGCCGCCGTGAGGCGGGCGAGCAATGCGCCCGACAACGCGTGGGTCAGCGTATCCAAGCGTGCAACGTCCTACGGCCTCAGGCGGCCCGCTTTTTCCTCTGCGCGTCGCGCGCGTGCATCTGCGCGTAGGCGCCGTGCGCCGCGGCCTCGGCGTCGCCGACGTGTACCGGCAAGCCCATGTCGGCGAGCACCGAGCCGAGCGCCGACAGGCACAACATGACGTTGTCGGGGCGGCAGGAGTAGCCCATCAGCCCGAAGCGCCAGATCTTCCCGGCGAGCGGCCCCAGTCCGGCGCCGATCTCCAGCCCGAACTCGCCAAGCAGCGTCTTGCGCACCTCGGCTTCGGCAACGCCCTCGGGACAGAGCACCGCGTTCATCTGCGGCAACTGGTCTTTCTCGGCAACCAGGAATTTCATTCCCATCGCCTCGAGGCCCGCCTTGAGCGCGACGTGGTGACGCTGATGGCGCGCCCAGGAATTCTCCAGTCCCTCCTCGCGGATGAGCAGCAGTGCCTCGTGCAGCGCGAACAGCGCATTGGTCGGCGCGGTGTGATGGTAGGTGCGCGTGGTCGCGCCCCAGTAACCGAGCAACAGGTTCATGTCCATGAACCAGCTGTGGATCTTGTCCTTGCGCTGCTGCACTCGCTCGACCACGCGTTCGGAGAACGACACCGGCGACAGCCCCGGCGTGCACGACAGGCACTTCTGGCTCGCCGAATAGATCGCGTCGATCTCCCACTCGTCGACCTTGACCGGCGTGCCGCCGAGCGAAGTCACCGCGTCGACGATCGCCAGCGCGCCGTGCTGGTGCGCGAGCTGCGTGAGGAGCTTGGCGTCGGACTGGCAGCCGGTCGAAGTTTCGGCATGCACGAAGGCGACAATTTTCGCGTCCCGGTGTTTCTTCAGCGCGTCTTCGAGCTTCTGCGGGTCGACCGGCTCGCCCCACTTGTCCTCGACCAGCACCGGCACGCCGCCGCAGCGCACCACGTTCTCCAGCATGCGTCCTCCGAAAACGCCGTTCTGGCACACGATCACCTTGTCCCCGGGCGCCACCATGTTGACGAAGCAGTACTCCATGCCGACCGAGCCGGGACCGGAAATCGGAAAGGTCAGCGGATTCTTCGTCTGGTAGGCGTAGCGCAGGAGCGACTTCAGCTCCTCCATCATCTCGACGAATACCGGGTCGAGGTAGCCGATGGCGGGCTGACTCATGGTGGTGAGCACGCGCGGGTGGATCTCGGTAGGGCCGGGGCCCATGAGCGTGCGTTGCGGCGGATGGAAAGACTGGATGCGCTTTGCGGGCGCAAATTTGTTCATGGCATCACTCCCGAAGGCCGGCCCGGGGAAAGCGTCCACGGACCTCGATTTCACTTTGACCGGTTTCCTCGCGTTCGCGTCGCAGAGCACATCGGCGGCGGTGACGTGCCCGCCGGTGACACGCTCCACTTCGGCCGCCCAGCGCGCGGGGACGTAACCCGACTTGACCCAATTGTTGACTACCGCACGGTCGAGCTGGAAGGCACGCGCGACCTCGGCTTGGCTGCCAAAAATGTCGACCAGCCGCTGGGCACAGTCCATCATGCCTGCAAGTCTAGTATGTCAATACTATTTTGACAATCCGGGTTTTTGATCTAGGTTTCGAAACGAGACCCTCTACCCTTGACCCAAGGGTGGGGTCTGGGTTCTGCTTGGCTATCGAGCCGGCCCGATGCGACCTACCAGAGGCAGCTTCAGCGCGGGGTCGAACGGATTGAAGCCGAAGGTCAGCCCGAGCACGCTGAGTTCGACGCCCTCGACGCGGCTTGCGGTGAGCGCCAGAAAGCCGCCGAGCGACAGTTGAAATCCGCTGCCGCTGGGCGCCGAATCCACGAGTCGATCGGCGAGAAAGTCCTTGCCGATCGCAGTGGGCGGAAAATCCACCCGCAACTCGGGCACGGCGCGCGTCACCCAGGCGGTAAACGTGTTCGAGTTGGGGCCCGGCCAGGCCGAATACTGCCGCGCGTACGGGTACTGGCTCACCGCCTTCTCGACGCGGGAAATCAATTCGGCGGCACCGTCGCCACGTCGTTCCGCCAGCAATTCGGGCGCATTGCCATACCACCGCGCATCCGGCGCCCGCTGCGTGACAGACAGCGCGCTGTCGGCCCAGCGCAACTTCCAGCCGATCACCTCGTACACGGTGTATGCGCCGGCCGCCGCCGGCTTCACCGCGATCCAGGTGTGGATGCCGAAATGGCCGCGCCAGCCCCAGGTGCGCGCGCCATACACCTGGACGATCGGCTCCGGGTGCAGCGCCGGATCGGGCGCGAGCCCTACCGGCTCGCGGTTCGCGCTGCGCCAATCCTGCGCGCCGACGCGGCTGCCGTTGACGAATACCAGCATCGTCAGTACCGCAGCGAGCACATAGCCCGCCAGCCGCCTCCAGCGTCGAATGCGCACCTAGTCTTCGGCAAACAAAGGTTCGCGAAGTTCCTCGGCGATCGCGACACCGGTGGCCCGCAGGCCGGCAAAATCGAACAAGCTGCGATCGAGCAGGTGCGAAGGGCTCACGTCGCTCAGCGCGCGCGCGATCGACTCGATCCGTCCCGGATGGCGCCGTTCCCACTCGCGCAGCATGTCGCGCACCACCTGGCGCTGCAGGTTGTCCTGCGAGCCGCAGAGGTTGCAGGGAATGATCGGGAAGCCCTTCAGCTCGGCATAGGCGGCGAGGTCATTCTCGGTGGCGTAGGCGAGCGGCCGGATGACGACATGGCGGCCATCGTCGGAAACGAGCTTGGCCGGCATCGCCTTCAGCTTGCCGCCGAAGAACAGGTTGAGAAAGAACGTCGCCAATACGTCGTCGCGATGGTGGCCGAGCGCGATCCTGGTCGCTCCCAGCTCGCCGGCGACGCGATACAGCGCGCCGCGGCGCAAGCGCGAGCAGAGCGAACAATAGGTCTTGCCCTCGGGCAGCACGCGCTTCACCACGGAGTACGTGTCCTGCTCGACGACGCGGAACGGCACGCCACGCCCGGCCAGATACGCGGGCAGCACGTGTGCCGGGAACCCCGGCTGCTTCTGATCGAGGTTGACCGCGACTATTTCGAAACCGACCGGTGCCTTCTCGCGCAGCGCGAGCAGGATATCGAGCAAACCATAGCTGTCTTTGCCGCCGGACAGGCAGACCATGACGCGGTCGCCTTCCTCGATCAGCCGGAAGTCGCCGATCGCCTGGCCGACCTGCCGCCGCAGGCGCTTGGCCAGCTTGTTGCCCTCGTAGTCGAGCTTGCGCGGCCCGGGCATCACAGGAAGAGCGAGCGCCCGCCGTCGACCGCCAGCAGGTGGCCGGTGACGAACGGCGCCGTCGCAAGGTAGTGCACCGCCTGCGCGATATCCGCCGGGTCGCCGATGCGCTGCAGCGGCGTCGTGGCGACGATCCGCTCGCGCTCCGCCAGACCGAACTGTCCGTCCTCGGGCCAGGCGATGGCCCCAGGCGCGACCGCATTCACCCGCACCCCGGGCGCCAGTTCCAGCGCGAGCGAGCGGGTGAGTGCTGCGAGCCCTGCCTTCGCCACGCTGTAGACGAGATAGCCCTTCAGCGGCCGCTCGGCATGGATGTCCGCAATGTTCACGATCGAGCCGCGCGCCGCGGCCAGGTGCGGCGCCGCAGTTTGGGCGAGAAACAGCGGCGCGCGCAGGTTCGAGCCGATCAGCTCCTCCCATTGTGCGGCCTCGATCTCGCCCACCGCGGTGGCGTAGAAAGTCGAGGCACAGTTGACCAGCAGATCGAGCCGCTTCCAGCGCTCGAGCGCAGCGCCGATCAGCGCCTGCGGCGCAATTGGCGCGAGCAGGTCCGCCTTCAGACGCAACGCGCTGCCCTTGCGCAGGCCATTCAACTGCGCTTCGAGCTGCGCGGCATCGCTCTCCGCGCCGCGATAGTGAATCACGACATTGGCGCCCGCCGCATGCAGGCGGCGCGCGATGGCAGCGCCGAGGCGCCGCGCCGCGCCGGTCACGAGCGCCACTTTTCCCTGCAGCGTGTCGTCCATGCTGGCTGCGATTCTAGGGTAAATTCACCGCCGATCCCCTGCCCATGCGCCCCACGGAACTTCCCCGCCCGGATGCCGCCGCGCAAGCGGCCAGCGCTGCGCTGGTCGCGCGCATCGAGGCCGAATTGCGAGCGCAGGAAAACTGGATTTCGTTCGCGCGCTATATGGAGCTCGCGCTCTACGAACCGCAGTACGGCTACTACGCCGCCGCGGGCAACCCGCTCGGCGCCAGCGGCGATTTCATCACCGCGCCCGAGCTCTCGCCGCTGTTCGCCCGCACCCTGGCGCGCCAACTCGCGGCACTGCTGCGGCCCGGGGACGCGGTACTCGAATTCGGCGCCGGCAGCGGCGCGCTCGCGGCGCACCTGTGCGACGAGCTGGCCGCGCTCGGCGCCGCGCCGCATCCCTACCTGATCCTGGAAACGAGTGGCGTGCTGCGCGAGCGCCAGCGCGCGCGCCTTGGTGCGCGCGCACAGTGGCTCGTGCGAATGCCCGCGGGTTTTCGCGGCATCATGCTGGCGAACGAGGTGGCCGATGCGATGCCGGTGCATGCGATCGCCTGGACGCGCTCGGGCATCAGCGAGCGCGGCGTGTGCGCCAAGGACGGACGGCTCGCCTGGTGCGAGCGTCCGCCGGCGGCCGAGGTGCTCGCCGCGGCGCAGGACATCGCGATCGACTTGCCGCCCTCGGGCCGCTACGAAAGCGAACTCGCGCTCGCCGCACCGGGCTGGCTGCGTTCGCTCGCCGCAGCGCTGGAGCGCGGCGCGATACTGGTGATCGATTACGGCTTTCCGCAGCGCGAGTACTACCATCCCCAGCGATCGATGGGCACGCTGATGTGCCATTACCGCCACCGCGCGCACGCCGACCCCTTTTTCTTTCCGGGCCTGCAGGACATTACCGCGCACGTCGACTTCAGCGCGCTCGCGCAAGCCGCGGCGCAGTCCGGGCTGGACCTTCTGGGTTACGCCAACCAGGCGCAATTCCTGGTGAATTGCGGCATCACCGACCTGCTCGGCGCCGAGGATTCCGGAAACGCCGCGCAATACGCGCCGCTCGCCGCTTCGGCGCAGACGCTGCTCTCGCCCGCCGAGATGGGCGAGTTGTTCAAGGTGCTCGCCGTGGGGCGCGGCATCGAGCAACCGCTGCTGGGCTTTACGCAGGGCGATCGCAGCCACACCTTGTAGATGCGGCGCATTATCACCGCCGTGCTGGCCTTAGCGTCCTTGGCGGCGCACGCCGATGAGGCCGATCGCGCCAGGGCCCGCTGGGCGCAGAGCAAGCAGGGCCCGATGCTGGAACGCATCCTGCCGCCGACCTTCGAGGCCGCGCAGTTGCCGCAGCCCCGCTCCAAGGGCGCGCGGCTGGTGCAGCGCTACTGCGTGCAGTGCCACAACCTTCCCAACCCTGCGATGCACGATGCCGAGCGCTGGCCGTCGGTCGTCGAGCGCATGGTGCTGCGTATGCGCGGCAAGGGCAACCTGGGTTTGCTGATGGCGGAGCTGATGGCGGGCGTCGAGGCACCGACCGAGGACGAGCACCGCGCGCTGCTTGCTTATTTGGGCAAGCACGCGCAGCGGTCCCTCAATCCCAAGAAATATCCCGAGGCGTATCAGCCCGCAGGCGAAGCCTTCCGGCTCGCCTGCAGCCAGTGCCACGTCCTGCCCGATCCGAAGCGTTACTCCGCGGCGCTGTGGCCGCGGGTGGTCGCGCGCATGCAGGAGAACATGGAGTGGATGAACCGCGTCGTGGGAACTCAACCCGTTCCCGGTGAGCCGCAGTTCAGGATCGAGGACATCAACGCTTTTCTCGCGAAGTACGCGAAACGAACGGGCCGCGACGCCGCGCGCTGAAAACTGGGTTACGTTCGGTCCACCCAGTAGTCGGGAGACAGCTGAACTTCCTCTTCGGGCTCTTGGGTTAGTACAGTGACGGTCTCACCTTCGGCGAGATCAAGACCTTCGACGACGACCTTGCCGCCAACGACAGTACCGGTAGCTACTTGCATAGGCGAATCGTACTCCGTTGTCGACGCGTGCGGTGTACTGACGCCCAACGATTCGGATCAGGCGCGCGCCCGACTCAATCTGCGTCCGCGCGCGGCAGAATCTTGCGCAACACTCCGGCGAGCGTGGAGAGCGTCTCGGCGTCGGGAACCGGAAACCGCAGGTAGCGCCGGCCCGAAGCGGGCTCGGTTTCGAGCGCGAAAGCCGGCGCGCTCGCTTGCTGCGCGGCGCTCCCAGCGGGGGAGGCGAGGGCCGCGAGGCGCGAAAGAAACTCCGCGCCGGCTTCCACCAGCCCTTGCCATGGATCGGCGGCGGGCTGCGGCCCACCTTGCGATCCGCGCGCGGCGGCGATCTCCGTTTCGCCGGGTGTCGCGGCGGCGGCGTCGCGTCCTTGCGCCTTCGCCGCCTCGGAGGACGCAGGCGCCCCGGCTTGCGCCTGCACCTCTGCGCGGCCCATCGCGCCGGCCGCCTTCTCGACGCTTTCCATGAAACGCGCCAGCCGCGTGCCGTTCAGCGACACCTCGGCGGCCGCGCCGTCGAGCACGCCCGCGAACAGCGATTTCTTGAACGCGAGCAGCGACAGCATGCCCTCTTCGATGGTGCCCTGCGCGATGAAATTCACCACCTGCACGTGACGCAGTTGCCCCATCCGGTGCACACGGCCGATTCTCTGCTCGAGCACCGCCGGGTTCCAGGGTAGATCCATGTTGATGACGGTTGCGGCGTGCTGCAGGTTGAGTCCCACGCCGCCCGCGTCGGTCGAGAGAAACACCCGGCAATTCGGGTCTTCGCGAAAGCGCGCGACCAGCGAACCGCGTTGCTCCGAGGGCACGCCGCCATGAAACAGCACGTACTCCCAGCGCCGGTTCGCAAGGCGGCGCACGATCGTTTCGTGCGTGCCGACCCACTGGCTGAACACCACCGCTTTCGCCTCCGGGGACTCGAACAGGTCTTCGAGCAACGCGGCGAGTTCATCGGCCTTGTGGCCGTGGTCGGTTTCCCGGTCGAGCAGCCAGGTGCTGTTGCACGACATGCGCATGTTTTGCAGTGCGCAGGTCAGGCGCCGCTGGTCGGCTTCCGAGAGCCAGCGATACCGGCGCCACTTCGCCGCGATCCGGGCCACGATCTCGGCGTTCTCGTCGTGGTGCCGCGCCTGTTGCGGGGTCATCGGCACGAACACGTTCCGGTCGGTGCGCTTCGGGAGCTGTGCGAGAACTTCGTGCCTGCGGCGCCGGAGCATTACCGGAGCGAGCGTGCGCGAGATTTCATCCAGCCGCCGATAGCCGGTGACGCGGCCGCTCTCATCGCGCACCTGGTGCGCCTCCAGCAGGCGCCAAGTGGGGCCGAGACGGTGGCGGTCGACGAACTGCACGATGGAAACCAGTTCTTCCAGACGGTTCTGCAGTGGGGTGCCGGTGAGGACGAGGGCGTAGGGGCTGTCGATTCGCTTGACCGCGCGCGCGGCGATCGTATTCCAGTTCTTGATGCGCTGCGCTTCATCGAGGATCACGAACTCCGGCGCCCAGCCGCGGATCAGGTCGAGATCGCGCGCCACCGAGTCGTAGGCGGCAATTTTCCAAGGACCGGGATCCGCGTACTGGCCTTGCCGCGAGGTCCGGCCGCCCGAGATCGCGAGGCCCCGGCGGCCGGTGAAACGCGCAAGCTCCAATTCCCACTGATGCTTGAGCGAGACGGGGCAGATCACGAGCGTCCTCTCCGCGCCGAGATGCTCGCGCAGAATTTCCGCCGCCGCGATCGCCTGCACGGTCTTGCCCAGACCCATGTCGTCGCCGATCAGCGAGCGTCCGGCGCGCGCGGCGAAGAGCGCACCCTCCGCCTGGTAAGGGTGCAGTTTCGTCTTGAGAAGCTTCGCCAGCGCGGGGCTCCTCGCCCCTTGCGGATAGGCGCGCTCGAGCACTTCGCGCCGCCGTTCGGCGTCGCGCACCTGCGCCACGAAATCGAGCGCATCTTCGTAGGCCCTCAGTTCATGGCCGTTGCGCTCGCGAGAAAGGGAAAGGAACGCATCGAGTTGCGCGAAGTGCTCCTGGGGAAGTGCCCAACCCGCCTGTTCGTCGAAGAGCCGCCGTGCGTGCGAAAGCAGCCCGGCCGGGCAATCCGTACCGGGTCGAAAGTGCACGCTGCGTTTCGCGCCGTAGCGCAGATAGAGCTCGCTGAACGCGGGCCGATACCCCAGCGCGAGCGACTTCTTCCCGCCGCGGCGCCGTTCCAGCGCCGCAAGGGTGAACTCGATGTGCTTGCAGGTGCCGATTTCGTTGGTCGCGAAATCGGGGCAGGAGCAGTAGTTCTCGCCCAGGCCCGTGCCTCGGATCGCGACGCGATAGCGCCCGCCGCTCGCCGGATTGACGGCGCGAAACTCCGAGAACACCGGATGCGCGCCCAGATTTTCGAGCACGTACTTCTGCTCGCGGCCGTACTGCCGGCGCAGGGCGGCCTGCCAGAGTTCCGTTGCCATGCCGGGCGGCGCCTGCAAGCGCGACAGCCGTGGCCCGCCCTGCGCGCTCTTGCGCCGCCGGGCCGGACGGTCCAGGGCGTGTCGCAACGGGTTCTTGTTTCCGGTCGTCATGGTCGCTCGACTGTCATGTTCAGTTTTCCTGGGTCTGGCGCAAACCGCGTTCGTCGTAAAGCGCCTCGTCTTCGGCGCGAAGCCCGACCAGCAAACCGTCGGTGAACTTGGCCTCGTATTGCCTGAGGTCATTCCCGACCGTCGTATAAAAGCGGAGCACGCCGTGGAAACCGGTGTCGCGCGAGGCCTCGGGCAAGGGCTTTCCGTTGCCGCCGATCGCCAGCTCGCGCAACCTCCCGTCCGCGCCGATCTCGTAGACCGACAGCGTGTTGTGCAGGCTCTTGGACTGGAAGTCCTCCGCGACCAGACCATCAGGTAGTGGACGGCGGCAGAATATGGTGTCGTACATGCCCATCGGGTTCTCCGTCACGCGGGAGAGAATGGATTGAGTACCCGCACGCCGCCATAGTCCTGTCCGTGCGCAAGATCCTCGCTCACGAGAACCGAGGCGCCGAGCCGGCGCGCGCCGGCGATTACGGCGGCGTCCCAGTAGGCGATGCGGTAACGGTTTTTCAGTTGCAGCGCGTGACGCATGAGGGGAAGGTCGATGACGCCCACCGGGCGGCTGCCGGCGATTTCCTCGATCATGGCGAGCGCATCGTCGTGGCCCAGTTCGTGCGGCGTGCGTACCGCGTTCACGTAAAACTCCTGCAACACCTGTACGGTCACCCCCCAATCCTCACGGGCGATCCATTCGCGCGCGACGCGTGCTTTTGCGGCATCCCGCGGCGCTTTCGAGAACGCGTACACCAGCACGTTGGAGTCGAGGCAGTGCTTGACCGCCACGATCAGACGCCCAGCTTGCGGAGCAGTTTGCGATCGTGCGCCTGGTCGCGCGTGAGCCGCTTCGTCGTGTCGATGCCGCGGTCGCCGGCGATTGCCATCAACCGGTCAAGCAGACTGTCCGCCGCACGGGTGGCCGGACCGGCATCGTACGTGGCGCCAGCGGCGTTGGCACGTCCCACCTGGGGATCGCTCGTCGCAGCCTCCAGAATCGCCATCAATTCCCCTTGCAGCGAGCGATGATTGCGTGCAGCGCGCTCGCGCAGCTTCGCCGCCAGCGCCTCAGGCACGTTCTTGACCGAAAGATTGACGGGCATAATGGCTCCAAAACGACTCCATGAGGAGTCATTTTGGAGCCGTCTGGCCAGTGGGTCAATAGTTCGG
>Ga0156179_1055_pt1 | contig 63524 bp, 73 predicted proteins | sample RifCSPlowO2_12_FD_107832 | JGI IMG/M metagenome (GOLD analysis project Ga0156179, IMG submission 107832) | Betaproteobacteria bacterium RIFCSPLOWO2_12_FULL_67_28 | reverse complement strand
GCGGTCGAGGCGCTGCTCGGCTACGCGATCGCGCAGCGCCGGCTGCCGTGTCCCGCGGTCGCTGGCAGCACCGGCGATGAATCGCCATCCGGCGGCGGCGCGTGCAGCACCTACTACGGCGGCTTTCTGCCGGCCAAGACGATCGGTCTGCAGCCGACCGACGCGGCAGGCTACGCCATCGACGCCTGGGGCAACCGCATCCGCTACGCCGTCTCGAACGCGCTCACTGGCTGCGTGGGGGCCGCCGCGCTGCCGCACTTCACTTCGGTTGCCAACCTGAAAGCCAACGGCGTGAGCTGCCGGCCCAACGACCTCGACCTGTGCGTGCGCGCCCAAGGCACGACGGCGAGTTCGTGCGCGAGCAGCGCCAACCGCGCGGTGAGCACCGAGACCGCCGCGGTGATCGTGTTCTCGACCGGCAAGAACGGGGCGATCCCGGGCGCGCACGGTCCCGACGAGCTGGCGAATCTCGATGCCAACGCGGTGTTCGTCTCGCGCCCGCCGAGCGGACCCGAAGCAATCGGCGGAAGCTTCGACGACCTCCTGGTCTGGATCCCGGTCGGCATCCTTTATGCGCGTCTGATCGGCGCTGGCGTACTGCCTTGAGAGCCACGCCGGCGCGATGTCCGCAGCAATCGGCGAGAACCCGCGGCCGCGGCCTTCGTAGGGGATACCAGCCACCTCCGCATTGCTACCACAGGAGCATTGTCAGATCGCCCGTACGAGGCAGAGACTCCGCACCTCACGCTTTTTCGTCGGCCAACGTGGAGGGAGGAGAAATGAAACGCGTGCAGAAGGGTTTCACCCTGGTGGAAATCGCGATCGTGCTGGTGATCATCGGACTGCTGCTCGGCGGCATCCTCAAGGGGCAGGAGATGATCACGCAGGCGAAGATCAAGAACGTGGTGGCCGACTTCGCCGGCGTGTCGGCAGGCTATCTCGGTTTTCAGGATCGCTATCGCGCGCTGCCGGGCGACGACGGCGGTGCCGCGGCGCGCTGGGCAAGTGCGCCCGCGGCGGTCTCGGGCAATGGCAACGGCCAAGTCGCGGGGAGCTACAACGCGGACTGCGCAGCCGCCTCCCCACCCGAGAGTTGCCAGTGGTGGGACCACCTGCGGCGTGCGGGCTTCGTGTCGGGGTCTGGCGCCCGCCAGCCGGGCAATGCGCTTTCGGGTCTGGTCGGCGTGCAGATGGGCGACGCGGGCGCGACCATCGGCCCGGCACTCGGCAGCGACGCCTCCGGCACCGGCGGCTTCACCGGCTTGATGCTGTGCTCGGGGAATCTCCCGGACAAGATCGCTCTCGCGATCGACGCGCAACTGGACGACGGCGTGCCCTCTACCGGAAGCGTGCGCGCCCAACTGCAGTCAGAACCCAATCCTGCGGTGGCGAAGCAGGCGGCGACGGCTTACGCCGAGACCGGCAGCAATCAGTATCTGGTTTGCCGGACGCTTTGAAAATCTCGCGTGAGGCATGATGCGGCGGAGATTTTGATTTCCCCGGTCTCCGGCTTTTTCGAGCGAGCGCCGTGCGCTCGCTCGAAAAAGCCGGAGATCATGGAAGATCAATAAGCGATACCGCCTGCACCGCGCGCGGGCGCAACCAACGCAGGGTACAGAGGCGCTTGCGGCTGCATTCACCGCAGCGTGGCCTTCGCGGCAAGATCAGGCCGGGGCAAGGCTCTTGCATCGCTGACCAGTTGCCCGCAATCGCTGTCCCGTCCCGGGCCGGCATCGATCAACGGGATCAGCGCGAGCAGCGGATTGAATGTGCCCAGCGCAACCGCGCCGAGCGCGCGCGCGGCCAGGCGCCCCCGGTCGAGTGCGACTTCGGGCTTGGCGAAGCTGCCGCGAACGTAAATCGGACTGCGCAACGCCAGGGCAGTGGTGTGCTTGGTGCTCTGATTGAGCGTCAGGTCCAGCGTCTCCTGTCCCAGATCGATGCTGCCCGTACCGACGATGGTGGTGACCTCGGTGTCGAAGATCAGGGCGTTGGCATGCATGGTGCCTGCCTTGACGTCTACATCAGCCACCCCGCAACGCAACCTGACGAGCTTGTCGCCGGTCACTTTCAGCTCCAGTATTTCCCAGAGATGGAGGCCGACTTTTTCCATCATCAACCGGCTGATCTCGCCGTCGGCGACGACCAGTCCCACTTTGCCGTTGGAACTCGCAAGCATGCGCCCCACCGAGTTGCCTTTGCCCGCAAGATTGAACTCTCCGTTGATCTGGCCAACGCTGGTCCGGCTCAGCTCGACCGCAGGAAACAGCCTGGCGACGAGGATGTTTCGCGCGCGCACCTGGGCCTGCGCCTGGATCGGATCGGCACGCCCATCCAGTGAAATCACGGCGCTGAGCCGACCACCGGCAACGCCGAAATCGAGCGGATCCAGCCTCAGCACGGAATCGCGCAGGCTCAAATGGGTGACGAAGTCTTCAAGCGGCAGTTCCTTGGCGCGGCGGAGCGTCTTGGCACGCAACTTCACCTCCGCGTTCACGCTTTTCCACCGATCGGTTTTGAATGGCAGGTCGGGCAGCACGCGTGCTCGCGCGGGCGTGGGCGCGGCGGTTTCAAGAGGCGCTGGAGCCGCCCCCTTGGCGGCCTGCATGCTTCGCGGCCTCGCGCCAATCAACGGGCCAAGATCCGCGACAGCGAGCACTTTGGAAACCAGGTCCGCTTTCATTGCCGGGCGTTCGCCGCCGGTGTCGAACTGAAATGTGCCCGCGATGTCGCTGTCGCCGATGCGGCCCGAGAACTTCTCGTAGCGCCACCCGTTCCCGCTATGCAGCAGGTGCCCCTCGGTCGCGTAGGCGCGCGTTGCCGGGAACGCGAGACCGAGCAGCGGAAAGAGCTGCTCGAGGCTGTCCCCACTCAGTGCGAGACGCAGGTCCATGGCGGAGAGCTTGAGCAGGCTGGTGATGGTCCCGTCCGCCCGCACGCGCGTGCGCCCCACGCTCGCGTCGACCTTCAGAGGATAAGGGGTGCTCTCGTCGCGCATCGCCAGCACCGGCCCGCCGCTACCGCTGGCCTTGACGGCATGGCCCCGGAATTGTCCACGGGCGCTGAAAGCCAAACCTCCGCCGCTCGTGCCGTCCGGTGGCGCGTTCGAGGTCGAGAGTTCCGACCGGATGCTGGTCTTTGTCCCCGCATCGTCGTAACCGAGGGTTCCGTGATCGAGGGTCAGGCGGCCGATCCGGATGCGCGCTTCTTCGTCCTGTTGCTCAAGATCCAGCAGCCAGTTTTTCCGGCCCCCACTGCCCTGTTCCAGGAACACGACCGGGCGCTCGAGCCGCACCTCGGGGAGGACGAGACTGCGCTGCAGCAACTGCGGCAGGTCGATCGCGACCTCTACCCCATCCGCGGCGACCATCTGCTTTTCTCTCGCCCAGGCCGGATTCGCGAACGTCACTGCGGCGGCGCGCACGCGCGACAAAGGCCAGCCGAATTTCACCTTCAGGTCGCCGTTGATGGCGAGTACGCGCCCGGTCTTCTCCAACGTCAGGCGCTCGATCGGGCCGCGCAGCCAGTTCCAGCCGCCAATGGCGATGAAAAGTACCGCCAGCAGGATCGGTGCGAGAAGAACTGCGGCGATGCATTTGAGCGTGCGCGACAGCGTCATGACGCGCTCCGGGCGGCGTGATCGCGCGCTCCAATTGGAACGCGCGGGTCGGGTGCGAGCTCAGGAAGCTTGCGCCCGTGCATGATTCGGCAGCAGGCGGTCATACTCCCGCTTGACGACCGCATAGCACTCGCAGGTCCGCGCTTCCAGTCGGGGACGATCGAGCACGGCAATGCGGCCATGGCGGTAACGGATCAGTTGCGCCTGTTGCAGCTTTCCAGCGACCTCCGTGATGCCTTCGCGGCGCACGCCGAGCCTGTCGGCGATAAGTTCATGCGTCATCGTCAGCACGTTCGAGGGCGAGCGGTCCAGGCATGACACCATCCAGCGGCACACCCGTTGCTCCAGGTAGTGGTGCCGGTTGCACACCGCAATCTGCCCGGCTTGCGCGATCAGTGCCTGGGTGTAGCGCAACAGCAATTGCTGCAGCGGGCCGACCTGCGCGAACTCGCTTCTCAGCAACTCCGCCTCCAGCCGATAGGCGTAGCCGGTGTTCAGCACCACTGCCTGGCTCGGGGTGCTTTCGCCGCCCAGGAAGGATGCGACGCCGATCACGCCTTCGCTGCCCGTGAGCGCGAATTCCGCCGACGCCCCGCTCTGCGTCAGGTAGAACTGGGAAACGATCCCCGCGGCGAGGAAATACAGGTGTCTTTCCCGCTCGCCGGCGCCATAAACGGTCCAACCCGCTGGCAGGGCAACGGGCTCCAGATCGGGCAGCAACCGCTCATAATTCTCTTCCGGCAGTGCGGCAAGCAGGAGATTTTGCCTGGGCGAAGGCGGCGCGGACACGGCACACGTCCTGCCCCTGTACGCGAGGCGGGTTGCCGGGGACGACCGGACAGATCGGGGATAGGACACCGGGTGATGGTAGGCAGACGGCTGCATTCGGCCTGTCGGACGGCGCGCGGCGCGCAGCCGTGGTTTGTCCTACACCGGCTTTCATGGCCGCACCACGTTACTTGTTGCGTTCCCGGTCTCGTTCCTCATTTTTCTCGCCGTGTTTCTCCTGTCCTTGTTTCCACCCCGGTGCGTGCGCGGCTCCCTTACCTCGCGGAACGTCTTCCCGGGTTGCCCCTGGCCCCTGCCGTTGATCCTTGGCTGCCGGCCCTCGCTGTAGAGGAGGGGCCTGGCTCGGGGCTGACCTCTGGATCTCTTCGCCGCCCCTGCGCGGCAGCTGAGGGCTTTGGACGGCTGGACCGCCCTGCGGCAGCGGTGGTGGCGGGCTGGAGCGCTGAATATCCTGCTGCCTGGGACCTCTCTCCTGAGGCGCTGCCTGCTGTTCTCGCGCCCTTGGCACGGACTGCTGCTGATAGTGCTGCCGCACGACGGCATTACGCGGCTGGTAACGGTAATTCTGGCTGTGAATCGCTGGCTGTTGGTCTACGCGGGGATAGCGGTCCGCTGAATACTGCCTCTGGTAGACCGGCAGCGGGGCGGGTGCTGGCACCGAACTGCGGTTCCACCGGTCCCATCCGCTTCTGCGCTGCTCCCACCGGGCACCCCAACGCTCACCCCAGCGTGGCGGCGCATCCGACCGCCAGACGCGAAAGTATGCGGGCGGATTGCGGTAGTAGCGTACCGGAATCCGCAGCACGAACAGCGGTACGACCACCGGGGCGACCAGTCCCCAAGGCCCGTTGTACCAGGAACTCGCGTACCAGTTGTCCCCGTCGTAGACCCAGTACAGGCCGTCGTAGAAGAAGAAATTCGTACCCAGCCGCGGCGCATAATAGACCGGATAGCCCGGCACTTGGACCAGCTCCGGAAACACCGGCAGGTTGATCCCGATGCTCACGCCGGGAAATCCGATGCCGACACTCACCTGGGCAACGGCCGAAGTCGCCGACCAGAACAGTATCCACAACGCGAACAGTCCTTTGCGCATTTGCGGTCCTCCAGTTCAGAACCGGAAACTACGCCTATCCCGGAGGTTCCGATGTCGGTTACCGCACAGACTGGAACGACGTCCCTTGGTAGCGTGCCTTGTTTTTCACAGGAGAACAGCATGCCATCTACTCGTGCCGAGATCTCGTATCGGTCGTGGGGCCTGGCGCTTTGCGCGACCGGCGCCTTGCTGAGCGCAACGGCGGCAGGGGCCGCGAATCGCGGCGGTCTGCCCGAGGCGCAAAGGATCTACCAGCAGGACCGCGCTGCCTGCATCAGCGGCGAGACGAATCAGGACCGCGCCACCTGTCTGCGGGAAGCCGGTGCCGCGCTGCAGGAGGCCAGGCGCCGCAGCCTCGACGACGGTGACGCCGAATTCGAGCGCAATCGGCTGCTGCGTTGCGATCGGCAGCCGCCGGAAGATCGCCCGGACTGCGTGCGCCGCATGAATGGCGAGGGCTTCACGAGCGGCAGCGTGGAGGGTGGCGGGATCTACCGAGAGCTCGTGGTACCGGTGGTCCCGCGCGAGCGCAACTGAAGCGCCCCAGGCGCGCATCCGGCCGCACCGCCGCGGATTACGCTCCTCTCAGGCCGCCTGCCTGAGCGACAGCGCCTTGTCGGTCGCTTCCCAGGTGAATTCGGGCTCTTCGCGGCCGAAGTGGCCGTAGGCGGCGGTCTTCTCGTAGATCGGCCGCAGCAGGTCGAGCATCTGGATGATGCCTTTCGGCCGCAGGTCGAAGTGCCGCTGCACCAGTTTGGCGAGCGCGTCGTCCGAGACCTTGCCGGTGCCGTGCGTCGTCACCATGATGCTCGTCGGTTGCGCGACGCCGATCGCGTACGAAAGCTGCACCAGGCACTTGGCGGCCAGGCCCGCGGCGACGACATTCTTTGCCACGTAGCGCGCGGCGTAGGCCGCGGAGCGGTCGACTTTCGAGGGGTCCTTGCCGGAGAACGCTCCGCCGCCGTGCGGCGCCGAGCCGCCGTAGGTGTCGACGATGATCTTGCGTCCGGTCAAGCCGCAATCGCCCTTTGGCCCGCCGATCTCGAACGCGCCAGTCGGGTTGACCAGGTACTTGATCTGCCCCTTGATGTAGCTCTTCGGCAACACCGGCTTGATGATGTTTTCGATCACCGCCTCTTCGATCTCCTGGTGCGCGATGCCCGGCGCGTGCTGCGTCGACAGCACGACGGTCTCCACCGAGTCCGGCCGGCCGTTGACATATCTCACCGTCACCTGCGACTTGGCGTCAGGCCGCAGCCAGGGCAGGCGGCCGTCGCGGCGCAGCTCCGATTGCCGCTCCACCAGGCGGTGCGACAGATAGATGGCGAGCGGCATCAGGCTCGGCGTCTCGTCGCAGGCATAGCCGAACATCAGGCCCTGGTCGCCCGCGCCCTGCTCCAGGTCGAGGCCCTTGCCTTCGTCCACGCCCTGCGCGATGTTGGGCGACTGTTGCCCGTAGGCGACGAGCACCGTGCAGGTGTGCGTATCGAAGCCGATTTTCGGATCGGTGTAGCCGATGCGCTTGATGGTCTCGCGCGCGACTTCGTCGTAGTTGACGTGCGCGCGGGTCGTGATCTCGCCGGCCAGCACGACCAGGTTGTCCTTGACCAGCGTTTCGGCTGCGACGCGAGAGGTCTTGTCCTGCCGTAAAATCGCGTCCAGCACGGCGTCGGAAATCTGGTCCGCAACCTTGTCCGGATGCCCCTCGGAAACCGACTCGGAGGTAAACAGAAATTCGCTCATGGGGTGGCTCGAAAAGCGGGGTTGCAAGGATACCAGATGCCACGCGCGCTGATGCGCCTGGCGGCACGCCTGCCGCTATCGTTTCTGCACGCGGCCGGCGCACTGCTCGGCTGGATGATTTATCTTGCATCGCCGACCTACCGCCGGCACTTGCGCGAGAACCTGGTTCTGGCGGGTTACCGCGATCGGGGTACACGCCGCGCGGCCATCGCCGAGGCGGGCAAGATGCTCGCCGAATTTCCGGCGCTGTGGTTCCGGCCGCACGCCGAGGTCGCCGCACTGGTGCGCGCGCTCGAAGGCGACACCGGAGCCTGGGCCCGCCCGCGAGGCGGCGCGCCGATCGTGTTCCTTTCGCCGCACCAGGGTTGCTTCGAGGTGACCTCGCTCTATGCCGCGACGCGCATGCCGATCACGGTGCTCTATCGGCCGCCCAAGCTGGCCTGGCTCGACCCGCTCATGCGCGAGGGGCGCGAGCGCACCAACGTGCGGCTGGCGCCGGCGGATCGTTCCGGCGTGCGCGAGGTGCTTGCGGCGCTCAAGCGCGGCGAGGCCGCCGGTTTTCTGCCCGACCAGGTCCCGGGCGTGGGCGAGGGTGAATGGGTAGAGCACTTCGGCAAGCCCGCCTATACGATGACGCTGGCGGGAAGGCTGGCAGCGCGCCCGGAGGTTGAATGCTACCTGGTCTTCGCGCGACGGTTGCCGCGGGGCGCCGGCTATGCGCTGGTCGTGCGTGCCCTGCCGGATGCGCTTCCGGGCGAGAGCGCGACGCGCCGCGTCAACCGCGCACTCGAGTCGCTGGTGCGCGAATGTCCGGAGCAGTACCTGTGGGGCTACAACCGCTACAAGACGCCGAGGGGCGCGCGCAAGCCGCTCGCGGGCGAGTCGCAGCGCGCCGGCGCGGACAGGTGAAACCGTGAAAGACCGATCTTGAGCCGGATGGCGATCGCGCTGATGTGGCTGCTGCATTTTCTGCCGCTCGGCGCGCTCGCCGCGATCGGCAATGCCGCGGGCGCGATTGCATACCGGCTGGTGCGCGAGCGGCGCGAGGTGACCCGCATCAATCTCGCGAAGTGCTTCCCGGCCATGAAGCCGGAGGCACGCGAAAGGATCGCGCGCGCTCATTTCCGCGCCTTCACCCGGAGCCTGCTCGAGCGCGGCGTCCTCGCCTGGGCGAGCGGCGAGCGCATCGACCGTCTGGTCCGGCTGCGCGGGCTCGAGCATCTGCGCGCCCTCGAGGGCCGGCCGGTGCTGCTGCTCGCGCCGCACTTCGTGGGCCTCGACGCCGGCGTGACGCGCTTGACCCGGGAAATGCGGATCGCCGGAATCTACTCGGTACAAAAGGACCCGTATCTGAGCGACCTGCTCTGGCGCATCCGCTGCCGTTTCAGCAACACGGAGCAGATCTCGCGGCAGGCAGGCGTGCGCGCGGCGATTGCTTCGCTCCGCAGCGGCCGGCCGTTCTATTACCTGCCTGACCAGGACTACGGCGCCCGCGATTCGGTGTTCGTGCCGTTCTTCGGCGTGCCGGCCGCCACGGTGACAGGCTTGTCGCGCCTGGCGCGGATCACCGGAGCCCGGGTACTGCCGTGCCTGACGCGGATCCTGCCCGGCGGGGCAGGCTACGAAGTCACGATCGAGCCGCCGTGGGAAAGTTTCCCGAGCGCGGACCCGGTCGCCGACACGCGCCGCATGAACGAGTACATTGAGCGCCGGGTGCTGGAGATGCCGGAGCAGTATCTGTGGATGCACAAGCGCTTCAAGACCCGCCCTCCGGGCGAAGCGAGGTTCTACTGAAAAATCTGCGTACCGCCGCAATCGGCGTCGGTTACATGGGGCGCTTTCATGCCCAGAAGCTCGCCGCGAGCTACGCCGCCGACCTGATTGCGGTGGTGGATGCGGACGCCGCGCGCGCGCGTGAGGTGGCGTCGGAACTCGGTTGCGCCGCCGAAACGGATTTTCGGCGGCTGCTCGGCAGGGTCGACGCCGTCAGTGTCGCCGTGCCCACCGAGCGGCACCACGAGGTCGTGGGCGCGTGCCTCGACGCCGGCGTGCACGTGCTGGTCGAGAAGCCGCTGGCCCGCTCGGTGGCCGAGGCCGATGACCTGCTCGCGCGGGCTGCGGCGCGGGGTCTGGTGCTTCAGGTAGGACACCTGGAGCGCTTCAATCCGGCGTTTCGCGCCCTGGCGGCCGAGCCGGGACGGGCGCTTTTCATCGACATCGAGCGCCTTGCGCCCTTCAAGGCGCGAGGCACCGACGTCGACGTGGTGCTCGACCTCATGATCCACGATCTTGACCTGGTACTGGCGCTCGCCAAAGCCGAGGTCGAGGCGGTGAGCGCCTGCGGCTTTCGCGTGCTCACCGACGCGATCGACATCGCCAACGCGCGCATCGAGTTCGCCGACGGTTGCGTGGCCAGCGTTTCCGCGAGCCGCGTCAGCCAGGCCGCGGTGCGCAAGCTGCGCGTGTTCCGGCAGGACCTGTACGTCTCGGCGGACCTTCAGGGGCACCGGCTGAGGCACGTGCGCCGGGAGCCCGGTGGCATTCGCGAAACCGAGACGCGCTTCGAGCGCGCCGACGCGCTGCGCCTGCAATCCGATGCGTTTCTGCATGCGGTGCGCGAGGGCAGCGCGCCCGAAGTGAGCGCTGCCGAGGGCCGCCGCGCTCTCGATCTGGCGCTGCGCGTCGGCGGCCTGATCGGCGCGCGGCTGGAGCGCCTGCGGCAATGAGACGCCTCGCGTTCAGCAAGATGGAAGGGGCGGGCAACGATTTTGTCGTTGTCGACGCCACGACGGAGCCGTTCATACTCGATGCGGCGCAGCTGCGCCGCATCGCCGACCGGCACTTTGGCATCGGCTGCGACCAGATTCTCGTCGTCGAGCCGGCGCGCGGATCCGATGCCGATTTTCGCTACCGCGTCTTCAATGCCGATGGCGGCGAGGTGGAGCAGTGCGGCAACGGGGCGCGCTGCTTCGTCAAGTTCGTGCACGCGCGCGGGCTCACCGCGAAGAGCGAGATCCGGGTCGAAACCCTGGCCGGAGTGATCTCGCCGCGGCTGGAAGCGGACGGCGAGGTGAGCGTCGACATGGGGCTGCCGCGGCTGGAGGCGCCGCTCGTGCAGACGATCGATATCGACGGGGCACCGCTGGAGGTCGTAATACTTTCGATGGGGAACCCCCATGCCGTGCAGCAGGTGGCCGACGTCGACCACGCGCCGGTTGCGAGCCAGGGTCCGCGCATCGAGCATCACCCGAGGTTTCCGCACCGGGTCAACGCGGGATTCATGCAGGTGCTCGACCGGCACGCGATCCGGCTGCGCGTGTACGAGCGCGGCGCCGGAGAGACGCTCGCCTGCGGCACCGGCGCCTGCGCCGCAGTGGTGAGCGGCGTCGCGGGCGGGCTGCTCGATTCGCCGGTCACGGTCGCGATGCGCGGCGGCACATTGACGGTGTCTTGGGCGGGGGAGGACAATTCCGTCTGGATGAAGGGTCCCGCACGCGCGGTGTTCGAGGGGGTCATCGAGCTCGAGGGATAGGGGCTCGCCGCGCGCGCCTTGCCCGGAGGATTCCGGATGCGGCTCGTTGTCTACTTCACCGCCGCCGAACGCCGCGTGCTGCGCTGGTCGGGCAGGAAGCTGCGTCCCGAAGCGCGTTTTGACGCAGACGATGCCGGGCTCGCCGGGTTCCGGGAGTATCTGTGCCGTCGCGACGGTGCGGTGGTCACGCTGGTCGCCGACGTCGCCGGCGAGGAATTCCACGAAGAGCAGATTCCGTACCTGCGCGGCAATGATCGGGAGGCGATCATCCAGAGGCGCCTCGCGCAGCGCTTTCGGGAGACGCGGCTTGCGGCGGCGCTGCCGCTCGGTCGCATCGAAACCGAGCGCAGCAACGAACGGCTGCTGCTCGCCTCGTTTTCCAATGCGCGGCCGTTCGACGCCTGGCTCGATGCGCTCGCCGCCTCGGGCGCCAGGCTCGCGGGGGTGTATTCGACGGCGCTGCTCGTTCCGGCGCTCGTGCCGCGCAGCGACCGGCAGCGCTGCATCGTCCTGAGCGTGCATGCCACCGGGCTGCGCGAGTGCTATCTGGAGCAGGAGCGATTGAGGTTCGCGCGCTTCGAGAGTATTCAGGCCGCGACCCCGGACGAGTACGCCGTGCGCGCCCGCACGGAAATCGAGCGCCTGGCGCAGTATCTCGCGGCGCTGCGCGCGCTGCCAGCAGGCGCGCAGGCGCTGCCGGTGATCGTCATCGCGCGCGCCGCGCAACGCGCGTCGCTCGAACGGAGCCTGGTTTCGGACGCGCGCTTTGCGTTCCGCTTTCAAGATCTCGAGGAGGCCGCCCGCAGCCGCGGCATTCGGGGCGCTCCGCCCGACATGGGGGCCGAGCAGCTCGCGCTCGCGCTTGCGGCGACGAAGCCGCCGCGCGAGCAGTTCGCTCGCGCAACGGACCGGCGCGGCTTTCTGCAGTGGCGTCTGCAGCGCGCCTTGCTGGTCGCCGGCGCACTGGGGTTTTCGGCCTGCGCCGCGTATGCAGGAGTGCAATGGCTCGACGTGCTGGAGCTGCGCGACCAGGCTCGCGCACAACGCCAGGAGGTGCGCGAGGCGACCGAGCGCTACCGGCGCATTGCCGCCGGCTTTCCGGCGGCTCCCACGAGCGCGGAAAACCTCAAGGCGACGGTGCAGGAGTTGCAGCGTATCGCTGCCCGTACCGCGCCGCCCGAGGCGGCGCTTGCGTATCTCGCCGCTGCGCTCGCGCAATGCCCGCAGGTCGAGCTCGAGGCCCTCGTCTGGAGCGTGAAACCGCTCTCTGTGCCGGACCCGGGAGCGATGAATCGTCTGGCGCAGACGCTCGAAATCTCCGCGCGCATCGTGGCGACGCCAGGCGCGGACTTTCGCGCGGTGAATGCGCAGATCCAGCGCTTCGCGGCGGCGCTGCAGTCCGAACCGGCCTGGCAACTGGTGCGCTCTCAGTTGCCGTTTGACGCGACGTCGCAAGGCACGCTGGTGGGCGGCGACGCCGGCGCGACGGCTGGCGAGGCGGCGCGTTTCGTGGTCGTGATTGCGCGGCCGCTCGGATGAAGGTCGCCGAAATGCTCGCGCGCGCGCCCTGGCGGGCGGCTATCGTCGCTGTGCTGCTCGCGGCGTCGGGTGCAGCGCTGGTCATCGCGGCGCGTCAGGGGATTGTGCAGGCCAATCAACAGCTTCTCGCGGCGCACGCGGAGCGCGCGCAGCTGCGCGAACAGCTGGTGCGCGTCACGCAGGACGAGCGCGAGGTGGGAGAGCGCGCCGACCTTTATCGCCGGCTCGTCGAATTGCATGTCGTCGGTGCCGAGCGGCGCCTCGAATGGACCGAGTCGCTCGCGCGCATTCGCGAGCGGCGCCAGCTGGCCGAGCTGCGCTACCAGATTGCGCCACGCCGGCTGCTGCAGGCGCTGCCGGGAAAACCGGGCGGCGTGGACTCGTACGCCAGCACGATGAAGATCGAGATGGGATTGCTTCACGAAGGCGATCTGTTCCGTTTTCTGGAAGACCTGCGCGCCTCGGGCAACGCCTACTATGCGGTGAATCAATGCTCCATCGCGCGCAGGACCCCGGCGGCGCCGGATGCGACCCTGGCGCCGCGCTTGCGGGCCGCGTGCGAGATCGACCTGATCACGATCCACGATGGAGGGTCGCGCACGTGAAACGGACGATCGCGCTGCTCGTTTTCCTGGCGCAATGTGCGCCCTGCGGGGCGCAGGAGCTGGGGCGGCTTTTTTTCTCGCCGGCGCAGCGCGACGCGCTCGATGCGCGGCGCAATGAGAAAGCTGCCCGCGCGCCGGCGGCGGCGCCGGTACGCATCGATGGCTACGTGCTGCGCTCCGGCGGTCGGCCGACGCTCTGGGTCAACGGCAGCGTGGAGCGCTCGAATCTGGCGGCCAAATCGGGAAGCACCCTGGATCACGCCGAGGCGCGCGACGTGATCGAAGATCGTCAGGTCAGGTTGAAACGCTGATGCGCGGCGGGGGTGCGCCGGCCGCCCAGAGGGGCGCAGTGCTGATGCTTGTCGCTGCGCTGCTGGCGGCAAGCCTGGCCTGGTTTGCGGTGAGCGTGCTCACGCGCTCGGCCAGGAGTGCCGCCGAGAAGGAAGTGCGCACCGGCCAGGCCCTGGCGAAAGCCAGACACGCGCTGCTCGCCTACGTCGCGCATTACGCGGCCCGCAGCGATCACCAGGTTCCGGGCCGCCTGCCGTGCCCCGAGCCGCTCGCACCGCCCGCCGGCCAGGAGGGCGTGGCTGCGTCGCTGACCTGCAACAGCAATACCCAGGCGTATGTGGGGCGCCTGCCATGGCGAACGTTGGGCATCGAACAGTTGCGCGACGGTCACGGCGAACCGTTGTGGTACGTGCTCGGCCCGGGATTTCGTGCGGCGCCGATCAATCCCGACAGCACGGGACGGCTGACGCTCGACGGAGTCGGCAATGCAGCGGTAGCGCTGATCGTGGCGCCCGGCGCGGCGATCGACAGCCTGCTCGACCCGGAGGCGCCGCCGCCCGGTTGCGCGCGCAGGAACCAAAGCGCACTGCGCTATCCGGTTCCTTTTACGGCATTCGACCCGGGAAACTTCCTCGAGTGCGGCAACGTCACCGGAAGCTACCTCTCGACGGGCGATTCGAAATGGATCAACGACCGCGCCCTTGTGGTGAGCGCTGCAGGGCTGATGGCAGCGATCGCCGGTCCGGTGCTCGACCGCGTGCAGCGCGTTTTGGCGCCGGCAATCGCGGCGTGGGACGCAACCGAGTTCGCCTCGACCGGCAAGAGCTGGGGTGTGACCCACGGGGCGCCGTTTCTGCCGTTTGCTTCCCGCTTCGGGGAGCCGTCCGCGAACGCCTACTGCGGCGAGGCGGGCGAGCGCGAAGGTTTGCCGCCCGTCGCGCCACGCGCCTCCACCGCGTGCGACACGGCGTGGAGCGGGGGTGCGTTGCCTCTCAGTAGGCTGGTCGGTCTGGGCTGTAGCCCCCTCGGCACGGAATTGCGCTGCCAGTTTCGCGCCAGCGGCGGCACGACGGCACCGGCAGCGCGAATCAACGCCGGTGCGCGGCGCGTCGCGGGGAGTTTTCGCGGCACCATCACGGCGGCGGACATCGGCGTCTCGCACGCCGGTGCCGCCGCGCTGACCCTGACGCTCTCGGCGAACACGGCCGACGCGAACGCGCTCATCGAGGTTTCGTGGCCGGCGAGCCTTGCCGCCGACGAAATCGTCAGCGTCTCGCTACCCAATCTTCCCGATGCCCGCATTCTGTCGGATCCGCGGCTGGCCTGGTTCTACAACAACCAATGGCAGCGCTATCTGTACTACGCGGTAGGCGCTGCAGCGACGGCCGGTGCGAGCGCGCGCTGCGATGCGTCGGGCGATCCCGGTTGCCTCGCCGTGTATGGATTGCCCGCCGCCAGCGGAAACTTCTGGGACAAGCGGCTCGTTCTCGCGCTGATGGGTCGCGCGCTCTCGGGCCAATCACGCGGCTGCGGCTCGGACGCCAATGGCAATTCGATTCCGGACTGCGACGACCCGGCGCAATACCTCGAGGAGGAAAACGCTTCGATCAACGACCGCATATTCCGCGCCGATCTGCGCCTGCCCAATCCGAGCGCGGCCGCGTTGCCCTTGCCGCAATTCAACGATCGCGTGGCTGCGTGTCCGCTGCACTACATGCGCCAAGGCGGCGCGACGATTCAGATCTGCGGTTGATCGATCCGATGCCGGCTCAGCGCCTGGCCTCCAGCAGCCGCGCGAGCGTCGCGCTCGCACCAGCAGCTGCGATCTCGAGCGCCGATTACCGGCGCACCCTGCGGCCCTTGGCGGTGAGAAACGGGTCGACCAACAGCTTGAGGCCCTCGCGGACGTACTCCTCGAGGCTGTAGCGCCGCCGGAAAGCCCAGTTCTTCAGCGCCCAGGCATGCGCGAAGTGCACGTACTGATAAACCAGCAGGGAGCCGTTCACACGATGCATGAAGCCCTGGCGGACGCATTCGCGCAGGCAGCCTTCGAGCAGCCGGTTGGTGCGCGTTTCGCCTTCCATGATGTAGCGCCGGCGCTCGGGGCGCAGCGATTTGGTCGAACGGTAGGTGAGCACGGTCGCCTCGCGCAGCCGGTCCACCACGCGGCAATAGGTGCGGATCGCGATGCGCAGCCGCTCGAGCGGATGCGCGATGCCTTCGAGCGACTGCGGAATCTCGCGCTCGTAGGTCTCGAGCACGTTCTTCAGCGACAGGAACAGCAGGTCGTCCTTCTCGCGGAAATACTGGTACACGAGGCCGACGCTGATGCCCGCTTCGCGCGCGATGCTCTGAATGGTGGTGCTGTAGTAGCCCTGCTCGGAAAACAGCTTCACCGCCGCGCGCACGATCTCGCCGCGCCGCGCCTCGACCAGCCGCGGGTCCGAGACTTGTGCCTGGACTGTGGCGTGCGAGCTCAGGCGCGCTCTCCCAGCCCGGCAACGCCGATCACGCGGTCGAGGAAGCTGCGCTCGGGCATCGGCTCAGGGCTCAGTTGCCCTCGAACCTCGGCTTTTCCTTCTTCACGAAAGCGTTGTAGGCGCGCTCGAAATCGCTCGTCTGCATGCAGATCGCCTGCGCCTCGGCCTCGGTCTCGAGCGCCTGCTCGATGGTCATGCTCCATTCCTGCTGCAGGCACTTCTTGGTCATCGCGTGGCCGAATGCCGGCCCGTTGGCGAGCGACTGCGCCATTTCCTGCGCGCGCGCGAGGAGCCTGTCTTTCGCCACCAGTTCGTTGAAATAGCCCCAGGCAAGCCCTTCCGCAGCGCTCATCGCGCGCCCGGTGTAGAGCAGTTCCGAGGCGCGGCCCTGGCCGATGATGCGCGGCAGGATGGCGCAGGCGCCCATGTCGCAGCCCGCGAGTCCCACGCGCACGAAGAGGAACGCGGTCTTGCATTCGGGCGTGCCGTAGCGCAGGTCGCAGGCCATCGGGATGATCGCCCCGGCGCCGGCGGAAATCCCGTCCACCGCGGCGATCACCGGCTGCGGGCAGTGGCGCATTTCCTTGATCAGGTTGCCGGTCATGCGCGTGAAGTAGAGCAGCTCGGGCATTTCCATCCTGACCAGCGGCCCGATGATGTCGTGCACGTCGCCGCCGGAGCAGAAGTTGCCGCCTTCGCCGGTGAACACCACCGCGCGCACGTCCTCGGCATACTGCAGCTTGTGGAAGGTGTCGCGCAGCTCGGCGTAGCTGTCGAAGGTGAGCGGGTTCTTGCGCTCCGGGCGGTTCAGGGTGACGGTGGCGACGCGGTCCTTCACCTGCCAGCCGAAATGCTGCGGCTTCCACTCGGCTGCCTTGAGCTTGTACATGGGTTCCCTTTCTGGTCGAGAAGTTTTCAGCCCGCCATCGTCAGGCCGCCCGAAACCGACAGCACCTGGCCGGTGACGAAATCCGCCTGCGGGCTGGCGAAGAACAGGATCGCGTCGGCGACCTCGGAGGGCTTCGCCAGGCGCCGCATCGGCGTCACGCGGGAAAAGGCCTCCTTGATCTTGTCGGGCACCGCGGCGAGCAGCGGCGTGTCGGTCGGCCCCGGGCAGACGCAGTTGACGGTGATGTTGTAGCGCGCCAGTTCCCGCGCCAGCGACTTGGTGAAGGCGATGGCGCCGCCCTTGGCGGCCGCATAGACGGTCTCGCCGAGGCTTCCCACGCGCCCGGCGTCGCTCGCCACGGTGACGATCCTGCCGGCGCCGCGCGCGATCATCGGCTCGACGAAGGCGCGCGTCACGGCGATCGGTCCCATCAGGTTGAGGTCGACCACCTTGCGCCAGAAATCGGGCGTGTTCTGCACGAACGGCTCGGTGCGGCCCCAGCCGGCGACGTTGGCGACGATGTCGACCTGCGCGCGGCGCTCGAGCGCGTTGCGGCGGAAGGCTTCGATCGAGGCCGCGTCGGTGACGTCGAGCCGGAAATAATCCGCGCCGCCGCCCTTGGCGCGGATTGCCGCGGCCGCTTCCTGGCCGTTCGCTTCGGCGATGTCGCCGAGCAGCACGTGCGCGCCTTGCGCGGCGAACAGTTCCGCGGCGGCGCGCCCGATGCCCGAGGCCGCGCCGGTGATCACTGCGGTCTTGCCGTCCAGTTTCATGGGTCAGGTCTCCTTGACTGAATGATCGTTCATTCAGTCTGCGGCGTCAAGCCCCGGCGCGGGGCGGCGCGCGGCGCCTTCAGGCGAGCGGCTTGACGAACGCGAGCCGCTCGGCGGGTGCGAAGCCGGCGCGCACGAAGAAGGCGAGCAGTGCGACGTTGCGCAGGGCCACCACGGTTTCCACGCGCTCGACGCGCAGCGCGGCCAGGTTGACCAACAGCTGCGAGAGCAGCGCACGGCCGATGCCGTGGCCCTGGCGCAGCGGATCGACGCCCAGGGTGTCGAGGATCGCCACCGGCGCGGTGCGGCCGAAATCGCCCAGGTCGACGCGCGCCATGACGTAGCCGGCGAGCGAGCCGTCGACGATCGCCGCGAGCGAGACCCGGATGCCGCTCTCGGCGAGCGCCTCGTCGATCGCGTGGCGCAGGTAGCGGCTGCGGTCGCCCCCGGTCAGGCGCCGGTCGATGCGCGCCACGCCATCCAGGTCGGCCGCATTCAGCGCGCGCACTTCGGTCAAATCCCGCGCCAGCGCTTCGAAGTCGTTGGCCCCGCGCGCGCTGTAGTCGTTGGCATCGCCGGGCCGCTCCTCGTCGGGCGAGGCTAGCGGCCGCTCGCGCGCGCTGCCCAGTTCCTCCTCGCCGATCACGCAGTCGAGCACCTGGTTGCGTCCGAGGCGCCAGCCGTCGGCCTCCAGGAAGCGCAGCATCGCGTGCTGCGTCCACAGTGCCGTGGTGCGCATTTCCAGCGCGCCGCGCTGCCGCCCCCAGTCCTCGAGCGCGGCGATGAGCGTGCGGCCGGTGCCGCGTCCGCGGGCTTCGGTCCTGACCCCGATCTCCTCCAGGCGCAGCCCCGGTTCGGTCTGCCCGAACTCCCCCTCGAGCAGGCGCCCGAGGACGAACCCGGAGAGTTTGCCGTTGGCTTCCACGGCGAACTGCGCATGCAGCTCGGGGAAGCGCAGTGCCTGCGCGAGACGCCGTTCGAGGTAGCGGCGTCGCGGTTGAGCGCCCTCGGCGGCATCGATCGCGACCACGGCGGCGAGGTCGTCCGCTCCGAGCGGGCGGGTTTTCAGATCAGCTGTTGGCATAGGCGAGCGCGAGCTCACGGTCGGTCTCCTCATCGAGTAGGTCTTCGAGCGCCGGCAGCAGCGCCATTTCCTCTTTCTGCACATGGGCGACCAGCCGCTCGGCGAGTTCCAGGCCGAGCGCGCCCAGCTGCCGGCGCGCCGCGGCATCGGGCTGCGGCAGGGCGAGCAGCTCGCGCAGGGCGTGCGCGGCCGAGCGGATCGTCTCGTGCTCTTCGGTCAGCAGCTCGGCGATGTCGCCATCGCCCGCCTCTGCCAAGCGCGTGAACAGCTCGCGTTCCTCGAATTCGAAATGGCGCGTGACTTCTTCGGCCAGCGCCGCCGAGCAGTTGCGCAGCAGGGCATCGAGCTCGGCTTCGGCGACGCGCGCCGCGATCGACTGCTCGAGGCGGCCCCAAAGCTGAATCGTGGCGAGGTGTTCCTCGTGCAGGCGCAGGCTAGTTTGACGGCTGTAGAACATCGGCGCTTCCCTTGGTGCCGCGCAGGCGCAGCAGGACGAAAATGAAGAACGCCGCGAACGTGATCGCGGCTGCGAGTGCCAGCGCGAGCGCGGCTTGCACGATCGCGACGAGGCCCGTAATCACCCCGGTGACCAGCAGGCCCAGAGCCGCAAGATGCAGCAGGCGATGCGCCGCGAGCGTGCGTTCCGGCGTCAGCGAGGACACGAGCGCGGGTCCGCGACCTGCGGCGCCGGCGTGCACCGATGCGAGGAAGGGGATGATCTTCTGCAGCACCGCGAGGAGAAACGTAAGCAGCCAGCCGGGCACCAGCAGCACGCCGAACAGAACCACCAAACGCTGCGGCAGCCAGTCGAGCGCAATCCCGCCACCCAACAGCAGGCTGGCGACGAGGCAGCCCCAGGACACGCGCACCAGCAGGAATGCGGCGCCGAGCGGCGGCCGCAGCCGCGAGCGTAGCGAGCGTTCCATCATCGCCACGTGCGCGATCGCGGCGGCGAGTCCCAGCAGGCAGGCGAGCGCGAGCGCCGGCGGATGACGTCCGAAAAAGCTCGCGACCAGTGCCACCAGCAGTGCCGCGACCGCCAGCGCCAGCGTGACGCTCGCCCAGCGCCCCGATGGCGGCGGTGCGAGCGCGAACATCGGCAGCATGAAGCAGGAGAATCCGAGCGCGAGCAGCCCCATGAAGCCATAGCTTGCGAGCAGCAGGTGCGCGAGCGCGAACGCCGTGCGGTCGAGCGCGACGCCCCGCTCATAATGCGTCACCACCGTCATGCCGAGTACCAGCATGCCGAGGAGACTGAGCAACGCCGCCCAACCGTAAGCGCGGATCGCGGGCATACCGCGCGCTGCGCGCAGGTTGGCGAACAGCAGCCAGGCGAACACGCCCAGCGCTGCAAGCACGGCAAGCGCGCCACCCGCCATTAATTGCGGCCGGTAGTCGGCGGCTGCTGCGGCGAACAGCAGCACACCGGGGGTGAAAAGCCACCAGACCCATTTCGCCGCCGCGACCGAGCGCACCGGTTGGCGCGTGGCTACCGGCAGCATCTGCAGGCTTGCGCCGACGGCGGTGACCGCGAGCACGCCGAGGGTCAGAAGGTGCAGGGCGGCGAAGACCGGCCCCAAGCCGCCTGCGAACTCGACGATGGCATCCGCCGAGGCGAGCAGCAACGCCCAGGCCAGCACCTGGAATGCGGCTGCGGCGCCGAAGTAGCGCATCGGCAGCGAGACCGGCAGCAGGCGCCCGCGCGCGCCTGCCGTGATCGGAATCATCGCGCCCCGCGCGTAGGCAGGTTAGGGAGGGCGAATCCCTGGTTGAGCGAAGCGCGCGTCACGATGGTGCGCTTGGCATGCCAGCCGGCGCCGATCGCCGCTGCCGCGGCGCCGAGCGCGAGCAGCATGGCGAAGTGGCGCGGCAGCGCCGCCGCCAGCGCTACGAGGGCAAGAGCCGCGAAAGTGCCGATCCAAAGGAGCACCGGCGTCACGGCGACGAGCGCCGCCTGCGGCGCACCGCCGAGCTTCGGCGCCACGCTCGCGACATAGACCATCCACGCCGCGGCGCGCGCCAGCACCGCGAGCACGAACAGCCCGTAAGCGAGCGGGCTCGGCATGTTGTAGGCAAGCGCCAGCACGATGGCGAGCGCCGCGCCTTCGCCGAGTGCCGTAGCCAGGATGAAGGGGATGACCTTCGGTTCGCGCCACGCGGGAATGCCTTTCGAGGCCCTCAGGATCATCGCCTGGCACCAGGCAAAGAGGAGCGCGAAAAAGCCGAGCGCGATTTCCATCCAGTCGCCGGGCCGGAAGAAGGCCGCGACGGTGACGCCGAAGAGCGCGATGCCCGCGAACGCTTCGCGCGTCATCCACGAAGTGCGCGCATTGAGCAGCACGTGCAGCGCGCGCAGCGGCCTGCCGATCTCCAGCCAGACGCAGGTCAGGCCGAGCGCGACCAGCGCCAGCCCGAGCGGCAGCGACACGGCGCGCGCGGGTCCCAGCGGCAAGGCCAGCGCCGCGGCGAGAATCAGACCGCTGCCGGCGCCGCCGAACACGAAATTGGCCGCGGCGCGCCAGTCCCAATGCTGCTGGATCCAGGGTTTCGGGCCGAAGCCGCTCATTTCTTGTCCCACAGGTAATAGAAGCCGGGATCGGTGCCGAGTTCCTCGTGCATGCGGAAGAACTGGTTCTCGGCGAGCAGCTGCGAGACGTTGCTCGCCTTGTCCTCGATGTCGCCGAAATGCAGTGCCTGCGCGATGCAGCTGTTGACGCATGCGGGGGAGGCCTCGGGGTCGACGCCGGGCTTGAGGCCCTTGGCCAACCCCGCGTCGATGCGATCGGAGCAGAAGGTGCATTTGGTCGCCACGCCGAGGCGTTTCGGATCGAACTGTTTCTTCTCCGATTCCATCGGCTCGCCGTAGGCGAATTCCGCCTTGTCGGTCTTGTAGCGCGCCTGGTAGGGGCAGGCGACCGCGCAGTACGCGCAGCCGATGCACAGGTCGTAGTCGATGGTGACGATGCCGTCCGCGCGCTGCCGGGTCGCGGTCGAGGGACAGACGTGCATGCACGGCGGGTCCGCGCAGTGCATGCAGCCCACCGGGACGAAGACGCGCTTCACCTCGGGGTATTCGCCGACTTCCATGTCGAGCACGCGGCGCCACTGCACCTCGGGCGGCGTGGCGTTGGTGTGCTTGCACGCCGCGGTGCAGGTCTGGCAGCCGACGCAACGGCGCAGGTCCGCGATCATGACCCAGCGGGTCATGGGACGCTCCGGGGGAAAACCAGCGCGGACAAGCGAGGCGGTCGCATAACTGCCGTTACCGATCTGCCGACTTGGCCGGTGGCCAAGTCGGCAGACCTGGGGAAATTCAAAGGCGACAGGAGCTTCGTCATGACGCGATGGTTCAAGCAGGGCCGTCGCATGATTGCCGTTACCGATCTGCCGACTTGGCCGGTGGCCAAGTCGGCAGACCTGGGGCAATTCAAAGGCGGCAGGGGCCTCATCACGTGCGGGGGGTTCGCTTGATCGAAACCCTGACCACGTCCGCGCCCGAGCCGGTCGCATCGGTGAGGTTCATCGACATCGGCACGAGACTATTCATGCTCGGCACGCCGAAATCCTTGGCGTAGGGCGTCGCCCAATGGTCGAACTGCGCGATCAGCAGCAGCGTGTCGGGGCGGATGCCCTGGCGCAGCACGGCCTTGGCGCGCACGCTTTTCGCGGGCGTCGCGATCTCGACCGGGTCGCCGTCGGCGATGCCGAGCGCCTCGGCGCGCTTGGCATTGATGATCACGCCGCCGTGCCCGGCGACGTTGCCGGCGACCTCGTGGATGATCTGCAAGCCGACGTTGCCGCCCCAGGCGTACTGCATGCTGCGCGAGGTGAGCAGCCAGAACGGAAAGTCCTCCGGCTTGCCGCCGATGCGCGCCAGCTCGGTCTCCCACAGTTTCGGGAAATCCTTCCACACCGGCAGCGGCTGGTATTCGGCCAGCTGGTTGTCCCACCATTGCATGTCGTTCTCGTGCATGCGGCGCGCGAGCTGCTGGCCGACGCGCCACAGGCGCTCCTGGTACGGCAGTTCGAAGCGCAGTCCTTGCGCCGCCAGCGTGGGAAAGAGGTACCAATTGCTCTGCGGGAAGGGCTTCACCCGCAGGCCGTGCTCCTTCCACCAGTCGAGGCCGTGCGTTTCCTTGCCTTCGGTGAGTTCCGCGCTCGCCGCGCGGCACACGGCGTCCCAGATCTCGTCGCGCGAATGCGCGCGTGCCGTGTCGAGCGAGAAATCCCAGCCTTCGCCCTTCAACGGCACGCCCGCGGTGCCGCGGTTGATCGAGGCGTTGTAGCGCTCGAGCAGTCCCGTGCGGCGCGCGAGCTCGGTGGCGATGTCGCTGAAGTCCTTGGCGTCGACGCGCGGCGCGACCACCGGCTGGCGCAGCGCATAGCCTTCGTTCTTCCAGAACTGCTCGATGTACTTGGAGCCGCCGATATAGATCAGCTGCAGGCTCTCCAGATCCATCTGGTCGGGCAGCAGGATGTCGGCGAAATGGTTGGTCTCGTCGCGCGTGTAGGCGAGCGCGACCACGAAGGGGAAGCTCGCCATGCGCTCGCCCACCTGGCGCGTGTCCCAGAACGAGATGGCGGGATTGGTGCGATAGACGAACCAAAGCTCGGGATAGGTGACGCGCGGCAGACCCGGCGGCGTCTCGCCGAGGAACATCCAGGAAAAATGGGTGGGCCCCAGCGCCTGGCTCCACGGCCCGTCCGCGGCGAGCGGCACGAGCGTGCGATAGGCGTTGCGGATGTTCGGCTTCGCGTTCCAGTGCTCCTTGTCGGTCGGATTGAGCGGGTAGGCCATGAAGCCGTCGGGCCCGGGCTTGACGCTCTCGTGGCGCTCCGAGAGCGGCCGGTTGAGGCGCACCGTGGTGCCGAGCGTGCCGCCCGGGACTTCGAGCGCGCCGGCCAGCGCCGCGAGCATCGTGCGCGCCCAGCAGCACTCGAATCCGCCCCAGCCGTTGTTGACCGTCTTGCCGAGCGCGACCGCGACCGGGCGGAAGGGCAGCGTCATGCCGTCGATCACGATGGTTTCGCCGATATGCGCGTGGTCCAGGTATTCGCCGGCGATGCGCCGCATGGTCGCCGCCGGCACGTCGCAAATGTTGCTTGCCCACTCCGGCGTGTAGGGCTTCATGTGCGCAAGCAGCTTGCAGAAAGCGGTCTCGCCTTCCAGCATCCCCTGAGCCAGCACCTCGTCATCGGCGCCGATTTCGATCGCCTCGCGCGTGACGCGCTCCTCGAGCGTGCTGGCGAGGAGCGGCTGCCGGGTCTGCGGATCGCGCAGGTAGAACCCGTGCGGGCCGACCAGGTAGGGCGAAGCGGTGTGCCGCAGGAGGAAATCCAGATCGAGCCGCTCGCGCGCGTGCTCGAACAGCATGACGTGGATCAGCGCGTAGAGGAACGCGGGGTCGGTCTTCGGCTTGATCGGCACCCATTCGGAAGAGCACGCGGCGGTGACCGAGAGGTGCGGCTCGACCTGCACCCGCTTCATGCCGCGGATGCGCGCATCGGCGTGGCGCCACACGCCGACCACGCCGCCGGAGGCCTCGGTGTTGGCGCCGCAGGAAATCACGTACTCGCACAGCGGCGTATCGGGCGATACCGTGAACGCGCGATGCCAGAACTCTCCGTACAAATGCTCCGAGTGGGTGCACTTCACGCCTTGTCCGGAGCCGAAACCCATGTCGATCGCGCCCCAGGCGCCGAGGAAAGCGGGGAAGGTGCCCATGTACGACTGCGGCGTGCCGCCGCCGCCGAAGCTCGCCGCGACGCGCGGGTAGCCCGATTCGTCCGTTAGCCCCTTGGCGCGGATCTCCAGCAGCTTCTTCGCGATCGTGTCGAACGCTTCGTCCCAGGAGATCGGCACGAACCCGGGATCCTGGTCGCGCCCCTTCTTCGGATTGCTGCGCTTCATCGGCGAGCGCACGCGGTTCGGGTTGTAGAGTTTTTGCACCAGGCCGTAGGCCTTGACGCACACCTTGCCGCCGCCCGGATGGATATCCGCGGCGGCAAAATTCGGCTCGACCTCGGTGGCGACGCCGTCGACCACCTTGACGGTGAGCAAGTCGGGCCCGGCGACGCACTGATAGCAGTAGGTCGCTTTCTTTTCCACGTGAACCGGCACGGTCTTCTTCACGCGCGGCTCACCTGCTGCATGCTGAAATTCCCTATGGCAAGTAGGTTTCTCATCGTTTGTCCCCGGCGTCGCGAATCATAAACCTCTACAGCCCCAGATAGGCGGCTTGCACCTTTTCGCTCGCCAGCAATTCCGCCCCCGAACCGGCGAGCACGATCTGTCCGGTTTCGATGACGTAGGCGCGGTCGGCGATGGCGAGCGCGGCACGCGCGTTCTGGTCGACGAGGAAAATCGTGGTTCCCGAGCGCTTGAGCAAACCCACGTGGGCGAACACCTCGGCCACGAGGCGCGGCGCGAGTCCCATCGACGGTTCGTCCAGCAACAGCAGCCGCGGTCGCGCCATGAGCGCGCGGCTCATGGCGAGCATCTGCTGCTGGCCGCCGGAAAGCGTTCCCGCGGCCTGATGGCGCCGCTCGGCGAGCGCCGGGAACATGGCGTACACCTGCTCGAGACCGGCGGCGCTCTCGGCGCGCGAGCGCGTGTAGGCGCCGAGCTGCAGGTTGTCCTCTACCGAAAGCGGTCCGAACACCTGCCGCCCTTCGGGCACCTGAACGATGCCGCGCCGCACGCGCCGGTCGGGCGCCATGCGCGTGATGTCCTCGCCGCCGAACAGTACGCATCCCGCGCTGGCGGAGAGCACTCCGGAGATGACGCGGAGCAACGTGGTCTTGCCGGCGCCGTTGGCACCGACCAGGGCGACGAGTTCGCCTTCGCGCACCGCGACATCGATGCCCTTGAGCGCCGGGATGCGGCCATAACGGCTGGCGAGCGCTCGCACTTCCAGCATCAGCGCGCTCCCGGCGCTGCCGCGGTGTCGCCCGCCGCGCCGGTTCCCAGATAAGCCTCGATCACTTTGGGATCGCGCCGCACGGTCTCCGCCGTGCCCTCGGCCAGCTGCCTGCCGTAGTCGAGCACCAGGATGTGGTCCGATACTCCCATCACCAGGCGCATGTTGTGCTCTACCAGCACCACCGTCATGCCCGATTTGGCAAGTTTCGAGATCAGGGCGTCGATCTCGAGCGTCTCGGTGGGGTTGAGTCCGGCCGCCGGCTCGTCGAGCAGCAGCAATCGCGGCCGGGTGGCGAGCGCGCGCGCGATCTCGAGGCGCTTCAGCGCGCCGTAGGGCATGGCATCGGAACTCGCCGCGACGTACGGCGCGAGCCCTACGAAGCGCATCAGTTCCTCGCATTCGGCGCGCGCCGCGCGCTCGGCGCGCGCGAGGCTCGGCAGCCGCAGCAGCGCCGCCGGGAGGCTGCAATGCTCGTGCAGGTAGCGCCCGACCATGACGTTGTCGAGCGCGCTCATGTTGAAGAACAGCTGCAGGTTCTGAAAGGTGCGCGCGATGCCGCAGGCGGCGAATTCGTAAGGCGCGCGGCCGGTCAGGTCCCGCTCCTCCAGCACGATGCGCCCGGTAGAGGGTACGTACACGCCGGTGAGGAGGTTGAGCAAAGTGGTCTTGCCGGCGCCGTTCGGGCCGATGATCGAGAACACCGTGCCGCCCGGAATCGCGAAATCGAGATCGGCGACCGCGCGCACGCCGCCGAATTCCTTGCCCAGCCGCTCTACGCGCAGCAGGCTCATGGCGCCGGCCTGCGCGAGGTGAAGCGGGCGGCCAGGGTGGGCACCAGGCCGTTCGGCATGAAGATCATGGTGAGCATCATCACCGCGCCGAACACCACCATTTCATACTCCTTGAAGACGGTGAGCGCCTGCGGCAGCGTGGTCAGCACCGCCGCCCCGACCACCGCGCCGAAAGTCGAGGCCATGCCGCCGAAGACCACCATGGTGACGAGTTCGATCGAGTGGAAGAACGTCACCTTGGCGGGCGTGATGAATCCGGCGTAATGCGCCGCGAGGCTGCCGGCAATCGCGGCGTACACCGCGGAGATGACGAACACGCGCAGCTTGTGGCTCGCGCTGTCGATACCCGCGACTTCCGCCCCGATCTCCGAGCCGTGCAGCGCGCGCAGCGCGCGGCCGTGCGGCGAATCGACCAGGTTCAGCGCGAGCCAGACCGCCACCAGCAGCGCGCCGCCGACCACCCAGTACCAGAGGCGCTCCCCCGCCAGCGCGAAGCCGAACAGCGTGAGCGGCGGCACCGACATGCCGTCCGGCCCGCCCGTGAGCCGGTCTTCGGTTGCGATCACGATCGAGATGATGATGCCCATGCCGAGCGTCGCCATGGCGAGGTAGTGGCCGCGCAAGCGCAGGATCGGCCGGCCGATCAGCCAGGCGAGCGCCGCCACGCCCGCCGTCGCGGCGAGCATCGCGGTGAGCGGCGGCCACCCGTAGCGCGCGGTCAGGATCGCCGAAGCATAGGCGCCCAGACCGAAAAATCCCGCATGGCCGAGGCTGATCTGACCCGCGTAGCCGATCAGAAGGTTGAGGCCGACGCAGACGATGGCGTTGAGGCCGACCAGGATCGCGACCTCGTAGTAGTAGTTGTTGAGCAGCACGAGCGGCAGCGCCAGCACGGTGAGCGCCAGCGCGGCGAGCCCGCGGCTGCGGCGCGGGACCAGGTGCGCCAGCATCAGACGCGGTCGGTGCTGCGCTTGCCGAGCAGCCCGCTCGGCAGGAAGAACAGCACCGCCAGGATGATGACGAATGCGATCACGTCCTTGTAGGCCGATGAGAGGTAGCCCGCGCCCATCGCCTCGATGACGCCGAGCGCGACGCCGCCGAGCACGGCGCCCGGGCCGCTGCCCAGACCCCCGAGGATCGCGGCCGCGAAGCCCTTCAGGCCGAGCATCACGCCGACGTCCCACGACGTGAACGTGATCGGCGCGATCAGGATCCCGGCCACCGCGCCGAGCGCGGCCGACAGGCCGAACGAGGCGAGCAGCACGTGGCGCACGTTGATGCCGACGAGCTGCGCCGCGAGCCGGTTATGCGAGGTCGCGAGCAGCGCCTTGCCGAGCAGCGTGCGGCCGAAGAACCAGGTGAGCAGCAGCACCACGACCAGCGTGATGCCCATCACCCAGAGACTCTGCGGCACGAGCGTCGCGCCGCCGATCTGGAGCGGCGCCTCGCCCGAAAACGCCTTCAGCGGATGGAAGTTCTTGTCCCACACCAGGGTCGCGAGGCCGCGCAAGAGGATCGAGGCGCCGATGGTGATGATGATGAGCGTCACCACGGAGGCCCCGCGCGCCGGTTCGACGGCGAATTTCTCGAGTGCGAACCCGACCAGCGTGGCAACCAGCACCGCGGCGACCATGGCGAACGGCAGCGGCCAGCCAATCGCGGTGAGCGAGACGGTCGTCATGCCGCCGATCATGACGAACTCGCCCTGCGCGAAGTTGATCACCTGGCTGGCGTTGTAGATGATGGAAAAGCCGAGCGCGACCAGCGCGTAGATCGCGCCGATGGTCAGGCCGGCGAGCAGGAACTGGAGAAACTGGGCGGACATGGGCGCTCCGCCCGGCTCCCCTCAGGTCACTTCACCAGCGTCCAGTCGCCCTTGCGGATCTCGAGCATGCGGAATGCCGAAAGATCCAGCCCCATGTGGTCGCTCGGCGACATGTTGACGACGCCGCCCGTGCCGACGTAGCCCTTGATGGTCTCGAGCGCGTCGCGCACCTTGGCCTTGTCTGCCGAGCCCGCTTTCTTCATGGCATCCACCGCGAGCATCAGGCCGTCGTAGGCGTGGCCGCCGAAAGTCGAGACGTCCGACTTGAAGCGCGTCTCGTACTCGCTGCGGTAGCGCGACACCACGATTTTCTGCGGATCGCTGTCGGCGAGCTTGTCCGACACCAGCAGCGCCGCGGCCGGAAGCCGCACGCCCTCGGCGGCGTCGCCGGAGAGCTGGATGTATTGCTTCGAGGCGACGCCGTGCGACTGGTAAAGCGGCACGCCGATGCCGAGCTGTTTGTAGTTCTTGGTGACGATCGCCGGGGTCTGCCCGAAGCCAGCATTCAGCACGGCCTGCACGCCCGCCGTGTTCTTGATCTTGGTGAGCTGCGCCGTCATGTCGGTGTCGGCGCCGCCGTAGGTTTCGTCGGCGACGATCTCGATGCCGTAGTTCTTCGCCACCTTGAGGCATTCGCCGCGCATCGACTTGTCGAAGCCGCCCGCCCCGGAAATCAACCCTATCTTCGTCGCGCCGCGCGCTTTCATGTCGACGAAGATCTTGTCGCAGGCCATACGGTCGGTGTGCGGCGTCTTGAAGACCCATTTCTTCACCGGCTCGATGATGACGACGGCGCCCGCCAGCGAAATGAACGGCATGCCGGCCTGCTCCGCCAGCGGCACCACCGCCATGGTCTCGCCGGTCGAGGTGCCGCCGACGATGATGTCGACCTTGTCCTGCTCGATGAGGCGCTTGGCGAAGGTGCGCGCCTTTTCGGCGTCGCCCGCCGAATCGTACGAGACGAGCTGCAGCTTGCGCCCGAGCACGCCGCCCGCGGCATTCAGTTTCTCGACGTAGAGTTCGAGCGTCTTCTGCTCCGGATCGCCGAGAAATGAAAACGGGCCGGTGACCGCGAGGAAGGCTCCGATCTTGATCGGCTCCTGCGCCTGTGCAGCACCGCACCAGATTGCAACCAGCATTACCAACACGCGTTTCAGCATCGGACTCCTCCTCGAGTGGGCGCCGCGGTCCGGGTCCCGTAGAATTCGGGACGGCAATCCGGTACCGGAAGGCGCTTTTTGCACCCTAGTCGAGGGGCGCGGCGCCGGGTTTGATCTGGCTCAAGAAAGAGGCGGCCGAGAATGGCACTCAAGGATCCGGTGCGGGTGCGCAGCGTGCAGCCGGGGGACCTCGCCGAGGTGATCGGGATCGACGCCGGGATCACGGGCATGCGCAAGCCCGATTACTGGAGCGAGATCCTGCAGCGCTACGGCAGCGGCCGGCGCCGGCAGCGCTTCTTCCTGGTGGCCGAGGCGGGCGGCCGGATCGAGGGTTTCGCCATCGGCGAGGTGCGCGACTGGGAGTACGGCATGCCGCCCTGCGGCTGGGTGTTCGCGATCGGGGTGCGCCCGGATGCGCGCCTCGCCGGCATCGGCACGCGCCTGCTCGATGCGATCTGCGCCGGGTTTCGCCGCCTCGGCGTCACCACGGTGCGCACCATCCTCGCGCGCGACAACTCGCTCATCCTGTCGTTTTTCCGCAGCCAGGGCCTGATGGCGGCGCCGTTCATCGCGCTCGAGAAGGACCTCGAGCGGTGAAGCTGCAGAAGAACACGCTCGCTGCGATCTACAGCGTGCTCGAGTTCGCCGCCAATCCCGGGCGCCAGCTCTCGGCCGCCGAGATCGCCCGCCAGTACCGCATTTCGCCGCACCACCTCGCCAAGGTGCTGCGCTCGCTCGGCCGCACCGGGCTGCTCGAATCGGTGCGCGGCGTCGGCGGCGGCTACCGCTTCACCGGCAACGCCAAGCGCCTGACGCTGATGGACGTGATCGAGCTGTTCGAGGACGTCGGCGCGCCGCGGCGCAGCGGCCGGCGCGCGGCGCGCCGCGACCCCGCGGCCGCCGGACCGTCGCCGCTCGAGGTCGAGGACGCGGTCGGCGTGGTGCTCGCCGAGATCGACGAGATCGCCGAGGCGACGTTCCGCTCGATCACGCTCGACACGATGCTCAAGCTGGTGGCGCGCCGCCGCAAGTGACGCCGGGCGTTGACGTCGCAATCGTCGGTGCCGGCCACAACGGCCTCGTGTGCGCCTGCTATCTCGCGCGCGCCGGGCTCAAGGTGAAGGTGCTGGAGCGCAGGCCGGTCGTCGGCGGTGCTGCCGTCACCGAGGAATTCCATCCGGGATTCCGCAACTCGGTCGCCGCCTACACCGTGAGCCTGCTGCAGCCCAAGGTGATCGAGGACCTGCGGCTTGCCCGGCACGGCTTGCGCATCGTGCAGCGGCCGTTGGCCAATTTCCTGCCGCTCACCGAGCGCGACTACCTCAAGGTCGGCGGCGGGCTCGAGTCGACGCAGCGCGAAGTTGCGAAGTTTTCTTCGCGCGACGCCGAGCGGCTGCCCGATTACTGGCGCACCATCGAGCGCATCGCGGACGTGCTGCGCGCGCTGGTGCTGGAGACGCCGCCGAATGCGGGCGGCGGCCTGGTGGATGCGTGGCGCGCACTGAAGAGCGCGCGCCGGCTGAAACGCCTCGACATGGAAGCGCGGCGCGATGCGCTCGCGCTGCTCACGCAGAGCGCCGCCGAGTTGCTGGGGCGATTCTTCGAATCCGAAGGCATCCAGGCGGCGTTCGGCTTCGATGCGGTGGTGGGCAATTTCGCGAGCCCCTACCACCCGGGCACCGCCTACGTGCTGCTGCATCACTGCTTCGGCGAAGTGAACGGCCAGCGCGGCGCCTGGGGGCACGCGATCGGCGGCATGGGCGCGATCAGCGAGGCGCTCGCGGCGAGCGCTCGGGCGCTCGGTGTAGAGATCGAATGCAACGCGCCGGTGGCGAAGCTGCGCCCGGGCGAGGTGGTGCTGGAAAACGGCACCGTCGTGACCTGCCGCGCGATCGCGGCCAACGTCAATCCGAAGCTGCTCTACCTGAAGCTCGTGGCGCCGGACCTCCTGCCGCCGGAGGTTGCAGCACGCATCGAGCGCTACAAGTGCGCCTCGGCCACGTTCCGCATGAACGTAGCGCTCGCCTCGCTGCCGCGCTTCAGCTGCCTTGCGGAGCAGGGCCCGCACCACGCCTCGGGCATCATCCTGGCGCCGAGCCTCGCTTACATGGATCGCGCCTACCTGGAGGCGCGCGCCGAAGGCATCGCGCGCCGTCCGATCGTGGAAATGGTGATCCCGAGCACGCTGGATGATTCGCTCGCGCCGCCCGGCCGGCACGTCGCGAGCCTTTTTTGCCAGCATTTCGATCCCGCCATCGACTGGGCGACGCGCAAGCAGGAGGCGATCGAACGCATTTTCGATGTCGTCGAATCGCACGCGCCGGGTTTCCGCGCCAGCGTCATCGCGCACAGCGCGCTTTCGCCCGCCGACCTGGAGCGCGATTTCGGCCTCACCGGCGGCGACATCTTCCACGGCGCGCTCACGCTCGACCAGCTCTGGGCAGCGCGGCCGCTGCTCGGCTACGCCGATTACCGCACGCCGGTCAAGGGTCTCTATCTGTGCGGCTCGGGCGCGCACCCGGGCGGCGGCGTCACCGGCGCGCCGGGGCACAACTGCGCGCGCGAGCTGCTGCGCGATCTGGGCAGGCGCAGGCGCTGAAGGCGCTGCCTCAGGGGCAAGCGTTCGTGTTCGGGCCGTCCCCGAGGGTTTCCTTCTCCGTCTCCTCGAGCAGCCAGGCGATGAACGCGCGCACCTCCGGCTTGCTGCGCGCGGCAGAAGATTCGACCAGGAAATAGGCGCGCGACGAACAGACGTCTTGCTTGAAGGGCGCGACGAGCTTCCCCTCGCGCAGGAGTCCGCGCACGAGCGGATGCCGGCCGAGCGCGACCCCCTGGCCGCTCACCGCGGCCTGGATGAGCTGGTCGTAGTGGCTGAAGTGCAGCTTCGCGGCGGGCTGCAGCTCCTCGATGCCGAGCGCGTGGAACCACAGCTGCCAGTCGAGCCACGCGGCGCGCGGATCGTCGAGCTGCAGCAGCACGTGATGGCGCAGATCGACCGGCTCGGCAAGCGGCCGCGCGCGGTCGCGCGCGAGTTCCGGGCTGCACACCGGAAGCACCGTCTCGCCGAAGAGCTTGCGCGCGTTGCCGGCGCGGTCCGACTGCGTGTAGCGGATCGCGAGATCGACGCCCGCGCGGTCCAGGCTGACGATCTCGTTGCCCGCCGAGATGCGCACGTCGACGCCGGGGTGCGCGCCGGTGAATCGGGCGAGCCGCGGAATGAGCCAGAGCGCCGCCAGCCCGGGGGTCGTGGTCAATGTCACGGCGCGCACCTCGGCCGCGCCTCGCAGTTTGCGCGCGCTGTCGTGGAGGCGCTGCAGCACCTCCTGCGACACGCGGTAGAGCGATTGCCCGGCTTCGGTGAGCAGCAGCGCGCGCGGGCGCCGCTCGAAGAGCTTCACCCCGAGGCTCTCCTCGAGCGTCTGGATCTGCCGGCTCACCGCCGACTGGGTGAGGAAGAGCTCCGAGGCCGCCTTGGTGAAGGACAGGTTGCGCGCCGCCGCCTCGAACGCGAGCAGCGGGTCGAGCGGCGGGATGTCATAGCGCGTGCTACGCATGCATGAAACGCATATCAACTATGCCGAAAGGCCGTTTGTCTCCCAGTCTGTCTGCCTGCAACATTCGCCTCACAGGCAGCAGGAAGCGGAAATATCTCCCTTCTTTTTACATGCCTGGAACTCATGCGTCAAGGAGGCATTATGGATACCGGACTGAGGCATCAGGGAACGCGGACGATCAACCCGGGCGAGCTGCTGCAGCTGCGCGATGCGGCCGGCCGCCACCTCACCGTGGCGCAGGGCGCCGTGTGGATCACGCAGCACGGCGACCGCCGCGACGCGGTGCTCGAAAGCGGCGCCAGCTTCCGCTTCGAGCGCGACGGACTCTCGATCGTGCAGGCGCTCGGCGGCCCGGCGACCGTCGTGCTCGAAGAGGGCCTCGAGCCCGAGAACCAGACCGGGCGCAAGGCGGACTCGTCGGAGCAGCGTGCCTGGCAGCTCGCCCATTCCGAGCCGTTCGAGCGCCGGGCGCGCCGCATGCGGGCGCAGACGCTCGCCAGCCTGAGCGACCATCTGCTGCGCGACCTGGGCTTACGCCGCGACCGGATCGGTTTCGGGGCCCACACCCGGGAATGCTCGCACTGCTGATCAGCGCAATGCACGCGAACACTCACGCCGCGCTGCTGGCCGGGTTATCGACGGCCTTCCAGCCCGTGATCGGGCACGCGATCTCGGTCCGGGCGCTGCGCGCGGACGATTTCGAGATCGAGCGCGATTTCATCACCGGGCTGTCGCTGCAGACGCGCAACAGCCGGCTGCTGGGCGGCGCGCGCCCCGTGACGGACGACTACGTGGCGCGCCTGACGCGAGTCGATTACCCGCGCGAACTGGCGCTCGCCGCCGTGGTCATGCTGGAGGCGCGCGAGACCCTGATCGGGGTCGCGCGCTATGCGCTCGAGGCCGATGGCGCAGGCTGCGAGTTTGCCATCGTCGTGGCCGACGCCTGGCAGGGCAGCGGTCTGGGGCGTTACCTGACGGAGAGCCTGATCGCGGCAGCGCGGGCGCAGGCGATCCCGCGCATTCAGGGCATCACGTATTCGAGCAACGCCAACATGCTCGGGCTCGCGCGCGAGCTCGGCTTCCAAATACGACGCGTGCCGGGCGATGCTACGGTGCTGCAGGTAACGCTCGAACTATTCGCGCCCAACTGAGCCGAATCGCGGACTTGGGAACTCTTCCGCGCCGATCCGGTCTGCAGCAAGGTGCCGTGATAACATTTCTCGAATGCAAGGTTTTTACAAGATCCTGATCCTGCTGCTGATGCTCGCGGCCGTGCCGCTGCGCGCCTACGCCGCAATCGAGGCCGGGCTGTGCGATGCGCACGATGGTGGCCTCCCGGCTGTTCAGGCGACGGCGCACCATCACGCGAGCGACCGCGGCGACGATTCGCAGACGTACCGCGCGCAATCCTCGGGGATCGCTTCAGTGTGCAGCCTTTGCACGACTTGCAGCGTGGGCGCACCGCTTGCGCCGACCGTAGTGCAGACGGTTGCATTTGCGGCCGCACGTGCAAGTGCGATACCGTTTTTCGGCTTCGGCGCCTCGGGCCACGTGCCCGACATCCTCGACCGACCCCCGCTCGCGCTCTAGAGCCTGACTGCGGTGCAGCGTGCCGGGCACGCTGCCTTTGCACGCACGCGCGTGCGCCTGTCCGATTCGAGAGCGATATGAGATCTGCATTTCCTGTTGCCCTGCTCGCCGGTTTTGCGAGCGCCGTGGCCGCGCAGCAAGCCACGCCGCCCGATCCCGCCGATCCTGCGGCGGCTGTGCCGAAGCCCGCGTACGAATCCGCCTTCAGCGGATACCGGCCGTGGACCGAGCCCGCCGCCGCGCGCTGGCGCGAGCCGAACGAAGACGTCCGCCGCCTCGGCGGGCACGCCGGCCATGTCAAGCCCGCGGCGAAGGCACCCGCGGCGGCGCCGAAGAAGGAACCCCGATGAAAACGGCCCTATGGTCGCTCCCGGCGCTCGTGCTGGCCGGCTGCGCGACCTTCTCCGAGGACGGCGGCTTCGGCGTAGTCGAGAGCGCCGTGCGTGAACGCACCGGGCAGCAGGCCCGTTGGGTGCGCAGCGACGACGATGCGAAGTCGGTGCGCGCGCGGGTAAAAGAACTGCTCGCACCGCCGCTCGGTGCCGAAGCCGCGGCGCAGATCGCGCTGCTCAACAACCCGGGGTTGCAGGCACGCTACGCCGAGTTGGGTATCGCCGAAGCGGACTTGGTGCAGGCGAGCCGCTGGAGTGGGCCGACATTTTCGTTCGCGCGGCTGCGACATGGCGGCGGCGGGGCCGATTACGAGGCCAGCGTGTTCCTCGACGTGCTGGGCCTGATCACCATCCCGCTTGCCACGCGCGCCGAGGCGAAGCGCTTCGAGGCGGCCAAGACACGCGCTGCAGGCGAAGCGCTGCAGCTTGCGCTGGAGACGCGCAAAGCGTGGTTCGCGGCGGTCGCGGCGCAGGAGTCGGCACACTACATGGCGCAGGTGATGGAGGCTGCGGAAGCGAGCGCTACGCTGGCCGCGCGCATGGCGGCGGTGGGCAACTGGTCGCGCCTGAACCAGGCGCGCGAGCAGGCGTTCTATGCCGACGCGGCAGCGCAGCTCGCGCGCGCGCGGCACACCCGGCTCGCTGCGCGCGAGCACCTGACGCGGCTGATGGGGCTGTGGGGCGAGGATGCCGCTTTCCGGTTGCCCGATCGCTTGCCCGAGCTTCCCAAGGCGGCGCGCGAAGCTGGGGATCTCGAGGCGCAGGCACTGGCGCAGCGGCTCGACGTGCAGGCCGCGCGCCGCGACGCCGAATCGCTCGCCGAGTCGCTCGGGCTCACCAAGGCGACCCGCTTCATCGACCTGCTCGAAGTCGGCCACCTGCGCGAGCGCGAGGCCGACGAATCGCGGCATAGCGGCTGGGGCGTCGAGTTGCGGATTCCGATCTTCGACTTCGGCGGTGCCCGCAGCGCGCGCGCCGAGCATCTGTACCGGCAATCGGTCAACCGCGCCGTGGAAAGCGCGATCCAGGCGCGTTCCGAAGTGCGCGAGGCGTACAGCGCTTACCGCACCGCGTTCGACCTCGCGAAGCACTACCGCGACGAGATCGTTCCGCTGCGAAAGAAGATCTCCGAAGAAGTGCTGCTGCGCTACAACGGGATGCTCATGAGCGTGTTCGAGTTGCTTGCCGACTCGCGCGAGCAGATTGCCGCGGTGAACGCCTACCTCGAGTCATTGCGCGGCTTCTGGATCGCGGAGTCCGACCTGCAGGCGGCGATGACGGCGCGCTCGCCCGGCGCGATGGGAGGCGCCGTGCGGGCCGCCACGGCTCCCGCGCGCTCGGGCGGTGCCGAGCATTGAACGGAGCCAGCGCATGACGAATCGCAGGCAGTTTCTTCGCAACTCCGCGGCCGGATTGTTTGGTGCGGCCCTGGTGTCGCGCTCGCAGGCGGCGTCGCTGCCTGAAGCCGCGCTCCAGGACAAACCCGGAATGCAACCGCCGCTTGCACCGCCGAACGGCCGGCCCTACCAGCCGGTGGCGACGCTCAACGGCTGGACGCTGCCCTGGCGCATGAAGGACGGCTGGAAGGAATTTCACCTCGTCGCCGAGCCCGTTCGCCGTCAAATGGCGCCGGGCATGACGGCGCATCTGTGGGGCTACAACGGGCAGTCACCCGGCCCTACGATCGAGTGCGTCGAGGGCGACCGGCTGAGGATTTTCGTCACCAACAAGCTGCCCGAGCATACGACGGTCCACTGGCACGGAGTGCTGCTGCCGAACGGCATGGACGGGGTCGGGGGCTTGACGCAGCCGCAGATCCCCGTGGGCAAGACCTTCGTCTACGAGTTCGAGATGAAGAAATCGGGCACCTTCATGTACCACCCGCACGCCGACGAGATGGTGCAGATGGCGATGGGCATGCACGGCTTCCTGGTGGTGCACCCGAAGAACCCGGGCTTCATGCGCGTCGACCGGGACTTCGTGTTCCTCATCAACGCCTTCGACATCGAGCCGGGGAGCTACACGCCGCGGATCAACACCATGCTCGAGTTCAACCTGTGGTGCTGGAATTCGCGCGTCTTTCCGGGGATCGACCCGCTCGTCGTGCGCAAGGGCGACCGGGTGCGCATCCGCATGGGCAATCTGACCATGACCAATCACCCGATCCACCTGCACGGCTACGAGTTCGAAGTGACCGGCACCGACGGCGGCTGGGTGCCGAAAGCCGCGCGCTGGCCGGAGGTGACCGTGGACCTGGCGATCGGCCAGATGCGGGCGATCGAGTTCGTCGCCGACGCGCCGGGCGACTGGGCGTTCCACTGCCACAAGTCGCACCACACGATGAACGCGATGGGCCACAACGTGCCGACCATGATCGGCGTCGACCACCGCGGTGTGGCCGGGAAGATCCTGAACCTGGTGCCCGATTACATGGTGATGGGCGAGCGCGGCATGGCCGACATGGGCGAGATGGAAATGCCGTTGCCGGACAACACGCTGCCGATGATGACCGGCGCGGGTCCCTTCGGGCCGCTCGAGATGGGCGGCATGTTCACCGTCGTGAAGGTGCGCGAAGAACTCGCGCGTAACGATTACCGCGATCCCGGCTGGTACCAGCACCCGCGGGGTAGCGTCGCGTTCGAATGGAACGGTGCGGCGCCCGAGGCCGAGCGCGTAGCGGGGGCGCGTGATGCCGGTGTCACCGTGCGGGCCCGCAAGCCAGCGGGTCATGGTCGTCACTGATCGAGTCCGAGCCGTTCGAGACCAAGAGGACGCTGCCATTCAGCAACCGCTGTCGTGGTTCCGGCAGCGGAATTGGGAAATTTTGGGGTGTGACAACTGTGTTCATTGCAAACGGAGACCTGCGCATCATGCAAAAACCGCTTCAAACCCTATTCTTCGGCGCGGCGTTCGCCTTCGCCGTCCCGGCCGCAATTGCGGGTGGCAAGCATGCCGGAGGCCACGACGACGAGTGGGCCGGGATCGGTCGCCCAGGCGATTCCGGGAAGTTCATCCGAACTGTAGAGATCGGCGCCTACGACAGCATGCGGTTCAACCACGCCCATTTCGCAGTGAAGCGGGGCGAGACGGTGAGGATCGTGGTCCGAAACGCCGGGCAGCTACCCCACGAACTGGTGCTGGGAGACGAGAAGTCGCTCCGCGAGCACGCCGAGTCGATGCGCAAGCACCCGGACATGGTGCATGCGGATCCGAATCAGGTGGGTGTCGCCCCGGGCAAGACCGGCGAGCTCGTCTGGCAATTCACCAAGGCCGGTACGGTTCACTTCGCGTGCCTGCACCCCGGACACTATGAGGCGGGGATGAAGGGCAGCATCACCGTCACCGCAAAGTGACGACTGTTCCAACGAAAGGAGAGTCATCGTGATACGTACGAACCTGTGGGCGATTGTTCTGTCCGTTTCGTTTCCTCTCGCGGCGCCGGCGGTCGAGGCCCATCACGAGCCCAAAACCGCGGTTTCGCCGGCGGCCGGGCAGCTGTCGGAAGGAGAAGTGCGCAAGGTGGACAAGGATGCGAAGAAGATCACGATCAAGCACGGCCCACTGCAGAACCTCGACATGCCGCCGATGACCATGGTGTTCCGGGTGACGGACGCGGCGCTGCTCGAGCAGGTGAAGGCGGGCGACAAGGTCAAGTTCGCCGCCGAGAAAACCGGCGGGCAATACACCGTCATTCAGATCGAGATCGCGAAATGACGGGACGTGCCGGAATTGATCTATCGCAAACCGGGTGCGTGCGCGACATCGTAAATACGCTCGGACACTACAGCCGACGAGGACGAAAGGAAGGCGTATGAAAAAACTACTGCTGGCGGCGATCGCGCTGCTGTTTTCGGCGACGACCGCATGGGCGCAGAGCGAGGGCGAGGTGCGCAAGGTCGACAGGGACGCGCAGAAGATCACCATCAAGCACGGCCCGTTGAAGAATCTCGACATGCCGGCAATGACGATGGTGTTCAAGGTCAAGGACCCGGCGCTGCTCGAGCGCGTCAAAGCGGGCGACAAGGTGAAGTTCCAAGCCGAGAACGTAGGCGGTGCATTGACCGTCACCGAAATCGCACCGACCAAGTGACACCGCGCGATGCCGGATGCCGGCGACCGCCCCTGGTTTGACCTGCATCAAACAGCATCCCGGACGGACGCGGCATCCTGCCGGCGTGATCATGGTGAGAAAACCGCTGACCGTTCAACGCACGGCGTTTCTCGTCCTGGCCTTGATGGCCGTGACGCTGTTGTCGCTGCGCTCGGTGTGCGACCTGTGGTTCACGCATCTCGGCGGTGCCGCGACGACGCTCCAGGCTACGCCGCTGGCGCCGCACGCGGCGCTGCTGCACGACGCCGACCCTGCGGCGCAATGTTGCGACAGCGCCAGCGGCTCGAGTCCGATCGCGCCGTTGCAGGCCGCGGTCGTCGGGCCGCAGCCCGGCCAGGGGATTGCCCCGGCGGTGCTGGTCGCGGTCGTCGCGGCAAGCGCGATTCTCGCCCGGCAGCCGCATTGGCTCCGGGCTCCACCTCGCAGTCCGCAATCCTTCTACCTCCGCTCGGCGCGCATCCTGCGCTGAGCTCCTGATCCAGCGACGTTCGCAGGGCGTGGCGCGCCGGCATTGCGGCGCGCGCACCCGGCAACGGGCCCCGTGGTTTCGCGGCTATGCCCGCTGCGCGGATCAGCGTCAATCGAAGACCTTGGAGTGGAGCAGTCCATGAATCAGCAATCGACTACCGTCGCACCGATTGCGACGACGACCTCGGAGTCGCGCAGGCGCTGGGCCTACCTGTGGCCGATCGCGATTTTCGCCGTGATCGGTGTCTTTCTCGGCATTGGGCTGACGCTCGATCCGCGCCTGGTGCCGTCGCCGCTCATCGGCAAGCCCGTGCCGCAGTTCAAGCTTCCCCCGGTACAGGGGCGCACGCTCGGGCTGGCGACCGAAGACCTGCGCGGCGAGGTGTCGGTGGTCAACGTCTTCGCCTCCTGGTGCGTGGCGTGCCGCGACGAGCATCCCCTCTGGATGGAACTCGGGCGGCAGCGCGTGCTGCCGATTCACGGCCTCAACTACAAGGACCGCCCGGAGGACGCGGCGCGCTGGCTGAGCGAGCTGGGCGACCCCTACACGCGCACCGGCGCGGACCGCGACGGGCGCGTCGGCATCGACTGGGGCGTCTACGGCGTGCCGGAGACCTTCGTCGTCGACAGGCAGGGCGTGATCCGCGACAAGATCATCGGCGCGATCACCCGCAAGTCGGTCGACGAACGGCTGCTGCCGCTGGTGCGCAAGCTGCAGGCGGAATGAGCGCATGACCGACGCGACGACGATTGGCTTTCTGGTGGCCTTCGGCGCCGGCGTGATCTCGTTTCTCTCGCCCTGCGTGCTGCCGCTGGTGCCGGCGTACGTGTCCTATGTCGCCGGCGAAAGCTTTCAGCGCCGCCGGCGCCTTGAAGCGCGCGAGCGACTCCTGGCGCTCGGCATGAGCTTGCCGTTCGTGGCCGGATTCTCGGCCGTGTTCATCGCCTTCGGCGCCAGTGCGAGCGCGCTCGGACAGCTGCTGCAGCGCTATCGCTACGAGACCAACCTCGCCGCCGGGGCGGTGGTGATCGGCTTCGGCCTGTTCATGCTGGGGATGTGGCGCTGGCTGCCCTGGCTGCAGCGCGACCTGCGCTTGCACCTGCGTCTCGCGGGCGGCAATCCGTTCGCCGCATTTCTGCTCGGCGTGGCGTTCGCCTTCGGCTGGACGCCGTGCATCGGGCCGATTCTGGGGGCGATTCTTGCCGTGAGCGCGGCAAACGTCAGCGGTTCGGGAATCGGACTGCTGAGCGCGTATTCGCTCGGCCTGGGCGTGCCGTTCCTCGCCACGGCGCTGTTCATCGATCGCGCCGCCGGCTTGCTCGGCGGGCTGCGCGGCTTCGGCGCGGCGCTGCAGATCGGCGGCGGCGTGATGATGGTCGGGCTCGGGATCGCGATGATCACCGGATGGCTGACGGTGTTCTCGGCCTGGATGCTGAGGGCGTTTCCGGCGCTGGGCACCATCGGATGAAACGTGAAGGCCTAACCGGAAGCCGAAATCCTGACTGATGGGGAGTTCCACATGAATCAGAAACGATCGTTACTGCGTGCCGCCGGTGCGCTGCTGGCGTTGGGTCTCGTACCGCGTGCACTGGCTCAAGGTTCTGCGCTGGTGACGGTTTACAAGAGCCCGACCTGCGGCTGCTGCGGCGACTGGGTCAAGCACCTGCGCGCGAACGGCTTTCGCCTCGAGGTGCACGACCTCGGCGACGTCTCGCCGATCCGGCGCCGCTACGGGGTCCCCGGGAAACTCGCTTCGTGCCATACCGCGGTGGTGGCCGGGTACGCCATCGAAGGGCACGTGCCCGCAGCGGACATCAAGCGGCTGCTGCGCGAGCGGCCGAAGGTCATCGGGCTGGCGGTGCCCGGGATGGTGATCGGCTCGCCGGGCATGGAGCAGGGCGCGCCGCAGCCCTACGAAACGCTGGCCTTCGACGAGCGCGGCTATCGCGTCTTTGCGCGGCACTGATTCGACAACCGAATTTCAATTTCATCGGATGAAACTGGAGGATTTATGACACGCAGCGCCACCATCCCCACCAAGCGTTCGAACTCCACGCCGCTGATCGCCGGCATTGTGCTGATCATTCTCGCGCTCGTAATCGCCGTCTACGTGGCCAAGCCCGGGTTCAGGACGGCGGCACCTGCCATTGCGCCGACACCGGTCGCGACCCAAGCCGCATCCGTGGCGCCTCCGAACCAAGCGCTGCGCGCCAAGGAAACGAACTTCGCGTTCGGCTCCATCTCGATGGCGGCCGGCAAGGTCAGCCACCGCTTCTGGTTCAGGAACGAGGGCAGCAGTCCGCTGTCGATCAAGCGGATCTATACCTCGTGCATGTGCACCACGGCGACGTTCGTGAAGGGCATGCGCAAGGTCGGCAGCTACGGCATGCCGGGCCATGGCGCAACGGTGCCCGATGTGAACGAATCGCTCGCGCCGAGCGAGGCCGCCTACGTCGACGTCGTGTTCGATCCCGCGGCGCATGGCCCCGCCGGTCTCGGACGCACCGAGCGCGTCGTGACCGTCGAACCGGCCGCCGGCGAGCCGCTGCAGTTAGGCTTTGTCGCCAACGTCACGCCGTGACGCCATGGACCGGAAACTGACGCTCCTGATCGTCGCCGCGATGCTGTTCGCGGCGACGGTGGCGATCTTGCAGTTCGGCAGCACCGGCACGACGGCGCTGTGGTCGGTGAGCGAGGGCGGCCGCTGGCTGCTGCCGCTGATCGTGGTCGCGGCGCTCATCGACAGCGTCAACCCGTGTGCCTTCTCGATCCTGCTGGTGACGGTGGCGTTCCTGCTGAGCATCGGCAAGCTGCGCACGAAAGTGCTGCAGATCGGCAGCGCCTACATCGCGGGACTCTTCACAGTGTACTTCCTGATCGGACTGGGGCTGCTGCAGGCGCTGCACATCTTCGACACGCCGCACTTCATGGGCACTCTGGGCGCCGGCCTGCTGGTGCTGCTCGGCGTCATCAACCTGACGAACGTGTTCGTGCCGGCGTTTCCGGTGAAGCTCGCCATCCCGCAGTCCGCGCACCACAAGATGGCGCTGCTCATGGAGCGCGCCTCGGTGCCCACGGCGGTCGTCCTCGGCGGACTGGTGGGACTGTGCGAATTCCCCTGCACCGGCGGGCCGTACCTCATGGTGCTCGGGTTGCTGCACGATCAGACCACGTATTACACGGGCGTCGGCTATCTGCTGCTGTACAACGCGATCTTCGTTTCGCCGCTGGTCCTGATCCTGCTCATGGCGAGCAATGCCTCGCTGCTGGGCAAGGTGCAGCAGTGGCAGCAGGAGAGACGCACGACCATGCGCCTCGGGGGCGGCGCCGCGATGGTGGCGCTGGGGCTGTTCATCTTCGCGCTGTGACGCCGTGACCACGCTCGCGCTCGCAATCGCATCGCTGCTCGGGCTGACCGGGCTGGCGTGGCTGGCCTCCAGGATGTCGCGACTTCCCGTCTGTCCGGTTTGCGTTGGCGTTGCCGGAACCTGGACGGGTCTGCTGGCGGCGCGATTCGCGGGATTGCCCGTGGACGCGACGGTGCTCGCGATCCTGCTCGGGGCGTCGGTGCTCGGCATCGCGCAGTGGCGCGCCGAGCGGCTGACGCAGGGCGGATCCGCCTTGCTCTGGAAAGCACTTGCGGTTCCGACGGGCAGCGCGGCGGCGTACGGGTTGGTTGCCGAGCTTTGGAGCCTTGCGGCACTTTCGGCATTCGCATTCGCGCTGCTGGCAGTGCTGTTTCGCGCTGCGCGACCGGCGCCTGAATCCGACTCTGCGGTCGTCTCGCAGCTCGAAGAACGGATGAAGCGATGCTGCTGACCCGTTGCCGGGACACGTCGAAGCACCCGGTGAAGCACCTAACGGTTCTTGTAACGAACGTTTGAATCTGACATGAACGGAAAGGAGCACGACATGAAACGCAAACTGATCGTCGCGGCGGCAGCCGCGATTTTTTCCGCAACCGCGTTTGCCCAGATGGGCCCGGGAATGATGAGCGGCTACGGTCCCGGTGGGGGCTATGGCATGGGACCCGGGATGATGGGCGGCTACGGTCCCGGCGGTGGATACGGCATGGGCCCGGGAATGATGGGCGGCTACGGTCCCGGCGGTGGATACGGCATGGGCCCGGGAATGATGGGCGGCTACGGCCCCGGCGGTGGATACGGCATGGGCACCGGAATGATGGGCGGCTACGGCTACGGCGGACTCGGCCGGATCAATCTGAGCGACGAGCAGCGCGCCAAGATCGGCGAGATCCAGCAGGACGTCGCCCGCAGGCAATGGGAACTGATGGGCAAGATGCACGAGCAGGGCTTCCACATGCATCAGTTCGGCCCCGGCAGCGACGAAAACACGGCGCGCAAGGCCTATCAGGCGATGACCGAGGCGCACAAGGGGATGTTCGAGCTGCAGCTGGATTCCCGCAAGCGCATCGAATCCGTGCTCACCAAAGAGCAGCTCGATCAGCTGCGGCGCACGTGGCGCGGCGGCTGAAACCAAGAAAGGAATCTTCCAATGTGGGGTGAAATGGGTTCGATGGGGTGGGGTTGGGGCTGGGGAATGCTGGGAGCAGTGCACATGGTGCTTTGGTGGGTCTTGATCGTGCTGGGCATCGCGGTGCTCGTGAAGTGGCTTGTCGGCAGCCCGCGTGGCGGTGATCGCTCGGGCGGGCGGGGCGCGCTCGACATCCTCAAGGAACGCTATGCGCGCGGGGAAATCAACAAAGACGAGTTCGAGCAGAAAAGGCGCGATCTTGCAGCATGAAGACTGGCGCGACGGCACAGGCTACGACCCAAACCGGTGGCGCTCATGCATGAAATCCGGGGCATGGCGGCGGCGCCCTGGCCCCGAAGCGTGAGGGTCCGGGCCGAAGCGAGCAGCTCCGGCGGTTCCGCTGCGCGGCTCAGGTCGCCGGAAAACCGGCCTGCTGCAGAGCCTGCGTGAGCGTTTCGACCGGTTGCTGCGTTTCGACGCGCACGCGCTTGCTCGCCAGATCGACCTCCACGCTGGCCTGCGGGTCGACGGCTTTCAGGGCCTTGGTCACCGTGCTCACGCAGTGTCCGCAGGTCATGTCCTTGACGGTCAGTTCGATCATGCGAGTTCTCCTCGGTGCAATGTACAGGACGGCCCACAGTCTGTACCTTCCAACGTTGGCAAGGTCAAGTCCCGCTGCTGAAACCAGGCCCCGCTTGACCTTACCATCATTGGAACCCCGAGGATGCTGAACGAGTCCAAACCAGGGACGACCATGACAAGCCAGAATTCGTTGCTCGCGCCGGCTGCCGGCGGCCCGGTGCCGCGGGAGATCCGCGTTCCCATCGCGGGCATGAGCTGCGCCTCGTGCGTGGCGCGGGTCGAGAAGGCGCTGCTGGCGGTGCCCGGCGTCACGGCCGCATCGGTGAATCTCGCGACCGAAGTGGCGACGCTGCAGGCGCCGCCGAGCGTCACGACGAACGCAATCCAGGAGGCGGTCACGAAAGCCGGCTACGAGGTCGGACGGGAGGAATTCGATTTCGATATCCGCGGCATGACCTGCGGCAGCTGCGTCGCGCGGGTCGAGCGCGCGCTCGGCAAGGCGAGCGGCGTGCTATCGGTTTCGGTAAACCTCGCGACCGAGCGTGCGCGGGTCGTCGCAGTCGCCGGCACCGACCCGGATACGCTGCGTGCCGCGGTCCAGGACGCCGGATACGAAGCCACGCTTGCGGACGCGGGCCAGGGGCAGGCGGGTGCCGCCGCAGCGCGGCGCGCGCTGCCGGACTGGTGGCCGGTCGCCGCTGGCGTTGCGCTGACCGTGCCGCTGGTTCTTCCGATGCTGGGGCACGTGTTCGACGCGCACTGGATGCTGCCGGGCTGGCTGCAGCTTGCCCTCGCCTCACTGGTCCAGTTCTGGCTCGGCGCGCGCTTCTACCGCGCCGGCTGGAAAGCGCTCAAGGTGCTGACCGGCAACATGGATCTCCTGGTGGCCCTGGGCACCAGCGCGGCGTACGGCCTGTCGGTCTACGGGCTGTTCTTCGACGCCGGCGGGCACCTTTATTTCGAAGCCTCCGCGGCGCTGATCACGCTGATCCTGCTCGGCAAGTGGCTCGAGCAGCGCGCCAAGCGGCAGACCACGGAAGCGATCCGCGCGCTCAATGCGCTACGGCCCGAGCGGGCGCGCGTGCGCCGCGGCGACCAGGACATCGAGGTGCCGCTGGCGGCGGTGAAGGTCGGCGATCTGGTGGTCGTGCGTCCCGGCGAGCGCGTGCCGGTCGACGGCGAGCTGCGCGAGGGACGCAGCCACGTCGACGAATCGCTCATCACCGGCGAGAGCCTGCCGGTCGCCAAGGGGCCGGGGGAGCGGGTCACCGGCGGCTCGATCAACGCCGATGGCCTGCTGTTGGTCGAGACGCGCGCCATCGGCGCCGAGACCACGCTGGCGCGCATCATCCGGCTGGTGGAGGACGCGCAGGCCGCCAAGGCGCCCATCCAGCGCGTCGTCGACAGGGTGAGCGCGGTGTTCGTACCAATCGTGCTGGTGCTCGCGCTCGCCACGCTGCTCGGCTGGGGGCTGGCGAACGGCGACTGGACGGTCGCGGTGCTCAACGCGGTGGCGGTCATGGTGATCGCCTGCCCCTGCGCGCTCGGGCTCGCCACGCCGACCGCGATCATGGCCGGAACCGGGGTCGCCGCACGCCACGGCATCCTGATCAAGGACGCCGAGGCGCTCGAAATCGCACATTCGATCACCACGGTCGCGTTCGACAAGACCGGCACGCTCACGGCCGGACAGCCGTCGCTGGTCGCGCTCGAGCCGCTGCACGGCGAGCGTCTCGAGCTGCTGCGCCTCGCCGCGGCGCTGCAGCAGGGAAGCAGCCACCCGCTCGCGCGCGCCGTGATGCTCGAAGCCGAGGCGAATCGCATCGACGGCAGCGGAGCGACGGATGCCCGGGCGTTGCCCGGGCGCGGCGTCCAGGCGGTGATCGGCGGCCGCACGGTGTACCTGGGCAGCTCGCGCCTGATGAACGAGCTGGGCGTCGACACAACGGCGCTCGCGGAACGCGCTCGCGCGCTCGCGGGCCAAGGCCGCTCGGTGTCCTGGCTCGCCGTGGAACGCGACGGCGTACGCGCGCTGTCGGGACTGCTGGCGTTCGGCGATCGCGTCAAGCCCGGTGCGCGGCAAGCGATCGAGCAACTTCATCGGCAAGGCGTGAAGACCGTCATGCTGACCGGTGACAATCACGGCAGCGCCCGGGTCGCGGCAGAGGCGCTCGGCATCGACGAAGTGAGAGCGGAGGTTCTTCCGGCCGACAAGGCGCGCACCGTCGCCCAGTTGAAACGCGCGGGCACCGTGGTCGCCATGGTGGGCGATGGCATCAACGACGCACCCGCCCTCGCGGCGGCCGACGTCGGCATTGCCATGGCCACCGGGACCGATGTCGCCATGCACACCGCCGGCATCACACTGATGCGCGGCGACCCCTTGCTGGTTGCCGACGCGATCGCGATTTCGCGCCGCACCTACGCCAAGATCCGGCAGAACCTTTTCTGGGCGTTCATCTACAACGTGGTGGGCATTCCGCTCGCGGCCTTCGGCCTGCTCAACCCGGTGATCGCGGGCGCGGCCATGGCGTTCAGCAGCGTGAGCGTTGTGACGAACGCCCTGATGCTGCGACGCTGGCGGCCGGCGCCCGCAAGCGCGGAGACTGCCACCGAGGAATCTTTTCCCGCCCCGTTGTCGCAATTGGAATTGGGAGGCAAGCCATGAACGACATGCAGATGAATATCGGACATACCGCGCGCGTTTCGGGCGTGTCGGCCAAGATGATCCGGCACTACGAGGGCATCGGCCTCATCCCCAAGGCGAGCCGGACCGACTCCGGTTACCGCACCTATGGCGCGAAGGACGTGCACACGCTGCGCTTCATTCGGCAAGCGCGCAACCTCGGTTTCTCGATCAAGCAGATCGAGGAACTGCTCGGTCTGTGGCGCAACCAGCGCCGTCCGAGCAGCAAGGTGAAGGCGCTCGCGCTGGCGCATATCGAGGAGCTGGACGCGCGCATCCGCGAACTCGAGGCGATGAAGCAGACGCTGCAGGCGCTCGCCCTGCATTGCCACGGCGACGAGCGGCCCGAATGCCCGATCCTTGACGGGCTCGCGGCGCCTTTGCCAGCGGCTGCCCCGCGCGCCGCGCGCAAGGACATCGCACGCCTGCGGGTCCGGGCACCGAAGCGCACGGTGTGTCACTAGGACGAGGAATCGACATGAATGCTTCAATCGCCCTCGCACGGCCCACCGGATTCGGCGCGCTCGCCTTTGGAATGCTCCTCGCCGTGTATTTCGGTGCGCTCACGCTGGTGTCCGGCTGGCGCTTCACCGTGAACCAGTTCTCCGAATTCTGGTTCTACATCGTGCCGCTCGCCGTGGGTTTCGGCATCCAGGTCGCGCTCTTCGTGCGCCTGCGTCAGGTCGTCAGCCGCGCGAAGGAATCCGGCACCGTGGTCGCGGCCTCGGGCACGACTTCGACGCTGGCGATGGTCTCCTGCTGTGCCCATTACCTCACCAACGTGGCGCCGGTGCTCGGGGCGACCGGGCTGGTGGCGTTCGCCGCCCAGTTCCAGGTGGAGCTGTTCTGGGTCGGACTCGCGTTCAACCTGGCGGGCATCGGCTACGTCGGCAGCAAGTTGTTCAACGCCACAAAGGAGCACGCACAATGCCTCGGCTGATTTCACGATCCCTCGCGCTGCTCGCGTTGTTCGCGCTGGCGACAAGCGCGCCCGCGGCCGGGAACCTCGCGCCACAGACGAGCAGCCAATCCAGCGTCACGGTCAAGGTCACGCCGCAGAGCCTCGCGGGGGCGGAATGGGCGTTCGAGTTGGTCTTCGACACCCATACCCAGGATCTGAAAGACGAGCCGCTGAATAGTGCCGTTCTCGTGGTTGACGGCGGTGCGCCGTCAGCCGCGACCGACTGGAAAGGCGATGCCCCAGGCGGCCATCACCGCAAGGGCGTGCTGCGATTCAAGGCGCCCCCGGGATCCGCGGCGAATGTCGAGCTGCGACTGAAGCGGCCCGCAGAATCGGCGCCGCGCGTTTTCCGCTGGCAACTGCGCTGACGGGTGCCGGTCATGGCGATCGATCCGGTTTGCGGCATGACGGTCGACCCCGCCAAGGCGGCGGCAAAGGTCGAGCACGGCGGCGAAACCTACCATTTCTGCTCGCCGCACTGCGTCAAGTCGTTCAAGGCGGACCCGGCAAAGTACCTCGCCAAGTCCTCGCCGAAATCGGGTGCGGCCGCTCCGCCGGCGGGCCAGTACACCTGTCCGATGCACCCGGAAATCCTGCAGGACGGACCCGGCAGTTGCCCGAAGTGCGGCATGGCGCTCGTTCCGGTCGCGGGCGCCGGGGAGGAGGACAACTCCGAGCTGCGCGATATGACGCGGCGGCTTTGGGTCGGCGTCGCTTTCTCGCTCCCGCTCTTCCTGCTCGCGATGGCGCCGATGATCGGCGTTCACGAAGCGTTCGGCCTGGCGCCGCGGCAGCGCGGCTGGCTCGAGCTTGCGCTGGGTTCGCCCGTCGTGCTCTGGGTCGGCTGGCCGATCCTGCGCAAGTTCTGGTTTTCGCTCGCCCACTGGGCGCTCAACATGTACACGCTGATCGGCCTGGGCGTGGCCCTTGCTTACCTTTTCAGCCTCGCCGCGGTCTTTGCGCCGGATCTTTTCCCGCAGGAATTCCGCGAGCACGACGGCGCGGTAGGCACCTACTTCGAGGCCGCCGCGGTGATCGTGACGCTCGTCATCCTGGGCGATGTCCTGCAGTTGCGTGCCATGGGGCAGACGAGCCAGGCGATCCAGAAGCTGCTGCATCTCGCGCCGAACCTGGCGCGGCGTCTGCGCGACGACGGCACCGAGGAGGAAGTGCCGCTGGAGACGGTGCGGGCGGGTGACCGGCTCCGCGTCAGACCGGGCGAGAAGATCCCGGTCGACGGCAGCGTTCTCGAGGGCGAAAGCCATGTGGACGAATCCATGATCACCGGCGAACCGCAGCCGGTCGGCAAGCGGGCCGGCGATCGCGTCACCGGCGCCACGCTCAACGGCAGCGGCTCATTGGTGATGCGGGCGGAGCGCGTCGGCGCCGAGACGCTGCTCGCGCGCATCGTGCACATGGTCGCCGAGGCGCAGCGCACCCGGGCGCCGATCCAGCGGCTCGCGGATCTCATCGCGGTGTACTTCGTGCAGGTGGTCGTGCTGATCGCGATCGCGACTGCGCTGGCGTGGTGGTTCTTCGGTCCCGAGCCGCGGCTCGCCTACGCGCTGCTCAACGCCGTGGCGGTGCTGATCATCGCCTGCCCTTGTGCAGTCGGCCTCGCGACCCCGATTTCGATGACCGTGGCGATGGGGCAGGGCGCGCTCTCGGGCATCCTGTTCCGCAATGCCGAAGCGATCGAGCGCATGCGCGACATCGACATCGTGGTGGCGGACAAGACCGGAACGCTCACGATGGGCCGTCCCGCGCTCACCGATTTCGCTGCCGAGGGCGTGGCCGAGAGCGAAGCGCTCGCGCTGGTGGCGAGCGTCGAACAGCTTTCCGAGCATCCGATCGCGCGCGCCGTCGTCGAGGGCGCCAAGGCGCGGGGCGCCGCCTCGCGGCCGGCGACGGATTTCCACGCCGCAAACGGACTCGGTGTGCGGGCGCTGGTTGACGGCCGGAAAGTGCTGGTCGGGAGCGCCGCTTTCTTGCAGCAGGAAGGCGTGCATCCGCGGCAGTGGCAGGAGCGTGCCGAAGCCTGGCGCGCAGACGCCAAGACCGTGGTGTTTTTCGCGATCGATGGCGGCGCAGGAGGGCTCGTCGGGGTCGCCGACCCGGTGAAGGACAACACGGCGGAAGCGATCGCCGCGCTGCGGCGACTGGGCGTGCAGCTGGTGATGCTGACCGGCGATTCGCGCCGCACTGCGGAGGCGGTGGCGCGCCAGCTCGGCATCGACGAGGCCATCGCGGAAGTGCTGCCTGCGGACAAGGCGCAGCACGTCAAGCGGCTGCAGGCCGAGGGCCGCAAGGTGGCGATGGCGGGCGACGGCATCAACGACGCCCCCGCGCTCGCGCAGGCCGACGTCGGCATTGCGATGGGCACCGGCACCGACGTGGCGATGGAGAGCGCCGGCGTGACGCTCGTCAAGGGCGACCTGCGCGGCATCGCGCGCGCGGCGCTGCTGTCGCGCGCCACGATGCGCAATATCCGGCAGAACCTCGCCTTCGCCTTCGGCTACAACGCGCTCGGCATTCCGATCGCGGCCGGGGTTCTCTACCCGGCGTTCGGCTGGCTGCTCAGCCCGATCATCGCTGCGGCCGCGATGAGCCTGTCCTCGGTCTCGGTCGTCACCAATGCGCTGCGGCTGCGGCGCGCGAAAATCTGATCGCGAGGACACCATGATTACCGATCCCGTCTGTGGCAAGCGCATCAATCGTGGCAAGGCACATGCCGTTGTCGAGCACGAAGGAGTCGCCTACTCCCTGTGTTGCCCGCTCTGTCAGGCGGAATTCGAGCGCAATCCCAGGACGTACGCGAAGCCTGCATTGGGCGAAAAGGCCCGCAAGAAACCGGACCGTCACCCCTATCGCGGGCAGTAGGCGCGAACTCCGTGATTTCTGTCTCGGCCCGCAGCCCAATCCTCCTGGATCCCAGAAGTCCGTCATGCTGAAGCGAACGGCTATCGCAGGCGCCCTGCTCGCACTCATCGCCACGGTCGCGACGCCGCTTGGGGCTGCGGCCGAAGAGAGCGGATATCGCAAGAACGTCGGTGACTATTCGGTCTATCTCGCGGTGATGCCGGCAGAAGTGATCCGGGGCCCTTTGGCGCCGGACGACGCGGCGGCGTCCCCCTACCGGTCAGCGGAGGCGCGTGACACCCATCACGTCATGGTTTCTATTTTCGAGACGCGCGACAGACGGCGGGTCACCGATGCGCGGGTGATGGCGCGAGTCGCGGCGCTTGGATTCTCCGGCGAGAAGAAGGCACTCGAACCGACGGCGGTGGCTGGCGCCGCAGTTTACGGCGGCTTCTTTCCCATGATGGGGCGCGGACCCTATCGTGTCGACATCGAGTTCCGGGCGCCGCCGAGGGCGCAGCGGCAGCATGCGAGTTTCTATTTCACCCATCCCGGCTTCAAGGCACCGATGCGGGGTGAGCAAAACGGGAGCCCACGCAATGAATGACGCGCACGGAAGCGGCAACGGATTCTTCAGATCGAGATCGAACCTCGTGCTGATCGCGTTCCTGCTGATCGGCGGCTTTTTCGTCGTCGTCGAGCACCGCGTCCACGCGATCGAGTGGCTGCCATTCCTGCTGCTGGCCGCCTGCCCGCTGCTGCACCTGTTCCACGGGCACGGCGCCCACGGAGGGCACGGCAAGCACGACGCGCGCCCGGCAGACGGTGAACGGAAGGAACCATGAGCCCCGAACAGCCCGCCGCGTACGGCCTGTGGATGCTCGTCGTCATCAACTCGGCGGTGTTCATCATCTTCGCGTTCAGCTTCACGCGCCCGAAAACAAGCACCGACTGGCGCTCGTTCGGCGCGTTCTCGGCGTTCCTGGTGGCGCTCTTCACCGAGATGTACGGTTTCCCGCTCACGATCTATCTGTTTTCCGGCTGGTTGCAGACCCGGTATCCCGAAGTCGATTTCCTCGCCCACGACGCCGGGCACCTGCTCGAAGTGCTCTTCGGCTGGAGGGCGAATCCGCACTTCGGTCCGTTCCACGTCGTGAGCAACGTGTTCATTTTCGGCGGCTTCCTGCTGCTCGCGTCGGCGTGGCGGGTGCTGTACGCCGCGCAGCGCGGTCGCAGGCTTGCAACGACCGGGCCTTACGCGCGCCTTCGGCACCCGCAGTACCTCGCCTTCGTGATGATCCTGTCCGGTTTTCTGCTGCAGTGGCCGACGCTGCTGACGGTCCTGATGTTTCCCGTGCTCGTCTACATGTACGCGCGCCTCGCCCGGCGGGAAGAGCGGGAGGTCGCGGCCGAGTTCGGCGATGAATATGTCCGCTATGCGCGGCACACGCCGGCCTTCGTGCCGCGGCTGGACGAGCTGTTCGGCCGGAGCGGCGGCGCGTGATGCCAATCCTCGGTAAAGGAGCAGACGATGCTGGTTGAGATCGAATCGGACTACGGCCTGTGGTCGCTGGTGGTCATCCATTCCCTGATCTTCATCGTCTTCGCGTTCAGCTTCGCCACGCCGAGGAGCGCACGCGACTGGCGCTCCTTCGGCGCCTTCGCCGCGTTCCTCGTTGCGCTGTTCAGCGAGATGTACGGTTTTCCGCTCACCATTTACCTGCTGTCGGGCTGGCTCGGGAGCCGCTATCCGGAGATCGATTTCCTCGCGCACGACGCCGGGCACCTCCTGGAAGTGATGTTCGGCTGGGGCGAAAACCCGCACATGGGCCCGTTCCACCTGGCCTCCTACGTGCTGATCGCCGGCGGGTTCATCCTGCTGGCGAGATCCTGGGGCATCCTGTACGAGGCGCAGCGGCGGCGCGAACTGGCGACGAGCGGGCCGTACCGCCGTATCCGCCACCCGCAGTACGCCGGCTTCATCATGATCATGACGGGCTTCCTGCTGCAGTGGCCGACGCTCGTCACGCTCGCCATGTTCCCGATCCTCGTCTACATGTACCTGCGACTTGCCCGTCGCGAGGAGCGCGATGCGCTTGCCGAATTCGGCGAGGCGTACCAGCGCTACGCGGCGCGCACGCCGCGATTCATCCCATGGTTCGGCGCACGCGCCCTTGCGCGGGGCAGGGCCTGAGGGCGATCGGCCGTGCTGCGCAGGATCCGCGCTGCCGCCTGGACGATTGCACTGCTCGCCGCGCCCGCGTGGCCGCAGACATCGGAGGCGGCGTGGTGACAGTATCGGTGCACGTCCCTGGAGGCAGGCCATGAGCACGTTCGACGATGTGCAATCACCGGCCGACGAAGAACGGCGCAAACTTCTCGCGCGCGCCACCGCCGCCGGCGGCCTTGCGCTGGCCGGTGCGAGCCTGCCGTTTGTCGCGAGCCTCGCGCCGAGCGAGCGCGCCAGGGCGCAGGGTGCGCCAATCGAGGTGGACACCGCCATGCTCAAGCCCGGCGAGCTGAAGACGGTCGAATGGCGCGGAAAACCCGTCTGGATCCTGGCCAGGACGCCCGCCATGCTTTCGCGCCTCGAATCCGTTCGCAGTCACCTGACGGACCCGGATTCGACGGTCGCGTCGCAGCAGCCGGAGTACGCGCGCAATCCGGCGCGCGCGATCAATTCGGAACTGTTCGTGACGATCTCGCTCTGCACACACCTTGGTTGCGTGCCGACCTATGCGCCCGAACCCGGCTCGATCGAGGGCGACTGGCCCGGCGGCTTCTACTGCCCCTGCCATGGCTCGAAGTTCGACCTCGCCGGACGCGTGTACAAGGGCTCGCCGGCGCCCACCAATCTCGTCATTCCGCCGTACCAGTTGCGCGGGAGCCTGCTCGTGATCGGGTACGATGCCACGGACGCCCCGGCATGAATCCGGTGGCACGCTCGGGGCCGGCCCGATGCTGGGCAAGATCTCGCTCGTTGCGGCGCGGCGGGAGTACGTTAAGGAGATTGCCATGAAACGTGCACTGCTCATTCTCGCCCTCGCGTTCTCAGGCGCGGCATTCGCGCAGATGCGCGGTCACGACATGGGCGGTTCGGGTGGCATGCAGGGTATGCCAGGCATTCCGGGTCAGGGCGGCATGCAGATGGGGTCGCCGGGCAGCGCGCTTGCCGAGGGAGAGGTCCGCAGGGTCGATGCGGACGCAGGCAAGGTCACGCTCCGGCACGACGCAATCCCGAGCATGAACATGCCATCGATGACAATGGTCTACCACGTTAACAACCCGGCGTTCCTCGACCAGGTCAGTGCCGGCGACAGGGTGAGGTTCTCGATGGAAAAGGTGGACGGCGTACTCACGGCGACGAATATCGAACCGCTCCGGTAAGTCTGCCCCGGTGGCGTGGAAAGGATTGCGTGCTCGCGCCTGACGAGCGATCACGACTGATGCTGCACTACTACGCAGGCATGCTGAGCGCCGCCGTGCTCGCGGCGGCACTCGGGTCTGTAGCCGCGTATACGACGGATCATCTCGAGTCGCTTCCGCATCTGCTGACGGAGATCGCGCTATGGCTTGGGATCGTCAATGCAGCCGGCGCGCTGGTCATCCTGCGGCCCGTGGGCCGGTTCCTGCGTGGCGCGGCCGTGGTGCAAGCAGTGTTCGAGCGGCGGATGCGCGCGCTGCCGAGAATGTCCGGGCTGTGGTTGTCCGTCCTTACGGCGGCCGCATTGCTCAGGCACGCGGCGGTGCTGAACGGTCCCTGGGGCGATTTCGCCGGAGAGCAGCCGCGCGTGCTCGTCGGGACCTTGGTGCATATTGCATTGTTCTCCGGATACGTCGGATTGATCGGCTACTTTCTGGTATTCGACTACGTGGTGCATCTGCGCCGGCGACTCTGGGAGCAGGGCGTCTCGATCCCGCCGCGACAGGGCAGGTTCATGCGCAGGCTGATTGCGGGACTGCTTGCGGTTGCCACGGCGCCAGTACTCATCCCGCTATCTGATCGGTGGGTGCAACCCGCAGACGCGGGCATGCCAATGGTCATGAATGCGGGTCGTCACGTCGGACACATGCAGCAGACGTCCCAGATGGACCTGTACGCGGCGCTGTTTCTCGCGGCGCTGCTGATTGTCCTGATGGTGCGGGGTTTCTCGCGCCCGGTGGGAATCCTGTTGTCGGCCATGCGGCGCGTCGACCGCGGAGACCTGGCCGCCAAAGCGCCGGTGGTCTCGGACGATGAGTTCGGGCTGCTTGCCCAGCAATTCAACCGGATGATCGACGGGCTCAGGGAGCGCGACCGGATTCGAAAGGTCTTCGGCCGTTTCGTTCCGGAAAGCGTCGCCGCCACCTTGCTGGTCGACGAGGGCGCGATCGCACCCAAGGAACGCGAAGCGACGGTGCTTTTCACGGACATCGAAAACTTCACGCTCATCGCCGCGAGTCTCGATCCGCGCAACATCCTCGACGTGTTGAACGCTTATTTTGAAGAAATTGCGCGGATCGTTCACGCACACGGCGGTGTCATTACGCAGTTTCAGGGCGACGCTGTGCTTGCCAGCTTCAACCTGCCTGCGTCGGACCCGGAGCATGCGCGGCATGCCGTTGAAGCGGCGCTGGCGATCCAGGCGAGGCTTGCCGAGGTCGTGTTCGGCAGTGGCATTCGGCTGCGCACGCGGGTCGGTATCAGCACCGGTCCCGTCGTCGGCGGCACCGTCGGCGGGGGCGAACGCCTCGGATATACGGTGCACGGTGACACCGTGAATCTTGCGGCGCGCTTCGAGGCCATGAACAAGGAATTCGGCAGCCGCGTATTGGTCTCGGCGCGAACGGCCGAGCTGGCGGGCGAGGCGATCGCGCTTCGCGACCGCGGCATCGTCACCATTCGCGGGTTTCACGAGCCGCTGCGCGTCTACGAACCGTTCACGCGCGAGGCTGAGGCGCCGCAGCGCTCGCCCGGCTGACTTCTCGGCAAGCACGGGAACGACTCAGGCGCTGCAGTCCGGGCCGTCCTGCCGCGGAACGATACCTCGGGAATTGAGTTCCCTGAGGACGTTCGTGCGCCAGCCGCTCGCGCTGGAGAACGCGGCGCTCATCACGGTGCGAGCGGCGACGTCGAGCCATTCGAGCCCGTTCACTGCCTTGAAAAAAGTCGCCGTCTGGACGTAGTTGTCGGGGAACCAGAAAGCGTTGAAAGCGAGCGCCTCGCGGTACAGGTCGGCTTCGCCGAGTCCCTGCGACGCGCCGAGCGCGAGCAGCCCCAGGAGCGCGGAGCCATGGTTGCAGTCCTGGAAGAAAGTCGAGTTGTTGCAGCAGGGGCGGAAGCTGTTGTGCGCAACCCTGACCACCAGCGCCTCCTGTGCGGCGCTCAGCGCCACGATCGACAGGGTGTTGAAGTGATCGCCGCCGCTCGCGTGCTTGCCGAGGGTCCAGCCGCCGGTCGAGGCGAAGCGGTGACGCTGGTCGCTGTTGAGCGGACTGGCCTGGTTCGCCGCCATCCGGTTCGCGAGCCCGATCGGCCACAGGACGTTCACGTACACGCCGGCGTTCTGTCGCGTGAGCCGGATCGGTCCCGGGGAGGGTCTGGCGAGGAGGTCCTCAAGGTCCCCGGTCACGCCGCCGCGCTGCGCGTAAAGCGCGGCAAATTTCCCGCGGTCGATCACGCCTGCCCGAACCAGCCTGACGACGCTCTCGCCGAGCGCCACCTTGCTGCGGTACCCGTCAGCGGGCAGCACCTGCGCCGCCGCCTCCGCGAGCAGCCGGCCGCCCGAAGCGCCCGGTGCGGCCGGCGCGAGCGCCAGGAGCGCCAGCGTGCAGAGCAGTTGCGAGAGCCTCTTCTTCATTGGCTTTGGCCGGCCGGAGGTGCTACCGGCATGATCCCCCGCAAATCCATTACCACGAATCCGACACGCGGCAGCGCGCGACGCGCCGGCTGCTTGATCTCGATCAATCGAGCGCACGGCCCGGCAAGGCATCCTGCTTTGGTCCAACGCCACGATGCAGGATCGGTCGTGGTAATGAACACCCATGGCTAGCAGAGGGTCCGAATTCATGCCGCACAAGGCGGCGGCGTTACGCGCCGCGCTCATCGCGCTGAGCCTGCTGTTACTGCTTCCGGCCTGCGGCGTGTTCGCCTCGCAACTGCGCGGCGAGCCCGCAAGTTCGGAAAGTGTGCAGCCGGGGCACGCGGCAGCGCACGCGCAACATCACGGCGACGCGCTGTCCGGCGGCTATTGCGCGAGCGTCGGCACAAGCGCGACCGTAGTGACGACGGGGCGCCCGCTTGGGGTGCAGCCCGGCGCACTCGTAGCGTTGGCGCCGCTCGCGCCGCCGTACGCCATCACGGCGACGATCGTTCCGCACTCGGCGGCTGCTTCGCATCCGTCGCCCGTTCAAGCCTCGTTTTACCTCCGCTCGGCGCGCATCCTGCGCTGAGTTCCTGCACCGCTGGCACCGTCGCGGGGCGCGGTCGCGCCCGGCCGCGACGCGGCGCGTCATGCGTCGCGCTGGAAGCATCGCAAAGGCGAAAAGCAGGTTGGTTGAATTCGAATCACAGGAGGCAGGCTCATGGTCGCGGAACTCGGTCAGTTTGCACTCGCGCTGGCGTTCGCCATCGCGTTGACACAGGGTGTCCTGCCGCTGGCCGGCGCGGCACGCGGCAATCCCGCCTGGATGAGCGTCGGGCGGACGGCAGCGCTCGGCCAACTCGTGTTCCTCGCGATCGCATTCGGCCTGCTGACCTACGCGTTCGTCAGCAGCGACTTCACGGTGGCGTATGTGGCGAGCCACTCGAATTCGCGCCTGCCGCTGGCGTACCGCATCGCCGGCGTGTGGGGCGGACACGAGGGATCGTTGCTGCTGTGGGTGCTGATCCTCGCCTGCTGGATGGTCGCGGTCACGCTCTTCAGCCGTAACCTGCCGGAGGACATGGTCGCGCGCGTGCTCGGCGTGATGGGCCTGGTTGCTGCCGGGTTCCTCGCCTTCATGCTGTTCACCTCGAATCCGTTCGACCGGCTGCTGCCAGCTCCGCCCGACGGACGGGATCTGAACCCGCTGCTGCAGGACCCGGGCATGATCCTGCACCCGCCGATGCTCTACATGGGGTACGTCGGATTCTCGGTTGCGTTTGCCTTCGCGATCGCCGCGCTCCTGTCCGGCCAGCTCGACGCGGCGTGGGCCCGCTGGTCACGCCCCTGGACCACGGTGGCCTGGGTATTTCTGACGCTCGGCAATGCGCTGGGCAGCTGGTGGGCATACTACGAACTCGGCTGGGGCGGCTGGTGGTTCTGGGACCCGGTTGAAAACAGCTCGTTCATGCCGTGGCTGCTCGGCACCGCGCTGATTCACTCGCTGGCGGTGACCGAGAAGCGGGGGAGCTTCCGCAGCTGGACCGTGCTGCTCGCGATCGTCACGTTCGTGCTCTCCCTGATGGGGACGTTTCTGGTGCGCTCGGGCGTGCTCACGTCGGTGCACGCCTTCGCCACCGATCCGGCGCGCGGCGTTTTCATCCTCGCGCTTCTGGCGCTGGTGAGCGGCGGCTCGCTCGCGCTTTTCGCCTGGCGCGCGCCGCAGCTTCAGCTCCGGGGAGGCGGTTTCGGCGCGCTCTCGCGCGAGTCGCTGCTGCTCACCAACAACGTGCTGCTCGCCGCGGCGACGGGCACGGTGATGCTCGGCACGCTCTATCCGCTCGCGCTCGACGCGCTGGGCCTGGGCAAGGTCTCCGTGGGCTCGCCGTACTTCGACGCCGTGTTCGTTCCGATCATCGCGCCGGCGCTGTTCCTGATCGGAGTGGGCCCGATCGCGCGCTGGAAGCAGGCGAGCCTGCCCGAACTCGCGGTGCGCCTGCGATGGGCGTTCGCGGCGAGCGTCGTGCTCGCGCTGGTGCTGCCGTTTGCGCTCGGCCGCTGGAGCCCGCCGGCCAGCTTCGGACTGGCGCTCGCGCTGTGGATCGCGGCAACGAGCGCAGTCAGCGTCTGGGACCGGCTCCGGCAAGCCGGATCCGGTCTGAGCGTGTGGCGGCGCATGACCGACCCGTCACCCGCCTTCTACGGCATGGCGCTCGCGCACGTCGGAGTCGCAGTGCTCGTCGCAGGGGTGACGTTGGTCACGGGTTACGAGACCCGCAAGGACGTGCGCATGGAGACCGGCGACACGGTGGCAATCGGCGGCTACGTGCTTCGCTTCGAGGGCGTCGCCAAGGAGCCGGGGCCGAACTACGTCGCCGAGCGGGCCACCCTCCGGGTGATGCGTTCCGGACGCAACGTGGCGACGCTTCAGCCATCGAGGCGCAGCTACTTCTCGCAGCAGAAACCGATGAGCGAAGCGGCGATCGATTCCGGATTCACCCGCGACCTCTACGCCACGCTCGGCGACGCGTTGAACGCGACGACCTGGCTCGTGCGCGTGCAGCACAAACCGTTCGTCAACTGGATCTGGGGCGGGGCCCTGCTGATGGCTTTGGGTGGATTGTTTGCGGCAAGCGACCGCAGGTACCGAATCGCGGTGCGCGGCCTGCGCGAGGAAAAGTACCTTGCCGCCCTGCGGGATCGGCAGGTCGCGCCGGAAATCGCCACACGCAAGATCGCGCCCTGGACGCGGGAGGCCGGAAATGGCTAAAGCGCTGGTATTGACATTCCTCCTGCTGCTCGGCGGTGCCGCCTGGGGCAGGGAAGCCGCACCTGCCGCGGCGGATCCGCAGCTCGAGGAGCAGGTGATGGCGGTCGCCGCGGAGCTGCGCTGTCTGGTGTGCCAGAACCAGTCGATCGCCGAATCGGACTCGGACCTGGCGAAGGACCTGCGGGATCAGGTCCGGGAGAAACTGCGCCAGGGCCAGAGCGAGCGCGACATCATCGACTACATGATCGCCCGTTACGGCGACTTCGTGCTGTGGCGACCGCCGTTCAAGCTGACGACGCTGCTGCTGTGGCTCGGACCGGTGCTGCTGGTCTTGGCGGGTCTGATCGTGCTGTTCTACCGGCTTGCACGGGAGCGCGACGGCGGCGAGATTGAACTCTCCGAAGCCGCGCGCGCGCGCGCGGCGCAGCTGCTCGAAAGCCGCACGGAAATGGAGGAACGATGACTGCATTCTGGCTGATCGGGGCGCTGTTCGTCGCCGGCGCGCTCCTGTTTATCCTGCCGCCGCTGCTGGCGCGGCATGCGCCCGTGCGGTTTTCGCGAGCGGCGACCAATCTCGCCATCTACCGCGACCAGTCACGCGAACTCGATGCCGACCGCGCCGCCGGCACGCTGAATGCGGCGCAGCACGCAAAGGCGCGGCGCGAACTGGAAGCGCGGCTGCTCGAGGACGTCGCCGGCGCCCAAGCGGCGCCGAGCGCGCCGGCGCGAGGTCACGGGGCCGCGATCGTCGCGGGATTCGCGATCCCGCTGGGCGCGCTCGCGCTCTACCTCGTCGTCGGCAACCCGCAGGCGATCGTGCCTGCGCAAGAGGCGAGTCAGGGCGCCTCTGCCCACGGCGTGAACGCTGGGTCGGTCGACGGGCTGGTCGAACGGCTCGCCGCGCGGATGAGGGAAAATCCCGACGATTCGCAAGGCTGGCGGTTGCTCGCGCGCTCCTACGGCGCGCTCGGCCGCTTCAACGAGGCGGCGCAGGCTTACGCGAAGGCCGCCGCGCGGCTGCCGGGCGATGCGGGGGTCCTGGCCGATTACGCCGAGAGTCTCGCAATGGCGCAAGGCGGGCGCCTGCAGGGTGAGCCCGAAGGGATCATCGAGCGCGCGCTCGCGGCCGATCCCGGAAATCTCAAGGCGCACGCGCTGGGCGGCAGCGCGGCGTTCGGGAAAGAGGACTATGCGGGCGCGATCCGGCACTGGGAGCGGATGTTGCCGCTCGTGCCGCCCGAATCCGAGAGTGCGCGCCAGGTTCAGGCGAGCATCGCCGAGGCGCGCTCGCGGTGAGGCTGTGGGCGAGGGGCGCCCGCCCGCCGGGTGGTCGTTCGCGCACCGATCAACCTCGGCGGGCGATTTGTTTGATCCTCCCTCCTCCTCCGAGCAGGTAGAAGCCCGCGACTGCAATCAGCAGCAGCACCACGCCGAAGACCTGCGCCGCGGGAATGCCCCAGGCGAAGATCGCCGGATTTCCGCGGAAGAACTCGACTGCGAACCGGGCGGCGCCGTAGCCTGCCAGATAGGTGAAGAAGCTGATGCCCGGGGTCTTGAATCTCCCTCGGGTCTGCCACACGAGGAGAAAGACCAGCAAATAAGCCGCCATCTCGTAGATCTCCACCGGATGCAGGGGGACGTTCAACGGCGCCATGGAACGCGGATCGGTATAAGTGATCGCCCAGGCCAGATCGGCCGGCTTGCCATAACTGTCCCCGTTCAGCAGGCAGGCGATCACGCCCGCCGCTTGTCCCAGCGCCACGCCTGGCGCCAGGGCGTCCGCAAACCGCCAGAACGACAGCTGCTTTTTCCGGCAGTACCACAGCGCAGCCAGGAATCCTCCCAGCAGCGCTCCGATGATGCCGATGCCCCCGTGCCAAACCGCCACGATCTCCCAGGGTTTTTGCAGGAAATAGGCCGGGTTCGAGAAGACCACGTAATAGATCCGGGCACCGGCGATTCCGCCGAGCAGGGCGTAGAAGGCGAAATCCTTGACCAGTTCGGGATCGATCCCTTTTCGTCTCGCTTCCCGCGCGCTCAGCCACAGGCCGAGAAAAACCGACAGCAGGACGATGATGCCGTAGGAGCGAAGCTCAAACGTTCCGAACTTCGCGAGCACTGGATACATGCAAAGCCTCTCTTCTACCGACGATTTCTCCCTGAGCGCGGTTAGCAGCATCCTCCCCGGCCATGGCGCTGTGAGGACGCGGCCGGCGCCGCGGATTGCCCTGCTATTTCCTCTTTGATGGATGGGCGGGCGGTCTCCGCCCCCGGCGCCTTGCTTTCCCCGGCAGGACCCTCGCGCGCCATATCATGCGTGCCGCAGCATCCCCCCATGAGGCCCCCGTGGCGTCCCCGCGAGAACATCCAGAATACGCCGGCGATCACCACCAGCCAGATCCAATTTTGCGCTAGCCATTCCATGACAGGTCTCCTAGAAGATTCGCTTCACAGCGGTACTACGTCTTACCCAGAGGCTCTACCTGGTGCCGCACCTCGCTTTCAACTACTTCCATTTCGTGAACCGGGTTTGGGTCTCTTGGGGCCCGCAACCCCGTATCGGGATGATCCGCTTTCTTATGAAGTCCTTTCATAAGTTTCATGTCGGCCAGGAATCCGATCCCAAAACCTGCGGCCGGAGCAATAATTGTCCAAGGCCCACCCAACATCTGACCTACCGCCAATCCTCCGAACAAGCCTACGCAACAAAGCATTTTTTCCTCCTGTCACTACGGTCCGGTTAACTTTCGAACCAATTCAAGCGCTGTTGACTTACAGTGAAATTGCCGGCTACCCGCCATGACCGTGCTGATAAGTGAATAGGCCGCGCTCCGCCTCCCGATGTGCCGTGACTCCCGCGCGCGAACAACCACATGACGCCAACGAGCAGTGCCAGCCAGAACCGGTTCTGCGACAACCATTCCACGACGGATCTCCTAGAAAGTCCGCTTCATCGCATCGAACGGCACTTGGCGCGAACCCCGCTCCGGCAATCGCAGCCGCAATCTTGTAGGGGCCGAGCGGACTTTCGACCCGCACGCGTTTCGACGCATGATCGATTTCGACCGTTGCCGCCGCGTCAAGCGACCAAACCGCCCTTGTGATCGCGGACGCGCAATGGCAGCACGGCATGTCGTCGATTCGAAACTCGGTCATTACGGCTCTCCGTTGATTGCTGGCTAGGCTAGGGCTTGCTACCGTGGGAAGGTCAAGGACCCGCGGGCGGCTTGACCTTCCCACCGTGGGAAGCGTGAGCATCAATCGGTTGGCCCTAGCGAGGAGGAGACAGACCGTGGCGACTTACGATCCTGAAGATGTGGTCGAGGACTTGCGGCGGCGCGCCGCCGCGCTCGGCGGCCGGCGCATTGCAGCAGGTATCGCGGGAGCGCTGCTGCTGATCTTTCTCTGGTCGACCTGGTTCACGGTGCAGCCCGAGGAGACGGGCATCGTGCAGCGTTTCGGGGCGGTGGAGCGCACGGTGGGACCGGGCCTGCACTTCAAACTTCCGGACGGCATCGAGAGCGTCCGGCTGGTTCCGACGGCCCGGGTCCTCAAGGAGGAATTCGGGTTTGGCACCACCGCCACGAGTGCCGGCGAGCGAACGCAGTACGCGGCCGACAAGAAGGGATTCAAGGATGTTTCGCTGATGCTGACGGGCGACCTGAATGTGATCGATGTGCAGTGGATCGTCCAGTACCGGATCGAGGACCCGGTGCGCTATCTGTTCCGGGTGCGCGAGTCCCGGCAGACGATCCGGGATATCGCCGAGGCAGTCACGCGCCGGGTGGTCGGAAATCGCCTGGGGAGCGATGTGCTTACCGTCGGCCGGGTGGCCGTGTCCACCGAGGTCAGGGAGGAGATGCAAAAGATTCTAAGCGCCTACGAGACCGGTGTTCGCCTGGTCACGGTGGAGCTTCAGGACGTGACGCCCCCGGACACCGTCAAGCCCGCATTCAACGAGGTGAACGAGGCGCGCCAGGACCGGGAGCGCACGATCAATCAGGCGCAGGAGCAGGCCAATCGGGAGATTCCCAAGGCGCGCGGCGAGGCGACCCGCACGATCACCGAGGCCGA
>Ga0156179_1128_pt1 | contig 67443 bp, 59 predicted proteins | sample RifCSPlowO2_12_FD_107832 | JGI IMG/M metagenome (GOLD analysis project Ga0156179, IMG submission 107832) | Betaproteobacteria bacterium RIFCSPLOWO2_12_FULL_67_28 | reverse complement strand
GACCTCCACCTTGAGGTCGATGCGGTCCATGAGCGGCCCCGAGATCCGGCGCCGGTAGCGCGCCACCTGGTCGGGCGTGCAGCGGCAGCGGCCCGACGGATCGCCCAGGTAACCGCAGGGGCAGGGGTTCATGGCAGTGACGAGCTGGAAGCGCGCCGGAAACTGCATCTGGCGCGCCGCGCGCGCGATCGAAATCACGCCTGACTCGAGCGGCTCGCGCAGCGCTTCCAGCGCATCCCGCGGAAACTCCGGCATTTCGTCGAGGAACAGCACGCCGTGGTGCGCGAGGGAGATCTCGCCCGGTCGCGGCGGGTTGCTGCCGCCGACGAGCGCGGCGCGCGAGGCGCTGTGGTGTGGAGCGCGATACGGCCGCTCGGCCCAGCGCGCGGCATCGAACCCCAGGCTCGATGCCGAATGCACCGCTGCGGATTCGAGCGCGTCGCACTCGCTCATCGGCGGCAGGATGCCGGGCAGCCGCGCCGCGAGCATCGACTTGCCGGTGCCCGGCGGGCCGACCATGAGCAGGGCATGGCCGCCTGCCGCGGCGATCTCGAGCGCGCGCTTCGCCTGCGCCTGCCCCTTGACTTCGGCGAGTTCGAAATAGCGCGGCGATACCGGATCCCGGGCGCCCGGCTGTGGCACGAGCGGCGCCTCGCCGGCGAGGTGAGCGCACACCTCTAAGAGCGTCGCCGCCGGCAGGACGCGCGCGCGCGCGGCGAGCGCCGCCTGCGCGGCGCTCGAGCGCGGCAGCACGAAACTTCGTCCCGCCTGCCCTGCGGCGAGCGCCATGGCAAGGGCGCCGCGTACCGGGCGCAGTTCGCCCGTGAGCGACAGTTCGCCGGCAAACTCGTGCCCGGCGAGCGCGGCGGTCTTCAGCTGGCCGCTCGCCGCGAGGATGCCGAGCGCAATCGGCAGGTCGAAGCGGCTCGAGTCCTTGGGCAGGTCGGCGGGTGCGAGGTTGACCGTGATACGCCGCGCCGGAAACTCGAAGCGCGCGTGGTTGAGCGCCGCGCGCACGCGGTCTTTTGCCTCGCGCACCTCGGCGTCGGGCAGCCCGACGATGTTGAACGCGGGCAGGCCGGGCCCCAGATGTACTTCGACGGTGACTTCGGGCGCGGCGATTCCCGCGAGCGCGCGGCTCGCCACGGTTGCAAGCGGCATCGATCCCCCCTTGCACGCGCAACGCAGCAGGGGGTGGGGCGGTTTACGGCGGGTTGCCCCCCGGAGGGCGTGCTTCGAGTTCGGCGACGCGCGCCTCGAGCGCCGCGAGCTTGGCTTGCGCGCGCTCGAGGAGCTTGCGCTGCACCTCGAAGTCCTCGCGTGCCACCAGGTCGAAGCGCTCGAAGAACACCGCGAGCAGGGCGCGGATGTTCTTTTCCAGGTCCTGCGCGGGCGAAGCGCGCAGCACCTCGTTCAGGCGCGAACCGAGTTCGTCGAACAGGCGCCGGTCGATCATGCGAGCGCGCAGTCTAGCATTCGCGCCGGGCGGCGCCGTCACGCACCGATGCGCGCCAGCAGCTCGAGCAGCTTGGCCCGTTCCGGCGCGGAAAGGCGCGCCGCCACCCGCTGCTCGTGCACGGCGATGGCGCGCTTGGCACGCACCAGCAGCGAGCGTCCGGCGCGCGTCAACCACAGGCCGTTGGTACGCCGGTCGGCGCCTTTTCTGCGCTCGATCAGCCCCTTCGCCTCGAGTTGATCGAGCACCCCCACCATGGTCGAGCGGTCGCGGCCGACTGCGTGCGCGAGCCGGCTTTGCGTGACGCCGGGATTGGCTTCGACCAGCAGCAGCATGCCGATGCGGCCCGGGGAAACGCCGGGCACGCTCGCCGCGAAGTCGCGGAACACGGTCTGCTGCGCCAGCCGCAGCCGGTAGCCGATCAGCTCGGGCAGCGGACCCGGGTCCAGGTGCAGCGCCGCACGCTTCAGGATCCGCCTACTCATATTGTTTTGATCTCAAACAATTTGCGCTTCCAGCAATCCACGCTAGCATCGTATGCAAAGCGCGCGGTGTGCGCAACCTGCGCCGGGCACGTAGCCAGGGTCTGTGGCAGGGGTTATCCTGTTCGCGCGAAACCGCACGACCAGGCAGCTGGTGAAACTTCTGACATGAACGCTGCGGAGTATCTACTCGGTCCGGAGACGCTCGCGCGCCACGGCGCGCGCATTGCGTTTCATTGCGAGGACCGATCGGTCAGCTACGCCGAAATGGCCGAACGCGTCGAGCGCGCCGCTGCCGCCCTCGTCGCGCTCGGCGTCAAACCCGGCGACCGGGTGCTGCTGCTCCTCCGCGACACGCCCGAGTTCGCCGCCGCGTGGCTGGGCGCGGTGCGCATGGGCGCGGTCGCCATCGGACTCAACACCAAGCTCTCGGAGCAGGAGTACCGCTACATCCGCGCCGACAGCGCGGCGCGCCTTGCCATCATCGAGGACGTTTTCGTGCGCGCGCGGCCCGATCTCGCCGCCGAGCTGGCGCGCGAAGGAAAGCTGGTGGTCGCAGGCGAAGGCACGCCATCCTGGCTCGAAGCGCTCGCCCGGGCGCCCGCGGCGCCTGCGTTCGACGCACACCCCGAGCTGCCGGCATTCTGGCTGTATTCGTCCGGCACCACCGGAAAGCCCAAGGGAATCATCCACAGCCACAAGGACATCCCTCCCGCGGGGCAGGTGCAGCGCGAAGTCTTCGCTCTCGGACCCGGCGACATCGTGCTGACGACGTCGAAGCTTTTTTTCGCGTACGCGCTCGAAATGGGATTCCTGGGATCGCTCGCGATCGGCGCCACTTCGGTCCTCAATCCGGATTGGCCCGACACCGAATCCGTGGCGAAGCTGGTGGCGCGCTATGCGCCCACGGCGTTTTTCAGCGTGCCATCGTTCTACCGGCGGCTGCTCGCGCTGCCGGCGCAGCAGCTGGCTGCGTTTCGCTCCGTGCGGCGCTTCGTCTCCGCCGGGGAGCGCATGCCCGCGCCGGTGCTCGAGCAGTGGCAGCGGGTGACCGGACACGACATCCTCGGCGTCTACGGCATGTCGGAGACTTTCTGCGTGTGCCTCGCGACTCCGCCTGGCCAGGCGACGGCGTTGCGCACCGGCAAGCCGCTGGCCGGCGTCGACACGCGGCTCCTCGCTCCTGAGGGGCGCGAGGCATCACCGGGCGAGCCCGGTGTGTTGTGGGTCAAGCATCCGGCGCTCGCGCTCGGCTACGCCAATCGTCCCGAACAGACGGCAGCGCAATACCGCGACGGCTGGTTCTGCACCAACGACGTCTTCGTGCGCGACGCCGACGGCTGTTACCTGCATCAAGGGCGCAGCGACGAGCTGGTCAAGATCGCCGGCCAGTACGTGCAGCCGGGAGAGCTGGAGGAGGCGGTCGCCGGCGAGCCGGCGATCGGCGAGGCCGCCTGCGCGCCGGTGCTGGATGCCGACGGCTTCGAACGGCTCGCGCTTTTCGTCACCGCGCGGGGCGCCGAAGACGCGGCGCTGAGCGCCGCAGCGCGCGCCTGCGACGACAAGCTGCCGCGGCACAAGCGGCCAAAATGGATCCGGGCCGTGAGCGAGCTGCCGCGCACCGGCACCGGCAAGGTGCAGCGTTTCCGGCTGCGCGAAATGCTGGAGCGCGAGCTTGCGGGCAAGCGATAGAATTTCCGCTTCCTGCACTCTTCGAACCGCCACGATGACCTACGCGATACCCCTGTGGACCGCCCCGGCGCTGCCAATCGCCGGATCTTCCGACCTGTTCCCGGTGCGGCGCGTGTTCTGCGTCGGGCGCAACTACGTCGAGCACCAGAAGGAAATGGGCGGCGACGGCCGCGAGCAGCCGTTCTTCTTCATCAAGTCGGCGCATGCGCTGGTGCCGCAGGGCGGCACCGTGCACTACCCGCCCAAGACCGCGAACTACCACTATGAAACCGAAATGGTGGTCGCGATCGCGCGCCAGGGCCGGCGCATCGCAGCGCGCAACGCCAACGAGCACATCTTCGGCTACGCAGTCGGCCTCGACATGACGCGGCGCGATCTGCAGCAGATCGGCAAGGCCAAGGGCCGGCCGTGGGATTTCGGCAAGGATTTCGACGAGGCGGCGCCGTGCGGCGCGCTCGCGCCGGCGGCGCGCATCGGCCATCCGGGGAAGGGCGCGATCTGGCTCACGGTAAACGGCAAGGAGCGCCAGCGCGCGGACCTCGCCGACATGATCTGGTCGGTGCCCGAGCAGATCGAGTATCTCTCGCAGTACTACACGCTCGAGCCCGGCGACCTGATCTTCAGCGGCACGCCCGCAGGCGTGGGGCCGGTCAGTCCCGGCGACGCCTTGCACGCCGGCATCGACGGCGTCGGTGAACTGATTGTAAAGATCGCTCCTGCGCTGTGAAGCTCTACACGTTTTTCCGCAGCTCCGCCGCGTTCCGCGTGCGCATTGCGCTCGAGCTCAAGGGCCTCGCCTACGAACCGGCGTTCGTGCACCTTGCCAAAGGCGAGCACCGGGACCTCGAATACATCGCGTGCAACCCGCAGCAACTGGTACCGACGCTCGAGGACGGCGGACGACTGCTCACGCAATCGCTCGCCATCATCGAATACCTCGAAGAAACGCATCCCAGCCCGCCGCTGCTGCCGCGGGTCCCGTTCGAGCGTGCGCGAGTGCGCAGCCTGTCGCTCCTCGTCGCCTGCGAGATCCATCCGCTCAACAACCTGCGCACGCTCACCTATCTGCGCAAGAACTTGGGGCAGGATGAGGCGCAAGTGAGCGCCTGGTATCGTTACTGGATCGCCGACGGCCTCGCCAAGCTCGAGGCCGAACTGGTCGGGAAGGCCGGAAGGTTCAGCCACGGCGACACGCCGACCATGGCCGACTGTTGTCTGGTGCCGCAGATCTTCAACGCCAAGCGCTACGACTGCGATCTCGGTCCGCATAGGACGGTGATGCGCGTGTTCGACGAATGCATGAAGCTTGAGGCTTTCGAACGCGCGCAGCCGTCGCGGCAGCCCGACGCCGAGCCCTGAGCGCAAGCGGCGCCGCCGCGCGCTACGCGCTGCGAAACAGCGCCTTCAATTCCTCGCTGATGACCTGGCCCTTCATGGGCGAACCCGGACCGGCGACGTGTTTTCCCCAGACCCGCGTCTCCGAGCCGCGCGAGAGCAGCGTGCCGTCGGAGCGGACCACCTCGTGCGCAATGACGAACGACTTGCCGCCCCAGCGGCGGATGCGCGAGCGCACCTCGCAGTGATCGCCCGGCTCGGCCGGCGTGACGAATTCGCACTCCGCGCCGACCACCGGCATCACCCTGCCGCTCTCGATCATCGCCTTGATGCCGTGTCCGACCGAGCCGAAGAAGGCCCAGGTGGCGCTGTCGAACCAGCGGAAATAGGTGGGGTAGAAGATGATCCCCGCCGGATCGCAGTCGCTCCAGTGCACCTCGCAGCGGAAGACGCCGACGATGGAATTGGGTCCGGGCGCGTCCATTCAGCCCATTTTACGGGCACTGGCGCGCGTGCGTCTCGCGGGTCGCGAGCGCGGCGGCGAACGACACTGCGAGCCAGACGAGCACCAGCTTGAAACCGGCGGCGAAGGCGGGCGCGTCATACGCGCGCGCGCCGGCGACCAGCGCGCCGTTCCAATTCAGATCGAGGATCCAGCCGATGAGCGGTTGCTGCAGCATCGCGCCGGCCATCGAGCCCATGTTGGCGACCCCGGTCGCGGTGCCCGTATAGCGTGCCGGCACGGACTCCTTGGCGAAGGCGAAGCCGATCACCATGCAGCCGGAAGAAAACCCCACCGCCAGCAGCAGCGCGAGCAGGACGTTGGGCCCCAAGGGGCGCGGTGCGAGGATCACGATCGACCACAGCGCGAGCGCCGAAAAGGCGCCGAGCGCATACAGCGGCTTGCGCTCGCGCAGCCGATCGGACATCGCACCGAACACGGGGCCGCCCAAGGCCCACGCCAGCATGAGCGCGGAACAATAGAACGCGGCGCGCTGGGTGGAAAACCCATACACCGAGACGAGGTAGGGCACGCCCCAGAGACCGCCGAACGACAGCGTCGCGCCAGTGACGCCTTGCGGCGCGAGAAACACGAGCCAGCTGTTGCGATAGCGCAGCACTTCCGCGAGTCCGCGCCAGAGCGATGGCCGTTCGCCGGCGAGCGGCTGCGCGAGGACGTAGCCGCGATAGCCGCGCTCCGACGGATCGTCGCGCACCAGCCACCAGATGGCCGTGCAGACCAGAGCGATCGCCAGCGCGCCAAACAGCATGACCGGACGCCAGCCGAACTCTCCCACCGCCCAGTGCAGCGGCACCCCGGCGCTCACGGCGCCCGTCATCCCCGCCGCGAGCGACAGACCGCTTGCCAGCGCGAAGCGCTGGGGCGGCAGCCAGTGCCCGGCGAGCTTCAGGGTTCCGACCCACGCCACGCCGACCGAGCCGCCGATCAGGAACCGGCCCAGGTTGGCCAGCGCAAGATCGGGCGCCAGCGCGAACAGCAAACTGCCCAGTGCGGCGATCGCCGCGCCGCCGCTCAGGACGCGGCGCGCGCCGAAGCGGTCCACCATCAGGCCGGTCGGAATCTGCATCGCGACGTAACTGTAGAAGTAGAACGCCGAGAGGTTGCCCAGGCCGGCTGCCGCGATGGCGAACTCCGCCATCAGTTCCTGCGTCATGACGGCCGGTGCGACGCGCTGGAAAAACCCGGCGAGGTAGAGCGCGGCGCCAAGCGCCCAGACCGACCAGGCAACATGGGCGGGCGGATACATTGCGCAAATCAGGATCCAACTGCCCGTCGCGCCGGGCGAATCGAATCGGTCAGTCGGCGCGGCGCGAATTCACCGGATCGCGCGGGCTAGCACTGTTCCCACGGCAACCCCTCCCGGCGCCAACCGGCGACGGTGCCGCGATGATGCTGCTCGTCGAGTTCGCCCTCGAAACCATGCACCACGTTGTAGATCTGGGTGAAGCCCGCGCGCTCGAGCGCCGCGCCCGCCTCCTGCGAGCGGTTGCCGCTGCGGCAGATGAGCAGAATCGGACGCGTGGTGTGATTGGTGCCGGCGAGCTTCTTTACCTGGCCTACGAAATGCGGGTTGACGTCCCAGTCCGGTCCATCGTTCCAGGCAACGTGCAGCGCGCCGGCCGGGTGTCCGACGAACAGGTACTCCATCTCGCTGCGGCAATCGACGAACAGCGCGTCGGGGTGCCGGTGCAGGAATTCCGCCGCAGCATTGGGTTCGAGGTGATCCATGCGAGGCAAGCATTATACGCCGCAAACGGCGCCTAAGCGGTTGACGGCGAAGGACTTCCCGGGCAGACTGCGTGCTGGCGCCGATTTGACGTTCAGCTTGCGGGCGCACTATAAATGCGGCTAAAGAGACGCGTGGCAAAGTGCGGGAGACTTCTCTCCCGTCTCCAGGGCGCCCGTTTCTGCGTAACGCTGAGCGGGCGTTTTTCGTTTTCGAGCAACGGATGAACCTGCCTGAGGTCACCACCCAGCTGAATGCCCTGCTCGCGGCGCGGATCCTGGTCCTCGACGGTGCGATGGGGACCATGATCCAGCGCGAGCGGCTCAGCGAAGAGCAGTTCCGCGGCGAGCGCTTCCGCGAATGGCCGCGCGAACTGCGTGGCAACAACGACGTGCTGGTCTTGACGCAACCCGACCTGGTGCGCCGCATCCACCTGGATTATTTCGACGCCGGAGCGGACATCGTCGAAACCAACACCTTCAACGCGACGCGCGTGTCGCTCGCCGACTACGGCATGGAAGCGCTCGCCTACGACATCAATCTCGCCGCGGCGCGCCTGGCGAGGGAGGCCGCCGCCGAGGCACAGCGCCGCGATGCATCGCGCCAGCGCTTTGTCGCCGGCGCGCTCGGACCGACCTCGAAGACCGCGTCCATCTCGCCCGACGTCAACGACCCCGGTTTCCGCAGCATCAGCTTCGACGCGCTCGTCGCCGCCTACCGCGAAGCGGCGCGTGCGCTGCTCGATGGCGGTGTCGATCTGCTGCTGGTGGAAACCGTGTTCGACACGCTCAACGCGAAAGCAGCGCTGTTCGCCATCGAGGGCCTGTTCGATGAACGCGGCGTGCGCGTGCCACTGGTCGTCTCGGGAACGATCACGGACGCCTCCGGGCGCACCCTTTCCGGCCAGACTACCGAAGCGTTCTATAACTCGGTGCGCCACGCGCGCCCGCTGGTAGTGGGGCTGAACTGCGCGCTCGGCGCCAAGGAGCTGCGGCAATACGTCGAGGAGCTGTCGGCGATTGCCGAAACCCACGTCTCCTGCTATCCCAATGCCGGGTTGCCGAACGCCTTCGGCGAATACGACGACACGCCGGAGTCGATGGCGTGCCAGATGGGCGAGTGGGCGCGCGCCGGGTTTCTCAACTTGGTCGGCGGCTGCTGCGGCACGACGCCGGAGCATATCCGCGCCATCGCCGAGGCCGTGCGCGACGTTGCGCCGCGCGTGCTCCCGCAGCGACCCAAAATGCTTCGCCTCGCAGGCCTTGAGCAGCTCAATGTAGGGGAGGGCTCGCTTTTCGTAAACATCGGAGAGCGCACCAATGTCACCGGCTCCAAGGCGTTCGCCCGGCTCGTGCTCGCCGGCAATTATGCGGATGCGCTGTCGGTTGCGCGCCAGCAGGTCGAAAACGGCGCGCAGGTAATCGATGTCAACATGGACGAGGCGATGCTCGACTCGGAGCGCGCCATGACGACGTTTTTGAGTTTGATTGCATCCGAACCGGATATCGCGCGCGTGCCGGTGATGGTCGATTCCTCCAAGTGGTCGGTGATCGAAGCCGGCCTCAAGTGCCTGCAGGGCAAGGGCATCGTGAATTCGCTCAGCCTGAAGGAAGGGGAGGCCGAGTTCCTGCGCCAGGCGCGCCTCGCGCGGCGCTACGGCGCCGCCGTGGTGGTGATGGCGTTCGACGAGCGCGGCCAGGCCGACACGCTCGAGCGCCGCATCGAGGTCTGCAGCCGCGCCTACGAGCTGCTCAGTGCGCGCGCCGGTATCCCGGCCGAGGACATCATTTTCGATCCGAACATTTTCGCGCTCGCCACGGGCCTGGAGGAGCACGCCCGCTACGGCGTCGACTTTCTCGAGGCGGCGCGCTGGATCCGCGCCCACCTGCCGCACACCAACGTCTCTGGCGGGGTGTCCAATCTGTCGTTCTCGTTTCGCGGCAACGACGCGGTGCGCGAGGCGATGCACACCGCGTTCCTGTACCACGCCGTGGCCGCCGGCATGTCGATGGGCATCGTCAACGCCGGTCAGCTCGGCGTCTACGAGCAGATCGAGCCGGAACTGCGTGCGCGGGTCGAGGATGTCATCTTCAACCGGCGCGCCGACGCCACGGAACGCCTGGTCGAATACGCCAACACCGTGAAGGGCGGCACCAAGGTGGAGCGCGAAGACGGTGCCTGGCGCAAGGGCACGGCGGAGGAGCGCCTGGTGCACGCCCTGGTGAATGGCGTTACCAGCCACATCGTCGAGGACACGGAGGAGGCGCGCCGCAAGTACGCGCGTCCGATCGAGGTGATCGAAGGTCCGCTCATGGAAGGCATGAACGTGGTCGGCGACCTGTTCGGTGCCGGCAAGATGTTCCTGCCGCAAGTGGTCAAGTCGGCGCGCGTCATGAAGCAGGCGGTGGCGCACCTGGTGCCGTTCATCGAGGCGGAAAAGGCGCTGAGCGGCAGCGCCGGGCGCGCCAAGGGCAAGCTGGTGATCGCCACCGTGAAAGGCGACGTGCACGACATCGGCAAGAATATCGTCGCCGTCGTGCTCCAGTGCAACAACTATGACGTGGTGAATCTCGGCGTCATGGTGCCGGCGCAGACGATCCTGGAGGTCGCGCAGCGCGAGCATGCCGACGCCATCGGCCTGTCGGGGCTGATCACCCCGTCGCTCGAGGAAATGGCGCATGTGGCGCGCGAGATGGAGCGGCAAGGCTTGCGCGTGCCGTTGCTCATCGGCGGCGCCACCACCTCGCGTGCGCACACCGCAGTCAGGATCGCGCCGGCTTATTCGGGACCGGTGGTGTACGTGCCCGACGCCTCGCGCAGCGTGCCGGTGGTGCAGAGCCTGCTCTCGGAGGCTGGGCACACGGCCTTCGCCGCCTCGGTACGCGCCGACTACGACCGCATTCGCGCCCAGCACGCGGCCAAGAAAGGACCCGCGCCGCTGCATTCGCTCGCCGAGGCGCGCCGGCGCGGCCTGAAGACCGATTGGGCGAGCTATGCGCCGCCGCGGCCGCGCCGCCTCGGTATCGCACGGTTGGCGGATTATCCGATTGAGAAGCTCGTCCCCTACATCGACTGGGCGCCGTTCTTCCAGGCCTGGGAACTTTCCGGACCCTATCCCGGGATCCTCGAAGACCCGGTGGTCGGCGAGGCCGCGAGAAAGCTGCGCGCCGAGGCCTTGCAAACGCTCGACCGCATTGTCCAGGAACACTGGATCCGCGCCGACGGCGTATACGGACTGTTTGCGGCGGCACAGGTCGGTGGCGACGACATCGAGATCTACGCCGACGAAGCGCGCCGGCGCGTACTCATGACCTGGCACAACCTGCGCCAGCAGAACCACAAGCCCGCCGGGCGACCCAACCTGTGCCTGGCCGATTTCGTCGCGCCGATGAGTTCAGGCGTGCCGGATCATGTCGGCGCGTTTGCCGTCTGCGCCGGCGGCTTCGACGCGCGCATCGCCGAGCTCGAGGCACAGCACGACGATTACGGCGCGATCATGTTGAAAGTGCTCGCGGACCGGCTCGCGGAAGCATTCGCCGAGCACCTGCACGAGCGCGTGCGACGCGAGTTCTGGGGCTATGCGGCCGACGAGCGCCTCACGCGCGAGGCGCTGATCGCGGAAGGCTACCGCGGCATCCGGCCCGCGCCCGGCTATCCCGCCTGTCCGGACCACACCGAAAAAGGGCCATTGTTCGAGCTGCTCGATGCAGCCGCCAACGCCGGCATGCGGCTCACCGAGTCGTACGCGATGCTGCCGGCGTCTTCGGTGTCGGGGTTCTATCTCTCGCATCCCGAGGCAAGCTACTTCGCGGTCGGAAAAATCGGCCGCGACCAGGCCGAGGACTATGCGCGGCGCAAAGGCATGGACCTCGGCGAGGCCGAACGCTGGCTGGCGCCTTACCTGGCGTACGAGCCGGCCGATATAATTTCCGGCGTATCCACCTAGGGAGAATCGCGATGGGCAAGGGCGACAAGCGCACCCGCAAGGGCAAGATCTACAAAGGCAGCTACGGCAAGAAGCGTCCGCAACGGGTGAAGAAAAAAAAGCGGTAGCCGGGCCCGCGGCGGGGCATCACTTGCGCCAGAATGCAGGCGTGAGCACCACCAGCAGCGTGAACAGCTCCAGCCGGCCGAGCAGCATCAGGAAGGTACAGATCCAGGTCTGGAAATCGCTGAGCCCCGCGTAGGTCGTCGCCGGCCCCACCCGTGCCAATCCGGGGCCCATGTTGTTGATCGAGGCCACCGCCGCCGATAACCCGGTGACCGCGTCCAGTCCACTCGCGGTCAGGGCGAGCGTACCCAGGCTGAGGCAGGAGATATAGACGAAGGCATAGGCGAGCACCGCGAACACGACGTTATTCTCGACCGCGTGGCCGGAGAGCTTCACCGGGCGGTAGAGCTTCGGATGGATGATGCGCAGGAGTTCGCGGAAGCTCTGCTTGAACAGGATCTGGGCGCGGACCATCTTGACGCCGCTGCCCGTCGAGCCCGAGCAGCTCACGAAGCTGGACAGGAACAGCATCCACAGCGGCGCAAAGATCGGCCATAGGTTGTAGTCGGTACTGGCATAACCCGTGGTGGTCGCGATCGAGACGACGTTGAACGCGGCAAAGCGCAGCGCGGTCCAGAAATCGGCATAGACCTCCATCGCGCGCAGATAGAGCGCGATGCCGACCACGGAGGCGACCAGCACCAGCCCGTAGACCGAGGCCTCCGGGTCACGCCGGTACGGCTGCAGCGACAGCTTGCGCCACGCGAGGAAGTGAGTGGCGAAATTCACGCCCGCAATCAGCATGAAGACCACGGCCACCAGCTCGATCTTCGGCGAATTCCAGTACGCGAAGCTCGCGTCGTGGGTCGAGAAGCCTCCCAATCCCATGGTCGTGAACGCGTGCATCAGCGCATCGAGCCAGTTCATACCGGCCCAGCGATAGGCCAGACCGCACAGCATCGTGAGGGCGAAGTACACGAGCCACAATCCTTTCGCTGTTTCGGCGATGCGCGGCGTGAGCTTGGTGTCCTTCATCGGACCGGGTGTTTCCGCCTTGTAAAGCTGGGAGCCGCCGACGCCAAGAAGCGGCATGATCGCGACGGCGAGTACGATCACCCCCATGCCCCCGAGCCAGATCATGAAGCCGCGCCACAGATTGAGCGACGGCGGAAGCTGGTCGAGGCCGGACAGCACGGTGGCACCGCTCGCCGTGAGGCCCGACACCGCTTCGAAATAGGCATCCGTGAAGGACATCGCGGGAAGGTAGATGAACAGCGGCAGCGCGGCGAATGCCGGCAGCACGGTCCAGACCAGCGCCACCAGCAGGAAGCCGTCGCGCACCCGGAGTTCCTCGCGCGCGCGGCGCGTGGCCGCCCACAGCGCGCTTCCCGCCACCAGCGTTGCGACGATCGCCTCGTCGTAGGCGTGCAGCGCGCCGTCGTCGAGCAGCAAGGAAAATCCGAATGGCACCGTCAGACATGCCGAAAAGAGGATGACCACGCGCCCGAGGTAGTTGATAACCGCGTTGATGCGCATGCCGCGTGGCGTTCCTAGAGAAACCGCGCGCCGACCTGGAACAGCTTCTCGACCCGGGGCAGGATCTTCTTGTCGGTGACGAAGACGATGACGTGATCCTCGGCAAGAATGCGCGTGTCATGGTGCGCCATCAGCACTTCCTCGCCGCGCACGATGGCGCCGATGTTGGTGCCGGGCGGCAGCTCGATCTCCTCGATGCGCCGGCCGGTGAGGCGGCACGAATCGCGATCGCCGTGCACGACCGCCTCGAGCGCCTCGGCGGCGCCCCGGCGCAAGCTGTGCACCGCGACCACGTCGCCGCGGCGCACGTGCGCGAGCAGCTTGCCGATGGTCGCCTGCGCGGGCGAGATCGCGATGTCGATCTGCGCCCCCTGCACCAGGTCGACGTAGCTGCGGCGGTTGATGAGCGCCACCACGCGGCGTGCCCCCAGGCGCTTGGCCAGCAGCGAACTCATGATGTTGTTCTCGTCGTCATTGGTGACCGCGACGAACAGATCCATCTCGCCGATGCTCTCCTGCTCGAGCAGTTCCTCGTCGGTGCCGTCGCCGTTGAGCACCAGCGCGCGATCCAGTTTGGCGGCGAGCATCTCGCAGCGCCGTTTGTTGTGATCGATGATGCGCACCGAGTAGTCGTCCTCGAGCGCGCGCGCCAGACGCAAGCCGATGTTGCCGCCGCCCGCGATCATGACGCGCCTCACCGGCTGGTCCATGCGCCGCAGCTCGCGCATCACCTGCCGGATGTCCTTGGTCGCGGCGAGACAGAAGACCTCGTCATTGGCCTCGATCGCGGTGTTGCCGTCGGGCGCCACGGCGGCGTCCTTGCGGAAAATTGCGACGACGCGCGTGTCGACGCCCGGGATATGCTGGCGCAAGTCCCTGATCGGATGCCCGACCAGTGGCCCGCCGCGGTAGGCGCGCACCGCAACCAGGCTGACCCGCCCGCCGGCGAAATCGAGCACCTGCAGCGCTTCCGGAAACTCGACCAGCTTCACGATGTAGTCGGTCAGCACCTGCTCCGGGCAGATCGACAGATCGACCTCGAAACCCTCCGGGCCGAGCACCTTCTCGTCGTTGAGGAAATCGGTCGCGCGCACGCGCGCGATGCGGCGCGGGACATTGAACAGCCGGCTCGCGATCTTGCACGCGACCAGGTTGGTCTCGTCCGACTGCGTCACGGCGACCAGCAGGTCGGCGTCCTCGATGCCGGCTTCGACCAGGACCGAGGGGTGCGAGGCGCTGCCCGTCACCGTGCGCAGGTCGAGCCGGTCCTGCAGCGCGCGCAGGCGGGTCGCATCGAGATCCACCACGGTAAGGTCGTTGTGCTCGGACACCAAGCTCTCGGCGACCGAGGCGCCGACTTGGCCCGCGCCCAGGATGACGATTTTCACTTGCGCACCTCCGGCAGCGGTATGGCCCAGCGCATGCGCCTCACGCCTCTTCGCGCCTGCCGACCGGCAGTCCCAGCGCCTTCAGTTTGCGATAGAGATGCGTGCGCTCCAGGCCGGAGCGCTCGGCGACGCGTGACATGCTGCCGCGCTCGCGCACCAGCAGATTCTCGAAATAGATGCGCTCGAACGCCTCGCGCGCCTCGCGGTACGGGCGATCGAGCGCCAGCTCGGGGGCCGCGGCGGGCGTGGCCTGCGCCGAGAGTACGCGCTCGACGTCGTCCAGGCGCACTTCCTCCTCGAGCGCCGAGTGAGCCAGGTTCCTGACGACGCTCTCCAGTTCCGCCAGGTTACCGGGCCAGGGATGGTGCCGCAGCGCATTGAGCGAGGCCACGTTCAGCCGCCGCGGCGGACAGCTGCGCGCCTCGACCAGTTGTGCCAGCATCAGCGCCGCGAAGTCGGGCACGTCCTCGGCGAAGCTGCGCAGCGGCGGCAGGCGGACCACCAGCTCGGCGAGGCGCAGCACCAGCTCGGCATCGAACTCGTGCCTCTCGATCAGCGACTTCGACTCAAGCGGCGAAAACGTCACCACGCGCGCCTTGTGACGGTCGGCGCGCGCCAGCAAGAACTCGAGACCCTTCTGTTCGACCCGGCCGAGCCGCGACAGGTCCGGTATGAAGAGGATCCCGCCCGTGGCGCGCGCGAGCAGTTCAGAGGAAGCCTCGGCGAGCGAGCCATCGCCAACCACAAAGGGCGCTCCGGGAGCGCACAACAGGCGTGCAAACAGCTCGGGCCGCATGCCGTGCTCGCCGCGCAGCATCAGCGGGGCGGCGGTCTGCGCGAGCTGCGCGAGGCGTTTCTTCAGCTCGGCCAGTGCCGGGGCGCGCCCGAGGGTCGTGAGCGAAAGGCCCTGCGGCATCGACGCTTCCGGCTGGCGCAGGGCGCGTTTCACGGTGGCGAGCAGGCGCTGCAGCGCGATCGGCTTCTCCAGGTAATCGAGCGCGCCGACGCGGGTCGCCTCGACCGCGGTTTCGATGGTGCCGTGGCCCGACATCATGACCACCGGCATGCTGAGCTGGCCGCTGGCCGCCCACTCCTTCAGCAGCGTGATGCCATCGGTGTCCGGCATCCAGATGTCGAGCAGGACCAGGTCGGGGCGGAGCTGTTCGCGCAGCTTGCGCGCTGCGTCAGCATCCTCCGCCAGCAGCACGTCATGGCCCTCATCCGAAAGGATCTCCGAAAGGAGCTCGCGGATGCCTACCTCGTCGTCCACTACCAGAATCTGCGCCATCGCTCTAGGCCGCCCTTGCCGCCATGCCGCCGCCATCGGCCAGCGGCAACGCTACCGTGACCGATGCACCCTGCGCAGGGCGATTGTCGATGGTCACCGAGCCGTGATGCTCGGCAACGATCTTTTTGACGATTGCCAGACCCAGTCCGGTGCCGCGCGGCTTGGTCGTGACGTAGGGTTCGAAGATGCGTGCCATCAGTTCTTCCGGAAATCCACCGCCATTGTCCGATATCGCCAGCAGCACGCGATCACCCGCCCGCTCGGTACGCACCTCGATCGCCGGCTCGGCACCCGGCTGCTTGCGGTTTTCCAGCGCGTCCTGTGCGTTTTGCACCAGATTGTGGATCACCTGGCGGATCTGGATCGAATCTGCCGCCACGGCCGGCAGCGCCGGCGCGAGGCGGGCGCTGATCTGCACCTTCGACTCTTCGTAAAGGGTAAGGACCTCGCGCACCAGCGCGTTGAGGTCCAGCTGCGTGGGTCTGGGCGCCGGCAGACGGGCGTAGTCACGGAAATCGTCCGCCATCGCTTTCAGGGCGGTGACCTGGTTGACGATGGTGCGGGTGCTCCGGTGCAGCGCCTCGGCGTCTTCGGGCGCGAGCTTGCCTTCAAGCTTCATCTCGAGCCGCTCGGCAGACAGCTGGATCGGGGTCAGCGGATTCTTGATCTCGTGAGCCAGTCGCCGCGCCACTTCGGCCCAGGCCATGGCGCGCTGTGCCTCGATCAGCTGGGTGATGTCGTCGAACACCAGGACGTGCCCGCCGCCGCCCGAGGCGGGTAGCGCAGCGCCGCGCGCGATCACGGTCTTGCCCGTGCCCTTGAGTTCGAACTCGGTCTGCCACGCGCGCGCGCCGTGCTCGAGAAACTGCCCTTTCATGCTGGCGGCAAAACGTTCGAGTTCGGTACCGAGGATCGTGTGCGCGCCGTGATTCGAGATCGACACGCGCAGTTCGCGGTCGAACACCAGCACGCCGGCCGACAGGTTGGCGAGGATATTTTCGAGATGCGCCTTGGCGGTCTCCAGGGCCGCGCGGTTTGCTTCCACCACGCGGCGCGCATCGTCGAGCTGTCGCGTCATCGAATTGAACGATTCGGTGAGTACGCCGAGTTCATCCCGGCTCGTGACCGGCGCCTGGCGGCTGAAGTCCCCGCGCGCCACCGCCTGGGTGGCGCCGGCGAGAATCGCGAGCGGCTCGGCAAGGCGGCTGGCGAGTATCGCCGCCAGTGCGAGCGCCACCAGCAGCGCCAGGGTCAGCGCCAGGGTGAGCGTCACAAGATAGATCTGCTTGAGGCCCTGGCGCGCGATCGCGAGCTCACGGTAATCGCGGTAGGCGGCCTCGACGGCCGCGGCGCTGCGCGCGAAACTCTCCGGCAGCGCCTGTCGCAGCTGCAGGAAGCGCGTCTCGTCGGCGAGCGAGCCGCTCGCAATCGGCAGCACGACCCGCAGTGCGAGCGGCTTGCCGGCGGGAACGTCAACCGTCGCATAGCCGCGGCCGCTGCGCGCTTGGCGCAGCACCATCGCCGAGGGAAGCTCGGGCACAAACTGGCTGACCTCGGCGCTTGCGCTCGCGAGCAACCGGCCGCTGCCGGCCACGACCACCGCCTCCTGCACCCCGGCCTGCTCGCGCAGGCGGTTCAACTGCAGGGGCAGCTGCGTCGGTGCGCGCTCGGCGAGTTCAAGGGCCATGGCCCTTCCCTTGAGCTGCAATTCGCCCAGCACCTGATCGATTGCCGCCTGCCCAAGGCTCATGCCGCCCTCGAGAGCAGCGTCGACCTTGACGTCGAACCACGTCTCGATGCTGCGCACCAGGAACTGGACCGAGACCGTATAGACCAGAGCCCCCGGCACCACCGCCATGAGCGCGAACAGCAGCAGGAAGCGCAGCGTCAGCCGCGAGCCGAACACGCGTGCCCGGACCTTGCGCGCAAGGCTCACCAGCTGCCACGCGACCAGTGCGGCAAGCGCGGCCGCGAGCACCGCGTTCAGACCGAGCAACAGCGGGTAGTGTTGCGCGAACAGCGCGACGTTGGCGCTGGCGGTGGCGAGCAGAAACAGCAATACCCCCGCCAGCGCCGCACTGACCACCAGCAGCAGTCTCATCGCGTGCCGGCCTCCCTGGGTTCGCGGGTGTCGAGCGGTTCGGCTGCAGCGGGCGGTGAGCGGAACGCAAACCGCCGCCAGCTCGATTCGAGGTGCAATTCGCGGCTGGTGATCGCGCTTATCTGGAAGGGCTTCGGCAGCAAACTGATATCGAGGCGCATTCGCACCGCGGCCTCGTGATTCGCTTCGGCGAGCGTCACCCCACGATCGACGACCAGCCAGTTGCGCACCCGTTTCAGGACGTGAAGCGCTTCGTCGAGAGAATGAAACTGCTGCTGCAGCATGCCGGTGGAAAGCCGGTACTGGCGCGTCAACGGATGGTAGGAAAGTCTCAGCTGCATGCGCTTGGCCGCGGTCTTCTCGTCGAACCACCACCAGCGCAGCCGCGTCAACTCGAACTCGACCACGAAATAGACTGGCACGCCGTTGGCGACCATCTCGCCAAGGCGCGGATTCAAATCGAAAGCGAAGTCCGCCTCGAGCGTCAGTCCATCGTCGCTCGCGGCCAGGCGTACGTCGCGCACCTCGATTTCATCGGCACGCGCGGCGAGCATGGCGGCGCACGACAGCACGGCGATCAGGAACTTCAGGAGGGCGGGGCCCTGCATCGCGCGTTGCGTCAAGCCGCCTTCTCTAGCAGCGAAAAATAGTAGCCGTCATGCTCGGGCGACGGCAGCAACTGCGATGGCCGGCCGTCGGGCAGCGGCAGTTCGCGCGCCGCTGGCGTTGCCGCAAGGAAAGCCTTGACCACGGCGTCGTTTTCCTCTGGAAAAACCGAGCACGTGACATACAGCAATTTACCATTCGCCGCGAGCACGCGCCAAAGCGACCCCAGGATGCGCGCCTGGCGCGCGGCGTAGCCCGCCAGGTCGCCGGCGCGGCGCAACCATTTGATGTCCGGATGGCGGCGCGCCACTCCGGAGCCCGAACACGGCACATCGGCAAGAATGCGCGCGTAGGGGCGTCCGTCCCACCAGCTTTCGGGCGCGCTGCAATCGGCCGTACGCACCTCCGCCGCCAGTCCCAGGCGCGCCAGAGCGCGCGCCACGTGCTCGGCGCGCCCTGCCTGCAGTTCGAGCGCGGTCAGCGCCACATCCGCGGATTCCAGGATATGCGCGCTCTTGCCGCCGGGCGCGGCGCACGCATCGAGCACCCGCTGTCCCGCGCACAGATCAAGCAGCTGTGGCACGCGTTGCGCGCCTGCATCCTGAACCGACACCTCGCCCTCGGCAAACCCCGGCAAACGCAGCGTCGGCACTGGTTTGGCGAGCAGTAGTGCTGCCCCACCCAACGGGCGCGCTGTGAGCCCCGCTGCCGTCAGCCGCGCCAGATAGGCATCGGGCGCGCACCGCCGCCGGTTGACTCGCAGGCACATCGGCGGATGCGAATTGCCGGCAGCCAGGACCTGCTGCCACTCTTTCGCGTACGCGGCCCGCACGCGCTCGGTCCACCACGCCGGATGCTGCCAACGCGCGACCGGATCGGCTGCGAATCGCGCTTCGATGCTGCGTTGCTGGCGCAGGTAAGCGCGCAGCATTGCATTGACATAGGCCTTCGCGCCCCCGTGTCCAAGCGCGACGCACGCGCGCACCGCCTGGTCGACTACCGTGTATGCGGCGTAGCGTCGGGATTCGAGCGCGTACAGCGCGCACCACAGCAAGGCGTCGATCGTCGTTTCGCCCGCGGCACGATGCGCCAGCGCGCGCACGATGGCCTGCACGCGGCCGAAACTGCGCAAAGTGCCGAAGCACAGATCCGTCAGCGCCGCCGGTGCGGCGCACCCATCGGCTTCCGCGGCGCGCTGCAATTCCGCCGTCAGGCTGCGGCCCGAGGCGACGCGGGCGACCACCGTCGCCGCGGCGCGCAATGCTTCAGCGAGCGGCGCCAAAACGTTCGCCCACGCGAACCGCAAAGCCGCGCAGGAATTCGCGGGCGGCAAGTCGCCGCCCGCCGGGTCGCTGCAATTCGAGGACCTCGAGCGCACCGTCGCCGCAGGCGATGCGCAGGGCTGCGCTACCGGGCTCGAGCACCGTCCCCGGCGCGCCCTCGCCTGCGGCGCTGCGCGCCGACCAGATCTTGAGGGCTAGGCCGCGCAACGTGGTCCGGGCTCCGGGTGCAGGGCGGAACGCGCGAATGGCGCGCTCCAGTTCGACCGCGGGACGGCTCCAGTCCAGCAATGCCTCGTCCTTGCCGATCTTCGATGCGTAGCTCACGCCCTTCAGAGGCTGCGGCGTAATGCGGGCCTCGCCCCGGGCGAGCGCATCGAGCGCGGCCACGATCAGGGTTGCTCCCAGCTCGGCGAGCCGATCATGCAGCGTTTGCGAATCGTCGTCTGCGGTCACCGCAAGCGCGTGCTGCAAGAGAATCGGTCCCGTATCCAGCCCGTCGTCCATCTGCATGATCGTGATTCCAGTCTCGCGGTCGCCGGCGAGGATCGCGCGCTGGATCGGTGCCGCACCGCGCCAGCGCGGCAGCAGGGAGGCGTGAATGTTGAGCGCACCGCGCGCTGCGATGTCGAGCAGCGCCTGCGGCAGGATCAGGCCGTAAGCGGCGACTACGAACACCTCAGGGTGCGCGGCGGCGATCCGCTCCTGCACCTCCGGCGGCTTGAGGCTGGCCGGCCGATAGGTCGGGATCCCGCGCTGCTCGGCAAGCCGCTGCACGGCCCCCGAGACCGGCTTCAAGCCACGCGCCGCCGGCCGCTCCGGCTGTGTAAGCGCAAGCGCAACGTCGTGTCCCGATGCGAGTAGCGCGGCAAGCGAGCGCGCCGCAAATTCGGGAGTGCCAGCGAACACAATGCGCATCGTCGCCGCACCTGCCGCGAGCAGGGCTCAGGCGCTCTTGCGCAACTGCTTGGCGAGCTTGCTGCGGATTCGTTGCTGCTTGAGGGGCGACAGGTATTCGACGAAGACCTTGCCTCTCAGGTGGTCCATCTCGTGCTGAATGCAGACCGAGAGCAGGCCCTGCGCCTCGAGCGTAAAGGACTTTCCGCTCTGGTCGTAGCCGCGGACGCGCACGCGTTCGGCCCGTTCCACCGTTTCATAGATGCCGGGAACCGACAGGCAGCCTTCCTCGATATCCGAAACACCGGAGGCTTCGACGACATCCGGATTGACCAGCACGACCGGCGAATCGCGCCGCTCTGACACGTCGACCACGATGACCTGCCTGTGAACATCCACCTGGGTCGCAGCCAACCCGACGCCAGGAGCGGCATACATGGTCTCGGTCAGGTCGCGCACCAAGACGCGCAAAGACTCGTCAAAGACGGTCACCGGCAATGCAACCTTGTGAAGCCGCGCATCCGGGTAGCGCAGGATGTTGAGAATCGCCATGAATCAGTAAATCACTTGCCTATTGAAAGGATTACATGCACTATTTCAGACAACGCCTAAACCTTTGTGCTACATTTGGGTCGCCAACAATCATTTTCAACCCAGCCCGGGAACGTCAGCCTACGAACGGGGGGCCGCATGCACCTACAGAGCGCCAAGTTTATCACATTGACCCTTTTTGCCCTGCTCAGCCTGGCAGCGGGCGGGACTTGGGCGCAGGCCCCCAAAACCGCACTAGCGTTCAAATCGGACGCCCCGGATCGCTATACGGTGGTGCGCGGCGACACGCTCTGGGGAATCGCCGAGCGCTTCACGGATTCGCCCTGGCGCTGGCCGGAGTTGTGGAACCTGAATAAAGATCAGATCAAGAATCCGCACCGAATTTACCCCGGCAACGTGATCGTGCTTGACCGCAGCCGCGGGCGGCTGGCGCTGGACGACACCGTGAAGCTGTCGCCGCGCGTGCGTGCCGAAGCCACATCCAAGGGCGCGATTCCCAGCATCCCGCCGCACCTCATCGAGCCGTTCCTGAGCCGGCCCCTGGTGATAGAACCCGATGGGCTGGACCGCGCGCCGAGCATCGTCGCCGCTGAAGACGGCCGCGTCTTGCTAGGCAACGGGGGCGTGGCCTATGCGCGCGGAATTGGCGACTCGAAGGAACTGTCGTGGCTCATCTACCGCCGCGGCGCGCCACTGATCGACCCCGATACACAGCTCACGCTTGGCTACGAAGCCATCTATCTCGGCATGGCGCGCGTGCTGCGAACGGGAGACCCGGCCAAGGTCGTGCTCACGAGCGTCACCCGGGAGATCGGCATCGGCGACCGCCTGGTTCCTGCGGGCGGCCTGCAGATCGTCGATTACGCACCGCACGCGCCGGCGACGCTCCTCAAGGGCCGTGTGATGTCCATTTATGGCGGGATCGCCAAGGTCGGTGAAGCCGGCAAGCATTCGATCGTAACGCTGAATCGCGGCAAGGCCGACGGGGTCAGCGTGGGTCACGTGCTCGCGATCTATCGCGATGAAATGCAGGTGGCCGACGCAACCCGCCCCAAGGGCTCGCCCGACTCGATGATCACCGTGCCGGGCGACCGCTATGGGCTCGCGTTCGTATTTCGAGTCTTCGATCGCGTTTCCTATGCACTCGTGATGCAAGCCTCGCAGCCCGTGCGCGCGCACGATCTGGTCCAGACCCCTTAAGGGCAGGACGGCACGGCAAGCCAGGGTCTGGCGGCTAGCCCCGTCGGCCGCGAGTCATGACCGAGGATCGCGGGCTCGCAAGCTGGCTGCAACTCGCGCTCACGCCCGGTATTGGTGCAGCGACCCTGCGCCGGCTGCTCGCGGATTTCGGGCTTCCGGAAAATTTGGTCGGCGCTGATCGTTCCCGGCTCGAGCGCTACCTGCCGGGGACCGTGATCGACGCGCTGAACTCCGCCGGCGTCGCGCGCGCAGTCGAACAAACGCTCCGTTGGGAACAGGCACCCGCTCACGGGGTGGTGACGCTGGCCGACGCCACCTACCCCAAGCTGCTGCTCGAAATCCACGACCCGCCACCCGTACTGTACTGTAACGGCCGCGTCGATCTGCTCAACCGGCCTGCGCTCGCCGTGGTCGGCAGCCGCAATGCGACGGCGCAAGGATCGAGCAATGCAGAGCTGTTCGCGCGCGCCTTCAGCGCGGCAGGCCTGACCATCGTTTCGGGCCTCGCGCTGGGTATCGATGCGGCTGCACACCTCGGTGGGCTCGCTGCAGCAGGGTCAACGATCGCGGTGCTCGGCACGGGAATTGACCGCATCTACCCGGCGCGAAACCACGCCCTGGCGGAGCGCATCGCGGCTGAAGGGCTGCTTCTGTCGGAACTGCCTCTGGCAACGCCTTCGCTGCGACAGAATTTCCCGCGCCGCAATCGCCTGATCAGCGGATTGGCGCACGGTTGCCTTGTGGTCGAGGCGGCGTTGGCTTCGGGTTCCCTGATCACGGCGCGTGCCGCCGCGGAACAAGGCCGGGAAGTGTTTGCCATCCCGGGGTCGATTCATTCGCCGCTTTCCAGGGGTTGCCACGCGCTCATCAAGTCCGGCGCCAAACTCGTCGAGACGGCAGAGGACGTGCTCGCCGAACTCGCGGTATACGGGCGCGCCGTGGAAGCGGCATCGCAGGGCGCCCGGCCGCCTTTCGCGCCCGCCATGGAGCCGGAATCGCCGCTGCTGCCGCACTTGGGCTTCGACCCTGTGGACATCGATGCGTTGTGCGCGCGCGCCGGCCTGCCGGCCGAGCGCGTCACCGCGGAGCTGCTGCGCCTTGAGCTTGACGGCCGCGTGTCGGCATTGCCCGGCGGCCTGTACCAGCGCCTGAGCTGACGGTCTTCGCCTGGCGCGCACCTCGCGCCACCTCGCGTCGAGCCGCGGTTGTACCGGCGCTGTCTTTGCGAGTATCCTCTGCGGCCTTTCGCATGGCCAAGAAACTCATCGTCGCGGAAAAGCCATCGGTCGCAGCGGACATTGCGCGCGCGCTGGGCGGTTTCTCGCGCAAGGGCGACTATTTCGAAGGCGACCACTACGTGGTCTCGTCGGCGGTCGGTCATCTGCTCGAGCTCGCGGTCCCGGCACCGTTCGACGTCAAGAAGGGCAAGTGGTCGTTCGCGCGTCTGCCGGTGATCCCGCCTCACTTCGAGCTGTCGCCGATCGAGCGCGGCGCGCAGCGGCTCAACCTGCTGCTGAAGCTCATGAAACGCAAGGATGTCTCGGGCCTGATCAACGCCTGCGACGCCGGCCGCGAGGGCGAGCTGATTTTCCGCTACATCGTGCAGCACGCGCGCAGCAGGAAGCCGATCGAACGCCTCTGGCTGCAGTCGATGACCCCAGCCGCGATCCGCGAAGGCTTCGCGAAATTGCGCCCCGACCGCGAGCTGCTGTCGCTGGCCGATGCCGCCAAGTGCCGCTCCGAGGCGGACTGGCTCGTCGGCATCAATGGCACGCGCGCCATGACGGCGTTCAATTCCAGGGAGGGCGGCTTCTACCTCACCACCGTCGGGCGCGTGCAAACGCCGACGCTCGCCATCCTGCTCGAGCGCGAGGAACGCATCCGCAGCTTCGTAGCGCGCGATTTCTGGGAAGTGCACGCGCGCTTCGCTATCGCCGCGGGCGAGTATGCGGGGCGCTGGATTGATCCGGCGTTCACCCGTACGGACGACGACGCGGAGCAAAAACCTGAGCGCCTGTGGGATGCGGCGGTCGCCGAATCGATCGCCGCGGCCTGCCGCGGCGGCCGCGGCAAGGTGAGCGAGGACACCCGCCCGTCCAACCAGGCGGCGCCGCTGCTGTTCGACCTCACCAGCCTGCAGCGCGAAGCGAATGGCCGATTCGGTTTTTCAGCGAAATCGACGCTTGGACTCGCCCAGGCGCTCTATGAGAAGCACAAGGCGCTCACTTACCCGAGAACCGACTCGCGCGCGCTGCCCGAGGATTACCTCGACACGGTGAGGGGCACGATGGATGCGCTCGGCGCCGAATCGGCCTATGCCCAATTCGCCAAGCAGGTGCTGAAGCGGGGCTGGGTCGCGCCCAACCGGCGCATCTTCGACAACAGCAAGCTGTCGGACCACTTCGCGATCATTCCCACGCAGCAGACTCCCCGCCACCTGAGCGAGGCGGAAGCAAAGCTCTACGACATGGTGGTGCGGCGCTTTCTGGCGGCGTTCTACCCGAGCGCGGAATATCTGCAGACCACGCGCCAGACGCAGGTCGGCGAGCACCGCTTTCGCACCGACGGCCGCGTTCTGGTGAATCCCGGATGGCTCGCAGTTTACGGCCGCGCGGCCGAGGAATCGAACGAGAATCTGCCCCCGATTGCGCCGCGGGAGCCGGCCCGCGTGCGCGAGGTGACGGTGCAGCCAAACCGGACCAAGCCGCCGGCACGCTACACCGAGGCGACGCTGCTTTCGGCAATGGAAGGTGCCGGCAAGCTGGTCGAAGACGATGAGCTGCGCGCCGCCATGCAGGCCAAGGGGCTCGGCACCCCGGCGACGCGCGCCGCGGTGATCGAGGGACTGATCTGGGAAGAATACATGCACCGCGCCGGTCGCGAACTGGTGCCGACGCCGAAGGCGTTTTCGCTTTTTTTCGCGCTGCGCCATTTCGGCGTCGACGAAATCACTTCGCCCGAGCTCACCGGCGACTGGGAATTCAAGCTGAAGCTGATGGAAGGCGGCAAGCTGCGGCGCGAGGAGTTCATGGAGCACATCGAGTCGGTGACGCGCGACATGGTCGAGCGCATCCGTAACGGCGAGATTCCCGAAACCGCGTTTGCCACCGTGCCCGCAGCGTGCCCGAAGTGCGGCGGCCCGGTGCAGGAGAACTATCGCCGCTTCCAGTGCCAGAGCTGCGATTTTTCGCTCTGGAAAGTGATCTCCGGACGCGAGTGGTCCCCTGAAGAGGTTGCCGAGCTCATCACCAAGCGCTACATCGGGCCGCTGACCGGATTCCGCAGCCGCATCGGCAGGCCGTTCGCCGCGGGCATCCGGCTGTCGGCGGATCTGCGCACCGAATTCGATTTCGGGCAACCGGGAGCGAGCGCAGCGGGCGAGACGCCGCCGGATTTCAGCGTGCAGGCGAGCCTGGGCGCGTGCCCGAAATGCGGCGCCGGGATCTATGAGCACGGTATTTCTTTCGTTTGCGAGAAATCGGTCGGTGCCGCCCCGAGCTGTGACTTCCGCTCCGGCAAGATCATTTTGCAGCAGCCGATCGAGCGCGCGCAGATGGAGAAGTTGCTCGCCAGCGGAAGAACCGAGTTGCTGACACGCTTTATCTCGCGCAAGGGTCGGCCGTTCAGGGCCTATCTCGTCAAGACCGGAGAAGGACGCGTCGGCTTCGAGTTCGTGGCACGCGCTGCGGCCAAGGCGGCCGCGCCGTCCGCCCCGGCGTCGGCAGCCGGCGGCGAGCCCAGGACTGCGCCCAAGCGGCGCAAAGCGGCCGCGACGGCTCCGGCGCGCAAGAAGCGGGCTGCCTAGATATCGAGGTTGCGCACGCCGAGCGCGTTGCTTTCGATGAACGCGCGGCGCGGCTCGACTTCGTCGCCCATCAGTTTGGTGAATATCTCGTCGGCAGCGATGCCGTCTTCGATTTGCACCTTGAGCAGCCGTCGCGCCTGCGGGTCCATGGTGGTCTCCCAGAGCTGCGCGGGATTCATTTCCCCCAGACCCTTGTAGCGCTGCAGGCTGACCGACTTCTGCACCTCGGCGAGCAGCCATTTCATGGCTTCGCCGAAATCGCGCACCGGCTGGCGCCTCTCGGCGCGTTGCACGAACGCACCGACGCCGACCAGGCCGCGCAGCATCTCCGCGGTCTGCCGGATCTGCGCGTAGTCGCCCGAATGGACGAACTCCGCATCGATCGCCGTGAGCCGCAGGTTGCCGTGGCGCGTGCGCTCGATGCGCACTTGATAGCGCTCCGTCTTGGCGTCGAAATGGGCGCTCACGCGCACGCCGTTGCCCGGCAGCGCGGCGGCCAGCGCCTCGGCCGAGGCCTCGGCCGTGTCGCGTCGCGACAGATCGACCTGCACGCCGCGCAGGATCGCATTCACCGCTTCGCGGTCAATCCAGCGCGCAACCCGATCGATCACCGCTTCGGTCACCAGGTAGGCCTTGGCCAGTTCGGCGAGCGCGTCGCCGCGGATCGGCTCGCGCCGCGCCGCCGGATAGAGCGCTGCGTCGACGAGCGCGAGCCGCAAGGTGAACTCGTCGAGCTCGTGCTCGTCCTTCAGGTAGCGCTCGTCCTTGCCGAGCTTCGCCTTGTAGAGCGGCGGCTGCGCGATGTAGATATGCCCGCGCTCGACCAGTTCGGGCATCTGGCGGTAAAAGAAAGTCAGCAACAGCGTGCGGATGTGGGAGCCGTCGACATCGGCGTCCGTCATGATGATGATGCGGTGATAGCGCAGCTTGTCGGCGTTGTACTCTTCCTTGCCGATGCCGCAGCCGAGCACCGTGATCAGCGTCGCGATCTCGGCCGAAGCGAGCAGCTTGTCGAAGCGCGCCTTCTCGACGTTGAGGATCTTGCCCTTCAGCGGCAGGATCGCCTGAAAGCGCCGGTCGCGGCCCTGCTTCGCCGAGCCGCCTGCCGAATCGCCCTCCACCAGATACAGCTCGCAGCGAGTCGGATCCTTCTCCTGACAATCGGCCAGCTTGCCCGGCAAGCCCATGGAATCGAGCACGCCTTTGCGTCGCGTCATCTCGCGAGCCTTGCGCGCCGCTTCGCGCGCGCGCGCGGCATCGATGATCTTCATGGTGATGGTGCGCGCGTCGCCGGGCCGCTCGTCCAGGTACTGGCGCAGCTTCTCGGCGACGATTTCCTCGACCACGGGACGCACTTCCGAGGAAACCAGTTTTTCCTTCGTTTGCGAGGAGAACTTGGGCTCCGGCACCTTGACCGAAAGCACGCAGGCGAGCCCTTCGCGCATGTCGTCGCCCGAAGTCTCGACGCGCGCCTTTTTCGCCAGCTCGTGCTCCTCGATGTACTTGTTCAGCACTCGCGTCATCGCGGCGCGCAGGCCGGTGAGATGAGTGCCGCCGTCCTTCTGCGGAATGTTGTTGGTGAAGCACAACACGCTTTCCTGGTAGGTGTCGTTCCATTGCATGGCGACCTCGACCGTGATGCCCTCTTTCTCGGCGCTGGCCTGAAATACGTTCGGGTTGAGCACCGACTTGGAGCGGTTCATGTATTCCACGAAGCCGCGCACGCCGCCCGCAAAAGCGAAGTTCTCCTCCTTTCCAGAGCGTTGGTCGATCAGCACGATACGGATGCCGTTATTGAGGAACGAGAGTTCACGCAGGCGTCGCGCCAGAATGTCGTAGTGGTAGTCGACGATGCCGAACATGGAGCGCGAAGCGAGGAAGTGCACTTCGGTGCCGCGCCGCTCGGTGAGCCCGGTGACCCGCAGCGGGCCGGTCGGTGCGCCGTCGGCGAACTCGATCTGGTGCACCTTGCCGTCGCGCCAGATGGTGAGCCTGAGCCAGCTCGAGAGCGCATTCACCACCGAGACACCCACACCGTGCAGGCCGCCCGACACCTTGTAGGTATTGCTGTCGAACTTGCCCCCGGCATGCAATTCGGTCATGACGATTTCCGCGGCCGAGCGCTTGAGTTCGTCGTCGTCCTTGATGCCGGTCGGGATGCCGCGGCCGTTGTCGAGCACCGAAATCGAGTTGTCGGTATGAATGGTGACGATGATCTCGTCGCAGAAGCCGCCGAGCGCTTCGTCGACGGCGTTGTCCACCACCTCGAACACCATGTGATGCAGCCCCGTGCCGTCCGAAGTGTCGCCGATGTACATCCCGGGGCGCTTGCGCACGGCATCGAGGCCTTTCAGCACCTTGATGGCGTCGCTGCCGTAGTCGTCGCTTTCCTGCTGCTGCTTTTCCGAATCGCCCACGTTGATCGGTTCTCCGTGCCGGCTAGATGCGCATCGGCATGACGACGTACTTGAATTCCGCTTCCGCGGGAAAGCACAGCAATGCGCTCGACGCGGCGTCACCGAAACTGCACTCCACCTGCGCCGCCGCGACGTTGTTGAGCACATCCAGCAGATAATTGACATTGAAACCGATGTCGAGCGCATCGCCGCGGTAGGCCACATCGAGAGTCTCCTCGGCCTCCTCCTGTTCGGCGTTCGACGACACGATCCTGAGACTGTCGCTCGCCAGCACCCAGCGCACGCCGCGAAACTTCTCGTTCGACAGGATGGCGGCGCGCAGCAGCGCCTGGCGCAGTGTCTCGCGCTCCAGCGAGAGCTTGTTCGGATGGCCCGTTGGAATGACCCGAGTGAAGTCCGGAAACTTGCCGTCGACCAGCTTCGAGACCAATTCGACGCCGCCAAACGAAAATGCCGCCTGCGAAGCGGAAATATCGACCGTCACCGCGTCGTCGGCGTCGGCGAGCAGCTTCGCCAGCTCGAGCACGGTCTTGCGCGGCACAATCACTTCCTGCCGCGGCACGTCCTCATCGAGCGCAAGCGCGGTGTACGCCAGGCGATGGCCGTCAGTCGCCACCAGGCGCAACTGGCGGTCCTCCACCACGACGAGCAGTCCGTTGAGGTAATAGCGGATGTCCTGCTGCGCCATCGCGTATTGCACCAGCCCCAGGAGCTTGCGCAACGCCTTCTGCGGCAGGGCAAAGCGCGCCGAGCCGCCGGCAGGCGCAGCGAGTCGCGGAAAATCGTCCGCGGGCAGCGTCTGCAGCGCGAAACGGCTCTTGCCGGCGCGAATCTGCATGCGCTTGTCCTGCAGCTGCAGCGTAACCTCGGCATCCTCCGGAAGCGCCCGCAAGATATCGACCAGCTTGCGTGCGCCAACCGTCACGGCGCGCGCCTCGCCGCTACCCTCCAGTTCGGTGCGCGCCGTGATCTGCATCTCGATGTCGGTGGCGAGGAAGGTAAGCGCATTGGCGCGGCGTTCGATCAGCACGTTCGACAGGATCGGCAGGGTATGCCGGCGCTCAATGATTCCGCACACGGCCGAGAGAGGCCCGAGCAACTGGTCGCGTCGCGCCTTGACAAGAACCATGGTTGTCCCTTTCTAATTCTTTCTATGAACAACTAATAACAGCTAATAAGATCGCACTCAATCCGGGATAACCGGGAAAAGCGAGCAGCACCCTGGAGTTGGCGCGTCACCACTCGGTGCATAGCCTGTGGGTGTTCGTGTGGGGCAATGTGCGCCGTTTTCACGCGCCGGCGCGGCCGCCCACTTATCCACAAACAGTCCCCGCGCAACACACAGACTTGTCAACACGCGCCTCATCCCTTGAGGGTCTGCTCGAGCACGTGATAGTCGCGATTGAGCGTCAGGTCCTTCTTGCGCAGCGTCGCCACGGTGCGACAGGCGTGCAGCACGGTGGTGTGGTCCCGATTGCCAAATGCCTCGCCGATCTCCGGCAGGCTCATCTGCGTGAGGTCCTTGGCGAGTGCCATCGCAACCTGGCGCGGGCGCGCGATATTGCGCGTGCGGCGCTTGGAATGCATGTCCGCCGGCTTGATCTTGAAGTAGTCCGCCACCGTTTTCTGGATGCCCTCGACCGTGATCTGTCGGTTGGCGACGTTGAGTATGTCGCGCAGCGCCTCGCGCGCCAGGTCGAGCGAGAGCTCACGCCCGGTGAAGCGCGCAAAGGCGAACACCTTCTTCAGCGCACCCTCGAGTTCGCGCACGTTGGAGCGCACGTGCTTGGCGACGAAGAAGGCGATGTCCTCGTGCAGGGCGACACCCTCCGCCTCGGCCTTCTTGAGAACGATGGCGACGCGCATCTCGAGCTCGGGCGCCTCGATGGCAACGGTAAGGCCCCAGCCGAAACGCGAGATCAGCCGCTCCTGCATGCCGGCGATCTCCTTGGGATAGGTATCGCAGGTAATCACGATCTGCTTGTGGGCTTCGACGAGCGCATTGAAGGCGTAGAAGAATTCCTCCTGCGTGCGGTCCTTGTTGGAGAAGAACTGGATATCGTCGATCAGCAGCAGGTCGAGCGAGTGGTAGTAGCGCTTGAATTCGTCGAACGATTTCTGCTGATAGGCGCGCACCACGTCGGTGACGTACTGTTCGGCGTGACTGTAGCGGATGCGCGCCTGCGGTCGCTGTGCGGCGAGGGCGTTGCCGATGGCTTGCACCAGGTGCGTCTTGCCCAGTCCGACGCCGCCGTAGATGAACAAAGGGTTGTAGGAGATGCCCGGATTCTCCGCGACCTGCACTGCTGCCGCGCGCGCCAGTTGATTCGCCTTGCCGGTGACGAAGCTGTCGAACGTGAAGGCTGGATTGAGGCGCGCGCGCTCCAGGTTCGGGGCCGGCCCGGCGCCGCTCCCGGTGCTGACGGCGGCGGGCGGGCGGGCGGGCGCCTGTGGCGCGCGCGCCAGCACCAATCGAAGCTCGATTTCCTGGCCGCGCGCTTCGGTCGCGATGCGCTTGATCAGGGAGGCAAAGCGCTCACGTACCAACTCGAGCACGAAGCGGTTGGGGGCCACCAGCACCAGCGCCCCCGGCTCCGAAGCATGCACCTCGGGCGCCAGCGGGCGGATCCACGTGGTGAACTGTTGCGCAGGCAGCTCCTGCGCCAGCCGGCGCAGACAGCAGTCCCAGAGGCTATGCATCGTGGTGGCGGATTGTGCGCTTTCAGGAGGGTGACCGCGGGCCGCGGCGAGCGGCGCTGGCGGAGTGCAAATTTTACCCGGTCGCGCGAGAGTTATCCACAGTCGAGTGGCAATATATATCGTGATTTGACAACGCCGAGCGCCGCGCGATCTAATACCGCCCTTTTTCCGAGCGAGCAAACCCATGAAGCGAACCTACCAACCTTCGAAGACGCGGCGCGCGCGGCGTCACGGGTTTCTCGTGCGCAGCCGGACGCGAGGCGGTCGCGCCGTATTGCGTGCGCGGCGCGCCAAGGGCCGCAAGCGTCTCGCGGTCTAGCGATTGCGCAGCGCGTGCATGGGCGCGCGAAGCCGGCACGTTTCGGGCTTGGGGCAAGCCGGCGTCTAGTCCAAAGCACCGATTTCGAGCGCCTGCTGCGCGAGGGCCGGCGGGAGAGCCTTGCGGGGTTTACCTTCTTCCAGGCACGTCGCATGCTCGGCCCGCCTCGTCTCGGCATCCTCATTTCACGCAAACATGCCGCGCGGGCGAGCGAACGAAACTCGATCAAGCGCTGCATCCGGGAGGCGTTTCGCCTCGAACAGGAGGGACTCGGCGCGCTCGACGTGCTGGTGCGTCCCGCCTATGGCTGCAAGCCGGGTGCGGCCATGATCGTTCGGCTGCGCCGCCTTTTCGCGAAGCTCGCCCGGTGACCCGGTTCCTGCGCGCAGCGATTCGAGCCTACCGGTATCTGGTCAGCCCGCTGCTTGGACCATCATGCCGGTTTCATCCAAGCTGTTCCGAATACGCAGACGAAGCACTGGCGCGGCACGGGTTGCTGCGCGGTGGTTGGATGGCCGCGCGACGCGTGTGCCGCTGCGGTCCGTGGCATGCAGGCGGCTTCGATCCGGTGCCCGAACCTCGCTCAGACCGGTAATCAGACCGGTAACCAGGCACCGCCGTCATGGATACACAGCGACTGATCCTCTTCTTCGTCTTCAGCTTCTCGCTGTTGCTGCTTTGGGATGCGTGGCAAAAGACGCAACGCCCCGCCGCGCCGCCGCTGGCGCAGGAAGCGAAGAGCCAGACCTCGGTGCCGTCGCCGGCGACGCCGATTGCGCCGTCTGCGGCGACGACCCAAGCTGCCGCGCGCCCCGCCCCGGCAGCTGCCGGCGGCGAGCGGATCCGGGTGCAGACGGATCTGCTGATTGCCGAGATCGATACGCTGGGAGGCAGCCTGCGTCGCGTCGAGTTGCTCAAACACAAGGACTCGCAGGACAGGTCGAAGAACTTCGTGCTGCTGGACCCCGAACGGCGCTACGAGGCGCAGAGCGGCCTGACCGGGGAGGCCGGACCGAACCACCGCACGCCGTGGCGCGCGATTCCCGGCGAAAGGCAGCTGCAGAGCGGTCAGAGCGCGTTGCAGGTTCGCCTCATCGGCGACGGCAGCGACGGGTTGCGCGTAGAGAAGACCTACACCTTCAAGCGCGACAGCTATCTGGTCGAAGTTGCGCTTGAGGTTCGCAACGGCGGTCCGGCGCCCGTGGCAACGCACGCCTATTTCCAGCTCACGCACGACGGCAAGGAGCCCACCCAGAGCAATGCGATCGCCGGTACCTTCGGTGCGCAGAGCTTCGTCGGTTTCGCGCAGTTCACGTCCGAACGCAAGTACGCCAAGGTGCAGTTTGCCGATCTCGAAAAGGGTAAGGCGGACTACGCCAGGCAGGCGCACGACGGTTGGATTGCTTTCGTGCAGCATTACTTTGTCGCCGCCTGGATTCCGGCCGCCAACCTGGGCCGCGAGTTCGTCCTCGAGCGCCGCCAGGACGGCACCTATGCTGGCCGCGTGGTGCTTGCGGTCAGTTCGCTCGCGCCCGGAGCCGCCACCCAGATCGCGGTGCCGCTCTACGTGGGGCCGCAGGAGCAGCGCCGCCTGGAAGCGGCCAACACCAGTCTGCCCCTGGTGGTCGACTACGGCTGGCTGACGGTGATCGCGCAGCCGCTGTTCTGGCTGCTGGAATTCCTGCATGGCTTGAGCGGCAACTGGGGCGTCGCGATCATCCTGCTGACGGTGCTGATCAAGCTGCTGTTCTTCCCGCTTTCGGCGGCGAGCTACAAATCGATGGCGAAGATGAAGCTGATCACGCCGCGGCTGACGAAACTGCGCGAGATGTATGCGCATGACCGCGCCAAGATGAATCAGGCGATGATGGAGCTGTACAAGACGGAGAAGATCAATCCGCTTGGCGGGTGTTTCCCGATTCTGGTGCAGATCCCGGTGTTCATCGCGCTGTACTGGGTGCTGCTGGCGGCGATCGAGCTGCGCCACGCACCGTTCACGCTCTGGATCAAGGACCTGTCGGCGCTCGATCCCTATTACGTCCTGCCGGTGCTGATGACCGTGACGATGGTGCTGCAAACCCGCATGAATCCCACCCCGCCCGACCCGGTGCAGGCGAAGGTGATGCAGTTCATGCCCTACGTCTTTAGCGTGTTCTTCTTTTTCTTTCCGGCCGGTCTGGTGCTCTACTGGCTGGTGAACAACATCCTCTCCATCCTGCAGCAGTGGCAGATCCAGCGCATGTTCGATCGCGACAAACCTGCCCATGCGAGGCGCTGACGAGCAGCCCCGGGCAGCGCCCGACGCCGAGACGATTGCGGCGATAGCGACGCCCCCGGGGCGGGGCGGTATCGGCGTGGTGCGGATTTCCGGCGCGCGCGTGCCGATGCTGGCGCAGGCCGTGCTGGGAAGTCTTCCGCCGCCCCGGCGCGCCACCCTTTGTGTCGCGCGCGATGCGCGAGGGACAGCCATCGATCAGGGCATCGCGCTCTACTTTGCGGCGCCCCACTCGTACACCGGAGAAGCGGTGCTCGAGTTCCAGGGTCATGGCGGCCCGGTGGTGTTGCAGATGGTGTTGAGCGCGTTCCTCGACGGCGGCGCGCGGCTTGCCGGGCCGGGCGAATTCACGCAGCGCGCCTTCTTGCGCGGACGGATCGATCTGGCGCAGGCGGAAAGCGTTGCCGACCTGATCGACGCGGCAAGTCGCGAGGCGGCGCGCTCGGCAATGCGTTCGCTTGCCGGCGAATTTTCCGAGGCGATCCACGCGCTCGTCGCGGCGCTGACCGAATTGAGAGCGTTGACCGAGGCGATGCTCGATTTTCCGGAGGAGGAAGTCGACGCGTTGCACCGCGTCGATGCAGAGGCCCGCCTGAAGCGGGTGCGCGCCGCGCTGGCCGAGGTGCTGGCGAAGAGCCGGCAGGGAAGCCTGCTGCGCACCGGCATCAACGTGGTTCTCGCGGGGCGGCCGAACGTCGGCAAGTCGAGCCTGCTGAATCGCCTCGCAGGCGAGGAACGGGCGATCGTGACCGCGGTACCCGGGACCACGCGCGACGCGTTGCGCGAAGCGATCCAGATCCAGGGCGTGCCGATCAATATCATCGATACTGCGGGGCTGCGCGAGTCGAACGACGAGATCGAGCGGCTCGGCATCGAACACGCGCGCAGGGAGCTGGGCCGGGCGGATGTCGTGCTGGTGGTGTTCGACGCCTCGGTCGGGCTGCTGGCCGAAGACCGCACGGTGCTCGCGCAATTGCCTGGCGAGGGCCGCCACATTGGCGTGTTCAACAAGATCGACCTTGCGCCGGGTGCTGGTGATGCCGCGGTTCCCGTTGTGGAAGCCGAAGTGCGGGTGTCCGCGAAGACCGGTGCCGGGATGGAGGACTTGCGCCGCGCCCTTTTGGAGGCGGTCGGCTGGCAAGCGCATGGTGAGGGGGTATACCTCGCGCGCGAACGGCACCTGCGTGCGCTGGCGCGCGCCCAGTTGCACCTGCAGTCGGCGGCCGAACAGCAGGGGCGATGGGAATTCTTTGCCGAGGAGCTGCGCCTCGCGCACGCCGCGCTATCGGAAATCTGCGGACAATTCAGCGCCGATGACCTGCTGGGGGAGATTTTTGCCCGCTTCTGCATTGGCAAATAAGCGACGGCGGATGCTCCCGCCAGAGGGTCTGGATGGGGCCGTCTCGCCGGCCGTTGTCTTGTAGCCGCGTGCCAAGCCGGGCGCGAAGCGGCCCGTGTGCACCGATTGGCTGCGCCGATCCCCGGCAGCACGGCAGGCGAGTAGAATGTTCGACCAGTGGATTCCCGGACCGGCCCGAGCTCGAACTGGGCCGTTTTGCTTTTTGGACGCCTGATCGATGACCGAACATCTTGCAAACGCTGCTTCCATTAACGCACCTGCTTGGATGTCGCATGCGGGCCTCAAGCGCTGGGTCGCCGAGGTCGCCCGGCGGGCAAAGCCCGATCGCGTGCTCTGGTGCGATGGCTCTCAGCAAGAGTACGACCGGCTGTGCGCGGAGCTGGTGGCGGGCGGAACGTTCATCCGGCTGAACGATCGCGTGCGGCCAAACAGCTATCTGGCACGCTCGCATCCCTCGGATGTCGCGCGCATGGAGGACCGGACCTTCATCTGCAGCGACCGGGAGGAGGACGCCGGACCGACCAACAACTGGATCGAGCCGCGCGAAATGCGAGCTACGCTCGAACGGCTGTTCGATGGCTGCATGCGTGGCCGCACCATGTACGTGATGCCGTTCTCGATGGGACCGATCGGTTCGCACATCGCGCAGATCGGCGTCGAAATCTCCGACTCGGCGTACGTCGTCGTGAACATGCGCGTCATGACGCGCATGGGCCGCGCGGTGGCCGAATGGCTCGGCGACAACGGCGATTTCGTGCCGTGCGTGCATTCGGTCGGAGCGCCGCTGGCGCCGGGCCAGAAGGACGTGCCGTGGCCCTGCAGCGAGAGCGAAAAGTGGATCGTGCATTTCCCGGAAACGCGGGAAGTCTGGTCCTTCGGCTCGGGTTACGGCGGCAATGCCCTGTTGGGCAAGAAGTGCCTCGCGCTGCGCATCGCTTCGGTGATGGCGCGCGACGAGGGCTGGCTGGCGGAGCACATGCTGATCCTCGGCGTTGAATCGCCCGGCGGCGAGAAGACCTATGTCTCGGCCGCGTTTCCTTCCGCGTGCGGCAAGACCAATTTCGCGATGCTGATCCCTCCGGCTTCGTTCAAAGGGTGGAAAGTGAGCACCATCGGCGAGGACATCGCCTGGATCAAGCCCGGCCACGATGGGCGTTTCTACGCGATCAATCCCGAAGCTGGTTTTTTCGGTGTCGCTCCGGGCACCTCCGAAGCATCCAATCTCAATGCGATGAAGTCGCTGCAAGCCAATGTGATCTTCACCAATGTTGCGCTGACGCTCGAGGGCGACGTCTGGTGGGAGGACATGACGCACGAGGCTCCGGAGCGCCTGATCGACTGGCAGGGCAAGGAATGGACGCGGGGATGCGGGCGACCCGCGGCGCATCCCAATGCACGCTTTACGGTGCCGGCTGCGCAATGTCCGTCGATCGACCCGAAATGGGAGGACCCGGGTGGCGTGCCGATTTCGGCGTTCATCTTCGGCGGCCGGCGCTCGTCCACCATTCCGCTCGTGGTCGAGGCGCCCACTTGGGGGGATGGGGTGTACATGGGGGCCACGCTGGGATCGGAAACCACCGCTGCGATCACGGGCAAAGTCGGCGTGGTGCGACGCGACCCGATGGCGATGATCGCTTTTTGCGGCTACCACATCGGTGATTACTTCGCGCATTGGCTAAGAATGGGCGAGGTGGTTCGCCATCCGCCGAAGATCTTCCGCGTCAACTGGTTCCGCAAGGACGCGGTCGGCAAGTTCGTGTGGCCCGGCTACTCCGAAAACATGCGCGTGCTCAGCTGGATCGTAGAACGCTGCCATGGTCGCGCGCAGGCCGTTCCGACTGCGCTCGGGTTGATGCCGCGCTACGACGACCTGAGCTGGGACGGCCTCGAGAGATTCGGCCGCGAGCAGTATGCGGAACTCGAGCGCATCGACGGTCAGGCTTGGCAGCAGGAGCTTGGTTCGCACGATGAGCTGCTCGGCAGACTGGGTCAAAAACTGCCGCCGGAACTGGACTTGCGCCGTAAGCGATTGCACGCCGGGCTCGCCGCCTGAGGTGAGCAAAGTCTTTCACCGCCTCCCGCGCCATGCGTACCCGGTCGCGGTACGCGGCGAGGGCGCGTATCTCATCGACCGCGAGGGCCGCCGCTACCTGGACGCCTCCGGTGGTGCAGCCGTCTCCTGCCTGGGTCACTCCGACCGCGCGGTCGTCGCGGCCATCGGGCGACAGCTCGACCTGTTGCCCTTCGCGCACACGTCGTTCTTCACCAACGAGCCGCTGGAGGCGCTCGCCGAAGCGCTCGTCGCGCGCTCGCCCGCAGCGCTTGCCAAGGTCTATTTCGTGTCGGGCGGGTCGGAGGCGATGGAAGCCGCACTCAAGCTGGCACGTCAATACTTTGTCGAACAAGGGCAAATGCAACGGCGCCACATCATTGCCCGGCGTCAGTCGTATCACGGCAATACCTTGGGTGCGCTCGCCGTCGGCGGCCATGCCGGGCGCAGAAAGCCGTTCGAGCCACTCCTTTTTGCGGCACACCATGTCTCGCCTTGCTATCCGTATCGCGAGCGCGGCGCCGGAGAAAGTGACGAGCAATACGGCGCGCGTCTTGCTGGCGAGCTCGAAGCGGAAATTCAGCGACTCGGCGGCGATCAAGTCATTGCCTTCGTCGCAGAAACGGTCGCTGGCGCGACGCTCGGTGCGGTACCCCCGGTGGCGGGATACTTCAGGCGCGTGCGCGAAATATGCGACCGCTACGGCGTGCTGTTGATCCTGGACGAGGTGATGTGCGGCATGGGACGCTGCGGCACGCTCTGGTCGTTCGAGCCGGAGGGCGTGGTGCCCGATCTGGTGGCGCTCGCAAAGGGTCTGGGTGCGGGTTACCAGCCGATCGGAGCGGTGCTCGTCGCGCGGCACGTCTTTGACGCGGTAGTGGGCGGCAGCGGCTCGTTTCAGCACGGGCACACTTATCTCGGGCACGCTGCCGCGTGCGCCGGAGCCCTCGCCGTGCAGCGGCGGCTACACGAGGATGGATTGCTGGCGCGGGTGCAGCCACTCGGTACGCTGCTCGAAGCGAAATTGCGTGCGGCGTTCGGCGCGCACCCGAACGTCGGCGAGATCCGCGGCCGCGGGTTGTTCTGGGCGCTCGAACTCGTAGCCGATCGCGCCAGCAAGGCGCCACTCGATCCGGAATTGAGGGCGCACGCGCGCCTCAAGCAAGCCGCGATGGAGCACGGCCTGATGTGCTATCCGATGGGCGGGACAGTCGATGGCGTGCGTGGCGATCATGTGCTGGTGGCGCCGCCGTTTGTCCTCGAGGTGGAGCAACTTGACGAGTTGGTGGACAAGCTCGGTCGTGCCCTGGGTGCGACCATCCGCGGACTCCCTGCGGCAGCTGCGACCGTGGCATAAGCACGCCGCGCGCGGCGCGCATTGAAGCGGTTCCGCGCGCCGTGCGAATGCGCGTTCAATGGCGTACGCGAAGATTCATCGCCAGCGCCGCGGAACTGAGCGCGGCGACCGAGCCCGCGGCAAATGTGGCGCGCCAACCCCACTGCTCGATCAGCCAGCCGCCCACAGCCATGCCCAGTCCAACCCCCGAAAGCAGGCCGGTGGATGACCAGGTAAACGCCTCCGTGGCGTGGTGCGGAGGCGCGGTCTTCGTGACCAGCATCGACTGGATCGTGAGCGCGGGTGCCATCACGATGCCGGCGACTGCGCTCAGGAAGGCGAACAGCCAGGCGTTGGTCGTAGGCGCGAGCAAGGCGATGCCGATGCCCATCAAGCCAAGCGCGATCGCGAACTGCCGCGCGAGCGGCGGACCCCAAGTGCGACTCCCATACGCGAGACCGCCCATCACGCTGCCGGCGCTCATGAGCGCGAGCAGTATTCCGGCAAGCGCAGGATGCCCGGCGAGCGATGCGTAGGCGGTGACGCCGATTTCCACCAGACCAAACGCGATGGAATAACCGAGTACGACCGCGAGCAAGGCAGTGAAATCGCGCTCTGCCAGCGGTCCGAGAAAGCTGGTTTTGTCCGTAACGGCGTCCAGGCGCCAATGCACCAGCGCCGGCGAGCGCAGGAATAGGACCGTACCCAGTCCCGCACAGGACGCGGCCAACAGGACCGCCGCCTCGGGCGAGGCGAGCGCCACCAGCAAGGCCACCAGCATTGGCCCCGCGATGAAGATCATTTCGATGAGCACCGATTCAAGCGAATACGCGGCGCCGAGCAGCGACTCGTCGCGCAAGCGCTGCCGAAAGAACGTGCGCATGCATACCGTGATCGGCGGAAAGCTCGCTCCAGCAGCGAAGGCCAACGCCAGATTGAGCATCCCGCTTGGCGCGATGCGCATCGCGAAGATGAGCGCGCCGAGCGCCATCGGAAAAACCAAAGCGCAGGCGCTCAGCACGCGCCGTGGACCCGAACGATCGATCAGGCGCCCAAGCAACGGGGCGATGCTCGCCAGTCCGCCGATGTAGGCAGCGGTCATTGCCCCGCTTTCTGCGAAGGATCCCGTCGCCCGCTGTACCAGCAAGAGAATGGATAGGCCGGTGATTCCGATCGGCAGCCGCCCGAGAACCGAGGCGGCAACGGCGGCGCGCAACTCGGGGTGCGCGAACACGGCGGCATAGCGAGCAAGGGAAATCATGAGGCGCTCAACGGGGAGCGATTGTCACACGCAGATTTGTGATGTTGCGGTGCAGCAACCAAGGCCGCTGTTCCTCGTTCCACGTGAAACAAACCCAAGTCTCACGTAGCTTGGTTTCACGTGAATCGTTCGCGTATCATGGCGCTCCCCTGGGGTTCGAGCGATGCAGTTTCCGTCTGGATTTGACGTCATTGTGGTGGGTGGCGGCCACGCTGGCACCGAGGCCGCGTTGGCTTCCGCGCGTACAGGCTGCCGGACCCTGCTGATCACCCACAGCATCGAAACCCTGGGCCAAATGTCGTGCAATCCGTCCATCGGCGGGATTGGCAAAGGGCATCTGGTCAAGGAAATCGACGCGCTCGGGGGCGCCATGGCGATCGCCACCGATGAAGCCGGAATTCAGTTTCGCACGCTCAATTCGTCCAAGGGGCCCGCGGTGCGAGCGACCCGGGCCCAAGCGGATCGGGTGTTGTACAGGCAATCGATCCGGCGGCGGCTCGAACGGCAACCGAATCTCCTCATCTTTCAGCAGCCCGTCGACGATATTCTTCTCCAAGGTGATCGTGTCGCAGGGGTTGTGACGCAACTCGGCGTTCAATTCCAAGGCGCGACCGTCGTCCTCACTGCGGGGACATTTCTAGCCGGCCGCATCCATATAGGCCTCGAGAGTTACGAAGCGGGTCGCGCGGGTGAGCCGGCCTCAATCGCGCTCGCGGCTAGGCTGCGAGAGCTCCAGCTTCCGGTAGGGCGGCTCAAGACCGGGACGCCGCCGAGGCTCGACGGCAAGACGATCGATTTCTCGGAGATGGACCTGCAGCCCGGAGACGTGCCCGAACCGGTGTTCTCTTTCCTGGGTCGCAGGGAAATGCATCCACGCCAGTTGCCGTGCTGGATTGCGCACACCAATCCAGCAACGCATGAGATCGTCAAGGCGGGGCTCGGCAGCTCACCGATGTTCACAGGAATCATCAAGAGTGTCGGACCTCGCTACTGTCCATCGATCGAGGACAAGATTCACCGGTTTTCGGCCAAGTCCAGTCACCAGATTTTTCTTGAGCCCGAAGGACTGACCACAGACGAGATCTACCCGAATGGGATTTCGACCAGCTTGCCATTCGAGGTGCAGCTCGCTTTAGTGCGCTCGATCAGAGGACTGGAGCGGGCTCATATCCTTCGCCCCGGGTACGCGATCGAATACGACTACTTCGATCCCCGGAGCCTGCGATCGACCTTGGAATCCAAAGCCATCGATGGGCTTTATTTTGCCGGTCAGATCAACGGCACGACTGGATATGAGGAGGCCGCGGCACAAGGGCTTCTGGCCGGGGCGAATGCCGCACTTCGGGCCCAGGGCCGCGATCCCTGGTGTCCGCGTCGTGATGAAGCCTACATCGGGGTCTTGGTCGATGACTTGGTCACCCGCGGTGTTTCGGAGCCGTATCGAATGTTTACCAGTCGTGCTGAATACCGGCTGATGCTGCGGGAAGACAATGCCGATCTGCGATTGACCGAGATCGGCCGGCATCTAGGGCTCATCGACGATGCTCGGTGGGACGCCTATTGTCGAAAGAGGGATGCCATCGCGAAGGAGCAGGAGCGGCTGAGGACGGTTTGGGTTAGCCCTAGAAATGTGACCGTGCAGCAAGCTGAGCAGGCACTTGGCAAAGCATTGGAACGTGAGCACACACTTTCGGACTTACTGCGCCGACCTGATGTAAGTTATCGCTCACTCTCTGTTTTGGTCAAAGATTTTGAGCCCCCGGTTGACGATAAGGTCGCTGAGCAAGTCGAAGTTCAAGCCAAGTATGAAGGCTATATCGAGCGCCAGCGCGACGAAGTGGCTCGGCGCGAGGCTCAGGAGTCGCTCCCGCTTCCAGCTGGTTTGAATTATGGGGAGGTGCACGGGCTGTCGGTGGAGGCGCGCCAGAAGCTCGAACGGCACCGGCCCGAAACCATCGGTCAGGCAGGCCGCATTTCCGGCGTCACGCCCGCGGCCGTCGCGCTTCTTCTGGTGCACCTGAAAAGGGATCTTCGCCCCAAGAAGAAGCGCGCATGAAGGTCGAAGCAGCGCTGGAGCGTGGGCTGCATGAACTTGCGCTCGGGATGCCCGCGCAGGCACGCGAGCAACTGCTTACTTATCTCGCGTTGCTGCAAAAATGGAATCGTACCTACAACCTGACCGCAATACGGGATCCGGTAATGATGGTTAGTCACCATCTGCTCGATTCGCTTGCCGCCGTCGCCGAGCTGCCGCCCGGCCCCCTGGCCGACGTGGGTGCCGGCGCGGGTCTGCCCGGGATTCCGATCGCGATTGCGCAGCCGCATCGCGCCGTAACCTTGAACGACGCCAGCGAAAAGAAAAGCGCATTCCTGCGCCAGGCCGCGATCGAACTGAAGCTGGCCAATGTGCGCGTGCATGCCGGGCGTGTAGAAGAGTGGCGGCCCGATCCGGCATTCAAAGTCGTGATTTGCCGGGGCTTTGCCGCGCTCGCCGATTTCATCAGCGCCTGCCGGCACTTGCTTACCCGCGGCGGCGTCCTCGCGGCGATGAAAGGCGTTTATCCGCGTGATGAACTGACGCGCCTCCCACCCGGCTGCAACTGCGCTGACGTGCGCAGACTCCGTGTCCCGCTGCTCGACGCCGAGCGCCACCTTGTCCTGTGCAGGCTGAGCGCTTGACGATGGCGCGGATTCTCGCGGTGGCCAATCAGAAGGGTGGCGTCGGCAAGACCACGACCAGCGTCAATCTGGCCGCAGCGCTGGCGCAGACCGCCCGCAAGGTCCTGCTGGTGGACCTTGATCCCCAAGGCAACGCCACAACGGGCAGTGGCATCGACAAGCGCACGCTCGCGCGGACCGTATACCACGTGCTGCTGGGGCTTGGCGACATTGTGCACGCTTGCCTGCGCTCAGAAAGCGGCGGCTTCGACCTCGTGCCCGCCAATCGAGAGTTGGCCGGGGCGGAGGTCGAGTTGGTCGGTCTACCCAACCGGGAGGGTCGGCTGCGCGCCGCGCTCACGCCGCTGGCGCAGCGCTACGACGAGGTGCTGATCGATTGTCCGCCGTCACTATCGTTGCTGACGATCAATGGTTTGGTGGCGGCACAGGCGGTGTTGATCCCGATGCAGTGCGAGTACTACGCGCTCGAGGGGTTGACCGATCTGGTGGGCACCGTCAAACGGGTTCGAGCGCACCTGAATCCGGAACTGGAGATCGCGGGTCTGCTGCGCACTATGTACGACCCGCGCAACACGTTGTCGCAGCAAGTGTCGCAACAGTTGGAGGCACATTTCGGCGCCAAGGTGTTTCGCACGCTCGTGCCACGCAACGTGCGTTTGGCCGAGGCCCCCAGCCACGGAGTCCCGGCGGTGATCTGGGACCGTGCTGCCAAGGGTGCGCAGGCGTATCTGGCGCTCGCCGACGAACTGCTGGCGCAGGGAGGTCACGCATGAGCAAGCCAAGAGGGCTGGGCCGCGGACTCGACGCTCTGCTGGGCGGAGACGAAGTTGCGCCCAAGGACACGCTCGCAACGCTGCCGGTCAACGCGATTCGCCCGGGGCGGTATCAGCCGCGCAGCCGCATGGACGAGACCGCGCTCGCGGAGCTGGCCGCATCGATCCGCGCGCAGGGGCTGATGCAACCGGTGCTGGTCCGCCCGATCCAGGCGGACGCCTACGAATTGATCGCGGGCGAGCGCCGCTGGCGCGCGGCGCAGATGGCCGGCTTGATGGAAATTCCGGCGCTCGTGCGCGAGGTGCCCGACGAGGCCGCGCTCGCCATGGCGCTGATCGAAAACATCCAGCGTGAGGACTTGAATCCGATCGAGGAGGCGGGCGGCCTGCAGCGGCTGGTCGACGAATTCAAAATGACGCACGAGCAGGTGGCCGACGCGATCGGGCGCTCCCGCAGCGCTACCAGCAACCTGCTGCGCCTGCTGCGGCTCGCCAAACCGGTGCAGGACATGCTGATGAACCGCGTCCTGGACATGGGGCACGCTCGGGCGCTGCTCGCGCTGGAGGGCGCGCGCCAGATCGAAGCTGCGCAACGCGTCGCTGCGCGCGGGCTGTCGGCGCGCGAAACCGAGGCGCTGGTCAAGCGGCTCGCTCGGGGCACACCCGTGAGGGGACGGCGTCAGCGCGACCGCGATATCGCCCGGCTCGAAGAGGAACTCTCTGACCGTCTCGGTACCACGGTGGAAATCCATCATGGCGCCAAGGGCCGCGGCAAGCTGGCCGTGCACTACTCGAGCCCCGAGCACCTCGACGAGTTGCTGACGAAACTGCGCTAAGGCAAAAACAGCGCCGATGTTGCAGCGCACTGCGTTGACCGCGCTCGGCGCAAGCCGTTAAAATCGCGCGGCTTTCCAGGGTGCAGAGAATATGAATGCCGGTCTTCGCTCCCTGTCCAAGCCGATTCGCACCGTCCTGCGGTGGCAATTGATGGCCACTGCGGCTCTGACACTCGCCGGAGGGATACTGGCGGGCGTCGACGGCGCGCTGTCCGCGGCGCTGGGTGGCGCGGTCAGCTTTTGCGCCGGTGGGGTTTCTGCGGTGGTGGCGGCGAAGGGCAAGGCGCAGTCCGCAGGGGAGGTCCTGATCGGCGCGCTGATGGCCGAAGGCGTCAAGATCGGCCTGATGGTGCTCCTGCTGTGGCTGGTGCTGGCGGCGTACGACCGAGTCGTCGCGCCCGCGTTTTTCGGATCGTTCATTGCGACGGTCCTGATATTCGGCATGGCGTTTTTTGTGCGCGACTACGACTAGGCAATGGCTTCCGGCAAAGACTTCAACGCGACAGATTACATCCAGCACCACCTGACTTTCCTCACCAAGCCGGTCGGTGAAGGCAGTTTCTGGGCGTTGAATATCGATTCCGTCATCACGGCGGCTATCCTCGGTGTGCTTGCATTGGGCATCGTTTGGTGGATCGTGCGGGGCGCGACCTCGGGAGTGCCCGATCGACGCCAGGCATTCGTCGAGCTTGCCTTCGAGTTCGTCGACGAGCAGGTGAGGGGCATATTCCACCAGGGCGACCGCAACCGCTTCGTGGCGCCCGCAGCGCTCACGGTATTCGTGTGGGTACTGCTGATGAATGCAATGGATTTCCTGCCGGTCGACATCATGGCGTGGATGCTCGAGAACGTGTTTCATGCGCACGAGTTCCGGCTGGTGCCCACTGCAGACGTGAATACGACGTTTGCCCTCGCGCTTTCGGTATGGTTGCTCATGATCTGGTTCTCGATCGCGGCCAAAGGCCTGGGCGGCTGGATCCACGAATTGTTGTGTGCGCCGTTCGGGGTCAAGCCGCTCTGGGCGTCGCCGCTGCTGGTGTTCTTCAATCTGCTGTTCAATTTCATCGAGTATGTGTCGAAACCGCTGTCACATTCGCTGCGGTTGTTCGGCAACATGTACGCCGGCGAGATCATCTTCCTGCTGCTCTGGCTGTTGGCGGCGACGGGTATTTTCGGCACCGTGCTGGCCGCCGTTCTCGGCCTGGGCTGGGCCATCTTCCACATCCTGATCGTCGTCCTGCAGGCCTACATCTTCATGATGCTGACCGTCGTGTATATCGCGATGGCGCACGAACATCACTAAACCGCACCCCGTCTATCGCCCAAGAAAGGAAATACGATGGAAAAACTTCAAATGCTGGCCATGATCCAGGCCTACACCGGAATCGGCATCGGCCTCATGATCGGCGTCGGCGCTGCGGGCGCGTGCATCGGCGTCGGCATCATGTGCAGCCGCTTCCTCGAGGCTGCGGCGCGCCAGCCGGAACTGACCAACTCGCTCCAGGCCAAAGTGTTCCTGCTGTTGGGCCTGATCGACGCGTCGTTCATCATCGGTGTCGGCCTGGCGATGATGTTTGCGTTCGCCAACCCCCTGCTCGCAGTCATCCGCTGACCGATACCCCGTAGGGGGCTGCAATGAGCTTCAACCTCACGCTGATCGCGCAAGCCGTCGCGTTTGCGCTGTTCATCTGGTTCACGGTCAGGTTCGTCTGGCCGCCGCTGCTCCGCGCAATCGAGGCGCGCCAGAAGTCCATCGCGGACGGGCTGGCCGCCGCGGACGAGGGCCGGAGATCGCTCGAGACCTCCACACGCCAGGCCAGCGATGCGGTGAGGAGCGCGCGCGAGCGCGCGGCCGAAATCGTGGCGCAGGCCGAAAAGCGCACCGCGCAGATGGTCGAGGAAGCCAAGGTCGCAGCCAAAGATGAAGGCCTGCGCGAGAAGGCTGCTGCCAAGGCTGAGATCGAACAGGAGGTATCGCGGGCTCGCGAGCAACTGCGCGAGCAGGTGGCGACGCTTGCCGTGGCGGGAGCCGAGAAGATCCTGCGCCGCGAGGTCGACGCCAGGGCGCACGCCGAACTGCTCGAAGGCATCAAGCGCCAACTGTAGATCATGGCCGAACCGAGCACCATCGCCCGACCCTATGCCGAGGCCGCGTTCCGCCTGGCGGACGCGCAGGGCAAGCTCGCCGAGTGGTCCGCTGCGCTCGCCAATCTGGCGGCGGTGGCCGCGGACGCGCGGGTGCGCTCGGCGATCGGCGATCCGACCCTGTCGGCGCCGCGGATCGCCGGGCTGGTGATCTCGGTCCTGGACGGCAAGCTCTCCGCTGAAGCGGAGAATTTCGTGCGCGTGCTGGCGGACAACCGCCGGCTCGAGTTGCTGCCCGAGATCCGCGCGCAGTACGACGCGCTGCGCAACGAGCGCGAGGGGGTGATCGAGGCGGAAGTGTTCAGCGCGTTCGAGCTCGATGAGGCGCAGCTTGCCGGCCTGATCGCGCGGCTCGAGAGCACCACCGGCCGCCAGGTGAAGGCTCAGGTGCGGCTCGACAAGGAACTGATCGGCGGGATCAAGGTCGTGCTCGGCGACAAGGTGATCGACGGGTCCGTGCGCGCACAGCTGGGCGCGCTCGAGAACGCATTGAAAGCTTAAGGAGCAGTGATGCAACTCAACCCCTCCGAAATTTCAGAACTGATCAAGAACCGGATCCAGAATCTCGACGCCGGCGCGCAGATGCGCACGCAGGGCACGGTGGTCTCGGTGACCGACGGCATCTGCCGCATCCATGGGCTGTCGGACGCGATGCAGGGCGAGATGCTCGAATTTCCGAAGAACACCTTCGGCCTGGCGCTGAATCTCGAGCGCGACTCGGTGGGTTCGGTGATTCTGGGCGAGTACGAGCACATCACCGAGGGCGACACGGTCAAGTGCACCGGCAAGATCCTTTCGGTGCCGGTCGGCCCGGAGCTGCTCGGTCGCGTGGTCAATTCGCTGGGTTTGCCGATCGACGGCAAAGGCCCGATCAATGCCAAAGAGTCTGATGTGATCGAAAAGGTGGCACCCGGTGTGATCTGGCGCAAGTCGGTGTCGCAGCCCGTGCAGACCGGCCTCAAGGCGATCGACGCGATGGTGCCGGTCGGCCGCGGCCAGCGCGAGCTCATCATCGGCGATCGCCAGACGGGCAAGACCGCCGTCGCGGTGGACACCATCATCAACCAGAAGGGCAAGGACCTGTTCTGCGTCTACGTGGCGATCGGCCAGAAGGCCTCGACCATCGCCAACGTGGTGCGCAAGCTCGAAGAGCATGGCGCCATGGCGTACACCATCGTGGTGGTGGCTTCGGCTTCCGAATCGGCGGCGATGCAGTTCATCGCGCCGTATTCCGGTTGCAGCATGGGCGAGTACTTCCGCGATCGCGGCCAGGATGCGCTCATCATTTATGACGACCTTACCAAGCAGGCCTGGGCCTACCGCCAGGTGTCGTTGCTGCTGCGGCGCCCGCCGGGGCGCGAGGCTTACCCGGGTGACGTGTTCTATCTGCACTCCAGGCTGCTCGAGCGCGCGGCGCGGGTGAACGAAGAGTACGTGGAGCGTTTCACGCGGGGCAAGGTCAAGGGCAAGACCGGTTCGCTCACGGCGTTGCCGGTGATCGAGACTCAGGCGGGCGACGTGACCGCCTTCGTGCCGACCAACGTGATCTCGATCACCGACGGGCAGATTTTCCTCGAGACGGACCTGTTCAATGCGGGCATCCGGCCCGCGATCAATGCCGGCATCTCGGTATCGCGAGTCGGCGGCAACGCGCAAACCAGGATCATGAAACGCCGCGACACGGGCGGTGGCGTGCGCCTTGCGTTGGCGCAGTACCGGGAACTGGCCGCCTTCGCGCAGTTCGCCTCCGACCTGGACGAAGCCACGCGCAAGCAGCTCGAGCGCGGCCGCATGGTCACCGAACTCATGAAACAGGTTCAGTACCACCCGCTGCAGGTGTGGGAAATGGCGCTCACGCTGTTTGCCGTGAACAACGGCTACTTCGACGACATCGACGTCAAGAAGGCGCTCGCCGCGGAGAAGTCGATGCGCGACTACCTCAAGGACAAGTACGCCGCGCTGGTGGCGCGCATGGAAGAGAAAAAAGACCTGGGCGCGGACGACGAGGCGCAGCTCAAGGCCGCGATCGAGGACTGGAAGAAGAGCGGCACCTACTGAGCGAATCCGATGGCGGGCACCAAAGAGATACGGGTGAAGATCCGGAGTGTGCAGAACACCCGGAAGATCACCAAGGCGATGGAGATGGTCGCCGCCTCCAAGATGCGCAAGGCGCAGGAGCGCATGCGCATGGCACGGCCCTACGGCGAGAAGATCCGCAACGTGGCCGCGCATATCAGCCACGCCAATCCCGAGTACCGCCACCCGTTCCTGGTGCCGCGCGACAGCGTCAAGCGCGTCGGACTGATCATCATCACCACCGACAAGGGGCTGTGCGGCGCGCTCAACACGAATCTGTTGCGCATGGCGCTCGGCCAGTACAAACAGTGGCTCGCCGAGGGCGAGGAAATCGACGTCTGCGCCATCGGCAACAAGGGCCTGGGTTTCATGCAGCGCCTCGGCGCGAACGTCGTCTCGCATGCGGTGCAGTTGGGCGACCGGCCGCAGCTGGACAAGCTGATCGGTGCCATCAAGGTGATGCTGGACGGCTACACCCGCGACCGCTTCGATCGCCTGCTGATCGGCTACAACCGGTTCTTCAACACCATGAAGCAGGAACCGGTGCTCGAGCAGCTGTTGCCGCTTTCGGGCGAGCGGCTCGGTGCACCGGAGACCGTATGGGATTACCTCTACGAGCCCGAAGCGAAGGCGGTGCTCGACCAGGTGATGACGCGCTACATCGAGGCGGTCATTTTCCAGGCGGTGGCCGAGAACATGGCTTCCGAGCAGTCCGCGCGCATGGTGGCGATGAAAGCGGCGTCCGACAACGCCGCCAACCTGATCGACGAACTGACGCTGATCTACAACAAGAGCCGGCAGGCGAGCATCACGAAAGAGCTTTCGGAGATCGTCGGCGGCGCCGCGGCCGTGTAGCGGCGGCCGACGCCGTGGCCGGCCAATCGAACTGGACCGTTTAGGAAAACAACTTATGGCACAAGCACAAGGCACCATCGTCCAAACCATCGGCGCGGTGGTCGACATCGAGTTCCCGCGCGAGCAGCTGCCGAAAGTGTACGAAGCGCTCACGCTCGAGAACACGGGCGACGCGGGGCTCGCCGAGAAAGGTCTCACCTTCGAGGTCGAGCAGCAACTCGGTGACGGGGTAGTGCGCTGCATCGCGATGGGATCGTCGGACGGACTGCGCCGCGGCATGAAAGTTTCCACCACCGGCGGGCCGATCTCGGTGCCGGTCGGCAAGGGCACGCTGGGGCGCATCATGGACGTGCTCGGCCGGCCGATCGACGAAGCGGGCCCCGTGAAGACCGAGGCGCGGCGCTCGATCCACCAAGCCGCGCCCAAGTTCGATGAGCTTTCGCCGTCGATCGATCTGCTCGAGACCGGCATCAAGGTGATCGACCTCATCTGCCCGTTCGCCAAGGGCGGCAAGATCGGCCTGTTCGGCGGCGCCGGCGTCGGCAAGACGGTCAACATGCTGGAGCTGATCAACAATATCGCGACGCAGCACTCGGGCCTGTCGGTGTTCGCCGGCGTGGGCGAGCGCACCCGCGAGGGCAACGACTTCTATCACGAGATGTCGGATGCCGGCGTCATCAAGCTCGACAACCTGGGCGAATCCAAGGTCGCGATGGTGTTCGGCCAGATGAACGAGCCGCCGGGCAACCGCCTGCGCGTCGCGCTCACCGGCCTCACCATGGCCGAGAGCTTCCGCGACGAAGGGCGCGACATCCTGTTCTTCGTCGACAACATCTACCGTTTCACGCTCGCCGGCACCGAGGTTTCGGCGCTGCTCGGACGCATGCCCTCCGCCGTGGGCTATCAGCCGACGCTGGCGGAGGAGATGGGACGCCTGCAGGAGCGCATCACCTCGACCAAGAAGGGCTCGATCACCTCGATCCAGGCGGTGTACGTGCCAGCGGACGACCTCACCGACCCCTCGCCCGCGACCACCTTCGGACACCTCGATGCCACCGTGGTGCTGTCGCGCGACATCGCTTCGCTCGGCATCTATCCGGCGGTCGATCCGCTCGACTCGACTTCGCGCCAGGTGGACCCGAATACCATCGGCGAGGAGCACTACAGCACTACGCGCGCGGTGCAGGCGACCCTGCAGCGCTACAAGGAGCTGCGCGACATCATCGCGATTCTCGGCATGGACGAGCTGTCGCCCGAGGACAAGCTGGCGGTGTCGCGCGCGCGCAAGATCCAGCGCTTCCTGTCGCAGCCGTTCACCGTGGCGCAGAACTTCACCGGCACGCCGGGCAAGTACGTCTCGCTCAAGGACACGATCAAGGGCTTCAAGATGATCGTCAACGGCGAGTGCGACGCGCTGCCGGAGCAGGCGTTCTACATGGTCGGGCCGATCGAGGAAGCATTCGAAAAAGCCAAGACGCTGCAGTAATGGCTCAAACCATCCACATCGACGTCGTCAGCGCCGAGCAGGAGATCTACTCGGGCGAGGCCGAGTTCGTCGTGCTGCCCGGCGAAGTCGGCGAGCTCGGGATTTATCCGCGCCACGCGCCGCTCATCACGCGCATCCGTCCGGGCGAGGTCAGGATCAAGCCCGCGGGCGGCGGTGCCGAGGAGTTGATCTTCGTCGCCGGCGGCATTCTCGAGGTGCAGCCGAAGATGATCACCGTGCTCGCCGACACGGCGATTCGCGGCCACGACCTCGACGAGGCGAAGGCAAACGAGGCCTTGAAGCGCGCCGAGGAAGCGCGCGCCAAAGCGCAGGACAAGCAGGAAATCGCGGCGGTCGAAGGCGAGCTCGCGATGCTTGCGGCGCAACTCGCGGCGATCCGCAGGCTGCGCAAGAAATAGCGCGCTCAGCGCACGAAACCGACGCCCAGCGACGCCAGTCGCTCGATTTCCGAGAACGAAAATTCCCAATCGGCGAGCGCTTCGCCGCCGCGCCCGCCGCGTTCGGGCGGCGCGCCGCGGATCGCGCCCGGGGTGCGCGAAAAGCGCGGCGCCGGCGCAGGTTGCGTCACCTGCCCCGCTTCGATGAATGTCTTGCGCTGCGCGTTGTGCGGATGCGCGCGTGCCTCGGAGAAGTTGAGCACCGGGGCAACGCACGCGTCCGAACCTTCGAACACAGCGCTCCACTCGTCGCGGGTCTTGGAGTGGAACACCTGCGCAAAACGGCTGCGAAGCTCCGGCCAACGGCCGCGGTCATGCTGCGGCGGCAGATTCTCGCCGGCGATGCCGAGCCGCTCGAGCAACTCCGCATAGAACTTGGGTTCGATGGCCCCAAGTGCGACATACTTCGCATCCTTCGTCTCGTAGACGTCGTACCACGGCGCGCCGGTATCGAGCAGGTTCTCGCCACGCACTTCGCTCCAGCGTTTGCCGGCCAGCATCCCCCAGAACATGGTCGACAGGAGCGACGCGCCATCCACCATCGCGGCATCCACCACCTGGCCCCGGCCCGAGCGCTGCGCCTCCACCAGCGCGCAGGCAATGCCGAACGCGAGCAACATGCCACCGCCGCCGAAGTCGCCTATCAGGTTCAACGGCGGAACCGGCGCGCCGCCGGCGCGGCCGATCGCATGCAGCACCCCGGTCAGGGCAATGTAGTTGATGTCGTGGCCGGCGCGCGCCGCAAGCGGTCCGTCCTGTCCCCAACCCGTCATGCGGCCATAAACCAGCTTCGGGTTGCGCGCCGCGAGCGCATCGGGCCCGAGACCGAGCCGTTCCATGACGCCCGGCCGGAATCCCTCGATCAGCGCGTCGGCACGCGAAGCCATCAGCAGCGCCGCTTCGACGCCGCCCTTCGACTTCAGATCGAGCGTTACCGAGCGCCGGCCGCGCAGCATGACGTCGAACCAACGGTCTCGGCCCAGGCCCAGCCTTGGGTCGTCGGGGCGATCGACGAGCAGGACATCGGCCCCCATGTCCGCGAGCATCATGCCGCAAAACGGTCCCGGTCCGATCGCCTCGAACTCCAGGATCCGAATCCCAGCCAGTGGCCCCAGCGTCGTTCTCATGGCGCCGCCGCGTACGGCTCGTCGGCGGCCACAAATTCGGTTTCCTGAACCGCAGCGGCGCACCACTCGCGTACGGCTGGTGCCTCCAGCAACGCAAGCTGGTACTCCTTCGCCCCTCCGGCGAGGGCCACGTCATAGGTCACGAAGCGCGTCGCGACCGGAGCATAGTAGGCATCCGCGGCCGAGAAGGCACCGAACAGGTAAGGGCCGGCCCGGCCGTATTGGCGACGCGCGCCCTTCCAAAGTGCGCTGACGCGGGCGATGTCCCTCGCCACCTCCGGGTTCATGCCCTTGCCCGGATAGCGGCCGCGGATATTCATCGGCATGGCGCCGCGCAGGGCGCGAAAGCCACCGTGCATCTCGGCGCAAATCGAGCGCGCCCGGGCACGCGCCTGCGCCTCCTCAGGCCAGATGCCCTGCGCTGGAAAAAGCTCGTGCGCGCGCTCGATGATCGCAAGCGTGTCCCAAGTCGGAAAACCGGCGCCGGGCTCTCCCTCCCAGAGCACCGGCACCAGGCCCGAGGGCGAGAGCTTGCCGATGTGTGCAGCCCAATCCTGCGACTCGAACTTCAACTGCCGCTCCTGAAGCCGAACCTGGGCCGCGCGCAACGCGACCCACGGCCGCATCGACCAGGACGAGTAGTTCTTGTTGCCGATGACCAACGCAAGTGGAGTGCTCATGGGAACCGATTTGAACGGCTTCGCCGCGCTTAGGCAAGCGCGTGCCGAAGCGGACGGCGGCAGCCGGCACCAATCCCCCGGCCTCCTTTCCTGTCCGGCGCCGCCGCCGCCGCGGTTCGTCAGCGCCGCCGTGCTGCCAGCGCGAATCGCGCGTTCCGGCAACGACACCGCCGCAAGGCGGCGCGGATGGCGCGTGGGAACGCCGCAAAGCGCCGGATTGTTCCGCGGCTGGGTGAAAATGCCGCGGGCAGCGCACACTCGACGCCGAGCGCAACGTCGCCGTACTCTGCAGTCCGGTTCATGCGCGTGGCGCCACCGCGTTGATCGGGACCTGGGGCAACGCGCTGCCTGCATCGGTGCCGCCGGCCAGCAACAGCGCGGCGCCCGCCAGCACGAGGCTCACGAACAGTCCGATCGTCAGCGCGAGCGCCACCTGGGCGAGCAGTTCGATCGCGATCAGCCTGGATTTGGTCATGCGGGTGCTCCTCCTGTAACTGCAGGCATTGGAACCGGCGAAAGCGCAACCGGCGGGCGGCTGCTCTGACAGGGCGAGGAAGAAAAATGCAGAAAAAATGACACTGCAGCTTCCGGTATATTGGCTGCATGCCACGCCGTATCGCGCTGGTCGAGGACGAACCGGCCATCCGCGCCAACTATGCCGAGGCGCTCAAACGCCATGGCTACGAAGTCGCCGCCTACGAGGGCCGCCGCGCCGCGCTGGAAGCGTTCCGCGCGCGCCTGCCGGATCTTGCGATCATCGACATCGGGCTGGGCGACGACGCCGAGGGCGGGTTTGCGCTTTGCCGCGAGCTGCGCACGCTTGCGCCGCAGCTGCCGATCGTGTTCCTCACCGCGCGTGATTCGGATTTCGATGTCGTCTCCGGCCTGCGCATGGGAGCCGACGATTACCTGACCAAGGGAGTGAGCCTGCCGCACCTGCTGGCCCGCATCGGCGCCCTTTTCCGTCGCGTCGACGCACTGCGCGAGGAGCGCCCGGTAGAGGAGAAGATCCTGCGCGGCTCGCTGGAGCTCGACCTCAAGCGCTTCAGCGTGCACTGGAAGGCAAGCCGGCTCGATCTGACGCTGACCGAATTCTGGATCGTGCATTCGCTGGCGCGGCATCCCGGCCACGTCAAGAACCGTGAACAGCTGATGCGCGACGCCGAGCTGGTGGTTGACGATGCCACCATCACTTCGCACGTGAAGCGGGTGCGTGCCAAGTTTCTTGCGGTGGACGCCGAGTTCAAGGCGATCGAGACCGTTTACGGCTTGGGCTACCGCTGGCAGGGTTGACGTGAATCGCCTGACGCTGCGAGCAAAGCTCGCGCTCGTGGCGCTGGTATTGCTAGCGCTGCCGTGGGCTGGATACCGCTACGTGCGCGAGATGGAACGGTTCATGCTCGGGGCACAGGAAGCCGCGCTCGCGGCGACCGCGCGCGCCATGGCCACGGCGCTGCACGACCGCCCGCAGCTGCTGGATTACCGGTCGGCCGACGAGTCCGCTTTGCGTCGGGAAGCGGAGCGCGAGCTGCAGCGCCTGGCCGGCGGAACTTCCGTCTTGGGCGAAAGCGAATTGGTGCCGCGCGAACAGGTCGCGAATCCGGAGATTGCCGCGATCCTGAAAGGCGTGGCGCGCGCCAGCTCCAGGGTCTGGGTCGTGAGCCGAGACTACCGCGTACTGGCACTGGCCGGATCGTTGCACCGCTCAGGCGTCGAAGCACCCACGCCCGTGCAGCGGGTGCTCGGGTGGTTGGTGGGTGCTCCGACCGAGGATTTCGACGAGGCTATCGCCGACGAGGCCATCGGCGCCGGGCGCGAGATCGCGTCGGCCTTGCAGGGTGCGGCCGGTGCCCGCACCCGCAACACGCGCGACGGCCGGGCCCTGGTCGTCTCGGCAGCGCATCCGATCTGGGTGGGCGACCAGGTGCACGGCGCAGTGGTCGCCGAGGAAACGACCAACCGCATCGCGTCGCTCACCAACCAGGCGCTCGAGCGCCTGGCGATCGTGACGCTGGCGGTGTTCGCGCTGGTTGCGGTCGTGCTGCTGTGGTTTGCGACGCGCATCTCGACACGGATTCGCCGGCTGCGCGATGAGGCCGAAGCGGCCATCGACGCCCGCGGCCGCGTCACGCGGCTGCTGACGGCATCCGGGGCGGGCGACGAGATCGGCGATCTTTCGCGCAGCTTCACCACGGTGCTGCAGCGCATGGGCCGCTACAACGCCTACCTGGAGGGCATGGCCGGGCGCCTGTCGCACGAGTTACGCACGCCCATTGCCGTGGTGCGCTCGTCTTTGGAGAACCTCCACGAGGCGCGCGGCGCGGACGAGGCGCGCACCTACGTGGCGCGCGCGGAGGAAGGCCTGGCGCGCCTTGCCGCGATTCTCGCGCGCATGGCGGAGGCGAGTCGGCTGGAGCAAGGCCTGTCGGCAGCGACTCGAGAGCGTTATGACGCGGCACCTGTGGTGCGTGGTTGCGTCGAAGGCTACCGGCTCGCCTATGCGCAAACCGCCTTCGAGTTAACCTTGCCCGAGGCGCCCGTGATGCTCGAGGGCAGCGCCGATCTGCTGGCGCAGATGCTCGACAAGCTGGTCGAGAATGCGGTGGATTTCCACACCCCGGACACCGCGGTGCGCGTCGCTCTCGACGCCGAGGCCCGCCTGCGCGTGGAAAACGACGGGCCAGGGCTGCCGGAGGCGATTCGCGAGTCGCTGTTCGAGTCGCTGGTTTCGCAGCGCGCCACGCGCGCCGGCGCCGCGCCGCACCTTGGCCTCGGGTTGTACGTGGCCCGCCTGATCGCCGAGTTTCACGGCGGCCACCTGCGCGCCGAAAATCTGCCTGAGAGACGCGGGGTGGCGTTCGAGGCGGCGCTCGGAGCGTCCTTATAATCGACGGCTTGCGAACGCAAGCTCTCCCGGGCATGAGCGTCGACCTGCTGGTCGTGGGCGGCGGCGTCAACGGCGCCGGCATCGCGCGCGACGCGGCCGGCCGCGGCCTCTCGGTGCTGCTGGTGGAAAAGGATGACCTGGCGAGCGCCACCTCGTCGTGGTCGTCCAAACTGATCCACGGCGGACTGCGCTATCTCGAGCAGTACGAGTTCCGCCTGGTCGCCGAGGCGCTTGCCGAGCGCGAGATCCTGCTCTCGATCGCGCGCCACCTCGTCTGGCCGGCGCGCTTCGTCATGCCCCACGTGCCCGAATTGCGGCCGCGCTGGATGATCCGCGCGGGCCTGTTCCTGTACGACAACCTTGGACGATTCGGCGCGGCACTCGAGTCGCGCCGACCTTCGCTGCCGGGCTCACGCGGCGTGCGGCTCGATTCGCCGCCGCTCAACTCGGGGCTCAAGCCGCAGTTCAGGCACGGTTTCGAATATTCGGATTGCCGGGTCGACGATGCGCGCCTGGTGGTCGCGAATGCGTTGAGCGCAGCCGAGCTCGGCGCCACGGTATTGACGCGCACCGCGTGCGTCTCGGCCCAACGGCACGACGGCGCGTGGCGTGCCGTCCTGTCGAATGGCGCGACCGTGGGGGCGCGGGCGATTGCCAATGCCGCGGGTCCCTGGGTCAAGCAGACGCTGAACGAGCGGCTCGGGCAACCCTCGCGCGACGCCGTGCGCCTGGTCAAGGGCAGTCATATCGTGCTGCCGCAGCTGTACCAGGGTGAGCACGTGTTTCTGCTGCAGAACGACGACCGGCGCGTGGTCTTCATGATCCCGTATGAGGGACGCTACACCCTGGTCGGAACCACCGACGTGACGGTGACGGATGCGGCGCATCCCGAGGCGAGCGCCGAGGAAGTGGACTATCTGTGCCGCGCCGTCAATCGGTACCTCGCCCAGCCCGTCTCTCCGGAGCAGGTGGTGTGGCGCTACGCGGGCGTGCGCCCGCTCTACGATGACGGCACGAGCGACCCCTCGGCCGTGACGCGCGATTACACCCTGCTGTTGGACGACGCGGCGGGTGCGGCTCCCGTGCTCTCGGTGTTTGGCGGCAAGATCACCACCTATCGCAGACTGGCCGAGCAGGCGCTCGACAAGCTCGCGCCCTATTTTCCCGGCCTAAAGGCGTCCTGGACCGCAGGCGCTGCGCTCCCCGGGAGCGATTTCGGCGCGGGCGGACGGGCCGCCGCCCGTGAAACGTTGGTGACGCGCTTTCCGCGGGCCGCACAGGAGACCTTGCGCGGCATTTTCCGGCGCCATGGCACCCGCGCGATGGAACTCGTTGGCGACGGCGATCTGGGCGAACACTACGGCGCCGGCCTGCACGAGCGCGAACTGGCTTACCTCGTCGAACGCGAATGGGCGGGCAGCGCGCAGGACGTGCTTTGGCGCCGCACCAAGACGGGGCTGCACATGAGCAGCGCGCAGCGCGCGCGCGTTGCCGAGCGCATGGGTCGCTGATGCGGCCGCTGGCCGAACTTGTCGCGCAGGGCATTCGCGGACTGCTCTTCGATATCGACGATACGCTGACCACGGCGGGCCGGCTCACGGCCGAGGCCTACGCCGCGCTGGAGCGATGGAAGGCGGCGGGCAAGCTTGCGATTCCGATCACCGGCCGCCCGGCCGGATGGTGCGACCAGATCGCGCGCCTGTGGCCGGTGGATGCGGTGGTCGGCGAAAACGGCGCCTTCTATTTCCAGCACATCGAGGGCCGGCTGCTGCGGCGTTTTCACGACCCCGAGGCGTTGCGTCGGGAAAAGCGCGCCCGTCTGGGAGCCATCGCGCGCCGCGTACTTGCCCAAGTGCCCGGTTGCGCGCTTGCCTCCGACCAACCCTATCGCGAAACCGATCTCGCGATCGACTACTGCGAGGACGTGCCGGCGCTCCGGCTCGAGGACGCCGAGCGCATTGCCGCACTGATGCGCGCCGCGGGGCTCACCGCGAAGATCAGTTCGGTCCACGTCAACGGCTGGTTCGGTGACTACGACAAGCTCGGCATGACGCGCCAGCTTTTTACCGAGCGCTTCGGCGTCGATCTCGCATTGGCCAACGCGCAGTTCGCTTTTGCAGGTGACTCGCCGAACGACGCGCCCATGTTCGCGTTCTTCGAGCATTCGGTGGGCGTGGCCAACGTGACGCGCTTCTCGGCGAAGCTCGAGGCAGCGCCGAAATACGTCACGCTGGGCGCATCGGGCGCCGGATTCGCCGAGACCGTCGCGCACCTGCTCCGGGGCGTCTGATCGAGCGCCACCGGCTGGTTGCGCAGTAAAGTGTCAATTACTGACAGCGCGTGCTGCGGCAAGCGCGTATCGTCCATTGCTGTTCGAATCAGCGAAAGGAGAGTCCGATGGCTGGGTACCGGCGCCATGTGTTCGTGTGCCTCAACGAGCGAGATGCAAGTGATCCGCGCGGCTGCTGCAAGCACCGCGGCTCCGAGGAGATTTTCAAGGCGCTGAAGGAAGGCGCCGGGAACGCAGGGCTCGCCGACGTGCGCATCAACCGCGCGGGCTGTCTCGACCACTGCGCATACGGCCCCACCGTGGTCGTCTATCCGGAAGCGGTCTGGTACCACGTGCCGTCCGTCGAAGACGCGCAGGAAATTCTGCGCAGCCACGTTGTAGAAGGAAAGATCGTCGTTCGCCTGCTGATTGACACGATCGCGTAGTTTTCAACGCCAGGAGGAACCGAAATGGGCCAGCCAGCGCGCAAGGAAGTACCGCGTGACGCGATGCTGCCAGATGATTGCGTCGTGACGTGACTTGGTGGTTGGTCTATCTGGCAATCGGCGCCGCGGTTGGTTTTCTCGCCGGGCTGCTCGGCATCGGCGGCGGCATGGTCATGGTGCCAGCGCTGGTGTTCATCTTCACCGCGAAGGGTTTTCCCGCCGAGCACATGATGCACTTCGCGCTTGCGACCGGGATCACGACCATCGTGTTCACCTCGATCGCGAGCGTGCGCGCACATCACCGCCACGGCGCCGTCGACTGGCCGATCGCGCGCGCCATGTCGCCGGGCATCGTGGTCGGGTCTTTCCTCGCAGCGCTCGCCGCCGGGCTCGTGCCGACCCGGCCGCTGGCGGTTTTCTTCACCGGATTCCTGTTCTTTGCCGCGACCCAGATGCTGTTGCAGCGCCAGCCCAAGTCGACGCGCGCGCTGCCCGGGCCCGCCGGCGTCTTCGCCGCAGGCGCGGTGATCGGCGGCTTCTCCAGCCTGCTGGCGGCGGGCGGCGCGTTTCTCTCGATTCCGTTCCTCACCTGGTGCAATGTCCCGCTGCGGCGCGCGATCGGCACTGCGGCGGCGGTCGGATTTCCGATCGCGCTCGCCGGCTCCGCCGGTTACGTCCTGCAGGGGCTGCGCATCGAAAGCCTGCCGGGCGGTTTCGCGGGCTTCGTCTACCTGCCGGCGCTGGCGCTGATCGTCGCAACCAGCATGCTGGCCGCACCCTGGGGCGCACGCGTTGCGCATCGCCTGCCGATCACGCGCCTGCGCATCGTGTTTGCGCTGATGCTCTATGCGCTCGGCGCGCGCATGCTGGCGACGCTCTGGTAACGCATCCAATCGGATAGGATTCCAACCTCATGGCCGGTCCCTTGTCGCACGTTCGCGTGCTCGATCTCTCCCGCGTGCTCGCCGGACCGTGGGCCGGGCAGAATCTGGCCGATCTCGGCGCCGAAGTCATCAAGGTCGAGCGGCCAACCCTCGGCGACGACTCGCGCACCTACGGCCCGCCGTGGATCAAGGACCGGCAGGGCCGCGACACCAGCGACTCCGCCTACTTCACTGCGGCGAACCGGGGCAAGAAATCGGTCACGCTGAATCTCGCCAGGCCGGAAGGCCAGGCCATGGTGCGGGAGCTGGCGTCCGTTTCCGACGTGCTGATCGAGAACTACAAGTTCGGCGATCTGGGGCGTTATGGGCTCGGCTACGAGGATCTCAAGTCACTCAACCCGCGCCTGATCTATTGCTCGGTGACGGGCTTCGGCCAGACCGGCCCGTACCGCGAGCGGCCGGGCTATGACTTCATGATCCAGGGCATGGGCGGCATGATGAGCGTCACCGGCGCACCCGACGGGGCCCCGGGTGGCGGGCCGCAGCGAGCGGGCGTCCCGGTAGCCGACATCATCACCGGCATGTACGCCTCGATCGCGATCTGTGCCGCGCTCGCGCACCGCGCCGAGTCGGGTCTCGGCCAGCACCTCGATCTGGCGCTGCTCGACTCGCAGATTGCCTTGCTCGCGTACCAGAACAGCAACTTTTTCGCCACCGGCACACCGCCCAAGCGAATCGGCAACCTGCATCCCAACATCGTTCCCTACCAGCCGTTTCGCACCCGGGATGGCGAGGTGATTCTCGCCTGCGGCAACGACAACCTTTACCGCAAATTCTGCCAAGCCGCCGGTTGCGCCGCGCTCGCTGCCGACGCGCGCTTTGTCACCAACGGCAAGCGGGTCGAGAACCGGGCGGAACTGGCGCGGTCGTTGCAGGAGATCTTCCTGCAACGCAGTACACGCGAATGGCTCGAGCTGCTCGAGACGGCGGGCGTGCCGAACGGACCGATCAACAATATTGCGCAGGTCTTCGACGAACCGCAGGTGAAGGCGCGCGGCATCCGCGTCGAGCTGGACCACCCGATGGCGGGCAAGCTGGCGACGGTCGCAAGCCCGATGCGGTTTTCCGGCACGCCGCTCGAGTACCGCGTGGCCCCGCCGGTGCTCGGCCAGCATACGGACGAAGTTCTGCGCGGCATCCTCGGCAAGACCGACGCCGAGATCGCGCAACTGCGCGCGGCGGGAACAATCTAGAGGTGAAGCTTCATCAGCCAGACGGCGGCCGCGCCGGCGAATACGCCGGCCAAGAGATTGTGCCGGGTAAGCCGGAAATAGGCGCCCAGCGCCGCGACACTGCCCAGTGCGCGTTCGACGAGCGTCGTTTCCGCAAGCGCGCCCGTAGGCATGACGAGCATGCGCGCGATGAGGCCGGCGATCATCGCGTAGGCGACGCAGGAAATCCACGCGAACACTTCGCTCTCGGCATCGATCCCGCTCGAGAGCCGCGCTCCCAGAGCGCGCCAGGCATAGGTGGCGAGCCCGCACAGCGCAAGCAGCACCCAGAATTCAGCCACGAAGCCGGCGCTGACGCTGGAGCAGGTAGGCAAGCGTGCCGCCCGCGAAGCCGCCCACCAGCACGCTCCACTGCGGAGAAACAAGATACGCGAGAGGCCCGGCAAAAGCGCCGCAGGCAAGCGCCAGCGCGGCAGTGCGTTGCCGGACGCCGCCAACGAGGATCAGCAGGTAGTACATGGGTGCCATGAAGACGAGACCCGTCTTGGCGAGCGGTGTCAGCAGATCGGCGATCAGGTAGCCGGCGGCGGTGGCGGCGGCGCTTGCCGCCAGGCATACCACGGCGAAACCGTAGAACCAGGCGAGGCGCTGTGCCCGCTCGATTCCCGGAAAGCGCGCCATGGCCATGGTCCAGCCGGTGAGCGCGAGAAGCTGCGCCGCGACGTAGTAGTGCCAGCCGCGATGGCGCGCATCGCGCATCAGCGGCACCAGCACCAGCGTCATCGGCAGAAAGCGCGCCGAGGACAGCGCCACCGTGAGCACGATGGCGACAAGCGGTGCGCCGAGGGTGTTCATTTCCACCAGGATCAGTTGCCCGGGCAATGCCCAGATGGCGAGCGTGGAAGCGACCACGAGGGAAAGCGGCAGCCCGTGCCCAGCGGCAAGTGCGCCGAAGCCGAGGTAACCGGCGGCGAGCACGGCGGCGGGCACGCCCGCGGCTTCGCGCGCGCCGAGGACGAGCGCGGCGCGGCTCAAATCTTCAGTTTCGGATCGAGCCAGTCGCGCAGGCTGTCGCCGAAAAGATTGAAGGCGAACACCGCAAGGCTGATGGCCAGGCCGGGGAACACGATCATCCAAGGCGCCTGCTGGTAGAAGTCGATCGCTGAGCCCGACAGCATCAGCCCCCAGGCCGGGGTCGGCTCGGTGGCGCCGAGGCCGAGGAACGAGAGCGAGGCTTCGAGCAGGATCGCCTGCCCGACGAACGCGGTGAGCATGATCAGGTAGGGCGCGGTCACGTTCGGCACGATGTGGCGGAAGATGATGCGCGCATGCGAAAAGCCCGCGGTGCGTGCGGCGTCGATGTACGGCATCTCGCGCACGGCGAGCGCGGATGCGCGCACCACGCGCGCCACCTTCGGCACCATCGGCAGGCCGATGGCGAGCACCAGGTTCACGTCCACGCCGAGCAGCACGTTCTTGCCCAGGATCGCGACCACCGCCAGCGCCAGCACGATGATCGGGAAGGCCAGCAGCACGTCCATCAGCCGCTGCACGATCATGTCGGTGCGTCCGCCGTAGTAGGCCGAGGCGACGCCGATCATGGCGCCGAGGGTCGAACCGAGGATCGAGGCGAGGAAACCGACCGAGAGCGCAGTCTGCGCGCCATGGATGATGCGTGAGAGCACGTCGCGGCCGAAGTTGTCGGTGCCGAGCCAGTGCTGCCAGGACGGGCGCGCGAGGATGTCGCCGTAGTCGACCGTCAGCGGGTCGTGGGTCGCGACCCATTTCGCGAACACCGCCGCGAGGATCATCAGCACGATCACCACGAGCCCGGCCGCGCCGAGGGGCTGCTGGCGCAGGAACGCGACCGCGGGGTGGCGTCGCCTCGGCACGGCGTAGGCAATGTCCGGGCTGGCGGGGACGGCGCTCATCGGTAGCGGATGCGCGGATCGAGCCAGGCGTACATCAGGTCGATCGCGAAGTTGATCAGGATGAACGTGGTGGCGACGAGCAACACCAGCCCCTGCACCAGGGTGTTGTCGCCGCGCGTCACGGCTTCGACGAACAGCTTGCCGATGCCGTTCAGGTTGAACACCTGCTCGGTCACCACCAGGCCGCCGATCACGAAGGCGAATTCCAGGCCGATCACGGTGACCACCGGCAGCAGCGCGTTCCTGAGGGCGTGCCGTACGATGACCAGCCGCTCGAACACGCCCTTGGCGCGCGCGGTGCGGATGTAGTCTTCCTGCAGCACTTCAAGGATGGTCGAACGCATCATGCGTGTCGCGACCGCCGAATAGCGATATCCGACCGCGAGCGCCGGCCAGACGAGCTGCGACAGGTTGGCGACGGGGTCCGTAGTGAAGCGAGTGAAGGTGAGCGGCGGATGCCAGGCGAACAGCGTGAGCAGCAGCAGGATGATGATCATGCCGAGCCAGAACGAGGGGACCGCCAGGCCGGCGATGGAGAACACGCGGATCCCGTGGTCGATCCAGCGGTCCTTGTACAGCGCCGACAGCGTGCCGAGCGGAATCGCAATCAGGACCGCAAGCAGCGTGGCCATCAGCGCCACCTGCAGCGAGAGTTCAAGTCGGATGGCGATCTCGTAGGCGACCGGCTGACCGGTCCACATCGATACGCCCAGGTTGCCCTGCAGCAGGCCCCAGAGCCATTTTCCGAACTGCACCCAGATCGGCTGGTCGAGGCCGAGGCGCTGGCGCTCGGCCACGATCAGGTCCTCCGGCACGCCGCCGCCCTCGCCGCGGAACATCACGTCGGTGATGTCCCCGGGCATGGCGCGCAGCATCAGGAACACGAGCACCGCGACGCCGATCAGCGTCGGGATCATCAGCGCGACGCGCTGGAGAATGTAGCGGAGCACGGGAGGAACTCCGCAGCAAAGGAGCCCGCAGGCTCCTGCCGCGGCTAGCGCATCACTGGTCCAGCCAGACGTCGGCCAGGTCCTGGTTCAGGTAGTGGCTGGGCGTGATCTCCCAGTCGCGCAGCTTCTTGTTGGCGACGATGATGCGGTGCCACCAGATGGTCGGGACGATGTACGCCTGCTCGAGGACGTGGCGCTCGAACTCGCGCAGCGCGGCGATGCGCTTGCCGCGGTCGAGCTCACCCGACTGGCGGTCGTACAGCTCGTCGAGCTTGCGGTCGATGTAGCCCGCGTAGTTGATCGGCGAGCGGTCGGCCGAGATGTACTTGATGAGCTGCAGGTTCGGCTCGTCCATGAAGTCGCAATTGAAGTCGAGCGCCGCGTCGTAGGTCGGGTTGTCGCGCTGCTGCGCGGCGAGATAGAGCTTGGTGTCGAGCTGCTCGTGCTGAACGTTGAGCCCGATCTGTCGCCACTGATCCACCAGGAACACGCCCACCGGCGTGTAGGGCATGGCGACGTTGCGGTTGGTGAGCTTGAAGGCGAGGTTTTCGGCTCCGGCCTCCTTCAGCAGCTTGCGCGCCTCGGCGCGCGAGGCGTTGATGTCGCGCGAGAATCCCGGCAGCTTTTCCAGTTCCGAAGGGCTGATCGCCAGCGCGTCGCCCGGCCGCAGCACGCCGCCGACGTGGCGCACCAGCGCGATTTTCTGCAGCGCTTCGGCGCCCGCCCAGCGGTCGATCGCGAGCGAAAGCGCCCTGCGGATGCGCTGGTCGTCGAACGGTTTTTTCTTGGCGTTGAAGCTCACCACGAGGCTGCACTGCCAGGGCGTTTCCATCACCGCGGCCTGGTCCTTGAGCGTGCCGACGATGCGGTCGCGGTCGGCCGGCGAATGGCCGCGGAATTCGATCATCACCTCGCCCGCCGCCAGTGCGTTCACCATCGGCGCACCGCGGATGAAGATGGCGCGATAGCTGTCGAGGTAGGGCTGGCCCTTGACGAAGTAATTGTCGAAGCGCTTGCCGATCCAGTGCGAGCCGGCGGCGTGCTGCACGAAAGTGAAGGGGCCCGTGCCGAGGATGTTGCGCTCGGGGAACTTGGGGTCCTCTTTCAGCTTCGCCGCGCTGTAGACGCAGTCCCAGGGCGAGGCGAAATTGGCGAGCATCGAGGCATTGGCCTTTTTCAGCTTGACGACGACCGTCAGGCGGTCGGGGGTCTCGATGGATGCGATGTCGGCGTAGGCGGCCTTCCTCACCGAGCGCGCGCCCCCCTGCGGGTCGCGGATGCGGTCATACGTCGCCTTGACGTCCGCGGAGCTGAAGGACGAGCCGTCGTGGAACTTGACGCCGTCATGCAGCTTGAAGGTGTAGCTGAGGCCGTCGCTCGACACGCTCCAGGATGCGGCGAGGTCGCCGACGATCTTCGGGTAGTTCGGCGCGTCGAACTTGAGCAGCGTGTTGTAGTGCGGCCGCACCGGGTGGACGAACGCGAACGAGGTGTTCGCGTGGCAATCGTAATTGGGCGGTTCGGCGCTCACCGCGAATTTCAGGTCGCCGCCGCGCCTGGGCGTCTGCGCGAGGGCCGGGAATGCCGCGAGCGCGAACGCCGCGGCTGCCAACAGATAGGTCGTTTTCATGCTGCCTCCTCCTCCTCGTGGATGATCATAGTTTGACACAGGCCGCGTAGTGACGCGGCCGGATCTCGCGCAGCGCCGGCACCTCGCGCCGGCAGCGCTCCTCAGCGCGCGGGCAGCGCGTGTGAAATACGCAACCCGGGGGCGGGTCAAGCGGGCTGGGGATCTCGCCTCGCAGCGGCGTGCGGCCGCGCTCGCGCTCCAAGCGGGGGTCCGGGATCGGCACGGCTTCGAGCAGCGCCTGCGTGTATGGATGCTGCGGTGCACTGTAGAGCGCGTCGCGATCGGCGATCTCCATCACCTTGCCCAGGTACATGACCACGACGCGGTCGGAAATATGGCGTACGACGGCAAGGTCGTGGGCGATGAACAGGTAGGTCAGGCCAAGGCGCTGCTGCAGCGCCTCCAGCAGGTTGATGATCTGGGCCTGGATCGATACATCGAGCGCCGACACCGGCTCGTCGCAGACGATGAACTCCGGTTCCAGCGCGAGCGCGCGCGCGATGCCGACACGCTGGCGCTGGCCGCCGGAGAGCTCATGCGGGTAGCGCTCCGCCATGTAGGTGAACAGCCCCACCTGCTCGAGCAGCTGTTCGGCGCGTGCACGTGCCGCGCGCCGGTTCGGATGCAGGCCATGCACCAGCATCGGCTCGGCGAGGATCTGGCCCACCGTCATGCGCGGATTGAGCGAGGAGTAGGGATCCTGGAAGATCACCTGGATCTTGCGGCGGTAGTCGCGCAGTGCCGAGCCCGTTACGCGCGTCAGGTCGACGTTCTGATAAAGGATCGCGCCCGCGGTCGCCTCCTCGAGCCGCAGCAGCGTCCTGCCGATCGTGGTCTTGCCGCAGCCCGACTCGCCGACCAGCCCCAGCGTCTCGCCGCGGCGGAGGGTGAACGAGACGTCGTCCACCGCCTTCACCACGGCACGCTCCCTGGCGAACAGGCCGCGCGTGACGTCGAAGTGGGTTCTCAGCGCGCGCACTTCCACCAGCGGCTGTGCCGCAAGCGATTTAGCGGGCAAGGCTGCTGCGGCTTCGCGGCCGACCAGGCCGAGCGCTTGTGGCCCGCCGCGCGCCAACTCGCCGCCGCGCAGGCAGGCCGAGTGCCTTGCGGGCTCGATTTCGACGAGCGGCGGCGCCGCGCGCTCGCATTCGGGTTGTTTCGCGGCGCAGCGCGGCGCGAAGCGGCAGCCGGGCGGCGGCTCGAGCAGGTTCGGCGGCAATCCCTCGATCGTCTCGAGCCGCACGCCGCGCGGCTGGTCCAGTCGCGGCACCGAGCGCAACAGCCCCACCGTGTAGGGGTGCAGCGGCCGCGCGAACAGTGCGTCCGCGGCGGCCTGTTCGGCGATGCGCGCCGCATACATCACGTTGACGCGATCGGCATAGCGCGCCACCACGCCCAGGTTGTGCGTGATCATGACCATCGCGATGCCGAGGCGTCGCGACAGATCCTTCATCAGTTCCAGGATCTGCGCCTGGATCGTGACGTCAAGCGCTGTGGTCGGCTCGTCGGCGATGATCAGTTTGGGGTTGCAGGCGAGCGCGATGGCGATCATGGCGCGCTGGCGCATGCCGCCGGAGAACTGGTGCGGATACTGCGCGAGGCGGCGCTCGGCGTCCGGGATGCCGACCATCTGAAGCAGCTCCAGCGCGCGACCGCGGGCGGCTTCGGCGCCGATGCGCTGGTGCATGAACAGCGGCTCGGTGATCTGGAAACCGATCGGCAGCACCGGATTGAGGGAGGTCATCGGCTCCTGGAAGATCATGGCGATGTCGCGCCCGCGCACCTCGCGCATCTCCTCTTGCGTGAGCTTGAGCAGGTCGCGGCCGTCAAAGCGCACCGCGCCGGCGACGACCCTGCCCGCGGGTTTTGCCAGCAGGCGCATGACGGCGAGCGACGAGACCGACTTGCCGCAGCCCGATTCGCCGACCAGCGCCACCATCTCGCCCGGTCGCACGTCGTAGCTGAGCCCTTCCACCGCGCGCACCACCCCGCGCGAGGTGACGAAGTGCACGTGCAGGTTTTCGACCGAGAGCAGCGGCGACATGCTTGAGCGGTGGTTGGCGGCAGCCCGCGTGCTCACGCGCGCGGCAGCAGCGCGCGCGAGGTCGCAATGCGGCCGTTCACGAAGCCCTCGTGGCAATCCTCGATGCGGTCGAGGTCGTAGACGTAATTCACCATCATGCCAAAGGACTCCGCCAGCCCGCGCCGCGATCGATTCGCGAGCCAGTTCAGGCGCTCGATGCGGGCGCCGTTGTTGAGGTGGAACTTCGCCACCGGGTCGCTGGCCGGATCGGTGTCGCGCGTCGCGTACAGGTAGGCTGCGCCGAGATAAACGAGGGTCTCGCGCAGGGCCGGCTCGAGGTTTTCGAGCGCTCCGGCGTCCGGGGCCAGCACGTTGCCCGCGAGCGCCGTGCGCAGGCTCTCGCGTGCCCGCTCAAGGCGCGGCCCGGCGCCGCGCGGCAGCCGCTCGGCGTCGAGCGGCGCGCCGGCACGCAGCCAGGCGGCAAACCCCGGCATCGGCGA